>Ga0187781_10003338_pt1 | contig 12102 bp, 16 predicted proteins | sample 0715_SJ02_MP02_2_FD_132447 | JGI IMG/M metagenome (GOLD analysis project Ga0187781, IMG submission 132447) | Tropical peat soil microbial communities from peatlands in Department of Meta, Colombia - 0715_SJ02_MP02_20_MG | ecosystem: Environmental > Terrestrial > Soil > Wetlands > Peat | place...
CCCGCCAGGTGCAGGCACTTCCCGCGCTTGACCCGGCTGGCCCGCTCCGCTCTCAGGCGTCAACTGAATCCGGGCTCACGCCCGGAGCCCGGCCAACTTCACCCCCAAACGGAGAGGAGACCCAGATTTCATCCGCTTGGGGTGATGACCACGCCGGGTCCGGATAGTGTCGTCCGGCTAACCGAGCGGAGTGGGGCGCCGTGCGTTTGGAGTCGCCGTGTGAGCAGCGATCTCGTTGACTTTTCCTGCTGTCGCTCGTGGCGATGCTCAACCCGACGCTGCTCGTCGCCGTGACCGTGATGCTGTTGATACCGAACCCTAAGCGCCTGATGGTTGGGTACCTGCTGGGCGCGTACACGACGAGCATCACGCTCGGGCGGCTGATCGTGTTCTCGCTACGCGGCTCCACCACCGCGAGCACCTCCGAACACACCGTCAGCTACAGGCCAGACAAGAGGCCGGGAAACTGGTGTGGTCGGCGTCTGGCTCACTACCCGAGGCGCAATCACGCTGCTATGAGCGATCAGGCCACCCACGGTCCGGTCAAGCGGTCGGGAGAGTGATGGATCCGGCCGAGAGCAGCAGCGAACCGAAGAACGCTCCGTCAATGTCCCGGGGCGAGCGCTGGATGGAGCGACAGGTGGAACGCAAGGGATTGCGCCCGCGCACTGCCGCGTACGTACTCGGCGCGTTTTGGGCCGTCGCCGTGGTCGCATTCGGTGTGCTCGAACGCGTCATCGACCCAAAGACATTCCACAGCGTGTGGCTGGGGATGTGGTGGGCGGTCGAAACCGTGACGACGGTCGGCTACGGTGACATCGTCCCCAAACAAACCGTGGGCAAGCTGCTTGCCGGATTCCTGATGCTCGGGGGGCTATCACTGATCGCCGTCGTGACTGCGGCGATCACCAGCGGCTTCGTGTCCCGTGCACAGGCCAGCGGGCAAGCAGCCGGGGACGACCCGGTCATCAGCAAGCTCGAACAGCTGTCCGAGGAGCTGCGGGCGGTCAAGGCAGAACTCGAACGGCTTCGCTCCGGGACCGAACCCGGCAGCCAGCCTGACGCCCGATCACGGCCTCTGGATCAGTAGGCAGCCGCTCTGCGGTCGCGCACGAGATAGGCGGCGAGCAGCGCGAGCGGGAAACAGATCAAGCTGAAGATGAAGTACAGGATGAAGCTGTGTCCCTTGCGTCTGGCAACACGAGCCGGCCAGAACGCAATCAGGATCCAGATGACGAGAAAAACAAAGCCCCCAGCTGCCCATCCGGCAGCTGACAGTGCATAAATCGACATTCCGACAGACCCCCGGTCCGAGAGGTAGTTGAACGCGCGAGGCTATTTCGCAATCGGGGGCTGACATCACCTGGATCGGATGACGGCGCGCGGACACCGAGCCTGGGCTCGCTCTCGCTTCGGGCTAGAAGCCCTGCGCCTATTCGAGACCTTCCGCAGGCCGCATTTGCCAAACGGTGGACCGACTCTGTCCGGCTCGTCTCTAGCCTCGCCCGCGAGGAGCTGCGCGGTTGCCGGGGGATGTTGCGGCACGTATCGCCGTGTGGTTGGATCTCCCCCCCGGGCGTGGGCGCCTGGATTCACACCATCGACCACGGCGACCGCCGTGAGGGCCGTGAGGGAGGAGTAGCGCATGGCAACGCACGTCATATTCCATGAGGTCGACGACGTCGAGCATTGGCTTCAGTCGCCGAAACGGGTGGACGTCTTTGGACCGCTGGGCATTACGGTCCGCACCTTCCGCGACCCGCAGGGATCCAACCGGGTCGGCCTCATCGCTGAGATTCCCGACATGGACGAGTTTCAGGAGTTCATGCAAACCGACGCCGCGGCCGAGGCGATGAAATACGATGGCGTCCGTCCCGAAACGCTGCTGGTGCTCGACGAGGGATAGCCCCAGGGGCGCAAACCCACGACTTATCAGGGTCGCATTGCGCTAATTCCGGCCTAGGCAGGCAGCCTCCGGCTTGGAAGGTGCGATTCTCTCGCAGCGTTGTGGTCGGGAGTGGGTGGTTGCCGGCGATTCGGGGTGGCATGATTCGTAGATCGGTGCCATGAAGTCTGAATCTGCACGCGCGGTGATCAGTCAACGGGACCGAGCGGAGCGTCTGGCGGCGATGTTCTCCCGAACGGCTGACGTACTTGAGCGGAGCGCTGGTCTTGCTGGAGAGCACGCCGAGAGATGCGCGCATCATCGACGACCTGATGATGCCGTGCGGGAGCGCCAAGCCGCCAAGCGGGCTCAGGACGCGGCTCAGCGCGCGCGTCTCCATGCTGTCGGCTGGCTGGAGCTGTTGCGCGAGCTTGACGAGCGAGAGCGTCGCGCCGACGAACGCGATCGGAAGGCCGACGAGCGCGAGCGGATCGCGGATGAGCGCGAGCGTGCTGCCGACGAGCTGGAGGCGCGGCTCTACGATGATCGGCCTCTGAGGTCAAGCGGCGCTCCGCACCGCAGCGATGGGGCGCTCCGGGAAGTAGACGTAGTGCTGGCGTACGCGCGGGCGAGGGTGAAACGCCTGGCTGCCGAGCGTCAAGCCCAGGAGAAGAGCCAGAGCGCTGAGACAGACTGAGCGTTACCGTGAACCGCAAGCAAGCGCGCGGAACGCTGCCAGCGTCGAGCTGTTGCGCAGCCACCTTGACGAGCGCGAGCGTCGTGCGGACGAACGCGACTGGCTGGCCGACCAGCGAGACAGGCTCGCTGACGCGCGCGATACGCCTGGAGATGCTCAAGAGGGCGCGCGAAGTGACCCACCGCAATAGGGCACGGATTGAACGGCTGGCAGCCGGACTCGCACGCCAAGACGCCGACTGGCGGCGATGTGAGGCCGAGATCGCTTACGAGACGGCTCGAAGGAACTCGAACGCGGCAACTCCGACAGGGCGCGATAGCCAAACCCGGGCCGTTTGAGCCATACGGCGATACCAGCGCCGTTGCGGTTCGAGGCCGTCGATGGTCTGTTCGAATTGCGGTCGGGCACGTGGGTTGCTTACTCCGCTACTGAGGTTGCGCCGGTCGTTGAGCGGTTCTGCTCGGAGATCTCGCGACGCACCGGGCTGCAGCTCGCGCCGCTGGCTGGGCAGGCGCGGTCCAACGAACCTGCTGTTTCGATCGAGCTTGGGAGTGGGGACGAGGAGCTCGGCCGCCTTCCCGCGCCGCTCGGTGTCTCGCCGGTGGGTGATGACCCTCCCGACGAGCGGCACGCCCTCGCGATCGATCCCGATCGGGTAGTGGTGCTTGCGGTGCAACCTGTTGGTATCGCGCGTGGCCTGACCACGCTCGTCCAACTTCTGGCAGCGAATCGTGGCGGTGCTGCCGAGATCTCGGTGCCGTGCGCGAAGATCCTGGACGCGCCGAGGTACGCGTGGCGCGGCCTGTCTCTCGATCTCGTGCGCGCGTCTTTCACGCTGGAAGAAGTTCGCCGGATCATCGACCTTCTCGCGCTCTACAAGCTCAATGTCCTGCACTTGCACCTGACCGACGATCAGGGCTGGCGCTTGCCCGTCGGGAGGTCGGGCTACCGCGCTGACCCTGACGATTCTTTCTACGGCGCCGACGGCCTGCGCGCTCTCGTCGGATACGCGGGGGACCGGTTCGTCACACTCGTTCCCGCGGTCGACACTCCGGGGCACGCCGCAGCGTTCGTCGGTTTGCGTCCTGAGCTGAAGAGTGGTCGAAACGAGGTCGAGGTCGCTGGGCCGAGACCATTTCCGACTTCGACGATCTGGCCTTCTTGCTTTTGCCTCGCCTGCCCGGCATCGCCCACAAGGCGTGTAGCGACCCGCACAGCGGCAGCTGGACAGACCACCGCGATCGCCTATCCCGGCACGGCCATCTGTGGGAGCAGGACAACCTCACATACTTCAGAACCTCCACCGTGGACTGGCTATAACGCCCCCGATGAAATTGCGTTCCCCCTGCTCGGCTAGGTTTCGGGGGCCTGTCCAGCCTCGGCCTGAGGTCGGGGTTCTGGTTGTGCTTGGGCGCGGTAAGCGCTGACGGATTGCTGGACGTAGGCGAGGAGGTCGGGCCGAAGCCGGTGGAGCCCTTTGCGGTCATACCACCTCACGATTGTGGCGCCGAGGGCGAGCCAGAAGACCAATCCAGCTGTGGCGGCGATGAGTCCGCGGGTGAGGCCGGCGTCGCCCGCGGCATTGAAGTAGAGGATGGAGCGGGTACCGGCGAGGATTTGGCGTAACGGTTCGATTTGGCTGACGAGCTTCAGCGGGCCGGGGAGGGCTTGAATTGGAACGGTGCCGCCGGCAGACGCGAGCCCGAGGTAGACGAAAACCAGCAAGGCGATGAGCTGTCCCTGGGTGCCGAGGGCTGCAAAGAGCACCAGCGTGCCGATAGCGACGCTGAGCGCAGCCAGCCAGGTGAAGAGCCACAGCAGGCCCCCGTTCGGGGCGTCCATCCCGAGGAGGCCGACGGCGACAGCCAGCACCAGTCCGGTGAGAAGGCCGGTGATGGGGAGGACCATCGCCCACTTGGTCAGGAGCGTATCCCAGCGATTGATCGGCAGCGGTTGCCGCTGGCGCCACCTGGGGCCGATCTCCGTGGTGGCATAGCCAGTGGCGGCGTCGACGGTCGCGTTGACGATTGTGCCGGCCAGGAAACCGCACATAAGCGCCAGCAGCGCGACGTAGAACGCGCTCAGTCCCAGCGCGGAGTGCGGGGGTAGCGGCCGGTAGTCGACGCTCGAGAGGGTGATCGGATCAGCAAGCACGGCGGCGGTCGCCGTGCCGGCGGCCGGGGCCGGCCGGGAGGCGGCCAACAGCTGGCGACCGATCCGATGTGAAGCCTCGGTGATGGCGGGGGTGAGCACGCCGCCGGCCAGTTCGACGCCGACGGTCCCAGCCCGCTGGTTGGTGAGCAGCTCGACCGTGGGTTTGCCGGCGGGCGGTGCCGACGACACGTGAGCGCCCGTCAGCGAAAGCAGCGAGGCGGTGAAGTTGGGTGGGATCACCACGGTGGCGTAAGCGCCGTTGCGGTTCATGCGGCTCTCCGCCGCGCGCAGCCGCTCGGGGGTGAGGGCGAGCAGGGTCGAGACAGTGCGCGAGCCGGTCAGTCCCGACTGCAGCTGGGCTCCGAGGTCGACGTGCTGCGACCCGATGCTCGCGCCAGCGTCCTGATCGACGATCGATACAGGCAGCCCCCGGAGATGAGCGACTGGGTCGACGACCGACCCGATGTAGAACACGGTAATCAGCACCAGCAGGACTGAGCCGACGATCGCCGGCACCATCCAGATCCCCCGGGCCTTCAGCAGGTGCTTCGCCCGCACCTGATACGGATCACCAGGTCTGTGCTCTGTGGGCGGCTGCGGACCGGGGCTCCCCTCGGAGACGGGCGGGGCGCCGGGGTCGGACGTATCACGTTGGTCTGGTCCCGTAAACGCCATGATCATCCGTCGCGTCAGTGCATGTCAAGACGAGGAGCTCACGCCCATCGCTAGGTCTCGGCCCGCATCCCGCTTCGGGCTGTTGCTGCCGGGTCGGCACCACCGGCGTCGGGACGACCGGGGATCGTGCCACGATCTCACGCTGTGCCGAGCGTCCCGATCGGTTTTCCTTTCGACCTTGACGACGAACAGCTCGACCAGGCGATCGCCGAGATGCTCAAGCCGGCGAACTGGCCTGGCTTCGAGAACTTCGCCAACCTGGGACCCGAGCTGAAAATCGCGTTGCTCGGGTCCGGGCTGAGAGAACGGCAACAGCGCGAGCAGGCTAAGGCGGCCGCGCGAGCCCTTCGCGTCGCGTACGCGACGCTGGCGGCCTCGATCGTCGCGCTCGTCATCGCGTTGATCAGCACCCTGAGCGGCTGAGGCGACTCAGCCGGGCCGAGAGACAGCTCCCTTTGGGCCAACGCCGGCGACGCCGGCTAGCAATCGTCTACGCCTCGGCCAAGCAGGGACGTTTCCGGAGAAACGCAACCGCCGCGCCGGCGCTGCCAGGTCGGTGGCCGTTGTCACTTGCAGCGCGGAGGGACACGTTCAGCAGTAGACGGTGCCCGCGGGGATCGCTTGAACTCACCCGCGAGGCCCTGAGCGCTATCTGAGCTGCGTCTGCGCTCGCGTGTCCAGCGCGTCGCGAAATCCCGCCACGTCGGTGAGCACCGCGTCGCCAAGAAATCGCAGGTTCTCCATCGTCCGCGCACCAGCCTCAGCGTTCCCGGCGGCGCATGCGTCGGTTACGACCACGGGGATGAAGCCCAAGTCGCCCGCGTGCCGCACGGTCGGCTCGATGCCGATCTCCGTCGCCACACCCACGATCGCGATAGCCCCAACGCCTGCTCCTCGCAACGCAAGCTCAAGCGGAGTACCCGCAAAGGCCGAGAGCGTGAGTTTGTCCAGGACCGCCTCTTTGTCGTTCGGCGTGAGCTCCGCCGCGATCTGGGTCTGAGGGGCATCCGGCAAGAACGGAGAGCGAACGTCCTCGAGGCGCTCCACGCGCTGCCAGGCTCGCCACATCCTCAACTGAGCGACCCCCATCAACTCCACCGGCAAGGTCACATGGCGCGTGAAATACGTCCTCACCCCCGCGGCCCTTGCCGCTTCGAGGACCTCCCGCACGTTCCAGATGATCCTCTCCCGGTCGGCAATCTGCTCCAGGATTCCAACCTGCATGTCGTAGACGAGCAGCCCAAGATGCTCCGGCCGGCACGCGTCGCGGAGCGACTGCGGGACATTCAGGCCGTTGAGCCGATCCACACGCATCACCCTACAGACGCCCACGGTGCGTCCGGGGCGTAATAAGCTCGGCGCGGCAGATGGCCGCGACTGACTCGAACGAGGCCGAGCGCCGGCGCTGGAACGACTGCGCGTGGGCCGCAGCATGGCCCAAGCGCGAGCAGCTGACCACGGCGGTGACCGACGTCCTGCTCACCCAGACGGGGCTGCAGCCGGGCGACGCCGTGCTCGACATCGGCACCGGTGGCGGCGTCGCGGCGCTGGCGGCGGCGCGGATCGTTGGCGAGGGCAAGGTCGTGGGCGCGGACATCTCGGCACCGCTGATCGCGCTCGCGAGCGGTCGAGGCGAGGCGCAGTCAGCAACCAACGTGTCGTTCGTGGTCGCCGACCTCCAGCATGAGACGGTGCCGGGCGGCCCGTTCGACGCCGCGATCAGCCAGTTCGGGGTGATGTTCTTCGACGAGCCGACCACCGCGTTCGCGAACATCCGGCGACAGGTGGCCGGCGGTGGCCGTCTCGGATTCGCCTGCTGGCAGGCTCTCGATCTCAACCGCTGGTTTCCCGGCCCGGCGCTCGCCGGGATCGCCCCGCCGCCCCCGCCGCCTGGGCCGGGCAAGAGCCCGACGCATCCGTTCAGCCTGTCGGACCCACACCACACCGCCGGGATTCTCGAGGCGAGCGGCTGGCGCGAGGTCAACACCTCCCGGCACGAACTGCTCGTGACCGTCGATCGTGACACGATCGTCGACGACGAAGCACTCGGGTTCTTCGGCGTTCCGGCGGACGCCATCGGTGACGCGTGGCAGGCGATCGAGCGCCAGCTCGCGCCGATCACCCGCGACGACGGGCTGATCGACGCGCCGCTCGCCTTTCACATCTTCACCGCCACCGCCTGAGTAGCTCGGCCGTGCCGACAGGGCGGGTCAGCGTCGCCCGACCGAGGCCGTCCCCGCTGGGCCGGCTGTCGGTAGCTCCCTCAGGGATTTCGGCGAGTCGCGAGGTTCGGCGTGCCGTCGGCGTTCAGCATCGAGATCAGGACGACGGGCGTTCCGAAATAAGGGATTGCGGGATCTGTGGTCTGGTGCATGTCTTTGAAACGCTCCGGGCGCGCTGACGTGAGATCAGCGGCGGGAGCGGTCGACGGCTTCGAGTCCGGCGATCAGGACGTCGAGCCCGAACCTGAACCGCGCGTCCCCGTCGTGGGCCGACATCTCCTCGCCGATCGAGGCCAGGACCGGAAAGCGCTCGGCGGGCAGCGCGGCGTAGAAGCGGTCGATCTCAGCGAAGTACTCGTCGATCTCCTCTTGGGTCATCCCACTGTGCTCGACCAGCCCCCGCTCGAACGCGCACGCGCAGACGTACAGCGTCAGCTGATCGACGCCCAGCGCCACCGTCCGGTCTGACAGTCCGCCCGCTTTGAGGACCGCGGCGAGCGTGTTCGCCCCTACGAGCGCCTTGGGCGAAGTGGGGATGCGGCCGAGACCGGCCAGCGCGGCGTCTCGATGCGCGGTGAGGATCTCGAGCAGATCCCCGGCCATCTGGCGGATCTGCTCGCGCCAGGTGTTCGGATCGGGTTCGGGCAGCGGCACGCGGCCGATCAGCTCGTCGAACACGAGCTCGAGCAGCTCGTCCTTGCTCGACACGTACGCGTACAGCGACGCCGCGCCGGTGCCGAGTCGGTCGGCGACGCGCCGCATCGACAGCCCGACAACGCCCGAGTCGTCCAGCTCCGCGATCGCTGCGGCCACGATCGACTCGACCGATAGGCCGGTACGCCGGGGGGTCGCCTTCGGCCGGCGGGAGACGCGGCGGGGCGGTGGCGGGAGCGCCGCGCTGACCGCGCCGGCGGCCTCGGTCGGCGCCTTGACGTCCCTCTCCGGCTCACGACTTGACGGGGGCATGCCGATATTGTAGAACGGCGTTTGCGAACGATGTTCGCGAATGACGTTCGTGATTCCGAACGGCGTACGAAAAGAGGAACCGGAGATGACTTCAACCCACCGCGTAGGCCATCCGCAGAGGTGGAAGATCCTGGCGCTCGTGCTCGCCGCCGAGTGCATGGACCTCCTCGACGGAACGATCGTCAACGTGGCCGCGCCGACGATCCATGCCGATCTCCACGCCGGCGCGGCGTCGCTCGAGTGGATCATCGGCGGCTACGCGCTCGCGTTCGCCGCCGGACTGATCGCGGGCGGCCGCCTCGGCGATATCTACGGCCGCAAGCGGTTGTTCATCCTCGGCGCGCTCGGATTCGTGGCCTCCTCGCTGGCCTGCGCGTTCGCGGTCGACTCGGCCATGCTGATCGGCTGCCGGCTGGCCCAGGGAGCCGCGGCCGCGCTGCTGATACCGCAGGGCCTGGGGATCATCCACGAGGTGTTCCCGCCCGCCGAGCACGGGAAGGCATTCGCCGTGTTCGGGCCGGTGATCGGCCTCTCGGCGGTGCTCGGCCCGATCCTGGGCGGGGCGCTGATCGCCGCGAACGCGTTCGGGACCGGCTGGCGGCTTATCTTTTTCGTGAACCTCCCGCTCGGGTTGACAGCGGCCCTCGGCGCGGCACGGCTCATGCCGGAATCACGCGCTGCTCGGCGACCGCGGCTGGACCTCGTCGGCACGGTGCTCGCGGCGCTCGGCATGGGGTTGGTCGTCTACCCGCTGATCCAGGGCCAGCAGTCGGGCTGGCCGGCCTGGACGTATCTGATGGGGGTCGGAAGCGCACTGGCGTTCGGGCTGCTGGTGGCGTGGAGCCGGCGTCAGCGTCGCGTCGGCAACGACCCGCTGATCGAAGCGAGCATCTTCTCGCATCGCCCCTACACCGCCGGTCTGGCCACGATCGTCGTGTTCTTCGCGGGCATGATCGGCACGTTGCTCGTCCTGACCCTGTTCCTCCAGCTCGGCGAGCACTTCACCGCCATCCACGCCGGACTGACCCTCGCTCCCTTCGCCCTGGGGACGGCGGTCGGCGCAATGCTTGCCGGGGCGGTGCTGGTTCCGCGGTTCGGCCGGACCGCGCTCCAGGCGGCGACGGTGGTGATCGCGGGCGGCGTCTGGTGGCTGCACGCGGTGGTGGGCGCCCACGGCCTGCACACCGGCTCGCGTGAGCTGATCGCACCCCAGCTCGTGGTGGGACTCGGGATCGGGACGACGATCTCGCCGCTGTTCGATTTCATCCTGTCCGCGGTTACCGAGGCCGAGGTGGGTTCGGCATCGGGTGTCCTCACCGCGGTCCAGCAGCTCGGCGGCGCGATCGGAGTCGCCGCGATGGGCACGATCTTCTTCTCAGCCCTCGTGCCTCTCGGCTGCGTCACCGCGGTCCAGCGCTGCCTGATCGTGGAGCTGGCCACAACTCCGGTACTCCTCCTCCTGATCAGTACGCTGCCGTCGCGGGCGCGCGAGTCACAGGGGGCCGCGACCGGCGCGACCGCGGTCGCTACGACTGCATGAGAGGAGATCCATGGACGCCAGCTCGTGCTGGGTCGCAGCTTCGGCGTCACCGCGTCACTGTGTGAGCTGGTTCAGTGGCGATGGGCCCAGGCGGCTGAGGCGCTCGAGTTCGCGGCGGATCACTCGCTCCGTCCGATGGATGGTGCGGGCCGGTGGCGAGGAACTCGAGGCCGTTCGGGCCAGCCTCCAATGACCAGTCCGGTCTGCTGTGCCCGCAAGGGCTCACGAGCCACTCGGGCTCCCCAGCGGTGCCCGAAGCCGTTCTCCACGGCGGCGTCCACGACGTCCGCCAGGTTGATGTGGGTGTAGTCGTTGCAGGTCTCACGTTCGGACGGCATCAAGCCTCCACTGCTTGCCGCGCGGTTCAAGGGCCAAGACGACTGCCGGCGCATAGACTCATCGGTGTTTGTCCTCCGACACCGCGTCAAGGAACGGCTCGGATCCGCGTTCCGCGCGGACCATCGAGCGACTCGTGGTCCTCGCCTACATCCTGGCCGTGGCGATGCCGCCGCTTGGGTTCGCGCTGGGGATCGGGCTCGGCGCGCGGGCGCGATCGAAGCACTGGCTGTGGATCGTCCTGATCAGCATCGTCGCGGGGGTCATCTGGGCCTTGATCATCGGCTCGGGCGCGCTGAGCAGCACGAACTCGGGCTACTGAGGCGGACGCGAGACGGAATGCGCTGGGCGCGTGAGTAGTCTCCTCGCGGTGACCGAGGTCGAGCTGTGGACCGACGGCGCCTGCTCGGGCAACCCCGGTCCGGGCGGCTGGGCGGCGCTGCTGCTGATGGGCCCGCACGAGCGTGTGCTCTCGGGCGGCGAGGAGCTCACGACCAACAACCGCATGGAGCTGACGGGCGTGGTCCGCGGGCTGAGGGCGCTCACGCGCCCCTGCCGGGTGCGGGTCCACGTCGACTCCACCTACGTCAAGAACGCGTTCACGAACGGTTGGCTGCATCGCTGGCAGAGCAACGGCTGGGCGACCCGGGACAAGCGCCCGGTCAAGAACCGCGAACTGTGGCTCGAGCTGCTCGTCGAGGTGGCGCGGCACGAGGTCGCGTGGGTGAAGGTCGCCGGCCACACGGGCGTGAAGCTGAACGAGCGGGTCGATCGGCTGGCCTGCGCCGAGCGCGACCGCCACGCGTTGCGCGCGACTGCCCGGACGTGAGCCGGCCCCGACTACTCGTCCGCCGACCGAGCGCCCTTTCAAGCTCCGGTCTGACGGCGACGACGATCGAGGCATGCCGACTCTTGCTCTCGATCTCAACCGCACCTATCGCCTGGTCACCCGCAGCGACTTCGACGGCCTCGTCTGTGCCGCCCTTCTCAAGGAGCTGAGGCTGCTGCACGACATCCTGTTCGTCCACCCCAAGGACGTGCAGGACGGAAGGGTCGAGCTGACGGCCGACGACATCACGACGAACCTTCCCTACCGCGCGGAGGTGGCGCTGTCGTTCGATCACCACGCCTCCGAACGGCTCCGCGTCGTCGGTGACCGGGACAACCGTGTCATGGCGGCCGAGGCCGACTCCGCGGCGCGCGTCGTGTACGACTACCTCGGCGGAGCGGCAACGTTCCCCCGCGTCAGCGCGGAGATGATGAAAGCGGTCGATCGCGCCGATGCGGCGCGGCTGTCGATCGACGACATCCTCGACCCGCAAGGGTGGATCCTGCTCAGCTTCCTCATGGACCCCCGTACCGGTCTCGGGCGATTTCGCGGCTTCCGCATCTCGAACTACCAGCTGATGATGCAGCTGATCGATAGCTGCCTGAACATGTCGATCGACGAGATCCTGGCCTCGCCCGATGTGGCCGAGCGTGTGGCGCTGTATCGCAGGCACGCCAACGCCGCGGTCGGGCAGATCACGCGCTGCTCGACCGAGCACGGGAACGTCGTCGTGCTCGACCTCCGAGACGAGGACGTCATCTACCCAACCAACCGCTTCCTCGTGTACGCGCTGCATCC
>Ga0187781_10003339_pt1 | contig 12102 bp, 9 predicted proteins | sample 0715_SJ02_MP02_2_FD_132447 | JGI IMG/M metagenome (GOLD analysis project Ga0187781, IMG submission 132447) | Tropical peat soil microbial communities from peatlands in Department of Meta, Colombia - 0715_SJ02_MP02_20_MG | ecosystem: Environmental > Terrestrial > Soil > Wetlands > Peat | place...
GCGAGGCCCCGCGCTACTAGCCAACTCCTTGACAACCCGCCTTGTGCAAATGCAGCAAAACAGCATCCGCACTGCAGCGTAAATCCGCTGGCTACCTCCCGAGCGGCCAAAGTCGGGGGTAATAGGGTGCCATTTCATCTTTGTAATGCTTCACTTGCAGCGTTTTATGGCGCTTTACGGCCCCGTCTCATGGCGACCGGCCCCACAGTTCGCATGGGATGCCAACCAGCACAAATCTTGGTCTTCGGGAAAATCAGGCATTGCGCGAGCTCTTGGCCTCGTGCGCGCGCACGTCGTGCAACGGCCTTAGCCGCAATTTAGCGTCGTGGATCAACTACGACGCGCCCTTGTATTGCTCCGCGGCGCATCGCGGCCAGAACGTCGTTGATTTGCGACAAGGGGCGCACGTCGACGCGGCAACGTACCCGCCCCTCGGCCGCGAGCTGCAGTACCGCGCGAAGATCCTCCCGGGTGCCAACGGCTGAGGCAACGATATGCGTTTCGCCACTAACAAGCGCGAGCGCCTGAAACTGCAGCGGCTCGGGCGGCAGTCCGACTACACACAGTGTTCCCGCGGGGCGCAGTGCCTTGAGCGCCGCGTTGTAGGCCGCTTGTGCCGCAGACGTCACGACGGCGACGTGCACTCCTCCATTGCGACGCAGGGATTTGAGCGCGTCCGGATCTGCAACATTTATGACCTGTTCGGCCCCAAGCTCACGAGCAAATGTCAACTTTTCCTCGCTCACGTCCAAGGCGCAGACCTCGGCACCCATCGATCGGGCAAGTTGCAAAGCCAAATGACCGAGTCCTCCGACGCCGAAGATGGCCACGCGCTGTCCCGCGCTCACTCGAGCCTTTTTCAGTGCGCGATAACTGGTGACACCCGCACAGAGCAGGGGCGCCGCCTCTTCATCGGGCAGTGCCGGAGGGATCCGGACGGCGTAGGCGCAGTTGGCGCACATAAACTGCGCGTAGCCGCCGTCAACCGTCATGCCCGTGACGGCCGCGTCTTGGCGACAGAGGTTCTCGTTGCCTTCCCGGCACTGTTCACACACGCCGCAGGCGCGGTATAACCAGGGCACTCCAACGCGATCACCGACCTGCAGGTTCCTGACGGATGGGCCACAACGCACCACGCGTCCCACGGCTTCGTGGCCTGGAATTACTCGGTGTTTCGTAAGGGCGCGAAAACCCGGAAGATCCCCATCGGCAATATGTAAGTCCGAGTGGCAAACGCCGCAAGCCAGCACCTCGATGAGCACCTCGTCGCCCAGCGGATCAGGCATTGGCACGCTCTCCAGTGCCAGTGGTTTGCCGTATTCAGTCAGCACCGCCGCGTGCATTTTTTTCGATCCTCGCAATGTTAGGAAATTGTAGCAACACGGTGGGTGCGCGACGCACTGGCGCAGAACAAGTGATTGGGCGATGTGCGCAGGGTCAGGGGAAAAGGTACATTTGCCATCGTGCGGTCGTCGTTCGGGGTCTGACTTTGAGCGTTGCCTTTTCCAGGAGGATGAAATCGGCCCCTTCGGCCGCGCGGGCAAAAAAAGCGCTTGTCCCCTCCGGCGGACGACCCAGTCGCCCGCCCGCTAAGCGCAAATCCAAGGAAGACCGGCACTTTGTCACCGCGCTGGCGCGAGGCCTGGATATGTTGGCCTGTTTTCGCACGGGTGAGAGCACCTTAAGCAACCAGGAGCTAGCACAACGCTGCCAGTTACCCAAATCCACCGTGTCGCGCTTGACGACGACTCTGACCAAGCTTGGCTACCTCATTTATGTGCCGGACAGCGGTCGATATCGGCTAGGCACCGCTTGCCTGGCCCTGGGCAGTGCGATGCTGACCCGACTGGACGTGCGCAAAATTGCCCGGCCAATGATGCAGGAGCTCGCCACATTTTGTAATGCGACCGTCTCACTTGGAGTGCGAGACAAGTTGTCCATGATTTATGTCGAGAACTGTCGCAGCGCCGCTGCACTGGCTCTTACATTGGATGTAGGCTCGCGCATTCCAGTTGCAACGACCGCAATGGGCCGCGCCTGGCTTGTGGCCGCCTCGGAACGGGAGCGGCGTGAATACGTCGAGCAGTTAAATAGGCTGGACGAAGCGGCCGGCCGCGGCATCCGCGCTGCAGTCGAAACGGCGCTCAAGGACTACCGCACTTTCGGTGTTACCTGCTCCTTCGGCGATTGGCAAAAAGACGTCAATGGCATCGCACGAGCCTTCGATCCTGGTAATGGTCTACCGACCATGGTGATCAATGTTGGCGGACCCGCGTTTAAGCTGTCGCGCGAATTCTTACTTGAGCAAGCGCGACCGCGCTTGATCGAGCTTGTCGTGCAGTTGGAGGGCGCGCTGCCGCATTAGGGGGCGCGGCCCCACGACGCACAGCGCGCTGTAGAACCACTGGGTCGACGTGGTGAGAGACTGGTTTTTGCGCAACTGCGCCCCAAGAATTGAGTTCGTGCGGTTTGTTGGGACATCAAAACCGCAGCAAATGCAAGTGCCGCAGCCCGAGCCTGTCTGGTGTTTTTTTGAAACTTTCCGCGATGGGGATCGCAGTGCTGAAGTTACAGGGGCCGATGGCGCACAAAAAGGGCGCTACGCGGGCACGCGGTCAAAAGCCGCCCGGGCAGTCAGTTCGCGATCTCGTTTTGGCTGCCTGCCTGGACCCGACCACGAAAGGGACTTGTCGGAAGATCGCTTTACACCTCGGAAATGCTTATCTATGATCGGTTCAAAACGAAACGGCCGTCTGCACTGCAGAACTGGATCGCTCCAACTGCCCTTCGTTCTTTTCCACGATTTAGCTCAGGGTCCGACGCTCATGGACAATCTTTTTTACGGTGTGCGTGGCAATGTGGCCGTGCTCGCGCTCAACAATCCGCCCGTCAACGGGCTGAGCTACGGTCTGCGCTGCGACCTGCTGGAAGCATTTGATCGCGCCACAAACGATCCGCAGGTGCGCGCTTTGGTGCTTACGGGGGGCGAAAACGTCTTTTCGGGCGGAGCCGATTTGCGCGAGTTCGGAACGCCCAAAAGTTACCAAGAGCCCAACTTACTTAGCGTGATTGCCGCGTTGGACACATCGCCTAAGCCGCTGATCGCGGCGATTGCTGGCAACTGTCTTGGCGGAGGGCTGGAATTGGCCTTGGCATGCCACTGGCGCGTTGCCCGGGCCGACGCATTGCTGGGTCTGCCGGAGGTCAAATTGGGTCTGCTACCCGGCGCGGGGGGCACGCAACGGCTTCCCAGGGCCATCGGCCTGGAGCCCGCGTTAAACATGATTCTCTCGGGCGAGGCGCGCAAAGCAGCGGCGTGTGCGGGGACAGGTCTTATCGATGAAGTAGTTGAGGGCGAAGTCCTGCCCGCGGCACTGGAGTATGCACAACGTGTCGTTGCGCAGGAGCGGCCGCTTCGGAGACTGCGAGACCAGACGATTGACGCCACGGGAGCGGAGGCGTATCTGGAATTTGCGCGCAACACGGTGCGTAGCACCGTCCGACACTTGCCCGCGCCGTCGCAGTGCGTTGAAGCGGTGGCCGCCGCGGTCAACAAACCTTTTGAAGAAGGCCTGAAGATCGAGCGTGCCGCATTCGTGCAGTTGATGAACACTGCCGAATCGCGCGCGCTGCGGCATGTTTTTGCCGCCGAGCGCGCTGCGAGCAAGATCGACGGACTTGCCGCGGATACGCCGTTGCGCGAAATCCGCAAGGTCGGCATTGTCGGGGCGGGCACCATGGGTGGAGGCATTGCGATGTCATTCGTCAATGCGGGGTACCCCGTAGTGTTGCTTGAAACTGGCCAGACCGCGCTCGATAGGGGGCTGGCGACGATTCGTAAGAACTACGAAAACTCCCTGAGCAAGGGAAGAATTTCGCAAGAGCAGCTCGATCAGCGCATGGCGCGCATCGCGCCTACGCTGCGCTTTGAGGATCTACGCGACGCCGACTTGGTGATCGAAGCGGTCTTTGAGGAACTGCCGGTCAAAAAGACCGTGTTCGAGGCGCTGGATAAGGTCTGCCGAAAAGGTGCCATTTTGGCGTCGAACACCTCGACGCTGGACTTGAATCGCATCGCGGCGTTCACCGAGCGTGCGCGAGACGTAATCGGATTGCACTTTTTCAGTCCCGCAAACGTCATGCGGCTGCTCGAGGTGGTGCGCGGCCAGCAAACGGCGCCGGACGTCCTCGCCACGGCAATGCAGCTGTCCAAGCGCATCGGCAAGGTCGCCGTCGTTTCGGGCGTATGTGACGGCTTTATCGGCAACCGGATGCTCGCGCGTTATGGCGCTGCCGCCAATGATCTGCTCAACCTGGGTGCAACTCCGCAACAGGTCGACCGAAGTCTGGAGCAGTTTGGCATGGCTATGGGCGTCTTTCGTGTGGGTGATCTTGCGGGACTGGACATCGGCTGGGCCATCCGTAAGCGCCGAAGCGCCGAACGACCGGACTTAGATCTGTCAAGTGTCGGTGACCGAATCTGCGAGGCCGGGCGTTTTGGGCAAAAGACAGGAGCCGGCTGGTATCGATATGAACCTGGCCGGCGCGATCCCTTGCCAGATCCTGTGGTCGATCAAATCATCGAGCAATGGCGCAAGGAGCGTGGCTACACGCCGCGCAAAGTGCGCGATCAGGAAATCGTGGAGCGCTGCATTTATGCGCTAGTAAACGAGGGTGCGCGGATATTGGAGGACGGTATCGCGCAGCGCGCGTCGGACATTGATGTGGTTTATTTGAACGGGTACGGATTCCCCGCCTTTCGGGGCGGGCCGATGCAATACGCCAGTGAAACTGGATTGCCGAACGTTGTTCGCGCGCTGCGTCGCATCGCCAGGGAGTCGCCCGCCGACGCTGCCGCTTGGACACCCGCGCCGTTGCTCGAGCGCTTGGCGCAAGAAGGCAAGAGCTTTAGCTAAGATCGGCACCGCAGTCCCAACCCAAGGAGTGCGTCTCATGGTCGATGCCGTCATCGTCTCTACTGCGCGCACCGGACTGGCCAAGAGCTGGAAGGGTGCTTTCAATATGACTTACGGCGCGACGCTAGGCGCGCACGCCGTTCGGCATGCGGTGACCCGCGCTGGCGTTGACCCAGCAGAGGTCGAGGACGTGATCATGGGTGCGGCGCTTTGCGAAGGCACCACGGGCGGCAATATCGCTCGAGCGATCGCGCTGCGTGCTGCACTGCCGGTGGCAACGGGTGGGGTTACTGTCAATCGTTTTTGCTCCAGCGGTCTGCAGGCGATTGCGATGGCGGCCCAGCGGGTGATGACCGAGGGCGTGTCGGTGATCGTTGCCGGTGGCGTGGAAAGTATTTCTTGCGTGCAAAACGACGCCAACAGAAAGATGCTGCGGGATCCCTGGCTGTTGGAACAAAAGCCGCAGCTGTATTGGGACATGCTGCAAACAGCCGAGCTCGTTGCCAAGCGATATGGCATATCCCGCGAGCGGCAAGACGAGTACGGCGTGCGCAGCCAGCAACGCGCTAGCGCTGCTCAGGCGGCTGGCAAATTCCAAGATGAGATTGTGCCGATGGCAACGACGATGGGCATTGTTGACAAGGCGACGAATCGAATTGGTACGCGCCAGGTGACGATCTTCGCCGATGAAGGTCTTCGAGCGGATACCACGCTGGAAGCGGTGTCCAAGATTCGGCCGGCGTTGCCCGGGGGTGTCGTTGCCGCGGGCAACGCGAGCCAGTTTTCCGACGGCGCTTCGGCGTGCGTTGTTGTCAATGCCAAATTTGCCGAGCAGCGCGGCCTGCGGCCCATGGGAATTTTCCGCGGCTTCGCAATCGCGGGTTGCGAACCCGAGGAAATGGGGATCGGACCCGTGTTCGCCGTCCCCCGTCTTTTGCAGCGCACAGGCATTCGGATGCAGGATGTCGGTCTGTGGGAACTTAACGAGGCATTTGCTTGCCAAGTACTGTACTGCCGGGACAAACTGGGAATCCCCGACGAACGGCTCAACGTCAATGGCGGCGCCATCGCCATTGGCCATCCCTACGGTGTTAGCGGCTCGCGCCTCACCGGGCATGCGCTGATTGAAGGCAAACGCCGCGGCGTCAAGTACGTCGTCGTGACAATGTGTGTGGGCGGGGGACAGGGCGCAGCAGGTCTGTTTGAAGTCTGCTAAGGAGCAGCTGTAATGGCCGTCATGGATCTATTCCGGCTCAATGGACAAGTCGCCTTGGTCACCGGCGGCTCTCGCGGCTTGGGCTTGCAGATTGCCGAAGCGCTGGGCGAGGTGGGGTGCAAGGTGGCGATCAGCGCCCGCAAGCCCGAGGAGTTGCACGCGGCGAAAGAGCATCTGCAAGAGCGTGGAGTGCAGACGCTGAGCTGTGTTTGCGACCTGCAAAAGTTCGACTGTATCCCGGCATTGGTTGACGATGTCCTAAAAGGGTTGGGCGACATCGATATTCTTGTGAACAACGCCGGTGCGACCTGGGGCGCCGCGGCGGAGGACTATCCGGATGAGGCCTGGCACAAGGTCATGAACCTTAACGTCAATGTGCCGTTTTTTCTCTCGCGGGAAGTCGGACGACGCTGCATGATCCGACGCCGTCAGGGCAAAATCATCAATATTGCGTCGATTGCAGGACTGAAGGCGTCCGCCGATTCGGGGATGCGCACGATCGCCTACAACACCTCCAAAGCGGCGCTGATCCATTTCACTCGTGCGCTCGCCGCGGAATGGGGACATTTCGACATCAATGTCAACGCAATTTGCCCCGGATTTTTCCCCACCAAGATGTCTGCGGGTCTATTGGACAAAATCTCCGATACGGTGATCGCGCGCACACCCTTGGGCCGCCTTGGTGGCGAGGAGGACCTGAAGGGTGCCGTCGTTTTCCTCGCCAGTCGAGCATCGCGCCACATCACCGGTCAATTTCTCGCAATCGACGGGGGTTCGTCGATCACATGAGCGCCACGGCGCAGCAAAATTTCTCGGGCACGCGGCCGGTAGCTCCTCAGCACGCCTTTGACGAACGGCGACTGGCGGCATATCTGCAGACGCATCTGGACGGCTATAACGGCGCTTTGGAAGTGCAGCAATTTAAGGGCGGCCAGTCGAATCCGACTTTTTTGCTCAGCGCGGGAGGCCGGCGCTATGTCTTGCGCCGCAAGCCACCGGGAATCTTATTGGCATCCGCCCATGCGGTCGATCGGGAGTTCCGAGTGATTCGCGCGCTAGCGGGTAGCGATGTGCCGGTTGCACGTGCGCTCGTGCTGTGCGAAGACGAACAGGTCATCGGCACCGCGTTTTATGTGATGGATTTCGTCGAAGGCCGTGTCTTCTGGGATCCGGCACTGCCGGGAATGGATCGGGCCGATCGTGCGGCGATCTATGACGAGTTAAATCGAGTGATCGCGGCGCTACACCGCATCGATCCGGGTGCGGTCGGGTTGGCGGATTATGGAAAGCCCGGCAATTACATCGCTCGGCAGGTCGCCCGCTGGACCAAGCAATACCGGGCGGCGCAGACGGAAGATATCGATGCCGCGGAGCGGCTGATTGACTGGTTGCCAGCGCATATTCCGCAGGAAGGCCAGACGCGAATCGTGCACGGAGACTTCCGGTTGGATAACGTCATCTTTCATCCGGGCGAGCCGCGCATTTTGGCGGTGCTCGATTGGGAGTTATCGACCTTGGGCGATCCTCTGGTCGATTTTGCCTACCACTGCATGGCCTGGCACATGCCTTTTGACGTCTTGCGGGGGTTACAGGGTGTCGATTTTGATGCCCTGGGCATACCCTCTGAGGCCGCGTACCTGCAGCGCTATCTGTTGCGCACCGGCGGTCAGGCTGTGTCGAGCGCAGATTGGACCTATTACCTCGTTTTCAATATGTTTCGACTTGTTGGGATCTTGCAAGGTATCGTCGCACGCGCCCTGCAAGGCAACGCAGCAAGTCCCTTGGCGCTGGAAACCGGAAAGCGCACCCGTCCCTTGGCCGAGCAAGCGTGGAAGCTGGCGCAAACGATTGCGCCGAAACAGTGAAATACATTCGTTGAAAGGAGCGCCGTGGACTTCGAATATTCGCACAAGGTCAAGGAGCTGCAAAAGCGCTTGCTTGCCTTTATGGAAGAAAACGTCTACCCGGCCGAGGCGCAATTTGACGCTCAGGTGAATGCCGCTCGCGCGGCTGGCAATGCGTGGCAGCCAGCGCCGATCATGGAAACGCTCAAGGCCAAAGCAAAGGCGGCCGGCCTATGGAACCTTTTTTTGCCCGAATCAAAATACGGTGCGGGTCTTACCAACCTGGAGTACGCACCACTGGCGGAGATCATGGGGCGCTCCGAGATTGGCTCTGAACCGTTTAACTGCTCTGCGCCCGATACCGGCAACATGGAAACGCTGGTGCGTTATGCCAGTGCCGAGCAGCAAGAGCGCTGGCTGCTTCCGCTGCTGGAGGGCCGCATCCGGTCGGGGTTTGCCATGACCGAACCGGCGGTTGCTTCCTCCGATGCGACCAATATCGAGGCGCGCATCGAGCGGGTAGGTGATCATTACGTGATCAATGGCCGCAAGTGGTGGACCTCGGGAGCCAACGATTCACGCTGCAAGATTTTGATTTTTATGGGCAAGACCGATCCAGACAATCCCGAGCGGCACAAGCAGCAATCGATGATCCTGGTGCCGATGGATGCGCAAGGGGTCAAGGTCTTGCGGCATTTGCCGGTGTTTGGCTACGACGATGCGCCGCACGGACACGCCGAGATCGAGTTCACCAACGTGCGCGTCCCCGTATCCAACATTTTGCTTGGTGAAGGCCGCGGATTTGAAATTGCCCAAGGTAGGCTGGGTCCGGGACGTATCCACCACTGCATGCGCACCATCGGCCGAGCCGAGCGAGCGCTCGAAGACATGTGCCGCCGCTCCTTGGCGCGGGTCGCATTCGGCCGAAAGCTTTCCGATCAGGGCGTTACCCGCGAGCGAATCGCCAATGCGCGCATCTTGATCGATCAAGCCCGCTTTTTGGTCCTTCACGCGGCATGGAAGATGGACACCGTGGGCAACAAGGCGGCGCGTAAAGAAATCGCAATGATTAAAGTTGCTGCGCCGCTCATGGCCTGCCAGGTTTTTGACTGGGCCATGCAGGTTTACGGCGGGGCTGGCGTGAGTGAGGATTTCGGGCTGGCGCGGGCCTACGCGGGAACGCGGACCTTGCGATTTGCCGATGGCCCAGATGAGGTGCACCGTGACGCAATTGCCAAGATGGAATTGGCTGGCTATCGCACGAACCAGTAGGAGCTGTGGCGCACAAGGAAAATCGCAGTGAAAGCGCTGGTCTGCCGCGACTTTGGCCCGATCGAAAACCTGCGTGTGGAGGAGCTGCCCGCGCCGGTACCCGGGCCAGGGCAACTTTTGGTGGAAGTGAACGCCGCCTCGATCAACTTTCCCGACGCCCTGATGGTGCTAGGTCGCTATCAAGCCAAGCCTGCCCTGCCGTTTATCCCCGGTGCCGAGATCGCAGGAGTGGTAATCGCCACGGGCGCAGGTGTGGATACATTTCGCCCTGGCGATCGTGTGATGGCAACCTGCGGGACGGGCGCATTTGCCGAGCAGTGTCTGGTCGACGCGGGGCAAACGGTGCCGCTGCTAGCGGGCATGGACTTTGCGGCGGGTGCATCATTTTTGCTTGCGTACGGGACGGCCTTGCACGCACTGGCGACGATCGGCAAGTTGGTGCCGGGCGAGAGCGTTTTGATTTTGGGCGCCGCCGGAGGTGTGGGCATCGCCGGCATCGAGGTCGCCAAGACGATCGGCGCGAAGGTCATCGCCGCTGCTTCGAGCGCCGAGAAACTCGCGATGACCCGGCGCGCGGGCGCAGACGATACGGTTGACTACACGCAACCTGAATGGCGACGCCAAGTCGAAGCGCTGACCTCAGGCCGTGGCGTGGACGTGGTATATGACCCAGTCGGCGGGGTGTACAGCGAAAGTGCACTGCGTGCCACCGCTTGGCGTGGACGCTACCTCGTCGTTGGCTTTGCTTCTGGTGAAATTCCGAAGCTGGCCCTAAACCTGGCTCTACTCAAGGAGCGCGCATTGCTGGGAGTCTTCTGGGGCGAGGCGATGCGCCGCGATCGCCTCCAGGGGCAAACCGACATGCGACAGCTTGGCGAGTGGTTCGTCGCGGGCAAGCTTCATCCGCCGGTCACCGAGCGCGTGCCGCTGTCGGCCGCTGCTGGGGCAATGCAGCGCCTGGCGACGCGACGCGCCATGGGCAAAATCGTCGTCCTGCCGGGAGCGCAGGCTTGACCGCAAGTAGCTATAGCCTTAACGAGCTGCCGCAGCTCATTGGCCGGGAGCTCGGTACCAGCCACTGGTTGGACGTCGATCAGTCCCGCATCGACGCCTTCGCTCAGGTCACGGGCGACCATCAGTGGATCCACGTGGATGTTCAACGGGCCAAGGCCGGTCCTTTTGGTTCGACCATTGCACACGGCTACTTGACGCTCTCCTTACTGCCATGCATGGTGGCGTCGGCCTTTAGCCTTCGCGACAGCCGCATGGGCGTGAACTACGGTCTGAATCGGGTGCGCTTTCCGGCGCCCGTGCCCGCAGGCAGCCGCTTGCGCGGACATTTCACGTTGCTGGCTTGCGATGCGATCGAAGGAGGCGTTCAGCTCATCATTGAAGCAAAAATCGAGCTCGAAGGTTCGGATAAACCCGCGTGCGTGGCCGAACTCGTGGCGCGCCGCTATGGTTGACCGCCACAACGTTGGTTCATGCGCCAGCAACCGCCGACGCGGACCCTTTGATCCGGTTGGCTGTTTTCGGCCGGATTGCGACCATTCGGTAGGGCAATGGCGCGACGGCAGCGGGGTATGGTTGCGCTGCCTTGCAGCGAACTTGCTGGTGCGATGCCCGATCCCCTTGCTGGCATTTTGACCTGATGAAATACTTGCGGCACCGATGGCTTGTCGCGACGCAACGATAGGAGGGACATTGCGATGCTCGGACAAATGATGAAAGTGCCGCTGACAATTCCGTCGTTGCTGGAGTTTGCAGCGCGATACCACGGCGACACTGAAATCGTTTCCAAAACGGTGGAGGGCCCCATTCATCGTTACACCTACGCGCATTTGGCGAAGCGGGCAAAACAGTTGGCCAATGCGCTGCGGGGGCTTGGCCTTGGCGAGGCAGATATCGTCGGCACACTGGCGTGGAACGGCTATCGGCACATGGAGCTTTATTACGGCGTATCGGGAATCGGCGCCATCTGCCACACCATCAACCCGCGGCTTTTCGTTGATCAAATCTCTTACATTATCAATCACGCTGAGGATCGGTACGTCTTTACGGATCTGACGTTCGTAAAGCTTCTCGAGGGAATGGCGGACAAGCTAAAGAAGGTGCGCGGCTTTGTTGTGTTGACGGACCGAGCCAACATGCCATCGACAACGCTGCCAAATGTTCTGTGCTATGAGGAACTGCTCAGCGGTCAACCCGAAACCTTCGCGTGGCGTATCGACGATGAAAACAGCGCCGCGGGGCTTTGCTATACCTCGGGCACGACGGGCAATCCGCGCGGTGTCCTCTACAGTCACCGCTCGACAGTGCTGCATTCGATGGCGGTGCTTTGCGCCGATGCGTTTGCGCTGACGGCGCGCGATGCGATCTTGCCGGTTGTTCCGATGTTTCACGTCAACGCCTGGGGCATCCCCCATGCGGCCCCTATTTCGGGCTGCAAAATGGTTATGCCCGGGCCCCATCTGGATGGTCCAAGTTTGACGACGCTGATGGAGACCGAGGGCGTGACGATTTCTGCCGGCGTGCCCACGGTTTGGCTCGGCTTGCTGGCGCATATTAAGGAGGTTGGCAAGAGCCCTTCGCGGCTAAATCGCGTGGTCATAGGTGGATCGGCCTGTCCTGCCGCAATGATGGAAACCTTCGAAGAACTTGGTGTGAGGGTCATCCACGCTTGGGGCATGACCGAAATGAGCCCGCTGGGAGTCATCAATAGCCCAACGCGACGCTCGGAGGCACTAGCGCCTGCGGAACGTGCGGCGATCACGCTCAAGCAGGGCCGGCCGCTATTTGGCGTGGATATCAAGATCGTCGATCCGACGGGCAAGGAATTGCCCTTCGATGGCGC
>Ga0187781_10003340_pt1 | contig 12100 bp, 5 predicted proteins | sample 0715_SJ02_MP02_2_FD_132447 | JGI IMG/M metagenome (GOLD analysis project Ga0187781, IMG submission 132447) | Tropical peat soil microbial communities from peatlands in Department of Meta, Colombia - 0715_SJ02_MP02_20_MG | ecosystem: Environmental > Terrestrial > Soil > Wetlands > Peat | place...
CGAAGAACCTCCGCACGCCATCATGCCCGAGATCAGCAGCAGCGAGAGTGTTAGCTTCAGACACTTCGACCAAGCACCAGCTTGGGGGAAACAGCTTGTCCTGTTCATGGTTTCGTACTTGCTCCAAAAATTGACCCGAGTGGCTAGACAAATGATAACCCCAGTCTCGCTACGAAGTTGCCGGTCGCGCGCGACAGTTATCCACAATCGGACTCGAAAGTGCCAACGCCTTGGCGAATTCGAACAATCACTGCCGGGGTTGAACCCACAAGTCCGGTGGCCAGAACTGGTTGCAAGCCTCGGTAAACGCAGGCCATCTGTTCCAAGTGTCCCGAATTCTCCTCCACAAACCAAAGGCCCTATGCAAATTCCTTCATCTTGACAGTCTTTTGCGAGGCGGCGAAACTAATGATCTCGACTCGGTATTCATGTTGTTCCCCCGCCCGCCGAGGCGCAGGCACTTGTGGGCCCTGTGAAACCAACAATTTGACGACATCAAAGGAGACGACTCCGTGAATAACTGCCTTCAGCGCAGCATTCGCAAGGGCGAGGGATGGGTACATCGCCTTAACCCATGGCTGGCCTTAGCGGTGGTTGGAATCCTGGCCCTGACTTTGGGGGCCTCGCAGGCGATGGCTGCGAATCAAGTTCCCTTCCTGTACTCTCCCCTCAGCCCCGGGTCGAAGGCTCCGGGATCGAAGACTTTCACCCTTACCGTGAATGGCACTGGGTTCGTCTCCGGGGCGACCGTATATTGGAACGGCGCCACCCTGACCACCACTTTTGTGACGAGCTCGCAGCTCACCGCTTCGGTCCCGGCAGCTAACGTCGCGACCGCTGGAACCGCGACCATAACCGTGCAGAATCCCGGCACCATCGCCTCCAATCCAGTTCATTTCCAGATTCAGAAGGACAGCTACACCGTAGCTTACGGCACTTCCAATTACGCGACGGATACGACTCCACAGGACATCGCGACGGCCAGCTTCCGCAACGACGGGTACTACGATCTGGCGGTGGCGACCGGCAACAACACCGTTTCCATCCTGCTCGGCAATGGCACCGGATCGTTCCCCACCCATGTGCAGTACTCCGTTCCCGGCAATCCTGTGGCGATCATCGTGGGCGATTTCAACGGGGACGGCATTCCCGATATCGCCACCGCCGATCAATACACCAGCCAGGTCAGCATTCTGCTGGGCAACGGCGACGGCACTTTCCAGGCTCACCAGGAGTACGCAACCGGTCCTGAGCCGGCGGCTCTTGCAGCTGGCGACTTCAATGGTGACGGCATCCTCGACCTCGCGGTCGTCGATGGAAACAGCGGCCAGGTTTCGATCCTTCTGGGCAACGGCAACGGTACGTTCCAGAACCACGTGGAGTACTCCGTCGGTTCAAACCCCGTCGGAGTTGCGATTGCCGACTACAATGCCGACGGCAAGCTCGATCTGGCGGTCGCCAACAACGGCGGCAATACCGTCTCGATTCTGTTGGGTAACGGCGACGGCACCTTTCAGACGCAGGTCACCTACGCTACCGCCGAAAACCCCACCGCGATCGCGGCCGGTGAGCTCCACGGCGGCGGCATCGTCGACCTCGCCGTGTGCACTTCCAATAAAGCTGCTTCCGTGCTGCTGGGCAATGGCAACGGCACCTTCCAGAACCATGTGGACTACGGCATCGGCGCCGATGCCTTCGTCATCGCCTTGGCTGACCTGGCCTCCACCGGCAACCTGGATATCGTAACCGGCAATTACGCCGACAATACGGTCTCCGTGCTGGTCGGCAACGGCAATGGCACCTTCAAGTCGCAGGATGTATTCCCCAGCGGCGCGACGCCCAGCGGCATCGCCATCGCCGATTACAACAATGACGGCCGGCTCGACGTGGCGGTGGCCGCCGGCAGCGCGAATGCTGCGGGCGTGCTGCTCGATGGCAGCCTCATCCTTTCGCCCGGCGCCGTCAGCTTCGGCACCCAGACCTCCGGTGAGAAGAGCGCCGCCAAGACGGTGACGCTGACCAACCAGGGCAGCACCACCTACACCCTGGGCACGATCTCCACCGTCGGCACCGATCCCACCGACTACACGCAGACCAACACCTGCGGCACCACCATCGCCGCCGGTAAGACGTGCACCTTCACCAACTACTTCACACCTACGGCTTGCGAGTACGCCAACTCTCAGCTGCTCATTACCAACGGCAGCAGCTCCGTCGGATATCAGATGACGGGAACGGGCAACATTCCCCTCACCCTGTCTCCGCGCACCATGAACTTCAACACCTATCAGCTCATCGGCACGACTTCATCGCCCAAGACTGAAACCTTCACCAACGATAGCGGCGTGAACATCGTGTTCAGCCTGATCGATTTGGAGGGCGTGAACCAAACCGAATTCGCCAATCAAGCGCCCAGCACGGGCGCCTATTGCCTGACCCTGCCCAACAGCACGCTGGCGCCGGGTGCAAGCTGCGAGACCAGCGTCGTTTTCGCTCCCACTCAATCCGGCGGAGCGAACGTGACCCAGGTCTACTACGGCAACTTCTGCCTGGCCAAGCAGGGCTTGCTGATTAGCGGGTTGGGCACGGCGGTGAACGTTACGCCCACTTCCATCACCTTCCCGAGCACCGCGGTCGGCAACACCAGCACCAAGACGGTAACGTTCCAGAACGCCGGCTCCACGGCATTGGCGATTTCGAGCGCCACCCTCACTGGAACCTCGCCCGTGTTCAGCATTCAGTCGAACACCTGCGGATTCGTGCAAGGAACGGGCGGCAGCGTTCCGGCCAACTCGAGCTGCACGTTTACCCTCGGGTTCACGCCGACAGCGTCGGGAACGCAAACCGGAACGTTCAGCATTGGTGATCCTGATCCGACCGGTCCGCAGCAGGTCAAGCTGAGCGGCACCGGCACCACATAGTCCGAATCTGCGAAACCGCGGAAACAATCCAAGGCAGATTCCCAGAAATTGGGAATCTGCCTTTTTCTCATCGTAGGGGAATTGGTCTCGAGGAAATTTCCGCGGAAGCCGGCAGCCGAGCGCCGAAAGCCGTGCTTACGGCCGGTAGATCCAGCTCTTCGCCGTGCTCACTCCGCGTGAGTCGTAGCCGCCAAAAATGCGCAGCGATCCATCCATGAGCTGGACCATGGCCGGGTTGAACCGGGCCGTATCGAAACTTCCATCGACCGAGCGGAATAGGCCCGTTACCGGATCGTAAATCTCCGCCGACGCTGCTCCACCCACGATCACGACTCGGCCATCGAGCCGGAGCGCAGCCCCGGCCATCCGGGTTCGCGCTTCCACCAGATTCCCGGTCTCGGCAAACGTGTTCGACTGGGGATCGTAAAGCTCAGCGGAATTCAACGCTCCGCCTGCAAACGATCCACCGGCAACCAGCACCTTGCCATTGGCCAGCAGCAGGGCAGCGTGCTCGGAGCGGGCGCCGTGCAGATCGCCCGCGGGGGTGAACTTGTTGGTCTTGGGATCGAAAATCTCCGCGCTGGCCAGCGCGACATGACCTCGTCCGGTGCCGCCCACAATCAACACCCGTCCATCGTTCAGCATGATCGCCGTGTGATCGACCCGCGCCGCCGACATTTTCCCCACCGGAGTCCACTTGCCGGTGAGCACGCTGTAGACTTCGGCGGAAGCGAGCGGCGTTGAGCCATCCGCGCCGCCGGTGATCAGCACCCGCCCATCGCGCAGGACCAGAGCCGCAGCGTGATAGCGCCGGGCGTGCATGTTGCCGCGCTGGGTAAACTTCTCGACCTCAATGTCATAGTCTTCGCAACTGGCGAGCGCCGTCCCGCCAGCCGTCGCGCCCCCGGCAACCAGAATTTTCGTGTCTCCCAGCACCACGGCAATGTGTCCCTCCCGTGGAACCAGCATCTTCGGGCCCGCCGAAAAAGTCGCATGCGTAGGATCGTAAACTTCCGTGCTGGCGAGAACCTGCCCGTGGTCGCCCTTGCCCCCGGTGCTCAGCACTTTGAAGTCCGGCAAAAACGCCGTCGCCTGTCCGCCCCGTGCGCTCGTCATCTCGCCCGCCGCAATGAGTTTGCCCACCGGCGGCAGCGGATGATGGTACGCGCCCGTGGCGGGTTTTTGCGCCGGAGTGTTGCAAGCGACGAGCAAACAAACCGGGCCCAGGATGAACTGCCATCGCATCGCCAATCCCATCGCCATTACTAAGAAGAGAAGAAGTCCCCGCAACGAGTGATTGTACACAGGTCTGCGGCAAACGCGACTGCGCGCGGGGCGCGTGGGAAATGCTATCGACGTAAACAGGATTGCACAGCAAAAGGGAAGGCCGACTCCAAGATTCGGTCTTCCTATGGCCGACGACCGAACCTAATCCACCGTCAACTGGGTCGTCACCGTGCGCGTGATGCTGCCGTTATTGGCAATGACGGTGATCGAGTACGTCCCCTGCGGCGTGTCTTTCCCCGCGGTCACGGTCAGAACCGAAGTTCCCGATGTAGCGATCGAACTCGGACTCAGGGTTGCAGAAAGGCCCTCCACCTCCGTGATGCCGTCCAAGGTCAGCGTCACTGTGCCCGCGAAATTCAGCGGCGTAAGCGTCAGGTTGTAAGTCGCGCTGCCTTTGTCTTCGACCGTGAGCAGGGCGTTATCGATGGTAATCCAGAAATCCGGGCCCGCGGGAGTCAGATCGCACGCCGATCCCGGATCGCCCGAAGGCGCTTCAAAGTTGGAGTTGGCGTCAGCGCCGCTGGCGCTCTGCCATCCCGCGAAATCGTCTTTCGTACCGCTTTTCGGAGTCGGCACGACAAAGGGAGTGGTGGAATTATACGCATTCCACCAGGTGTTTTTCTTCGAAACCAGCGTGCTCTGAAACGTTGTCCAGTCCGAGTCGTTGAGATAACTATCCTGAAACACAAGCTGGCTGCTGGTATTTCCCTGGATGGTGTTGGACTTGTTGGTAAAGTTTTGCGTCACGAGATTGGTGGTTTTTCCCGTGACCCAGTCCGTGACCTCAATGCCGCCCTTGACCCCAATCATGGAGATCTGGTTGGAGTTATTCAGGAGCACGCCGTCGGTGAACGAAACGCCTTCGGAGTTGCGCAGCACCAGCCCGCCCACCGCCTGCGTCGAATTATGATTGCAGGAGTAACTGTCGGAAAAAGTGACCGGTCCGAGATCCTTCTCGATAAACAAGCCGGTCAGAAAATTGCTGCTGGCATTGACGCCGCTGGCGCTGATGTTCACGTTGTCGGTGTCCCAGTGCGCCCCATAGCCTTCGTTGAAGCTAACAGTGAGGCCATCGAGGGTGTCGTTGTGCGCCTCCCAGGCGTGGAGTCCGGCAGTGTTGCAGGCATAATACGCGCCCTGCGCACCGCGCCAGTTGTTGTACGAAGTCGCGTCGGACTGCCACAGGCCGTATTGCGATTCCGACTCCTGGAAGCCGCTGTCGCCGTTGTGCACCGCCGTGCTGTTCTCCACCGTGAAATAAGTCGCGGGATTGTTGATGCTCAATCCCTGCCCGTTATTCCACTGAAATGTGTCCGTGTCGAACAAAATGTTGGTCGAAGCGCCCGTGACCTGCACCGCCGCGGCAGCCCGGCAGGTATTGGCGTACTGAAAGGTCAGGCCGCGCACCACAATGTTCGATTTGTCACCGATCGAAAGCAGCGTCGGCGTAGTCGCCGCTTCCACCGTTGCCGTGGTCATATCCGTGCCCGACGGCGGCCATACATAGATTGTTTGGTTGGTTTCGTCCACGTAAAACGTTCCCGGGTAAAGCACTTCGCCCAGCGACATGACCTCGGTCATCACCGTGCCATTCACGACCAGCATTTCCTGCCGCATCATGATGTCCTGTTGATAGGGGCATGAATCCAGCTGCGGACATTCGCCCCACTGATTGGTCCAGGCCGTGGTGTAGATGCTCTTGTTTTCCGAATACTTGGTCCAGCCGGTGTACACCGTCGAACCGCTCCAGTACACGGTGCCGTCGGTTTCCGCTTCAAACGTAATCGGCAGGCTCGTGTCTTTCTTGTTGTAAGAGAGCGTCACGCTCTCGCGATAAGTTCCGGGATTGATCGTGACCTTGGTGCCAACACCGTTCTGCTTATTGGTTTCTGCTATCGAGGCGGCCGCGCCGATGGTCTTCAGCGGGCTGCTTTGCGATCCCGAGTTCGAATCGTTTCCATTGACGGCATCGACCCAGATAAATGCCGTTTCCAGCGCTTCGTTGACGGTGGCTTGTCCGAACGAGAATGGACCTGCAAACAGGATTGCGGCGACGCCGCAAACCAGTGGGAGTTTGTATTTCCGCATGAGACAACATCCTCCAACACGGAATAAAAGCGGGAATGCCAGGAACTGTGGCCAGAGGAAAAACCCGAGCCTTTTCTCCGCAACCTACTTGCCCGTAAATGCGCGAGGGATGCGCTGGCCAAAGCGTGCAAACAGAATTGCGAATAAACGACGTGGCAAGGCGAGAATAGCGAAGGAAAAGGACAGAAGGAATAGGGTGAATGCCCTAGCTAGTTACTCAAAAGGACATGTCCAAAGTCGCGTGCGGTGCGAATCGCCAGCGTTGGCGAGGCTCAGAGAGGGGCCCCAAAAAACCGGATCGTTGTGAAAAATACCAGGGCCCGAGTTGTGAACTCAAGCCCGGGTAGACAACCCTAACTCGGTGCTGACCAGGCTAGTCAACGGTTTCGGTGAACACCGCCGGAGACAACGTCGAGTACGTGGCGTCGATAGTCACCGCCCCGGTCTGGTCCGGAGTGGTGTAAGTGGTCGTCGCCTGCCCCTTCGAATTGGTCACCGGATTGGCGTTCGAGAATGTCCCGCCCGCGCCGTTATCGGTGAAATTCACGGTCAGTCCTGAAATGCCGTTGCCGTATTGATCGGTCACCGACACAATCAGGGTCTTGGGCAGCTTGTTGTCTTTGTGCGCGGTTTGGTTGTTGCCCTGGATCACCAAAACCATCGCCGCCGGTCCTATCGTGGAAGTTTCGGTAATGTCGACATAGACCGTGCCCACGGATGCCGTAACCGTCAGAGTTTTGGCCACGATCGGCAGCGTATAGCTGGTGCTGGCTTCTCCATTCGATCCCGTGGCGGCCGGGTTGGGATTGAACGTCCCGCCGACGCCGTCGGTGAAGTTGACGGATGCTCCCGTCACGAGATTTCCAAACGGATCCTTGGCCTTCACCACCAGTGGGTTGGGCAGCGTGGTTCCCACTGTTCCCGTTTGCTTTCCTCCGGAAACGGTCGACAGCGCCGAGACCGGTCCGGCAGCGGCGGTCTCGGTAAAGATCGCTGACGAATAGCCCGAGCTGGAGCCGGTAATCGTAATCGTTTTGGGCTTGGTCGGCAGCGTGTAGGTCGTGGTCGCGTTCCCGTTGACGTCGGTGACTACCGTGGGATTGCTGAACGTTCCACCTGCGCCGCCATCGCTGAACGTTACCGTGACGTTCGGAATCGGCTGGTTCGTGTACGGATTCACGGAATTTATCGTCAGCGCGGTCGGCAGCGTGGTCCCGACGTAGGCCGTCTGCGTATTCCCTCCGGTGGCATTGACCTGCTGGAACAAGCCGTAGGCCACCAGCTGCGTTTGCGTCCCCATATAGACTTTGCCGTTGGCCACAATCGGCGTGGCAAAGTGCCCGGGAGTGCCCAGCGAGTCGCGCCCGCCGCTAGCCATGCCGGAGTCATAGAGCAAGAGCAGCAGATTAGCGTCATACGCGGAAAGCTTGGCTACATTCGACACGTCCCGCACCAGCCACACGATGCCATTGGTGGTTCCGTTGGCCGAAAGCACCGGCAGCACGGTCGTGGTCAGCTTGCTCGTGGTGGTGGTGAGAGGAGTCAGCACGCTGTTGCCGGCGCTGTTCACCGACAACGTGTACGACCTGAGATAGTCCTGGTGTGCCAGGAAATAAATCTGGTTGTTCCAATACACCGGCGCTCCAAAGAACTGGTTCCCGAGCGCACTTGGAATGTAATAGGGAATCTGCGTATTGCCCGACGTGTTGTACTCTCCAAGATCGTCTGTATTGATCAGATAAATGTCGGCGTCCTTGCCGGAAGTCACCAGCAAGTCCGGAGTGGAACTGCCGGTCTGATACGGCAGCAGCACGACCTGGCCAGATCCCAGGTCGATGTCGTTCGCGCCCATGTTGGCTTGATCGTAGGGCGTGAAGTAGTCCTCCAGATTGATCACGCCCGAGCCCAGCGAAAGCTTCAGAACGCTGTCTCCCAGGTCGTTCGTGCTGTAGTTGAAGTACCCGTTCGCGGTGGAAAGATAGACGTTGCCGTTGCTGTCGGCGGCCGGGCCCACGCCGCCATTCCACAGCGAACTGCCCCAGCTTTGGTCCGGCTGCGTCACCATCACCGCCAACTGGCTCAGGTTGGCCGCGCTGTAAGCCATCAGCCAGCCGCGCGCGTTGATGTCGCACCCGTTGGAACCAAAGGCCAGCCAGATCGTGCCGTTGGACTCCAGCACGCCAGGCCGCTGAATATAGTTCAGCGGAGTGAACGTCAGCGTGCCCGAGGTTGCCGCAATGTTGACCGGTCCGCCGAACTTTTCCAGGCCCGTCGTGATGTCCAGGGCATGCAGCGAATACGCCGCCACATTCGACACATACGTCTTCGCCGTCAGATACATCGTGTTCGTGGTGGGATCAATCACCGGCGTGCTGAGAATTCCGATGCCGCTGAAACCCGTACCGGTAACTCCGCCGCAACCTTCCACCGAGCTGGGTACCACCGGCCCCAGATTGACTTCCCACAGTTGGGCTCCGGTGTCGGCGTTGATCGCATAAACGCTGTTGTTCATGTCCGCCACGAACAGCACGTTCTGCGTCGTCCCGTTGATGGTGAAGTTCGACATGTACAGGGGCTGAGCTTGTATGTAGCCGTCGACGTTGAAGGCGAACAATTTCCCAAACGTGTTGCTGTTCACGTTCTGCAGCGTCAGCAGCGTCTCGTTGGGGTTCTGTCCGTCGCGCGCATTGTCCATCTTGTTGGTGAGTATGTTGACTTGCGCGGACGCAATGGGAATCGCAGTGATCCCGCAGGCCGCGATCAACATCGCGACCGCCGCAACGCGGCTGATTTTTGGGAAACGGTTCACAGACATGCTCGTCCCTTTCTCAAATTCCCTGACTGATGCAAACGCTGCCGAACCCACAGGTTAGTCTTTGCCGCCCGCGCGGCTCAGTTGTGGCCAATCCAACTGGGGAAGAAGATTTTTTGCAAAGTCACGATCGCGGCGCGCTTCCCTTAAGGGGATGCAAACAACGCGCCATTCCAATTTCTTACAGAGGTATCCGCTCGCAAACTTCCGGGGGGAGCCTGCCTGACGAGCATAATGCGCAGGGATGTTGTTATTCTTTGTGCCTTCCCCGCTAATGTCAAGGATGAAAGTTCTTGCACACTCTCCCAGGTGATGCAAGTCCTTGGTGTTTTTGACACCATTTTCTCCGTTGCGGGTCTCACCATCGCATGGTATGCTGCAAGCCTCTCCCTCTCCCGGGTCACGTGGGGATCCAACCTTAGCCGAATTGGGAAAAGCGTCCATGAAAATCAAACCGGTGGTGTTTGCCATTGCCGTCATTGCTCTGATCGCGCCTCGCGCGCTCGAGAGCCAGACGGTCACCTCTTTTGACGGGATCGATGCCTCCCAAATTACCGCCGAATACGAGGTCGACCATAACGGCGCGGTGGGCACCAAGCAGTACATGGAGTGGGTGAACAGCTATTACCAGGCCTTCAACAAAACCACGTTCGCTCCCATTTGGGCCTCGCCTCTGAGCGGCGACACGCCCTGGCAGGATGCCGGCGAGTCCAACTGCTACGGCGCCGCTGGGGGCGAAGGCATCATCCTGTTCGATCGCCTGGCCTCGCGCTGGGTCATCGGCAAGCGCGGCGGGCCCGCCAACAACGTCTACTACTACTGCATCGCTGTTTCCAACACCGCTGACCTGAGTTCCAAGACTCTGAAATGGTATGCCTACCAGTTCAACATCACGGCCAACCTGGGCGTGAATTCCCAAGGCAACGTTTACTATCCGGATTGGCCCAAGCTCGGCACCTGGACCAACGGTTACTACGCCACCTTCGATCTGGAAGACCCCAACAATTCGTATCAGGAAATCGGCGTAGTGGTGTGCGCGTTTGACCGCACCAATATCCTCAAGAACGGCACCGCCCGCACTCAGCAGTGTTTTAGCAATCCCAATCCCATCCCAACCAGCGGCGCGCTGTATCTTTCCCACAGCCTGCTGCCGGCCGATATCGACGGCACCACCGCGCCGCCCAGCGGCCAGCACGAGTATCTGGTCAGCATTCAAAATCCGCCCAACGATGGCGTGACCACCACTTCGAGCACCATCAACCTGTGGAACTTCACCCTCAATTGGTCAAACTCCAGCAAATCCAGCCTCACCCAATCCGCCCTCACGGTCTCCAGCTATGAACCCGGCTGCTACGACGTGACCGATCCGGGCGATACGTTTTGCGTGACCGAGCCTTCCAGCCAGAACACCGGCAACTACGTCGATTCCGTGGGCGACCGGCTTTCGCCGCGCCTGGCCTATCGCAACTTTTCCACCTACGGCTCGTTTTTGTTCGCGCAAACAGTACAGGCAGGCACCGGCACCAACCAGCAGACCGGCGTCCGCTGGTATGAGCTGCGCGGCAGCAAAACCCCAACCCTGTATCAAAGCGGCACGCTTACCAACGGCACCAGCATTTATCGTTTCACGCCCAGCATCGCCCAGGATCAATCCGCCAATGCCGCGGCCGGCTACAGCGTCTCCAGCAGTGCGCTCGAACCCGGCATCCGCGCCGCCTACTGGAGCCTGAGCAGCGCAACCACCCCCACGGAGATTACCCTCTACAACGGCATTGGCGACCAAGAGAATTCCGAACTCTGGGGCAACCTCACCAGCATGACCGTCGATCCCAGCGACAACTGCACGTTCTGGTATGTCAATCGTTACTACCCGTCCGATCAGACCGGCACGGAAATCATCTGGAACACGCGCATCTCCTACTTCAAGCTTTCCAGCTGCAGTTGAGAGTTGCGACATAGCCAGGAAAAAAGAGAACCCGCCGAATTCCGGCAGGTTTTGTTCATGATCCCAACACAGGTTATTTCTGGCTTACACGTTCTGCCGGAAGCACGCAATGGTTCGTAATGTCGGTCACGATCCGCGTCACGCCATCTTCCACCGAAGGCAGTGCATGCGGCGCGTCGCTGACGCAACCTTGATTTGCCTCGTCTATGCTCGTGATCGCCTGTTCCCAAGTCAGCGCCTGATCGGGCGCGGAACTGGTGTCCTCGCCTCCGATGACCAGATTCACGTAGGTGCTGGGAAAATTCGGTGTCGGCCCGCCCAGTATGCTGTCGGAAAGCAGCAGGCCAGCCGGGGGCGCAGATGTTCCATTTACAGCGTTGGTGCAAATCGGCGTGGAGTATGCCGGGTCGATGATTTCTGACTCGCTGGTGGCATAACACATGTGAATAGTTTCGTTCGTCCCGTTACAGCTGTAGGTGGTTTCGTTCTGGCAGGGATTTTGTTGCACGCACGCCTCGTCAAGACGCGACATCGGCGGTCCGCTGGTGGTTTCGACCATGGCGAAGATCGAGTCCAGACCGTACTCGGTCAGGGCGTAGCCGATTGCGCCCGCGCCTCCGCTGTTTCCCGTCGCGCACAGAGGAATGCTCTTACTGTTGGGAATATTGGTGTAGATCCACTGTGCCAGGGTCGCATAGCGGCATGCCAAACGGCGCACTCCCCCGGGCCCCTGCAACCAGCCGTTTGTGGCGTTTGTATTGAACGGCGCGCCGAACGTGACCTGCGCTGTGGTAAAGCCGGCGCTTAACAGTCCGTTCACAACGGCCAAGCCTCCATTGGTCGAGCCATTGAAGAAATCTGGACTGTCATAGTCATACAGTGCCGAGCCGCCAGTGCCGGTTCCGAGAATCACCGTCCCAACCGGATTGCCAGAGGGCTGATTCACCTTCACGTAGGCTGAGAAATCGGCGATTCCATCGCACGAGATGTTTACCTGATAGCAGGTGGATTCGTCGGCAGGAAGGCCACCGGCAAACGTCGGGCACG
>Ga0187781_10003341_pt1 | contig 12097 bp, 7 predicted proteins | sample 0715_SJ02_MP02_2_FD_132447 | JGI IMG/M metagenome (GOLD analysis project Ga0187781, IMG submission 132447) | Tropical peat soil microbial communities from peatlands in Department of Meta, Colombia - 0715_SJ02_MP02_20_MG | ecosystem: Environmental > Terrestrial > Soil > Wetlands > Peat | place...
AGACGACACCCCAGTTCGGGCACTTGTCCCATAATCTCGACCTTGCCCGATGTAGGCCTCAGCAAACCGAGGAAACAATACATCGCAGTTGATTTACCCGCTCCATTTTGGCCGACGAGGGCGAAGAAGTCTCCGTCCCGCACTTCCAGTGTCAGGCCATTGAGTGCCCGCACTTTGCGACGGAAAAACCGCGTCCGAAAGTGCACGTGGACATCTTGAGCGAAGATCACATTGCCCCCGAGCAAAACCGTTTGTTCAAAGCCTTAACAATCTCGTCATCGGATTTGTCCTTGAAGTCCTCCGAGGCGAGTGCGGTTTTTATCTTTTTCGATGTGTTGCAGGAGCAGGCCTGCACCTTATCGTCGCAACCACAAGGACAAGTCATATGCGCAACAATCCTCTTGCCTCGTTCGTCCAGCCGGAGCTCTTCCTTCGGTTCGGGATCCGGTTCGGGTTGTCGCAACGGTAGATTCGGTTGATTCTGAGCCGCTTGCCGATACGCTTCCGGTGAAATGGTCTGTCCCGCCTGTAAGAGCCTCTGGTTTTGTCGCAGTAAGTTGTCAAAGGCTACGTCTGCATTGGCAAGCGCTCCCGTCTCATAAAGTTGAACCTTGCCATCGACGCCGATTACAACTGTGGTCGGAAATGACTCCACCCCGTATTTTTTCTGAATCGGCCCTTCATCTACCCCTGCCGGGAAATCGACTTTAAGGTCGTTGAGAAATGCATCCACGCGGTCGCCCTTTTCCTCGTCGTCGATACCCAACAGGACAAAAGGCTGCGCTTTGTGCTCGTCAAAGTAGCGATTCAGTTCCGGCATCTCGGCACGACAGGGGCCGCACCATGTCGCAAAGAAATTCAGAACAACGACTTTCTTGCCGACGTTTTCCGATAGACGAAAACGCTCGCCCCGAGTAGTCGTGATTTCGAAGTCCGGAGCAGTGTGGTCGCGCCAATCAACACCGCCGCTCATGCCCCAGCTTTGCTGGCGGATTTCCTTTTCGGTGGGGGCAGGCTTAAGTTTGTAGTGCAGGCCGGTGAGAAGCACGCCTGTCAGCAGGATCGCGACATTGAGAACTGGTTTAGTCACATGCCCTCAGAATGCGAACTGGGCGCCTGCCGATCACCTGCCGGCGGCAGAACCGCGCTGCTATTCGCCAAACCAGATTTTTCCAGCTTTCTGCACCTGCGGCTAATTACCTAAGTTTTTCGACGGTCATAAGGGAGAAAGGCAGTCTGAGTGCCGGTTCCCCCCAAATAAAGGATGGCAGAGGATGACCACAAGGGACTGCCTTAAGGTGCGATGACTGGCGTAATATCGCGATATCATTCTTCCCCGCCAAGGGGTTTGAGTGATAACGCCTCCCTAGAAAGGAGCCGTAACTCAAGCCACTGGTAATCCATGAAACGCCTTCTTGTTCTCGCCCCGCTGGCCATGATTCTCAGCCTAGGCCCGGCAGGTTTGACCGGCTGCGGCAGTGGGTCGTCGACCCAAACGCCGCCCTCAATCGTCAGCTTCACCGCGAATCCCGCTTCCATTACATCTGGATCAAGTGCGATTCTGACCGGAGTCTTTGCGAACGGCACAGGCGTCATTACACCCGGCAATCTTCCGGCCACCAGCGGCACGGGCGTGTCCGTGAGCCCCACGGCGACTACCACCTACACCCTCACCGTGACCGATGCCAGCGGTACAGCGGTCACCGCCACGGCCACGGTAACGGTAACGGGAACCGCCTCTACTTCGGTGACGGTGGACCTGACGAGCAGCGGCCCCGCGGTGACCGACAAGCTGCTGGGAATGAACATGGCCGTCTGGTACGACCTGGTCAGCAACGAGACCGGAATTGTGAGTGCTTTCCAGGCCGCCGGCATCACCCAGGTGCGTTGGCCGGGCGGATCGGATTCCGACCTCTACCACTGGGAGACCAATTCCGAGTGCGATGGCGGCTATGCCGATTCGAATGACACGTTCACAAATTTCGTCAACGACATGGCCAAGCCCGCGAACCTCGATGTGGCGTTGACGGCCAATTACGGCTCGAACGCAGCCTGCACCGGAGGCGGCGAACCAAGCGAAGCAGCCGCCTGGGCCGCGGCCGCGCTAACCGACGGCATCACCGTGAGCCATATGACCGTGGGCAACGAGGAGTACGGCAGCTGGGAGTACGACCTGCATTCCTCTCCGCACGACCCCACCACTTACGCCGCCGCGGTGACGGGAAGCAGCGGTTATTACCAGTTGATTAAGGCGCAGAGCCCGAGCACGCTGGTCGGCATCGATGTGGACGCGGATAACACGGACCAGGGATGGGACAACATCGTGATGGCCAACGCCAAGGGTTCCTACGATTTCGTGGAATACCACTACTATCCGGAGACCCCGGGCGAGGAGAACGACACCTTCATCGTGCAGCAGGCGGCGCAGGAGTTGACTACGAACATCAACACTCTGCGATCGGAGCTGGCCGAGTGGGGCACTGCCGATACGCCGATCTACGTGGGCGAGATCGGAGGCGCTTATACCAACCCGGGCAAGCAGAGCTGGTCGATTACCCAAGGATTGTATGCCGGCCAGGTGCTGGGCGAAATGATGAACGATGGCGTCTCGCGCCTGACCTGGTGGATTGGCTTCGGCAATTGCAACGGACAAAGCGGAAACGATAGTACGTCACTCTATGGATGGCAGGATTTCGGCGCCTACAACGTCTTCTCCGATGGATCCGAAGAGGATCCCACCTGTCCCGGCGCGGGCCCGCTCGGCACCATGTCGCCCACAGCAAGGGCGTTTCAGCTGTTCAGCCTGATGGGCGTCAGCGGCCAGACTGTGCTAACTGCGACCGTCGCCGGCGACACGACCGACGTGCGCGCCTATGCGGCTACCAATCCCAACGGCACGGCCGTTCTGTTGTTTAACGACAACGAAACCGCCGCCCTGCAGGTGGTGGTCACGCTTTCGGGAAAGACCAACTCTTCCGGCGTGACGGTCACTACTTACGACAAGGCCATATACGACCTGTCGGGTTCGCCGACCGGCACTCCGCCGGACCCGGCAGGGACGAGCACATGGGCCCCACCAACCACCACTAGCTTGGGCGCCCAGACTCTGCCTCTGACCCTCAATCTCACTCCCTGGAGCATGAACGTGCTCATCATCCAATAACGCGAACCAGACGGTGGGATAGCACGGGACAGCACATCACGCCCTCTTCCCTTCCTTGCCTCCGTGCTCGCAACTTCTCTACAATGGGCGAACCCGATTGGGGCACGGCATTCTGCCCCGCGAAAGCAGAAGGCGCGTGAACTGGTACTTCATCTTCTTTCTCATCTCTGGCTTTTGCAGCGTTCTGTACGAATTGGTTTGGCTGCGGCTGGCCATGGCGCAATTCGGCGTCACCACCGCCATGGTCTCCATCGTGCTTTCAGTATTCATGGCCGGGCTTGGGCTGGGATCCTGGGCGAGCGGCCGATGGCTTGACGCGCAGGCAGGCCGCCGGACGGTCCCCGCGCTGCGGCTTTACGCGCTGACCGAACTGCTCATTGGGATGTCGGGCCTGCTCGTTCCCTACGCCTTCGTTTTGGGCCGCCGCCTTCTGGAACACTACGAACTCTCCTCGCTCGGCTACTACGGCGTGGCCGGCGTGTGGGTCGGAGTCTCGCTCATTCCCTGGTGCGCTCTCATGGGAGCTACGGTGCCGGTGGCCATGGCCGCGATTGCACAGACGGTTCCTGCCGAGTCGCGCCGCTCCTTCAGTTATCTCTACACGGCCAACGTCGCTGGCGCGGTGGCGGGCACGAATGTACCTTTGTTCCTGATTGAACTGTTGGGATTCCGTGGAACCCTAAAAGTTGGCATCGCTTGTAATTGCCTGATTGCCGTGTCGGCCCTGCTTTTGTCGCGAAATCAGCGGCTCGCCGCGATCAAGCCTGCCGCGGTCATTCCGTCTCCCGCCATTTCGGGAGGCAATCGGATTCTCGCGCTTCTGTTTCTTAGTGGCCTGACCTGCATGGCCATGGAAGTGGTCTGGGTGCGCTGCTATACCCCCTACTTCGGGACTGTGGTTTACGCGTTCGCCTCGATTCTCGGCGTTTACCTTCTGGGAACGCTTGTTGGCTCGGTGGTCTATCGCCGCTGGAGTTCCCGCCAGACCGATGAGAGCCCCGTGATCTGGGCCCTGCTGGCAACCTGCGGCCTGCTCCCGCTGGTCGCGGCCAGCCCCTTCATTCACCTGCATCAACTGTTGCGCCTCCTAGTAGGCGTCGCGGGTTTTACCGGCATGCTCGGTTTCATCACGCCTATGCTGGTCGATCGCTTCTCCGCAGGAGATCCCGGCAAAGCAGGAATGGCATACGCGACCAACGTAGTGGGCTGCATTCTCGGGCCGCTGCTCGCCGGTTTTGTGCTCCTGCCCCTGATGAGCGAACGCTGGGCGCTGATTGTGCTTTCGTTCCCCTGGTTGATCATCGGGATTGCTCCGCTCCGGCCTCAGGCTCACACTCGCCCCGCCGCCCGCGCTGCCGTCTGTGTGTCGCTGGCCATCTCGGTTTGCCTGATGGCCGTGGGCAAGGGCTACGGAGAGAGATTTCCCGAACACGTTGTGCTGCGTGATGCGACCGCGACCGTCATCGCCACCGGGACGGGAATGGACAAGAAGTTGCTCGTCAACGGCCACGGCATCACCTTCCTGACGACGATCACCAAGCTGATGGCCCATGTTCCCTTGGCTTTTCTCGACCGTCCGCCCGAGGACGCTCTCGTAATCTGTTTTGGTATGGGCACGACTTTCCGTTCGCTGCACTCCTGGGGCATTCCCGTAACGGCGGTGGAACTGGTGCCCAGCGTCCCGCATCTGTTCAATTACTACCACAGCGACGGCGACACGGTTCTCGCATCGCCGCTTTCGCACGTGGTAATCGACGACGGCCGCCGCTATTTGGAACGCACCCGGCAACAATACGACGTCATCACGGTCGATCCTCCGCCGCCCATGCAAGCGGCAGGGTCAAGCCTGCTCTACTCCGAAGAATTCTATCGGGCAGCGAGGCAACGGCTGCGCCGGGGCGGAATTCTGCAACAGTGGATCGGCGTGACCAGCGCAGCCGACCCGGTCGACGTGGCTGCCGTCGCTCGTGCGCTGCACAATTCCTTCCCGTATGTGCGAACTTTCGCTGATGAATTCGGAATGCACTTCCTGGGCAGCGATCAGCCCATCCCCGACCGCAGCGCGCAAGATCTGCTGGCCCGCATGCCGGCGAGCGCGGTGGCCGATCTTGCGGAATGGGAACTGCGACCGGGCGACAGCATCATGGACGCCGCCTATCGTCGCCTGAATGCCCTGCTCACGCGGGAATCGTCTCTGGATCAGCTGATCGCAGCTTCTCCGAGCACGCCGTCGTTAACCGACGATCGTCCGGTCAACGAGTACTACAGGGTGCGCACATGGCGGCAGCGATGGCACCGGTTCATGGCCCGTCATCATTGATACGGAATCGCCCTGGCTGTAAACTCGCGGAGCAGAAAATCTATCTTCGGGGATCTCCCGTGAGCCTCCGCAAGTTCTTTAACTCCACTCCGCTCGTCGGCCTTGGTCTCTTCTTCGCCGTTTGCGCGGCACAAAACCCTGCCACCGAGGCCGCCGTTACTGATTACGTCAAAGCCGAGATGCACCGCGAGCACATTCCCGGCCTGGCGCTGCTGGTCGTGAAAAAAGGAAGAACTCTTCGTGCCCAGGGTTTCGGCCTGGCCAACGTGGAACTGCAAGTTCCGGTGAAGCCAGAGACTCTATTCCAGTCCGGATCCGTGGGCAAGCAGTTCACCGCGACCGCCGTGATGATGCTGGTCGAAGAAGGCAAGGTCGGCCTGGAAGATCCCCTAACGAAGTATTTCCCCGATGCTCCTGCCGCCTGGAAGGATGTCACCGTACGCGAATTACTCAGCCACACTGCGGGCTTCGGCGATTATCCGAAGGACTTCGATTTCCGTAAGGACTGGACGGAGGACGAGGAACTGAAGCTGGTCGAAAGCATTCCTCTCGCCTACACTCCAGGCACAAAGTGGGACTACAGCAATCTCGGTTACCTGACGCTCGGCATCCTGATTCACCGCGTGACCGGCGAGTTCTATGGTGATTTCCTTCAGCAGCGCATTTTCCGACCGCTGGGCATGAAGTCCACGCGAATCATCAGCGAAGCCGACATCATCCCCAATCGTGCGGCCGGCTACCGACTGGTGAAAGGGGAGTTGAAAAATCAGGAATGGGTCGCGCCCATGATCAACACGACCGCAGACGGCAGCCTCTACTTCTCGATCCTCGACTTAGCCAAGTGGGACGCTGCTCTCTACACGGAACAACTGCTGAAGCGCTCCAGCCTCGATCTGATGTGGACTCCAGTCAAGCTGAAGAACGGCCAGCCCAACCAGGATGGTTACGGCTTTGGCTGGTTTATCGAGCAACGGCACGGGCATCGCTGCATTCATCACGACGGGGCGTGGCAAGGCTTCACGACCGCGATTGACCGCTACGTGGACGATGAACTGACCGTGGTTGCATTGACAAATCTGGCGGACGCCGAGCCGGGAAAGATCACAGAGCATGTGGCAGAGACGTATTTAGGGGAAAAGTAGCGTGACCCCGGGGGTGGAGGCAATGGGAACCGAAATCTTTCCAATGCTGGCGGTCAGCGATGGAAATGCAGCCATCAATTTTTACCAAGCCGCATTCGGTGCCGAACTTCTGTGGCATCTGGACGGCGGGGGACCGATCGTGGCCGGACTCTTCATCGGTGGCGCGAAGTTCTTCCTGGCCCACGAGTCGCCCCCTCACGGCACGAGGAGCCCAGACTCCGCAGGCTTTACGACCGTCCGGATCGAACTCTTCGTGGACGATCCCGCAGGGGTACACGCTCGGGCGCTGGCGGCGGGAGCGACGGATCGCAGCCCCGTCGAGGAGCAGTCGTTTGCGATGACTGGGCCGCGACCGATCAAGCGGATTCTTCAGGGAGCTGTGCTGGATCCGTTCGGCCATATGTGGCTTATTGGGAGGATTCTCGAATAGAGCGTCGATTCTCTGCCTCTTGCTACCGTTGGGAGGCCACCGACTTCTCCAGTTCATCCAACTCCGCCAGTACCTCCTGACTGTGCTTCGACGGGTCCACGCTGGTGTACAGCTTCGCAATTCTGCCCGTCGGATCAATCAGGAACGTGTGCCGGGCGGAAAACTTCACCAGGCCCAGATTGGTCAGCGAGCCGTAAGCATCGCTGACTTTGTGTTCGGTATCGGCCAGCAGACTGAAGTTCAACCCTTCCTTGGCGCAGAACTTTTTGTGCGAATCCACGCTGTCCACGCTTACGCCCAGCACGACCGCATTGCGCTCGGCATATTTCGGCTGATCCACTTGAAAATTGTGCGCCTCGCGCGAGCAGCCCGGAGTCTGATCTTTGGGATAGAAATAAAGAACCACCCACTTGCCCCGGTAGTCCTTCAGGCTCACGGATGAGCCTTCCTGCGAAAGCAGAGTAAAGTCAGGCGCGGTCGTCCCTGCTGCCGGAGTTGCCGAGCGCGACGTAAGCCGAAAGACCACCAAAGCCAGGATCATGAGAACAATCACGACCACGATCCGCAATAGCATGCAGCCCTCCTGCGACGATTAGGATGCGATTCTAACCTGAAAGGCTCGACGCCCATCCCTGTGCGACTCTGTGGCCTCTGTGGTTATTGCCTTTCCGCCAGCAAAAATCTTCACGATTGCTTTATGATGAAGTATTGCGCTTTGCGCGCCGGAGAAACCAGACGTGGCTCAGACGGAAACTGACGGCTCAGAGGTTTTAGAAACCAGGGAATGGGTCGATTCCCTGGACTATGTCCTGGCAAAAAGCGGCCCGAACCGGGCTGGCCGCTTGCTGCAGCAGTTGGCGCTGCACGCCCGGCGCGAAGCCGGCGTGAATCTGCCTTTCTCAGCCACCACGCCCTACCAGAATACGATTCCCGCGCGGCAGCAGTCTCCTTTTCCCGGCAGCCAGGAGATGGAGCGCCGCATCAAGAGCCTGGTACGCTGGAACGCCTTGGCCATGGTCGTCCGCGCCAACAAGATTCAGGAAGGCATCGGCGGCCACATCTCGACCTACGCCTCCGCCGCCACGTTGTACGAAGTCGCGTTCAATCATTTTCTGCGGGCCCAGACTGAAAACGGCGATCGCGACATCGTCTACTTCCAGGGCCACGCCGCACCAGGAATGTATGCCCGCGCTTATCTGGAAGGCCGCGTTTCGAAGGAAAAACTGCAGAACTTTCGCCGCGAACTCAAGCCCGGTGGCGGATTGAGTTCCTATCCGCACCCCTGGCTCATGCCTGATTTCTGGGAGTTTCCCACGGTTTCGATGGGCCTCGGCCCGATTCAGGCCATATACCACGCTCGCTTTATCCGGTATCTGGAAAACCGCGGGCTCAAGCAATCCACTGGCGGCAAGGTCTGGGCGTTTCTGGGCGACGGTGAGATGGACGAACCTGAATCACTCGGCTCGATCACCCTGGCCTCGCGCGAGAAGCTCGACAACCTGATTTTCGTCGTGAACTGCAACCTGCAGCGCCTGGACGGCCCGGTGCGCGGGAACGGGAAGATCATCCAGGAACTGGAAGCCATTTTTCGCGGCGCCGGCTGGAACGTCATTAAGGTGATCTGGGGAACTGACTGGGATCAGCTCATCCAAAACGACCGCGACGGCCTGCTTGTACGGCGTCTGGGCGAAATCAGCGATGGGCAATATCAGAAGTATTTCGTGGAAAGCGGCGCCTATTTCCGCCAGAACCTGTTCGGCACGGATCCCCGCCTGCTCAAGATGGTCGAGCATCTCTCCGACGAGCAACTGGCGCGCATGCGCCTCGGTGGCCACGACCCGATCAAGGTCAATGCGGCTTATGACGCCGCCGTGAACCACACTGGTTCGCCCACCATCATTCTGGCCAAGACAATCAAGGGCTACGGCCTCGGCGAAGCGGGCGAAGGCAAGAACATCACGCACCAGCAAAAAAAGCTGAACGACGACGAATTGCAGATGTTTCGTTCGCGCTTCGGCATTCCCATCCCCGATGACGAATTGCACAATGCTCCGTTCTATCGGCCTTCGGACGACAGCGCCGAAATCAAATACATGCAGGCGCGCCGCCAGCAACTCGGCGGATACATGCCGACCCGCAAAGTGCGCGCCACGCCGATGAAACCTTTCCCCGAGTCGCATTTCGAGGAATTTCACAAAGGTACCGAGGGCCGCGAGGTCTCCACCACCATGGTTTTCGTGCGGCTGCTCTCGAAGTTGCTGCGCGATCCCGAACTCGGCAGGTTCATCGTCCCCATCGTTCCCGATGAAGCCCGCACCTTCGGCATGGAGGCCCTCTTCCGCCAGGTGGGAATCTATTCCAATGTGGGCCAGAATTACGAGCCCGTGGATATGGACACGCTGCTCTATTACAAGGAAGCGAAGAACGGCCAAATCCTTGAAGAAGGGATCACCGAGGCCGGCTCCGTGTGCTCGTTCATCGCGGCGGGCACAGCGTATTCCAACCACGGCATCAACACCATTCCCTTCTTCATTTACTATTCGATGTTCGGCTTCCAGCGGATCGGCGATCTGATCTGGGCCGCAGCCGACATGCGCTGCCGAGGATTCCTCGTCGGCGGTACCGCCGGCCGCACCACACTCGCTGGCGAGGGCCTGCAGCACCAGGACGGTCACAGCCATGTGCTCGCGCTTCCTGTGCCGAACCTGCTCGCCTACGACCCTGCGTTCGCTTACGAGATTGCCACCATCGTTCAGGATGGCATCAAGCGCATGTATGTCGATCAGGAGTCGATCTTCTATTATTTGACGGTCACCAACGAGCCTCTGCCTATGCCTGAAATTCCCGCCGATCCTGGAATTCGCGAGGGGATATTGAAAGGTCTGTACCGCTTCAAGGCGTCGGCCAAGAGCGACTCTCCACTGCGGGCGCAGCTGCTGGGCAGCGGCACGATCATGTACGAGACGCTCAAAGCGCAACAGATTCTGGAAGAGAAATACGGCGTGGCCGCCGATGTGTGGAGCGTGACCAGCTACAAGCAACTTTATCGCGATGCCAACGATTGCGAGCGCTGGAATATGCTGCATCCGACCGGGCCGGCGAAAGTTCCTTACGTCACGGCTACTTTGAAAAATGCCCCCGGGCCGTTCATCGCCGCATCGGATTACATGAAGGTGTTGCCCGAGGGCGTGGCCAAGTGGGTGCCCGGGCAACTTGTGTCGCTCGGAACCGACGGCTTTGGCCGAAGTGAAAACCGGGCCGCTCTGCGCGACTTTTTCGAAGTCGATGCCAAGCATATCGTGCTCGCCACTCTGGTAGCCTTGGCGCGCGAGAAAAAGATCGGCACAGACGTGGTGCAGCGCGCGATCCAGGAATTGGGGATCAACGCAGAGAAAGCGAATCCGGCGACCACTTAGAGATTCGTATCAGGGCACGCCTTTAGGCGTGCCGAAAGAACGAGAAGCACGAGCGCGCCTTCAGGCGCTGAGGGATCGAACACGGTGATTGAATTCAAACTTCCCGAGCTGGGAGAGAACATCGAACAAGGCGACTTGGTACGCCTGATGATCGCCCCGGGCAAAGTGGTCAGCCCCGGTCAGTCGGTCATGGAGATTGAAACCGACAAGGCTGTCGTCGAAGTCCCTTCGTCGGTGAGCGGAACCGTGCAGGAGATTCGCGTCAGGGAAGGTGAAAAGATCAAAGTCGGGCAGGTGATCTTCACCGTGGATGGAGCCGGCGCAAAAGCTCCCGCCGAACCCGCCGTTCGCGCCGCCGCCGCGGCGGTCGCTATTCCAGTTCCGCAAAATCCGGCCCCAACTGAGCCGCCGGATGCCCCGCGAGTTCCAGTATGGACTCCCACAGTCGCCGCTCCCAGCGCGGCTTCCGAACTCACCTCGGGGGCCGGCGAGTTTAGACTCCCCGAACTTGGTGAAAACATCTCCCAGGGAGATCTCGTCCGGTTGATGATCGCGCCCGGCGATAAGGTTTCCGAAGGTCAGCCGATCATGGAACTGGAGACCGAAAAAGCTGTCGTCGAAGTGCCGTCGTCGGTGAGCGGCATCGTCAAAGAAGTCAAGGTTAAGGAAGGCGAGAAGATCAAAGTCGGCCAGGTTATTTTCACACTTGAAGGCGGAGCGCCTGCGCCATCCGAACCGGCTCGCGCCCGGACCGTGCCGGTCGAGCACGTTTCCGGACAGACCGGGGCGCGTCTGGCTTTTCAGGCTGCGATTCGCGCCGAGGGCAAAACCGAAGAACAGGCGTTGCCCCCCGACCAACCATTGCCCGCTCCGCTGGTCTTCAGCATGCCCGTGCAACTGGGCAAAGTCGCGGGCACCGAATATCGCCAGCCCATTCCTGCCGCGCCGCATGTGCGGCGGCTGGCTCGCGAAGTCGGTGTGGACATCTACGAGGTAAAAGGTACAGGCCCCGGCGGCCGCATCAGCGAAGACGATGTTAAGGCCTATGCCAAGTCCCTGCTGCAGGCCGCGTCAGCCGCCGCGCAAGCTCCTTCGCGAGCCACTCGCCTGGCCGCGCCTGCGCTTCCCGATTTCGCCAAGTGGGGCAAGATCGAGCGTGTTTCCATTCGCGGTGTTCGCCGCAAAACCGCCGAGCATCTGGCCGAATCCTGGATCACGATACCCCATGTCACGCAGCACGACCGCGCCGACATCACTGAACTGGAGCAACTGCGCGCCCGCTTCGCCCCCAAAGCCGAGGAAGCCGGCGGCAAGATGACGGTCACTGCGATCGCTCTGAAAGTCTGCGCCGCCGCGCTGAAAGTTTTCCCCCAGTTCAACGCCAGCATTGACATTGAGAAAGAAGAGATAATCTATAAGCAATACATTCACATCGGCGTGGCTGCCGACACAGACCGTGGCCTGCTCGTTCCCGTCATCCGCGACGTGGACAAGAAAAACATTGTGGAGCTCGCCGTCGAGTTGTCGCAGCTCTCGAAAAAAGCGCGGGAAAAGAAACTCACGCCTGCGGAAATGGAAGGCGGCACGTTTACCATCACGAATCTGGGCGGGATCGGCGGCATTGGC
>Ga0187781_10003342_pt1 | contig 12096 bp, 9 predicted proteins | sample 0715_SJ02_MP02_2_FD_132447 | JGI IMG/M metagenome (GOLD analysis project Ga0187781, IMG submission 132447) | Tropical peat soil microbial communities from peatlands in Department of Meta, Colombia - 0715_SJ02_MP02_20_MG | ecosystem: Environmental > Terrestrial > Soil > Wetlands > Peat | place...
GGTCGAACCATTCCCCGATTCTGCTGATCATCATGCGCATGGCGGTTTCTCCCCGGTAAGAGCGGCAATCGCCGCTCCTGGAGTCGGCAACTCGCCCGCCTGAATGACGATCACGCCGTTCTCAACTTTGTAGGGATATTCGAAAAGACCGCGTAATGGCGGTCCCGAGGCGCGCGATCCGTCGCTGTAATACGCTCCACCATGGCAGGGGCACATGAATAAACCAGACTGCTGAAACCAGCGAACGGGGCAGCCGAGATGCGCGCAATTGATCGCGAAAACCTGGAACTGCTCCCCTGCGATGTGCCGCACCCAGCAGGCAGTGTCGGCTGTAGCGCCGTCGGCCGGCATTACATACGGATTGCGAAACGTCGCCAGCCGCGTCTCACCTTCCGGGAAATCGGCGACCTTCCCGAGCTGCACCCACGAGAGGTAACCATTGCCGCGGCCGCGTGTAATCGCGGAGAAAAGAAATCCTATGATCGGTATCGCTACCAGAGCCGCCGCTAGTCCGTTGAACAGAATTCCCAATTTCATAAAAAATCCGCGCCGGGAGATAGCAGTCTCACTCGACGGTACAAGCACAGGTTTAGCGGACATTGTCTGACTCCCGGTGCTGCGCGTAATTAGAGGCTGCATACGGTTGCCCAGGGGTTTGCACTCGGTGCGAGGCCATCCATGCAACTACATCGGTGATTTCCTGATCGGACATCGGTTTGCCGGGCACGTTTCCACGCCAGTCCGGTGCGCCTAGCTCCGGGCGGCCCGTGATGACAATCGTGCGCAGCCCCTGGTCACTGACCAGCGCCAGGAACGAATCATTCGTGATAGCACTGCCCTTGCGCCCGCCTTGGCCTTGTGTACCATGACACGATGCGCAGTAAGTTCCATAGACAACTTCACCTTGCTGAGCGTTGCCGGCGGACTTTGCCGCATAGGCAGGCGGGTTGGCTCCGCTGAGAATTCCTGGCCGACTCCAGCGGGAACGCATTTCTGTGGTGATTCGATCGATCTGCTTATTGGTCAGCATTCCGCCCGCACTTTGCGCGAAGGCCGGCATCGAGGTGCCCTTCACGCCGTTGGCAGTGACCTTGCGGATCGAAGCATCATCGGCAATCGCCAAATAGACTGGGTCAGCAAGCGCAATAGCCGCTCCCCCTCGACCGTCTGCGCCGTGGCAACCCGCGCAGTTTTGCGCGTACAGCGTGTCAAAATCCAAAATCTCGCTCGGGGCGATGATCTCCGATCCTTTTCGGGGTCGCCCCGGCGCAGAGTTGCACCCGCACAACAGCGCAACCACGACCAAAGCGCAAAGCTGTCGCAAGGCGTTCACGGCCTCTTCTCGCCCTCCCGCTCCGACATGATCCCGGGGGCTTCAATCCCGGCGCGCATGGCGAAGGGCACATTCTCGGTGGTCAACATGCTCGACTGCCGCACGACCACCAGACCGGCAACGATACCGAACGCCACCTGCGACGCAACGAACCACGACCAATTGATGTGGCTTGCCATCATTGGATTGATCAGGCCCAGTATGGTATAGACGAGGGCCGACCACAGCACCGGCGCGATCAGTCCTCCAAGCACGATGGGCCGGCGCGGGAACATCGGAAGCATGGCGCCGTAGAGCAATCCAACCAGTGTCGATACGACGAGGTGTATGACCAGTGCAAAAGCGAAGCTGTCCAGGTGAAAAGCGTTCAGCCCGCCGGCTTCTTTCAGCGATTGCAGGTCCACAACCGCACCAAGAAGGTTGATCGGATACCAGATGCTTCCGAATCGCAGCAACCCAAATGTGCAGGCAACCGCGGCCATTGCTACGCTCCCTGACAATCCACCCTTCACACCGGCGGAAACGGGATAGGTGCGAACTGGCAGCCACGCGCGTACCTGTTCTGCCGCGACTGGCAGCCGATCCACCATGTGGCGCTCAGTCGATGCACGGAAATCATCTGGAAGCACCGTGACAGCTACTTCGTGCTCGCGCGGCAAAACTTCGCAGAACCAGCCAATACATCCCGCCAGGGCGAGTACAGCGCCGAAGACCGTGACGGACATGCTCGTTACCAGTCCCGAGAACAGCAAAGTGAATCCAAACGCAAGAATGAAAGGCCAAGCAGTCGGCGCAGGCGACTCAATCTCGCGTGGTCTCCGCGTGCTTTGCTCGAGTTGTTCCCCCGTTAGCGTGGCCATTTCTTGTCTCAGCGCCCCACGATGTAAACCACTGTGAAAACTACGACCCAAACGGCATCGACAAAGTGCCAGTACAACGCAAGCACATCGACGCGGCGGAACTGATCTTTGCTCACGCGCCCGGCCAAACCAAAGATAAGGACGACAGTGAGCATGATCAGACCGGCAGTGACGTGAGACGCATGCAGGCCAACAAGTGAGTAATAGGTCGTTCCGAAGAGATTGGTAGAGATCGTCAGCCCACGTTCGTAGATGAGCCGGTGCCATTCCCGCCCTGTGCCAAATAGAAAGAGGCCGCCAAGAATAATCGTGAGCGACCACAAAGCAAGAAATGCGGGGCGATTATTGCGTTCAAGAAATTTGCCAGCCAAGTGGATTGTGATGCTGCTGGACAACAAGCAGATCGTGAAAAAGATCGGTGTCTCCAGTACTTCTCTCGGGGTCGGGCCGGTGAGGCTCTTGCCCAGATAAAACAGGTAGGCAACCACAAAGATGGTGAAGATCGAAGATTCCGCGATAATGAGGCTTGCCATCGCGACCTTGCCTCGATACGGAAGAGTCCAAGCCGGCGGGATTTCGACTACCGAGGTTGCAACTGCGCTCATTGCTGTCTTCCTTCAGTCATAGAGGCTGTCATTCATAGAGGCTGTCTGGATCTTCGGGATGTTTCAGGTCCCACAACGGGCGCCGGCTGGCGACCATTGGTATCTTGGCGAAGTTGTAGGCCGGCGGTGGCGAGCTTGTAGACCACTCAAGCGTCCACGCGTCCCAAGGATCATTTCCGGCCTTGGCTCCGTTGAAGTAGGAACTGATAAGGTTCCACACGAAGACCAGAATGGCAATTGCCTGAATGAACGCACCGATCGAGACGATCAGGTTCAGCGTGTCCCAACCGCGCCCGGGTTCATAGGTGTAGATGCGGCGTGGCATCCCAAGCACTCCCGGAATGTGCATGGTATCGAACGTCATGTGAAAACCGATCACGAACAGCCAGAAATGCCATTTGCCAAGTGTTTCGCTGAGCATTCTTCCGATGATTTTCGGATACCAGTAATAGAACGCGCCGAAGAGGGCAAACAGAATTCCGCCCACAATCACGTAATGAAAGTGCGCTACCACAAAATAGGACAGGCTCAGTTGCCAATCGAATGGCACGGCGGCCAGCATGATGCCGGTCAAGCCGGAAATCAAAAACTGGAACAGAAACGCGATGCTGAACAGCATTGGAGTTTTGAACTGAATTCGCCCGCCCCACATGGTGCCGATCCAGTTGAAAATCTTGATCCCAGTGGGAATACCGACGCACATGGTTGTAATCGCGAAGAAAGAGTTGGCATAGGAGTTCATTCCCACCGTAAACATGTGGTGAGCCCAGACACTGAGGCTCACAAAGCCGATGCAAACCGTGGCCGCAACCATAACCGGATACCCGAAGATCGGTTTGCGCGAAAAAACCGGAATGATTTCCGACATAAAGGCGAAGCACGGAATGATTAGCACGTACACTTCAGGGTGGCCAAATATCCAGAAGAAGTGCATCCAGAGAACAGCCGACCCCCCGGCTTGCGCGTCGAAGAAGTGCCCTCCCAGATATCTGTCGATCAGCAGCATGATCTGCGCCGCGGATAGCGGTGTGATCACGATCAGAACCATTCCAGCCATCACGAGATTGAGCCACGCAAAGAGAGGCATGCGATTGAGCTTCATGCCTGGGCATCGCAGGCAAAGAGTGGTGGCGATAATGTTAATCGCAGTTCCAATGCTGCCAAACCCGGAGACCAGGAGCGCAAGCGTCCAATAGTCGGAGCTATGGCCCTGCGAGAACGCGCGCGCTGTTAACGGCGCGTATGCCCACCATCCAACATCTGGGGCATTCCCAGCCCCGTAGAGTCCACTTCCTCCGAGGAAACTGAAGTAGAGCAGAAGACCGCCAAATGCCGACAGCCAGAAGCTGAAGGCGTTGAGCCGCGGGAAAGCCATGTCGCGCGCGCCGATCATCAATGGGACGAGGTAGTTCGCAAATCCGAACAGGACGGGCATGGCCACGAAAAAGATCATGGTTGTGCCATGCATGGTGAACATGCGGTTGAACACTTGCGGAGTAACAAAATCGTTATGCGAATGCATCAACTGGATGCGAATGATCATCGCCTCGATCCCGCCGATGACGAGGAAAACCAGCGCATAGGCAATGTAGAGAATCCCGAGCCGCTTGTGATCGACTGTGGTGACCCATTCGTGTAGCAGATCGACCCATGGCCTCTCCTGGGCCTGCAGCGCGGGAATTGTAATCGCGTCCGATGACATAACGGTCTTCAGAATCCTTCAGCGAAGCGTCTCCATGTAATTCACGAGCGCATCCAAATCTTCGTCGCTTAATTTCATGGCCGGCATCAAGGAACCAGGCTTGATCGCGTCTGGGTTCTGGATCCATAGCCGGAGGTTTCTTGGAGTATTGGGAGCTGCGCCGGCAGCAATTGTCGTGCGGCTCATCAGGTGCGTCAGGTCGGGGCCGAAGCGTCCGTCGCCTGGAGTTCCCGAAACCGTGTGGCAGTTGATACAGGCAGTGCGCTCGAAGACCTGCCTCCCCGCCGTAACGCTTGGCTCCTGAAGCGCGGGTTGTTGTTGGCCGCGAACCCACGCCGCGAAGTCTTGCGGACTATCGACCGAAACTCGCAGAAGCATCTTTGCATGCTGAGTTCCGCAATATTGTGCGCATTGGCCGAGAAAAATTCCTGTGTGGCGCGGGTCCATCCACATCCGGTTCGGATGATTGGGAACAAGGTCTGTCTTGCCCGCAAGCTCCGGAACCCAGAAACTATGGTCCGTGTCGGCCGAAAGCAACCGCAGGAAACTTGGCGTTGGATGACTTGGGTCGCTGACCGGAATGTGGAGTTCGTTTGCGGTGACGACACCCAGCTTCGGATAGCGAAACTCCCACCAGTATTGGTGCCCGATCACGGTGACCTCTACCGCCCCCGCTGGTTCCGGCGCATCCTGAATCGCGTGGATCACTCGCGCGGTGGCCAGAAACAGAACGACCACAATCAGAATGGGAATGATGGTCCAAGCCAATTCAATCTGGGTGCTGCCGTAGACCTGGGCTGGCTCGCTGCCAGTATTTGCGGAGTTCGCGCGAAATTTCGTAATCGAATAAACCAGTAGAGCGCAAACCACGGCGAATATGATTCCTGTGATGGCCAGGACAAACACTGACAGGTCAACAATCGACTTCGCCGGTGTGGATTCAGAAGCGAAGATGCTGGTTGGGAGCGAATGAGAGTGTTCGGCAAGTGCCTGCGGCGGCCACAAAAGGGTCGACAAAGCAAACACCGCGAGTTGCCTGGCTCGCACGATTATCGAGTTTGTGGATGACTGCATTTGGCTAAACGTCCTGCGAACACTTGGGCTGCGGGCTTCGCCACAGGCTTACTGCAAGTATGCTGACGCCCGTGGACCTCATTCACGGTGGTTATGCATTCAACGTTCCGGCGACAATGCGCGGCCTGAAACGGACGCAAATCACACAATTGCTAAGAGTTGAAAGGGGCGGTAAACGCAATTTTCAAGCGCAACGCGCGAGTGTAGTGACAGTAGTCTGGCAGGTGACAAACCACTCGATGCTTCGGTTTTTGCAGTTTTGTGGGCCAGCTTTAGCGGATTGCCCGCGCGACAGAGTCGGCCTGTCCAAATCGTATTCCTACACAGGTGAAGACATGGTGAACATGATATGGCCTTGCGAATGGACCTTTGATTCTTCGATGGCCTACGAAGCCCGATCTAAGGTCCTGACTTCACGACTGACATCGTTTCCCAGACTCCCTTCTCGAGCAGCCGCCGACGCACTCGGGCGCTTCGAAGTCTCTGTCAAATTCCGCAGCCATTGCACGGTTGACGGAGACAACATGTCTTCGCGGTACCGCCAGCGCCAATTTCCCGCCGCCCGGCCCGGCACGTTCATCCTGCTCTCTGGGCCGAGATTAAGAACGTCTTGCAAGGGAGCGATCGCTAGCGCCGCTTTCGAACACCATGCTAGATCCATGAGTGCAGGCGCCACATCAGGGTTTACGCCTGGCGCTCGCTTGAGGTAACTCCAGAAGTTCTGGCGCTGGTGGTCAGGCAATTCTTCATACCATTCCCGAGTTGGCGCGTTGTCATGCGTGCCGGTGTAAACCACGGTGTTGCTGACGAAATTGTGGGGCAGATATGGATTGTAGGCATGGCCGTCGAATGCAAACTGCAAAACACGTGTTCCTGGAAGCTGAAATTGGTCACGCAACGACCGGACATCCGGAGTAATGATTCCGAGATCTTCGACGATAAACGGCAAGCCACCTAACTCACGGGATGCAGCTTCGAAGAAGGTCGCACCGGGACCTTGCACCCACTGGCCAGCCTGGGCCGTTGGCGCACCCGCGGGCACCTGCCAGGCAGCTGCAAATCCCCGGAAGTGGTCCAGTCGAATCGCATCCACGTGCGCAAGCAAAGCCCGGATCCGATCGATGGCCCATCGGTAGCCGGTTGCGCGATGTGCGTCCCAGTTGTAAACGGGGTTTCCCCACAACTGTCCTTGCGAGCTGAAATAGTCAGGAGGAACACCCGCAACGAATCGCGCCCGGCGATGGTCGTCAAGAACGAATAACTCCGGGTTCGCCCAGACATCACTTGAATCCGGAGAGACAAAAAACGGCAAATCACCAATCAGCGCCACGCCCCTCGAATGCGCATACGTTTTTAGTTGATCTCCTTGGCGGAAGAGTAGGAACTGCGCGAAGCAAACCTGCTCGATTTCATCCTGCAATTCGCCACGCGCTGCAGCCAAAGCATCAGGTCGACGCTGAACGACCTCTTCGGGCCAGTCGAGGTAATATGCGCCATCGTACTTCAGCTTGAATGCGCGAAACAGCGCGTAATCGTCCAGCCAATGCTCGTGCTTATTTCGGAATTCATCAAATTCCGGCCGCAGATCCGTGCAGCTCCCAGACTTGAAGTGCTTCCACGCAACTTGGAGAAGGCGGGCTTTGAAAGGAATTACGGCATCGTAGTCAACAAAGTCAGACGGGAAGTGCGATTCGCAATCCTCCTCGGCCAGCAACCCATCGGATATCAGGCTCTCAGGACTGATCAGCAAAGCGTTTCCAGCAAATGACGACATCGGCTGATAGGGCGAATTGCCATAGCCCGTGGGTCCCAGCGGGAGGGATTGCCACCAACGCTGGCCAGCCTCATGGAGAAGATTGACCCAGGAGAAGGCTGATGGTCCGACATCGCCGATGCCATAAGGCGAGGGAAGAGAAGTCACATGCAACAGCAGCCCCGAGGCCCGATATTCGGGTGGAAAAGGTGGAACTTTTGTGTTTCCGCTGGTGTGATTCATTGACCCGATCCGGCGTCGAGGGCATTACTCACGATTTCCTGCGCTTCGCTCAGAATCGCATGGAGGTGTGATTCGCTATTGAAACTCTCCGCGTAAATCTTGTAGATGTTTTCCGTCCCGGACGGCCGCGCCGCGAACCAGCCACTCTTTGCTATGACTTTCAGGCCGCCAATCGGAGCCTGATTGCCCGGTGCCTTCGTTAACTTGGCAGTGATGGGTTCACCCGCCAGATCTGACTCCTTCACAGCCTCCGGCGTCAGTTTCTGCAATTTCACTTTTTCTTCCAGAGTGGCAGGCGCGTCAATGCGCGTGTAATACGGCGTGCCGAATTCTCTCGTCAGTTCGCGGTAATGCTCACCAGGGTCCTTCCCCGTCGAGGCAGTAATCTCGGCCGCAAGCAGCACCATGATCAGGCCATCTTTGTCCGTTGCCCAAGCGGTTCCATCGTGGCGAAGGAAGCTCGCTCCCGCGCTTTCTTCGCCGCCAAAACAAAACGAGCCATCGACAAGACCCGGGACAAACCATTTGAAGCCGACGGGCACCTCGGACAAGCGGCGTCCGAGCTTATTGACGACGCGGTCAATCATGCTGCTGCTGACCAGCGTTTTTCCTACGATGACATCGGGGCGCCACTGCGACCGGTGCGTGAGCAGATATTGAATGGCTACAGCCAGGTAATGATTGGGGTTCAGCAATCCGGCAACTGGGCTAACAATGCCGTGCCGGTCCGCGTCGGTATCGTTGCCGAAAGCAAGCCGGAATTGATCCTTCAACCTGACGAGCCGGGCCATGGCATAAGGACTCGAACAGTCCATACGGATCTTGCCGTCGTGATCTACCGTCATGAACGAGAAGGTCGGATCGATCTTTCTGTTCACGACTTCCACTTCGAGTCCGTAAGTCGAATTGATCGGATCCCAATAGGGCAGCGAAGCGCCACCCAGAGGATCCACGCAAAGTTTCAGGCGTGCATTGCGGATCGCATCCATATCCAATACGTTCTTGAGGTCGCGAACGAACGGAAGAACGAAATCTTCCTGATGCGTGCTGCTAGCCCGGATGGCCCTTTCGAAAGGAATACGCTTTACATCTTTGTTGCTCGAACGCAATAAATCGTTGGCGCGATTTTGCACCCAGCCGGTTACGTCCGTGTCGGCGGGACCCCCGTTGGGCGGGTTGTACTTGAACCCTCCATCCTCCGGCGGATTGTGTGACGGCGTGATTACGATGCCATCCGCGAGGTGTTCCGTCCGTCCGCGGTTGTAGACGAGGATTGCGTGAGAGATGACGGGCGTCGGGGTTACGCCGTCATTCTCCTGAATGATGGTCTCAACCCCATTCGCCGCCAGCACTTCGAGGGCAGTGCGTTGCGCGGGCTCTGAAACCGCATGAGTGTCCTTCCCCATGTATAAAGGACCGTTAATTCCCTGGCCTTTGCGGTATTCGCAGATGCCCTGCGTAATTGCGAGGATGTGCGCTTCGTTAAACGTGCCTTGAAGCGCCGAGCCGCGATGTCCGCTGGTGCCGAACGCGACCAGTTGGTTGGGGTCGGCTACGTCTGGCTTGCGCTCGTAGTAATCACGTTGCAAGCGCGCTGGGTCGATCAGCAGTTCCTTGGGTGCGGGTTTCCCCGCAAGAGAGGAAATCGCCGGACCTTCGGCAACGGATTGTCTTTCTAAAGTATGGGACATGGTTCCACCTTCCAGATCTGGGTTGCATACTCGTGAATGGTGCGGTCGCTCGAGAACTTTCCTGAGCTGGCGATGTTCAGGATAGCTTTTCGCGCCCACTCGGCGCGATTGGCATAAAGATCTCCGAGCCGATCCTGTGCCTGAACATAAGAGGTGAGATCTGCCAAGTGCATGTAATGATCGCCGTTGGTGAGCAGAGTATCGCGAATTGGAGCGAAGGCCTCGGGCTCGTTAAGGCTGAAATACTCAGAAAAGATAAGATCCAGAGCCGCCCGCGTCTCAGGCTCGTGTTCATAGTGCCAATGTGGGTTGTACCAGGCCTGGCTCCTTTGAACTTGTTCCACTGTCAAGCCGAATAGGAACAGGTTCTCTTTTCCCGCTTCCTCGGCCATTTCGATGGTGGCGCCGTCAAGAGTGCCCACGGTCAGAGCCCCATTCATCATGAATTTCATGTTGCTCGTTCCACTGGCTTCGTATCCCGCCGTCGAAATCTGGTTGGAGACATCGCTCGCAGGGATCAGACGTTCTGCCAGAGAAACATTGTATTCGGGCAGGAAGACCACCTTCATCCGGCCGCGCACAATTGGGTCTCCATCGATCGTGCCTGCAAGATTGTTGATGAACTTGATGATGAGTTTGGCCAGCCGATAAGCAGGCGCGGCTTTCCCTGCAAAGAGGAACGTGCGCGGCGCCATCTCCAGATTAGGTTTTTCCCGCAGGCGGTTGTAGCAAACGATGATTCGCAGCGCATTCAGCAGTTGCCGCTTGTATTCGTGGATGCGTTTGATCTGGCAATCGAAGATTGTGTCAGGATCGACGATTTGTCCGGATGTTGTCTTGAACCAATCGGCAAATCTCACTTTGGCTTCCCGCTTTGAGGCGTGGAACGCCTGCTGAAGACCCGGATCATCGGCCAGCCCTCTTAGCTGACTAAGGTGACTCAGGTCTGTGATCCACTCTTCCCCGATCGCTGCGCTGATGGCTGCCGAGAGGCCGGGATTCGCTTCCAGCAGCCAACGGCGTGGCGTGACCCCATTGGTCTTGTTGTTGAAACGTTCAGGAAACATGTCGGCCAAATCTTTAACAGTTGTCGTGCGTAGCAACTTTGAGTGAACGGCGGCAACCCCGTTCGTACTATGCGAGCCAACGATAGCGAGGTTGGCCATGCGAATCTTGCGTGAAGGCTTTTCTTCCACGAGGCTGACGCGTTCCATCCTGCCGTCATCTCCGGGGAACCGAACGCGTGCCTCATCGAGGAGCCGGCGATTGATCTCGTAAATGATCTCCAATTGGCGCGGAAGAAGAAGTTCAAACCACGCCACCGGCCATTTCTCGAGGGCCTCGGGCAGCAGAGTATGGTTGGTGTAGGCCAGAGTTTTCCGGGTCAGGCCCCACGCCTGATCCCATGCAAGATGCGCATCGTCCAGCAGGATGCGCATCAATTCGGCGACTGCCATGGAAGGATGTGTGTCATTCATCTGGATGGCAGCTTTCTCCGGCAATCTATCCCAATCACTGTTGTGCCGCAGGAAACGACGTATCAAATCGGCCATGGAGCACGCGACCAGAAAATACTCTTGCGTGAAACGCAACTCTTGCCCCGCCATCGTCGAGTCATCTGGGTAGAGCACGCGGGTCAGCGATTCTGCTTCCAGGGTTCCCGCCAGTGCCCCGACGAAGTCTCCCGTACCGAATTCCTGAAAATCGAAGTAGTCGGGGGCAGCGGCGGCCCACAGGCGGAGAGTGTTGATTGTCTTTCCTCCGTACCCAACCACCGGACGATCAAACGGAATTCCGCACAGCCTGGAAGGCCGATTCGGAATCATCTCCAGCCTTCCGTCTCGCAGCTTGAAGCTGCAGTTCAGCTTAATTTCGACTGCTTCGTGGAGGCGGCAGATTTCCCATGGATCGCCATTCCGCAACCAGTTGTCGGGATTCTCTTGCTGCCATCCGTTCACAAAAGATTGGCGAAAGATGCCGTACTCGTATCGCAAACCATAGCCGGTAGCCGGAAGTTGCATGCTGGCCATGGAGTCGAGGAAGCAAGCCGCAAGCCTGCCCAGGCCGCCGTTGCCGAGGCCGGCATCTGGCTCCTGGTCGATCAATTCGAGCCAATCGATCCGTTTCTCTCGTACAACATCTTGGACTAATGGATCAAGCAGTAGATTGGAGATGTTGTTGACCAGCGAACGCCCCAGGAGAAATTCCATCGAGAGGTAGTAAACGCGCTTGGCATTCTGGCGCTCATAGGTAGTCTTGGTCTGCACCCAGCGCTGTGCCAGAATGTCGCGCACGGAATATGCAAAGGCTTCGAAGCGTTCACGAGCGCTTGCCACTTTTGGATCGATAGCGCGATCAAAAACCAGATGCCGTTCGTAAATGGCGCCCTTGCTTTCGACAAAGCGAAACGCATCGCCGCCGTATCGCTGGTAAAGCTCCGCAACAGTGTTTGGCTTCGCCGCCATCGGGACGACCTTGGCGGGTTTTGGTTGCGCTACGGTTTTTGTGCTCATTCAGGGACCTCACCTTTCTGTTCATCAGAAATCGATTACTTACGGCATGGGAAGGTTGCGCCGTGCTGCTCACGCTCCCACATGGCGATCGTCATCCCAGAGCCGAACCGCAGGTCGAAACAGATTGTGTTCATAGCTAAGCGCACTGAGGCTTGCCGGGCTCAGGAGAAAGAATCTGCCCCCGGAAGGTCCCACACCCAGCCAGCACGCAGCCAGCACGCGAATAAAGTGCCCACTCGAAAACAGCAACACGTCACCGGCGACGCTGCGTATCCGTTGGACCATACGGTACGCCCGCTCGCCGATTTGTTGTGGCGATTCA
>Ga0187781_10003343_pt1 | contig 12094 bp, 6 predicted proteins | sample 0715_SJ02_MP02_2_FD_132447 | JGI IMG/M metagenome (GOLD analysis project Ga0187781, IMG submission 132447) | Tropical peat soil microbial communities from peatlands in Department of Meta, Colombia - 0715_SJ02_MP02_20_MG | ecosystem: Environmental > Terrestrial > Soil > Wetlands > Peat | place...
ATTTTGGGGTTGAGACCTTCATCAAGCAATTATGTGGGCAAGGGGTTTTTGTCATTGCCGATTGTGCAATGGGAAGCGTCTCCTACGATTTTCCCCATGGACGATTCCGAGAAATACTCGCCGTTGAATATTGGGACACCGAGGACAGATTCAACGAATGGCTCGCGAGATTGGGGAGGAAGGATCTTTTCGAATTCACGATAGTTTTCTTCCAGGCGTCGCGAACTTTCCGTAATCGCTTGCTTCACGAGATTCTCAGTCGGATCGATCGATCGGAGTCGGGCAAGTATTTCGCCAAATTAGCCAGCGCGTGCGTCGAGAAGGCGGACCCCTCCTCGGTCCACGGGACAATACACTCATGGATAGAGAACGTCTCACAGCACGGGACTTTGGACGAATTCCCCGAGGGGATTGTTAGGTCCTTCCGGGCGGATCAGGAGCTCTTAGGTTTACTCGCGTATCGGTTCAAATCGTGCTTGGGCAAGGACGATCATGAGGCGAAAAGGGCAGGCACTCTCATCGCCCAGTTATCCTCTGAATTAATTCAACGACTGGCACAAGACGAGATTTCTTCCGGTAATTTGCCAGCTTTGCAGATTATCGTTGAGGTGCTGCTGAAACATAAACCGCAGACAGTTCCAGGATTGTTGGCCGGAAGGATGTCTGATGTACAAGCCACGACTATCTTCGGACAGGTGGTTCGGCATTTGAGAACATCCGAGCGCAAGTGGTGGACAGAGCTGTTTTCTCACCTATCTGATGAGAGGCTCGTTGCGCTACAACAGGTCGCCGAGAAAGAAAGGGATCAGGCCTTTGCACAACCTGTTCTGTCATTAGTGGAGAGAGAAGAGGAAGATAGGACGACGAGCGCTATTTTCCGATACCTGAAGAGTCGCTTTGCGAACGTCACTCACAATGAGAACCAGGAAGGGAGCAAAGAACGGGTATTTACGATTCGGGGCGAAGGGGTTTCCGTCAGGCTTGTTTTTACAGCTCAGTTCCTTTGCGTCCCTCCATCCGAAATCAAGACTAAGTGCGAAGATATCAATCTCTTCAATTGCGTTACAGACGCCCAGTCGGGTAGCCTTCTCGTCGATGAACTGGGAGTCCCGGTGCAAGATGGCAGAGATGGACGGGCGGAGCCAATGAAGGTGCCGGGCGAAAGAAAGAGTGGGGCTGGGGAATCGAAAGACCGCGCACACGATCTGCGCAGGATTGGCTAGAGGAAATCCACGGGCCGCTCCGCATTGCTCCCGCTCGAAAGCTGGCAAGCACGGGCCTCGGACGCGTCCACGAAATTCACAGCCAAACCGGTGACCTCCAACCTTGCGCCCGTCCGCAATTCAAGTCATCATTACCCAAGCCAGATGATATATATCGCAGACACGACAATAACTAAATGCAATAACCGATCTATTTCCAAGATTTTGATATCTAAGTCCTTTAGACCGCGGTCCTTGCAAACAGAAACCCGCTAACCACCTGATTCAACCGATTTTAAGAATAGGGGGGAGGGGGGTAACCGGAGCGCACGGTACAGACCGGGCACATCCCTGACAGAACAGACCGGGGGCATACCCGGCGCCATTCAACGCAAGCACCCCGGGACCCAGAAACGACAACAGGAAGAGAAGCAGGGCAGAGGGTCCACACGATAGACCAAGATAATTCTGATCTCGTGAGTCTCAGGCTGCGGTCAAACATCAAAGCGCTAGTGAATCGGTGTTCGTGCGCCGCTAAGTCCAACGCCGCGAATTGCGAATCAAGTCATGGAGGGTTTTATGGAAGCTCGTTTCAACTATGCCAAAGCAGCTCCTGGAGCGCTCAAAGCCATGTTTGGGTTGGTGCAATATCTCAAGGAAAGCGGCCTGGAAGAATCTCTGCTCCTTCTGGTAGACCTGCGTGCTTCGCAGATCAATGGTTGCGCGTACTGTATCGACATGCACTGGAAAGATCTGCGAGCCAGCGGGGAGAGCGAGCAGCGGCTGTATTCGCTGGACGCGTGGCGCGAATCTCCGTTCTATACGGGACGGGAGCGGGCAGCGCTGGAGTGGACGGAAGCTCTGACGCTGGTCACAGACGGTCACGTGGCGGATGAAGTCTACGAGAAAGTGCGTCCGCACTTTAATGAAAAGGAATTGTCGGATCTCACCTTGGCCGTCGTAGCGATCAATGGGTGGAACCGTCTGAACATCGCCGCGCGGACCGTTCCAGGCAGTTACCGGCCCGGGCAATTTCGTACACAAGAAGCTGCATAACCGGCACAACATCTGAGAGCTGTTCGGAATCCGCCTCGCACAAAACGCGAGGGTGGGCAACGCAGTTTTTGATCTTTACTGGCTGTTTAAAAACGGAATTGGGCTGACGCTGCGGCCATCGAGATAAAACGTAGTCGCTCCGTTTAGGTCGGTGCGGTAGACGTGCGCTCCCGAGGCTTTCAGGCGGGCAATGACGTCGGGCTTCGGCAATCCAAAAGATGTGTGGAAGCCGACGGAGATCACGGCGTAGAGCGGCTTCACAGATTGCAGAATTTCCGGCGTCGTAGAAGTCGCGCTGCCGTGATGGCCCACTTTGAGCAGGTCGGCGCGAGGATGATACAGCGCGGCGATCCGGCGCTCGACTGCCTTCTCGGCGTCTCCCTCCAACAACGCGGATGTTCCTCGATAAGTAACTTGCAGGACCATCGAGTCGTTGTTCTTCGGCTCAAGCCCTACCGGCCAATCCGGTGGCGGGAAAAGAACTTTTACTTGCGCGCCGCCAAAGTCAAAATCATCTCCCTCCCAGTGGCGCACAACTTTAATCCCCAGCGCGTGAGCTTCTTCGATCAGATGGTCGAGGGCGCGGCTGGGCGGCAAAAGTCCAAGCCATAATTCTTTCGGATGAAAATCCTTGAGGATTGCACCCATGCCTCCGATGTGATCGGAGTGCCCGTGGGAGATGGCGACGGCGTCGAGGCGGGAGATGCGGCGGGTCCAGAGATAGGGAGCGACTACATCTTCGCCGAAGTCGAGTTGCGATCCTGCGCCGAAGATGGGGCCGCCGGCGTCGACCAGTAGCGTGCGGCCTTGCGGTGTGACGACGAGAATGGAGTCCCCTTCGCCTACGTCGATCGAGGTGACTTCTAGAATTCCCGGATGAGTTTGCGGGCTCGGTTGCAGAGTGGCAAGAGATAACGAAGCGGCGAGAAGAGCAAATATTCCGAGTGCAGCGAGCGCCGCACGACGGCGGGCCAGGATCATCGCCAGTATGAGGGCCGCGCTGGCTAGCACCATCAGCACGAGCGATGGCGTGGCCACTCGCAAATCGGCCAGGCGCAGGCTTCCGAGGCCGCGGACTGTCCCGGTGATCCCTTGCAGGGCTGCCGTGGTGAGGAGAGCGGGAAGTTTGGCTAACGTGATGGAGATGTATCCGACGCAGATCGACAGAATTGCGGCTGGCATCAAGAGTTGCGTAAGCGGAACGACCGAGATATTGGCGGGAAGGCCAATTGTGGTGGCTCGGTGAAAGTAGTAGGCCATGGGAAGAGCGAGGCCCATCTGCATCAGGGCGGAAACCAGCAGAAGTTCGAAGGCTCTCAGACAAAAAATGGATATGCCGCGCACGAGAAATAGTGACCAGCGCCGGCCCCTACGTGAGCCTATGAAGCGCGCGAGACGGCTGGCGATTAGCCGGAGGTCGAGCCGGAACTGGGCGACTTTCGGCAGGAGCTGCATTCCGTAAGTATCGGAATCCCAGTGGGCGAGGGCCTGGCGGTAGAGGCCGGATGTGCGCTCGACCAGTGGCACCGCGATCGCCGCGACTACTAGAACACAAAGAAATGTCATTTGAAAGCTGGCGGCGAAGAGCTGGCGAGGGTCGAAGATGAGCAATCCGAGAGCCGCCGCGCCTAAGCCGTTGACCATGGCGCGGTCCCGGTAGAGCAGACGCGTGGTCAGAAAGATGGCGCACATCAGGGTGGCTCGCCAGACTGGGGCTCCGACTTCGGTGAGGAAGGCGTAGGCTGTGCAGGACAGGATGGTTAGCGCTGTGCTGGGAATTTCGGGCACGCGCAGGCGGCGGAGAGTCCAGAAGGTTGCGAACGCCAGAATGGTTACGTTCATGCCGGAAACTACCAGGACGTGATACGTGCCGGAGCGCTGAAAATCGACGCGGGTGTCGCGGTCGATGAAGGCGTTTTCACCGATGACCATGGCGTCGATGAGAGCGGCTTGCGGCGGTGGCCAGAGTTGGTGGACTTTGCGGATGATGCTGGAGTGCATGCGGCTGCGCCAGAGTTCGATGCGGTTGCCGGAGAAGCCGGGGAGAAGTTGCACGTCTGCGGCTTTGGCCGAGGCCAGGCTCGTGATGCGGTTTTCGGCTAAGTTGCTCTCGTAGTCGAATGCGCCGGGGTTATGAAAATTGCGGGGGAGCTTGAGCTTGGCGGGGACGCGGATGCGTTCGCCGTATTGGTAGATGGGTTGCAGGGACTGGCTTGGGGCGTAGAGATTTAGTCGGATCCCGGTTTGGATTGGGAACTGCGCGCCTTCATCAGTTGTAATTTTTTCTGTCTCGATATCGAGGGTCTGGCGTTGTTCGCCCGGGGAGGAATCGCGCAGCCTGCCTTGGTGCGTGACATGGGCGGTGAGTTCGATTTCGGGGCCGTAGGCGAAGGGTTGGAGTATGGGAGCGAGCGCGGTTGGCGAGGCTTTGGGTCGGATTTGGATGTGAAGAGCGCCGATCAAAAACAAAGATGCCAATGCAAAAGCGAAGGCCAGCCAAGTTCTTTTGCGCAGATAGTAAAAAGATCCGGCCAGGAATGACAGGATCGAGCCGATCATCCAAAGGTTCAGAGTGTACAAGTAGGGGCCGATTATTATTCCTAGCGTGTAGGCGGCGGTGCCCCAGAGCATCGGCTGACGGGCAGGTTTGAGTTGGAGGCTTGGGAAAAATGTAGCGGATGGAGTTGAAATTGCGGGTGGCATTCGGGCGGGTGGTTCTCACACCTCAGCGGCTGAAGCCGCTTGTTCTCGGTAAAACGCGTAATCGCAACGCTGAAGCGCTGCTCCACCCAAAGGCAAGATCGACAGCCAGTGCCAGCAGGGATCAGCACGAGAGGTTCACTACGCTTTCAAGGTGATAAGTTTGGGGGAAGAGATCGATTAGGTGAACCTCCTCTACGCCATAGCCGGCGGCTTGCAGCGAGACTAAATCGCGGGCTAGCGTTGCCGGGTCGCAGGAAACATAGGTGATGCGTGGCGCGTTCAACCCGGCTAATTGACGCGCCACGCGATCGCCGAGGCCGCTCCGGGGCGGGTCCACCACCACCAACTCTGGCGTATGGCGCAGCTGGGGGAGGGTTGCGCCAAATCGGGCCTGCCCTTGGTCTCCGAGCTCAACCAAAAACCGCTCGGTCGCGGCATGCATCGCCTTGCCATTCGAGGGCAGATTGTAGGAGAGATCGTTGAAGGACGTCTGTGACATCTCGACCGAAACGATGTGACGGAAGCTACTGGCGAGGGCTGTGGAAAACAGGCCGACGCCGGCGTAGAGATCGAGGGCGAGTTCGCCCGAGCGGTTCGCTGTGACTATCTCGATCAGTTCGTCGGTGAGGAAGCGGTTGGTTTGAAAAAACGAACCGGCGCTGACACGGTATGCGGCGGTCTTTGTTCTATAGGTAAGCTGCGATTCGCCCACGGTGAGGAAGTTTTCTGGAGCGGCTTTTTTGTCCACGCGAAAAGCGATGACCCCTTCTATCTCAGGCATGGACGCTCTGAGCTCTTCTGCCCACGCGCGTAGGTTGGCGCGGCGCGCTTCGGGGACACAGGAGAGTTGGATGAGCAGGCGCGAGTCGTCTTCGTTGGCGAAAAACTCGACCTCGCGAATATCGTCCGCGGCTTTGGTGCCGCGCGCTGAGTTCCAAACGGCAGTGATGGCCCGGTTGATCAATGGAGAGCTGATGGGGCATTGATCGACTGGAAGAACTTCGTGCGAGGCGAATTTGAAGTACCCCAGAGCGAAGTCTGGTTGCGTCCGGACTTGCAGGCGGGAACGGTTGCGGTAGTTCCAAGGGGGCGAGGGGTGAACCTTAATATCGCATTGCAACTCCAGCTTTGCGATGCGGCGGAGGTTTTCCCGCAGAATTTCCTTCTTAATCTCGAGTTGATGTTCGTAGCTGGAGTGCTGGTAATGGCATCCGCCGCAGCGCGTGAAATAAGGGCATGGCGGAGGGACACGGCTCGGTGAAGCGTGCAGAATTCTCTCAATTCGGGCACGAGCGAAGCCGGGTTTTTCTTCCGCGAGGGCAGCTTCGATTTTCTCTCCGGAAAGAGCGAAGGGAATGAAAACGGCCTTGCCGCGGCCGGTGGCGTCGGCGGGCAGGCGGGCGAGGCCGTCGCCTCCGTAAATTAGCTTTTCGATGTCGAGGAGCAATATGTCATTTTATGCGAGGATGATTGCCCCAACCGGTGCCGGATCGGCCAAAATTCCAGTTCGAGGACACAGTCTCTAAAGCCCTCGCGAGAAAAGGCTGGCTTTATCGCAGGTGCTGGAAGCGCTGCGCCACCCAAAATCGAGGTTCTCGTTTTTTTGCTTAGTAACCCCTGCGTATTCTTGCAGTTGACGCTGTTTCCTGGCCAGGCAATTCGGTTCCATCCCTCTTTCGTGCCATCGCTTTCGCCGCGCGTGCCATTTTCTTCTTCGGGTAATCACCTTATCTTGTTACTGCACGATAGTTACTCCACGAAAGTTGCGAAGCGGAGAGCGAAAATGGAAGCCAGAAACCGACGCCGATTGGTTCTCGCACTCTCGCTCCTGGTCGTGGCGTTGATCGTGGTTCTGGTGCGGAATCGAGACTTCTGGTTCGGCAGTGACGAAGTCTCAGAACCTGAGGTGGCTGCGCCGGCTCCCGCTCCAGCCGCGAGTGTGGCGAAGACAACTGCTCCAGCAACTCCGGCCGCTCCGGCTGCAACACCTGCGGCTACTCCAGCACCTGCCAAGGCTCCGGCGTCCGCCGCTAGTAAGAAGCCCGAGAGCGAAAAGAAGACCGAGATCGTAGCCAAGGCTGCCGCTGCACCTGTTCCCGTTGCACCGATACCGGCGCCAACGGCCACTGTTCCCTCCCGCACGCAGCTTCCTCCGATGGAAGTGGAGGTCGTGGCGGGTAACACACACCATGCACTTCCGGCCGACAGCAATGCGGTTCTGGTTGAAATTCCTACTCATACCACCACTTCCAAGACCTTCCAATGGAATCCGGTGACCAACGCGGCGGAATTAACGCGAATGCCCTCGGATCTGCCGGAGCGAGTAGCGCAGGCCGAACAGGCAGCGTATCCATCGCTGGCCAAGCAGATGAAGGTGCAGGGATCGGTGATCCTGCAGGCTTATGTGGGCGCCGATGGCGGGATTAAAGATCTGCACGTAGTGAGCGGGAATCCGATTTTGGTTTCGGCGGCGGTAGAAGCGGCACGCCAGTGGCGCTTCGCTCCTTATCTGCAGAATGGCCAGCCAGTAGAGACACAGGCTAAGATTCAGGTGAACTTTACGATCAAGGTGCTGTAGAGCGTTTCTGTCTCGGCTTCCTTCCAAACATAGATCTCTCCGATCTCTTTTCTCATATAAATCTTCCCCAACTGAGCATCGAGCCTGGAAGCTGGGTGCTGAGAAATGCCTCTTAAGTCACATCCTACGCATTACCGAAGTTTCCAGCCCGAGACTTAAGTTGTTGTTAATCAAATCGTTAGCTCGATATCCTGAATATTCTTGAATCGCAGCGCTTCGCAGGAACTGTAGAGGATGTCGGCTAGCACAAATTCGTGGAGAGGACTGCCTACCGGGGCACAAGTCTTCGTGGCAGTAGTTATCGCGGTGGGCACTGCGTGCCTGCTCCAGGCGACCCTGCGGCCGACCAGTAAGAACATCGCCGAGTTCATCTGCTACCTGGGCATCGCCGTTCTGGCATCGCGGCTTCGCGTAACCCTGCCCGCCATCACCGGAACTTTGTCCGTGAACTTCCTGTTCATTCTGGTGGGAATCGCGGAGCTGGGCTATGCCGAGACTCTTACTCTTGGCGCCGTGGCGATGTTGGCGCAGAGCTTGTACCCGAACCGGCCGACCGCCATTCAACTGACGTTCAACATCTGTGCAGGCGCGCTTTCCACGGCGGCGGCCTACTACGTCTATCACTCTTTCCTGGGCTCGTACCTGTTCGATAGCCGCGCGCTGCTGTTGTGTGTGGCGGCATCGGTTTATTTCATACTCAATGCCGGTTGCGTTGCGGTGGTGATTTCTTTTAGCGAAAGCAAGCCGCTGCGCGAGATCCTGGTGGAGTGTTATTTCTGGTCCTTCCCGTATTACCTGGTGGGGGCCGGCATTGCAGGGGCAATCTCCTGGGTTAACCATGCTTTCAATTGGGAAAGTTCGCTGCTGTTCGTTCCGGCAATGTACGTGATTTATCACTCTTACAGGTTGTATCTCGGCAAGCTGGCGGATGAGAAGCGGCACGTGGAGGAAATGGCCAATCTCCACCTTCGGACGATTGAGGCTCTGGCCCTCGCGATCGAAGCCAAAGATCAGACTACGCACGATCATTTACAGCGGGTTCGAGTTTACGCGATCGAAGTGGCAAAAGAATTGGGGATGAAGGGCGAAGAACTCGAGGCCCTGCACGCGGCGGCTTTGTTACACGATATCGGCAAGCTGGCGGTGCCGGAACACATCATCTCGAAGCCGGGACGTCTGACTCCCGAAGAATTCGAGAAGATGAAAATTCATACGATCGTCGGAGCAGACATTCTGGAACGGGTGCGCTTCCCTTATCCGGTGGTTCCGATCGTGAGAGCCCACCACGAAAAATGGGACGGCTCGGGATATCCATTTGGCCTCAAGGCTCTCGAGATTCCCATTGGGGCGCGAATCCTTTCGGCGGTCGACTACCTGGACGCACTGGCCTCCGATCGCCAATACCGCCGCGCCATGCCTCTTGACGAAGTGATGAAACGGCTGGCGGAAGAGTCGGGCAAAGCGTTTGACCCGAAGGTAGTGGACGTACTGAAGCGGCGATACCGGTCTCTGGAAGACCTGGCGCAGGCAAAATCGAAAGAGGCCGCCGCTGCCGGGCTGGCAGCCGAAATCAAAATCGCCCGAGGGCCCGCTCCCGATGCCGGATTCGAAAACGCGGCGGTTGCGGATGCTCCCGGGCGCGAAGCCAGGTTCCTATCGTCGATTGCTGCTGCGCGGCAGGAAGCACAGAGTTTGTTCGAACTGAGCCAGGATCTGGGTGCGTCGTTGAGCCTGGGCGAAACCCTTTCGGTTTTTTCCGTCAAGATCAAACCGATGGTTCCTTATGATGCCATCTCGATTTACATTCGCCATGGGGAAGAGTTGATTCCCGAGTATGTGAGCGGGGACAACTATCGCCTGTTTGCATCGCTGCGAATCCCGTGGGGAGAAGGACTCTCTGGCTGGGTGGCGCAAAACCGGAAACCGATCGTAAACGGAAACCCGGCAGTAGAACCGGGGTACTTGAACGATCCTGGAAAGTTCACCACGTTGCGATCTGCGTTGGCAGTTCCTCTCGAGGGAGTGGGAGGCGTGATTGGAGTGCTCGCGGTCTATCGCGCGGAACGCGACGCCTTCACCTCCGATCACCTGCGGATTCTGCTGGCGGTGAGCGGCAAGATGGCGTTGGCTATCGAAAACGCCCTGAAATATCAGCAGGCGGAAGATTCGGCGACCACGGATTATCTAACCGGTCTGCCCAATGCCCGCTCGTTATTCTTGCAACTCGACCGCGAGCTGGCCCGGTGCAAGCGCGATAACGTGCCGCTGACGCTCATGGTCTGCGACATGAATGGCTTCAAGAAGATCAATGACCGCTTCGGTCATTTGGAGGGAAACCGGGTGCTGCGGTTGTTTGCCCAAGCTCTTAAGGATTGTTGCCGCGAATACGACTACGTCGCCCGCATGGGAGGGGACGAATTTGTGGTGATAGCGCCGGGTCTATCCACGGGCGCCGCGGAAAAAAAGATCGAACAGATTCGTCCTCTGGCAAGGCAGGCCGGCTTCGATGTTTGCCACGAAGACATACTCTCGCTCAGCGTGGGAGTGGCAGTCTCGCCCCAGGACGGAAACGACGCGGAACAGCTTCTGGCCGAGGCCGACCGCCGGATGTATCTGGAGAAACAGAAACAACCCGCGCAAAAAGACCAGCGCCTGCACACGCGCATGAAGTGCCGGCTCACAATCGAGTTATATCCGCAGGGACAACCAGGGCCGGTCTTCGGCAACATGATCGACCTGAGCCTGGGAGGCTGCTATGTGGAGACGACCGCAATCCTTGTGCCTGGGTCGACCATAAAGGTGGTGTTTTCGATGGATGACGCGGAGCTAAGCGCGGAAGGCACGGTCGCCCGGATCCATCCGGGATCGGGCGTGGCGGTGCAGTTCAAAGAGATGAGCCGCGAGTCGCGGGAAAGAATGTATCGCATTCTGCAGTGGGTGCAGAGCGCGAACCTGCTGCATAATCATCAGTACTTGCAGACCATATTGCGCCGCTAGAATGCGACATCGAGTTCAACCAGGATTCCGGTCAATGCCATATTCTGTTGGGTGGCTCACTTTGGAATAAGGCAACTTGGTTGCGGGAGTCGTCCTCAGCGGAGCCGTTCTTCAGGGGACGTGAACATCTCCCGCCCCGGGACTGCGTGCAAGGGAGATCCCTCGGCCCGCTGGCGAAAACGCGAGCCTTCGGGATGACGCCACCAAGACCACGAGAAATCTAAACCGGGCCATTACCATATTTTCTGCCCGCTTGAAGCCCGCCGCTTGAAGCCAAAGTCCACCACCCTTACACTTAGAACATGCACGTTCACGCGCATCACGGAGGCAGCCCGAAGCGCGTCCTGACGATTTCGCTGGCCGTCACTGCCGGCTATATCGCGCTGCTTGTAATTGCCGGAATCCGTGCGCACTCGCTGGCGTTGTTGTCGGAGGCGGGACACAATCTTTCCGATCTTTTGGCCCTCCTGTTGTCGCTGCTTGCGGTTTATCTGCAGTCTCGCCCTGCCAGTTCCACGAAGACCTATGGCTACCATCGCGCGGGAGTGCTGGCCGCGCTGGTAAACGCGGTTTCCCTGGTGGCAGTTTCTTTCTTCATCTTCTATGAGGCGTTCCACCGGTTGCAGCATCCGGAGCACATTCAAGCTTCGGTGATGATGTGGGTCGCCGCTGCCGGTGTCTTGATGAACGGGGTGATCGCGCTGCTGCTCTTTCGCTCTGCCGGGCGTTCCGGCGGGGACGTGAACATCCGCAGCGCGCTGCTGCATGAAGTTGGCGATACGCTTTCCACCGCCGCGGTCATCGTCGGCGGCTGGGCGATTTTGGTCACCGGCGATTACTGGATCGACTCCGCATTGTCGTTCGGGATTGGCGCACTTATCTTGTGGTCCGGCTATGGCATTGTGCGCGAGACGCTGAACATTTTGCTTGAGGGCACGCCTCGCGGGGTGAAGCTCGAACTCGTCGAAGCCGCCATACGCGCCATCGATGGCGTCAACGACGTTCATGACCTGCATTGCTGGAGCATCGGTTCCGAAACGCGCGCACTCTCCTGCCACATCGCCATTGCAGACATACCCCCATCGGTGAGCGAGCGCATTCTCAAGGATGTCAAGGAATGCCTGCACCACGGCTTCAGCATCGATCACACGACGATTCAATTCGAGCACGTCGAATGCGAAGTAGCACACGGGTGTGTGATGCCGGTCGGGGAGAGCGCCGGGCATCATCACCACCATAACGGCTGATCACGGCGAGGCAAGTCATTTCGTAATCTTTCGACCGTGCTTCCGAAGCCCTTCCAACGCAGCGAAGTTTACAAGGAAGGCGAAAATCTTGGCCAACTTGCAAAAAGACAGGAATATTCACTTGACACAATTTAGGTTAATATTGAGGTGCCGTGACAGGGACAGGTTGAAACAGGTGTCCGAGGCGTACCTGTTCTCGTTCAGAATGATTAGTGACACTCAAATAGAGTGTCAGCATGCAAGTCAAAAGCGGGAAACCGCCCCGTTCGGCGCGCTTACTGACGACCGGGGTAGAGCTGGGCCGGGCGGCG
>Ga0187781_10003344_pt1 | contig 12093 bp, 8 predicted proteins | sample 0715_SJ02_MP02_2_FD_132447 | JGI IMG/M metagenome (GOLD analysis project Ga0187781, IMG submission 132447) | Tropical peat soil microbial communities from peatlands in Department of Meta, Colombia - 0715_SJ02_MP02_20_MG | ecosystem: Environmental > Terrestrial > Soil > Wetlands > Peat | place...
AAGCCCCTCAAACCTCAAACCATCGCCCTCGGACTGAAAATCCGCGTGTCGGTGGTTCGATTCCGCCCCTGGCCACCGATTAATCAAAGGCTTAGCTCGTCGCTCCGACCGACTTCGAGTTCTCGGCGCCCAAATATTAGACAACGCCGAAAATATTAGACAGCACGACCCCGAGGGTACGGTGCAAGGCATTGATTTATTGGTGGCCAGGGGCGGAATCGAACCACCGACACGCGGATTTTCAGTCCGCTGCTCTACCAACTGAGCTACCTGGCCATGTTGGCGAGTCGCGTATTAAACAGGGGCGATCGCCGATCGTCAATGAACGCTCGCAGAATCAATCGGTTATGCGAACCGGGGCGACCTGGATGCAGCGCTCCAAACGGTCCCAGCCGGCGATGTCCGGCGCAATTCCCGCGGGCCGTTACTTCTTCGGCACGTAGTCCTTCGGCTTCTCCGACCCTTCACCGAAGAAGAATTTCTCCATCTCCTGGACGAGGAAGGCGCGGGCCTTGGGCTCGATCGGGGTGAGGCGATTTTCGTTGATGAGCATGGTCTGATGCGCGACCCATTGCGCCCAACCCTCCTTGGAGACATTGGCGTAGATGCGCTTCCCGATCTCACCCGGATACGGCAGGTAGTCGAGGCCTTCCGCCTCGCGTTTGAGTACCACGCAATATACCCGTCGCGCCATCCGCCAATTTTACGCCAACCGCTCCTCCTCGCGCATGCGCTCGAGGAGCTCGGCGATCGGACGCGGCAGGCCGATCTTGGGCGGTGCCCGCAACGAATACCACAGTCGAGCGTTGGTCCCGGGCGTAGCCTCCACACCGCGCACGTTCCCTGCATGGCACGGCCCCTCCGTCTCACGAACGGCCTCGACCTCTCCCGCGGCCTCCATCCGACATCGCGCCTCCACCTCGTGCCCCGCAATAGACGCCTGCGTGCGCAGGGCGCAGCGCACGCGCAGCGGCTTCAAGCGCAGATCGAAGTGCGTGAACCCGTGGTCGATCGGTGCGAGCGGGCAGGTGGATTCGGGCTCGCCGAGCTCATGGCGGCACCATTCCAGCGCGGACGACTCGCTCTCGAATTGTGGAGGCGACCAGAGACCTCCCCAGATGCCGGGAGCGGGTCGGCGCTCGAGCAGTACCGCCCGCGCGGGGCTCTCCCCGCTCTCCGCGATCAGGAGCACCGCCTCGCGCCTCTTGCGGGCGCGCCGCCTTTTCAAGCCCGGCAGCTGCGCTTGACGTCCTTCGCGCGCGGCGACGCAGCCGTCGCTGAGCGGGCACACCGTGCAGGCGGGTCGAGTGCGAGTGCAAACCGTCGCTCCCAGATCCATGATCGCTTGCGTGTAGGCAGCCGCTTGCTCGGCGGGCGTGCACTCATCCGCATGCGCCCATAGCGCCTTGAGCAGGCTCGCCGACCCTGGGTCGCCCTCGACGCCGAACACGCGGGCGAGTACGCGCTTCGCGTTGCCGTCGAGGATCGGATGTCGCTCGCCGCGCGCGAGCGCGAGAATTGCTCCCGCGGTCGATCGTCCGATGCCGGGCAGTGCGGCCACCGCCTCGATCTCGCGCGGGAACTCTCCGCCATGGCGCTCCAATATGGCCCGCGCGCATGCGAGGAGATTTCGCGCCCGGGCGTAATATCCGAGACCGGTCCACAGGTGGAGCACCTCATCGAGCGGCCCGGCCGCGAGCACCTCGACTGTCGGGAATCGCGCCACGAAGCGCTCGTAATACGGGATCACCGTGGACACCTGCGTCTGCTGCAGCATCACTTCGGACACCCACACGCGGTAGGGCGTGGGGTTCGCTTGCCAGGGCAGGTGCTTGCGGCCATGCCGCTGGAACCAGCCGAGGAGCCGCTCGGCCAGGTGCGCCGGCTCGATCGGCCTAGGGCTCGTTTGCATCTCGATTCCGCCCTCCGGATCTTGCTGAAAAACCATGTGAAATCATAGCTCAAGCCGCCTTGAGTCCGGCCGATAACACCGAGGAGAGCTCGAAGGACGCGTTTGCGGCAAATCGCAAGGGCGCCCGCCCATGGTGGATGACGCATGCGCAGTTGGCCGATCCGCATCAAGATACTGGCGATCCCCTTGGCGACGGCGGTCGTGATCGGCGCGACGCCTTGGCTCCTGGTGCTCGCCCCCCATCATCGGCTGATCGTGGGACTTGGGGCGCTCGCGGCATTGGCGGCGCTCGCGGCTGGCGCGTATGCGATGGCCAGCCGATTTGCCCGCCGCATCGGCGAGCTTCGCGAGGTGCTCGGGTACTTCGATGATCCCCTCGCCCCGCCCCCCGCCGGCGACGATGAGATCGGCGCCCTCGCCGATACCTTGCGCAAGCTCGTCTACCGCGGCAAGCAACGGCAGACGCAGTTGCACCGCTCGACGGAGTTCCTGCGCTTCGCGCAATGTGCGGGTGGCTTCGGCATCTTCGACCTCGACCTCGTGAGCGGTCAAATCATCGGCACGCCGTTGTTCTTCGATCTCACCGGGCTCCAATCGCGCAGCGCTCCGCTCACGCGCCAGGATTGGCTCGCCACCCTACATCCCGAGGACTACGAGCCCGTCGTGCGATCGTTGAACGCCGCCCTCGACTGCGGCGGTGAGTTTCGTGCGGAATATCGGGCGCTCACCCTCGATGGCAGCGTGCGCTGGCTCGAGGCGCGGGGCGAGGTCTCGCCGAATGTCGCGGAGCTGCCCGCCCGCCTGATCGGCACCGTCACCGACATCACGGGGCGCAAGCGCCTGGAGGAGACGTTGCGCCAGAAGACCGACTCCTTGACCATCGCGCAGGCCGCGGCCGGCGTGGCCACGATGGATCTCGATTACCGTCGCCGGAGCTGGATCTGCTCCGACAATTTCCATGAGCTCTTGAATATCCCCGTCTCGACTCAGCTCCATGATCTTAACGGCCGACTGAGCCGCGTTCATCCGAGTGACCTCGAGCGGATCCGCCGCGCGCCCTTCGATACCAGCCGTACGAACCCCTCCTATCGCTGCGAGTATCGCGTACGGCTCGCCGATGGAACGCAGCGCTGGATCGCCGAGAAGGCCGAGGTGACACACGGTGCGGATGGCGAGATCACGCGGATCGTGGGCGCGCTGATCGATGTCAGCGATTTGAAGCGCGCCGAGGCCGCATTGACCCTCACCGAAAAGCGCCTCGCCCGCACCATGCGGGGCACGCGCGATGGCGTCTGGGAGATCGACGTCGCAGCGGGAGAATTCTGGTTCGGCCCGCGCTTCGAGGAGCTTCTCGGGTTCGAGAACGGCGAATTGGAGCACTCCCAGGAGCGCTTTAAGAGCCTGATACACCCCGACGATGCGGATTCGGCGCGAGCCGCGGTCGAGGGCCGATTGATCCACGAGGGTCTTTGCGACGTCGAATTTCGCGTACGCCACAAAGCGGGCCACTACGAGTGGGTCCGTCTTCGCGGCCAGGCCGAGCGCGACTCGAGCGGCAGTCCCACCTTGCTCGCAGGGTCGATGCAACTCGTCACCGATCGCAAATTGGCCGAGCAGGCCGCCGTCGATGCGAGGCTCGCCGCCGAAGCGGCGAATCTCGCCAAGAGCACATTCCTCGCGAACGTGAGTCACGAGATTCGCACGCCGATGAACGGCGTGATCGGCGTATCACAGATCCTTGCCGAGACCAATCTCGACCCGATGCAGCGCGAGTATGTCGACATGATCCGCGGAAGCGCGCAATCGCTCCTCTCGCTGATCAACGACGTGCTCGACCTATCGAAGATCGAGGCCGGGAGCTTGGAGCTCGAGCGCGTCGACTATGACCTGCGCGACGTCGTGTACGACACGGCATCCGCCACTGCGCTCCAGGCGGCCGTGAAGGGCGTCGAGCTCGTCGTCAACATCGACGCCGACGTGCCGGTGCTTCGCCGCGGCGACCCAGTGCGCCTGCGTCAGATCATCATGAATCTCATCGGCAACGCGGTGAAATTCACCCACGAGGGCTACGTGCTGCTGCACATCTCGAGTGCGAGCGGCGCGGACGGCAAGCCGGTGCTGCGCATCGATGTCGTGGATACCGGCATCGGGATTCCCTCAGACCGCCTCGATCGCTTGTTCAAGACGTTCTCGCAGGTCGACTCTTCCACCACCCGGCATTACGGCGGAACGGGCCTGGGGCTGTCGATCGTCAAGCGCCTGGTAGAGCTCAAGGGCGGCGATGTGGGCGTCGAGAGCGAGCTAGGGCGCGGCTCGCGCTTCTGGGTCACCCTCCCCGTCACCATGCCTCGCGGGCAGCGCGGCCCGAGCCCCTTGGGCGCCGGCCGAAAGGTCCTGGTGGTGGATGATCTACCAATCTGCGGGGAAGGCCTCGCCGTGAAGCTCGCACTCTTCAGCTTCAAGGCGGTGACCGTGGGCGGAGTCGACGAGGCGCTCGAGCGGCTCGCGAGCGGCGAGCAGTTCGACCTCGTGTTGTCCGATGAGTTGATGCCGGTCAAGGGCGGTCGCGAGCTCCTCGAGGCGCTGAGGTCCAACTCACGCTACGAGCGGCTTCCGTTCGTGCTCCTGTCGCTGTTCGGCGCCGATCATGCGGCCGTCGACGACTGGCCGCACCAGCCGGACGCCATCGGCTTGAAGCCCATTCGCGCATTCAAGCTGGCGATGCTCCTCGACAATGTGCTGTCGGGCACTTCGTCGCGCGTTGCGCATACCTCCGTCGCGGCACGGCCCCATGCCCCGTTTCAGGGGTACCGCGTTCTCGTCGTGGAGGACAATCCCGTCAATCAGCGCGTGGCGCAGCGGCTGCTGCAAAAATTGGCGGCCGAGGTGACGCTTGCCAACAACGGCGCCGAGGCGCTCGAGCGCATCGCCGAAACCCCCTTCGATGCCGTATTGATGGATTGTCAGATGCCGGTGATGGACGGCTTTACTGCCACCGCCCGCATCCGCGAGGCGGAGCGCCAAAGCGGCTCCGGCACGAGGCTCCCGATCATTGCCTTGACCGCGAATGTCATGAGCGAGGATCGCGCGCAGTGCATCGCGGCCGGCATGGATGCCCATCTCGGCAAGCCCATCGTGCCCAGCCAATTGGCCGATTGTCTCGGTCGCTATCTGGGTGAGAACAAGGCGCCGCATGATGTCGACCTGCATGCGCTGCACGAGCTCACGGGTGGCGATATCGATTTCGAGCGCGAGCTGATCGACACCTTCGTGGCAAGCGGTGACAAGTGTCTCGCTGACATCGTCGAGGCCATGCGCACCAGCGATTTCGAGACGATCGGCAAGCGCGCGCATGCCCTCAAAGGGGCGAGCGCCAATATTCATGCTCACCGCCTGAGCGCCGCCGCCTCGAACCTGGAAAGCGCCGCGCGAACGAACTCGCTGCGCGAGCTCGACGCGCTGCTGCGCCAGGTGAGGGAGAACCTACGAGCGGTGAACGCGCAATTGCGCAAGGTGAGCTGAGCACACTGGCGCCCGAGCACACAGGGCGCGCGCTAACCGGCAGCGGTGATCGCAATGGCCACCGGAACCTCAACCCCGGTGCTGCGGTTTCTCCCTGCTTGCTTGCTGCGGTAGAGGCACTCGTCGGCCGAGCGTACCAGGGTCTCGACTTTGAGCGAGAGGTCGGGTCCTTGCGCTGTCGTCGCCGCGACGCCGAAGCTCGCAGTGACGTTGACATTGCCCGCGCGGGTCATGAACGGCGCCGCGGCCATGATCGAGCGGATCTTCTCGGCCGTCGACATCGCCCCCTCATAAGCTGTTTCGGGCAGCACGATAATGAATTCCTCGCCGCCCAAGCGCGCGAGCCAATCGCAATTTGCGCGGATCGATTTCTGAATCCGCGAGGCGAATTGCTGCAGTACATCGTCGCCCGCAGAATGACCCTTCACGTCGTTTACCTGCTTAAAATGATCGATGTCGCACATGATGACCGACAAGGGATTCGCATAGCGGCGACAACGCTCGATCTCACGCGGCAGCTGATCCATGAAATAGCGGCGATTGAACGAGCCGGTCAATGCGTCGGTGATCGACAAAATCATGTTGCGTTCGTTCGCGGCGCGCAGCGAATGCTCCAGCGCCAAGATGCGCCGCCCGGTGTTCAGGCGCGCGATCAGCTCGGGCTCATGTACGGGCTTGATCAAGTAGTCATCCGCTCCCGCCTCGAGCCCCGCGATGATGTGCTCCTTGGCGTTGCGTGCGGTGAGGAGCAGCGCGTAGACGTAGCCGTCGAGGCGCAGGTTACGCACCGCCTTGCAAAGCTCGACCCCATCCATTTCGGGCATTTCCCAATCCGTCACCAGGATAGGGTAGTAGCGCTCGGTCATGCGATTGAGCGCTTCGTTGCCGTCGCCCACCGCATCGACCTCGTAGCCTGCCTTCTTGAGAAAGCGAGTCATCAGCATGCGTGTCACCGGATCATCTTCAGCCAAGAGGATCGCGGTCGATTTCTCAGATGTGATGCCGGTCACAGTCTCGTTTTCGGCCAAGACTCGAGCTCCGCGTTTGATGCCATCGTCGCTCCTCTCGATATCGGCGCCGCAGCGCACGACTTGACGGGCGCACCCGCCGCCACTTACTCAAACTGTGCTCCAGTCTGTCGGGGATTTTCCTACGCGTGCGCGAAGATGCTTAAAGATTGAGAGCCCGGGAACCGATACGTTGCGCATGTCCGAACGTCGACCTCTCGCGAGGAAAGCCCTGAAACCCGGCATGCGCGCCCTCGAGGCCTGCGGCGATGGCTTCTGGGAGCTCGACCTGCAGGACGGCAGCGCGTGGTTCAGCGACTGGTTTTACCGCAAGCTCGCATGGCCCCACGAGACCAAGCGCCACACTCTTGCTGAGCTCCAATCGTTGCTCAAGCCGCCCGTATGGAATGAGCTCCTCGGCAAGTTCCGCGATCAGCTCGAGAGAAATCTTCCGCTCGATTTCGAATTCGATGTGCAGCTGCCCGACGGTAGCTCGGAATGGTGGCACATTCGCGGTATCGCGGAGCGAAACAGTGCGGGGCAACCGATTTGCCTCAGCGGCAGCATGCGCGATGCGAGCCTCGATCGCGGCGCACCCCGAATACCCTCGAGCCTTCTGTGCCTGCATGAGGCGTTCGACGCACTGCCGGTTGCAGCGGGGTTGCTCGATGGGCAGGGCACGGTTCTGCAGTCGAACCGACTGTGGCGCGAATTTCCTCCCGGCGTGGCCGCACACCTCAGCGCGCGATTGCGTGCCGCCAACAGCCAAACAGCGATCGAGTTCTGGGCGGATTGGGGAGGGGCGGAGCAGGGAGGTTCGCGACGAATGCGGGTGCGCGCACTCGCCTTCCCGTACAACGGGCGGCGGCACCTCGCCGTCACCGTCGAAGAGCCTACCCCCGACTGATCCGCGCCCGCGGCTACAGCCCGCCCGCGCGATTACGCCCTTGGAACCGTCGGCTCGCCGGCCGCGAGCCCGCCTTCCCGTCCCGTGAACCAGTTGACGGCGTATTGGACGAGCTGCGTACCGGTGCTCAAGTTGAGCTTACGCTTGATGCGCTGTCGATGCGATTCGACCGTCTTGATGCTCAGGTTGAGCGAATGCGCGGTCTCGCGCGTGCTCATCCCCTTGCCGATCATGTGCAGAATCTGCAGCTCCCGGTTGCTCAGCCGATCGATGGGGTTCGCCGAGATGTATGATCCGCCCGCAGCAAATTTCTGGATCATGTTGTTGCCGACGGCCTCGGACACGTAGATTCCGCCCTCGAGCACCCGCCGCAAGGACACGAGGAACTGCTCGCTCGCGGCCTGCTTCATGATGTAGCCGTTGGCTCCGGCGGAGAGCATGCGCTCGGCGTAAATGGTCTCATCGTGCATCGAGAGCACCAGGATGGGAAGATGCGGGTGGTGCGCGCGGACATCGCGGACCAATTCGATTCCATCCCCCTGCTTCAAGCTGATGTCGGCGATCACCACGTCGGGGTTGAGCTCCTTGATGGCAATGCGCGCATCCCGCGCCGTCTCAGCCTCGCCGCACACCGTGAGGTCCGCCTCGTTCTCGATGACCCTTCTTAAGCCCTGGCGAACGATCGGATGATCGTCGACGATCAACACCCGCCTCACTTTTTGCTTAGCGCCCGAGACACTCGATTGCGCAGCCGGCGAACGCGTCCATGTATTGCTAACGCCCATAACTGATTCCTCCATGTGCGGCGTGACTCCATTGTATCGCATCCGCGCGCGGCGGCTGCTCCCCAGTGACACTCACCACAGTTCCTCGCGGCTTATGTGGGCCGATCTCGATCTTGGCCCCGATCATCCCCGCTCGATATCTCATGGTCTTCAGGCCCATCCCCGGCACCGCCTTGCGCAGCTTCCCAATGCCGACGCCGTCGTCGGTAATGCGCAGCGAGAATCTGCCCTTGTTGACGATCAGAAGAATCTCCACCTTCGTCGCGTGACCGTGCCGGGCGGCGTTAGTGAGCCCTTCTTGCGCGATGCGATACAGGTGGCTCGCGCTCGCATCGCTCAGCGTGATCTGCGGCCAGATATCGGCTCGAAAGTCGACCTCCAGCCCGTACAAATCGCGGCTGCGCGCGGCGAGCTCGCGCAGCGCGAATGGTAAGCCGCCGCTCTCCGCGCGCACCGGAAGGAGCCCGCGCGCGAGGGAGCGTGCACTCTCGATCGACTGGTTGACGAGTCCGACGATCTCGTTGATTTCGGCGACGCAGGCCGGGAATGCGTCGCAGTATCGGGTCGCGAGGCCGCGGAGCATCAACGCGACACCCGTGAGCTCCTGCCCCAAGCCGTCGTGCAGATCGCGGCCGATCGTATGCCGCTCGCGGCTCGAGACATCGAGGATCTCCTGCTCCAGGCGCTTGCGCTCCGTGATATTGGTGATGCTCAGGCAAATGGCGGGACCGATGATCTCGTCCTGCACGAAGACCGCGCGATTCTCGAAATGCTCCGCCTCCCTGCCCTCCTCGCGGCGCTCGAATTCATAAGTCGTCGCCTCCCCGGTGCCGAGCACATGTCTGAGCCTTGCTTCGACCACGGCGTGCGCCCGTTCCGGAAACAGCTCAGAGATCTCGCGGCCCACGATTTGCTCGATCGTCATACCTGCGCACGGGCGATTGATGAAGCGGATCTTGAGATCGGTATCCACCAGCAAGAGCGTGTCGGCGGTATTGGAGGTCGTTGTACGAAGGAGCTGCTCCGAGCGACGCAGCTTCGCTTCCGAGCAGCGGCGCGCCGTGACGTCTTGCGTCACTCCCACGAGCCCGTGCGGCGAGCCGCCTGCATCGAACAGCGGCCGGGCGATCGTCTCGTACGAACGATACCCCCCCTTCTTCATCTCGAGCCGAAACTCGGCGTGCAGCTCGGCATGGTTCTTGAAGGCCTCCTCGATCGCAAGACTCAGAGACGCGCGATCTTCCGGATGCATTCGCGCCATCAGCTCCTTCATATTTGAAAAGGTCCTAGGCCCATGCACGTCGTCGCGATCGAGCACAGCGAACTCGAAAGAGTCGCGCTGCTTGTCCCAGCGCCACGCGTGCATGCTCGCGACGTTCATCGACAGCTTCAGCCAGCGCGTGCTGTCTTCGAGGGCCATCTGCGCGAGCTTTTGCGCTTGAATGTTCTGCACCGAGCCGAACGCGCGCACCATCCGCCCGTTCAGCCGCTCGATGTGCCCGACCATGCGCACCCAGATGCGCTGATTCTTGAAGGTGGTAATTTCGAGCTCGAGGTCGAGTTGACCGTCCGTCGACTCGGCCGCTTTCCAGGCATCGCGGAAACGCCGCTGCGATTCCGGCGTAAGTTGGGAAAGCACCGCGTCCCACGACAGGAAGAGCTCGTCCCGCGCCGTTTCGTAGATGCGGAACATCTCGTCCGTCCAAGTGAGCTCGCGCGTCGAGAAGTTGTACTCCCACCCTCCCATCTTGGCGGCCCGCTGCGCCTCGCTCAGGAGATCGGTCAGCCGTCTGATTTCGGACACATCGACGCAACATCCGATCGCCCGGACCGGATCACCGTTCGCGTTGCGCTGGATCAAGCCTCGCTCCAGCATCGAGCGATACTGGCCGCGCGCATCGCGAATCCGATAGGTGCTGGTCCAGCCCGAGCCTTCGATGAGCGCGAGACCGATCTGCCTCATGACCGTCTCGAGGTCCTGAGGGTGGATCCTCTCTCGCCAGGCATCGACCACCGGTGCGATATCGTCTGGGCCGAAACCCAGGATCTCGCGTACCCCACGGGAGCGGTGCACGCGGCCTTGAGTGAGATCCCACTCGAAGATGATGCCCTCAACCGCATCGGCCGCGAGGCGGAAAACCTCCTCGCGCTCCGCGTGCTCGCTTTCCGCCTGCTTGTACTCGGTGATGTCGCGCCCATGGATCACCACCCCCTCGATCAGCGGATTGGCCGAGGTATAACTCGAATCGAGCCAACGATAGGTTCCGTCCGATTGACGAACCCGATGCTGCTCCGAAAACCCCTCGATGGCGCGATTGGTCAAGCGCTCGTACTTCGCTCGCAGCGATCTCACCTCGTCTGGATGCACGAGGTCGAAGAGACCGGTGGAAGGTAGCCCTTGCGGAGTCAGGCCCAGGGCGCTCCTCGCGCCGGTGCTCGCGTACTTGAGGCTACCGTCCGGGGTCGCAACGGCCACGATACCAGGCGATTTCTCGATGAACGACCGCAGATAGTCTTCGCTGCATGCACCGGGGCTCTTCGAGGAGCCGCGTGCCGAGCCCGCCTCGAGCTCGGACAGCGAAAAGCTCACCCAACCTAAGCGCTGACCGGGAGATGTGTCGAGCATCTTGAGCTCGGTGACCGCCGCGACCTCATCCCGCCCGAGCCGCCAGGTGAGCGGTCGAGTGATGGGGCGGGCGTCAGCCGAGGCCAATAGAGCCTCGATGCCCGAAGCGGACTCCCCGCCTAGCAGGCCATAGAGCGATGAGCCCACGATCGCCGGTGATTCCGCCTCGCGCGAGAGGTAGCGTCGCGCCGCCGCATTCGCGAGCAGGATCGGCAGGTGCTTGGCCCTGGCGTCGACGACCAAGACCGCCTCTCGAACGCCATCGAGGGCTGCCTCAGCCAGGGTCCGCGTTGCACTACTTGCGAGGCGAAGATAGTCTGGAGACGTCGCCATCCTGCCCCAACCCTAACAGTCCTTTGATAATCCTCAAAAAAGGCCTTCCTATCCTTTAGCGCACCCGCAAGGCGATTAAACACGCACAGCCTCAATCGCACTATGAGGGATTCCCGCAACCTCGATATCCACGAGCGGCTTGCGCGGAGAGCCGCTCGCCAGCTGATCAAGAGGGGATGCGGGGTGGCGGCGCCGCGAGCGACGCTGCCACCCATCGCGCGGCGATGCTGCATCACCGACGCTGCGGATGGAAATCGGCGATACAGCTCGAGTGCGGCGGCAACTGTGCGGGAAGCGTCAGGTCCCGCGAAGCTTGGGCTTACTTGCGGAAAAGCGCGTCCAGGGCCGATTTAGCGCGCTCGATCTCTGCAGTGTTCTTCGGGACGTAGGCTCCGGGCTTCGGCTTGAAGAAATCGCAAAAGTTGGCTTCATCCTTCTTGCGCACTTCCTCCGCCGTCGGCTCTTTGCAGTGCTTTGCGTACGATGTGTCGTACTCGACGCACATCTTGCAAACGTGTAACTCCGCGTTGCACGCCTTGCATACATCAAGACGCCGCAAAGGCAGACTGAGTGCTGCCAGCGAAGCTCCGCAGCGCCAGCAAACTAGGGAGTGAGACATCGCGGCCTCGAAACCACAGCAGCATCAGCACAGTATCGCAACTGAACTGGCAGCATCTAGTCTGTGGTCGCAAATCTCCGACATAAGCGGGTAGCGACGTTAGATCCGGCAAATCGCCTTAGTGATACCAGACAGTTTGCACTCACGCTTTAGTCGCTGCCGCTCTGACCGGCCAAATCGCTACCACTCTGACCGGCCAAATCACTACCACTCTGACCGGCCAAATCACTACCGCTCTGACCGGCCAAATCGCTACCACTCTGACCGCGCTTCTTATCGCTGCCACTCTGACCGGCCAAATCACTACCACTCTGACCGGCCAAATCACTACCACTCTGACCGGCCAAATCACTACCACTCTGACCGGCCAAATCACTACCAC
>Ga0187781_10003345_pt1 | contig 12093 bp, 15 predicted proteins | sample 0715_SJ02_MP02_2_FD_132447 | JGI IMG/M metagenome (GOLD analysis project Ga0187781, IMG submission 132447) | Tropical peat soil microbial communities from peatlands in Department of Meta, Colombia - 0715_SJ02_MP02_20_MG | ecosystem: Environmental > Terrestrial > Soil > Wetlands > Peat | place...
GCATTTGCCGCTGTTGAACACGCTCATTCTGCTCACCTCGGGCACCACGGTGACCTGGGCGCATCACGCGCTTCTTGAAAACGATCGCAAGGGCCTGGTGTGGGGCTTGGTGTTGACCATCGCGCTAGGCTTGAGCTTCACCGCGGTGCAGGCGTGGGAATATATGCACGCGATGTTCCATTACTCGGGCAATATCTACGGCGCGACGTTCTTCATGGCGACCGGATTCCACGGCGCCCATGTCATTATCGGCTCGATCTTTCTGATCGTCTGCCTGTTTCGCGCCATGGCTGGACAGTTCAAGCCGACACAACATCTCGGGTTCGAATTCGCGGCCTGGTATTGGCATTTCGTCGACGTCGTGTGGCTTTTCCTGTTTGCCTGCATCTATGTGTGGGGCGGCGGCCCGCACGCCGGCTAGCGAGAGCAAATATTCTTCGAACGTTCCCGCCGGCAGAGAGCGGGGATCGAACGGCCGAGCCCGGCAAGGGACGCTGGCGCATCCCTCGGGGGGCGGCGCCACGTTGTCGGACAAGGTCACAACGTCACACCTGGTTGTAAGCATGACCGAAAAAACGATCACCACGCTTTCCGGATCGATCGGCGCGGGGCTGTCTTGCTCTTGTCCACGCTGCGGCAAGGGCAGACTGTTCCAGGGCTTTTTGACGTTGGGGCCGCGTTGCGAGCGCTGCGGTCTCGATTATGCATTTGCCGATTCCGGAGACGGGCCAGCTGTATTCATCATGTTCTTGGCGGGTGCAATCGTTGTCGGTGCAGCTCTGATCACCGAGATTTTGTTCCACCCGCCTTATTGGGTGCACGCGGCGCTGTGGCTGCCGCTGATCGTGGTCGTCACGCTCGGCCCCTTGCGTCCCATGAAAGGCTTGATGATCGCGCTGCAATATCATCACCAAGCGGCGGAAAGCCGGTTCGGCGGCGGGCAGTCGTGAGCGCACCGCCGAAGGCTGGGTCGGCTGCGCCAGGAGAGCTGCATGCGCGCAACCGGTCCTGGTTCGGGCTTTTCGTCCCGGCAATTTTAGCTTTCGCGCTCCTGATCGCGCTCGGCACCTGGCAGATCCAGCGCAAAGCCTGGAAGGAAAATCTGATCGCTTCGCTCGCGGAGCGGCTGGCGGCGCCGGCAAAGGAATTGCCGCCGCAGGCGGATTGGCCAAAGCTCGATCGCGCGCGCGATGAGTATAGCCGGGTCAAGTTCCAGGCCACGTTCGACAATGGTCGGGAGGCGCTTGTTTTTGCCGCACCGTCGGCGTTCCGCCCCGATGCCGAAGGGCCCGGCTATTGGGTCTTTACGCCGGCAAGGCTGAACGGCAGCGGCATCGTCATGGTCAACCGCGGCTTCGTGCCAGACGGCCGGCAGAACCCAAAATCGCGATCCGAAGGCGAGCTGGCGGGTCCGGTGGAGATCACGGGAGCGATGCGCTGGGCCGGCGACCGGCACTGGTTCACGCCCAATGACGACCCGGTGCACAACCTTTGGTTTACGGCCGATATGGGATCGATGGCTGCGGTTAAGGGCCTGAATTCCCTGGGGAACCTGGTGGCGCCCTTCTATGTCGAACAGGAAGCGCCTGTGCCGCCCGGTGGCTTGCCGCAGCCTGGAAGGCTCATGGTCGCTCTTCCCGACAACCATCTGCAATATGCGCTTACCTGGTACGGCCTGGCGGCCGTCCTGGCCGGGGTCTTTGGCGTCTGGACGTTCACATCCCGACGCCAATAGGCGTCAAATAGCAGCATCGAACCGCCAAGCCGCGGGATCGCTCGCGTTCCTTGTGGAGCCCTTCGATTTGCTATTAGTGTGACGCCGGCCGCAGTGCCGCGGCCAAGCGTCGGCCCTCCGGGATGGCCGACAATTGTCTTTTGGAATCAAAGGATTAACTCTTTGCCGGCTGGCGCCGGCAGTGGGAGCGAAAGGGTGCAATATATCTCGACCAGAGGCGAGGCCCCATCGCTCGGCTTTGCCGACGCCATGCTTGCCGGTCTTGCCCGCGACGGCGGGCTTTATGTGCCAGACAGCTGGCCGCGCCTCGACGCGGCGGCGATCGCCGGCTTCGCCGGCCGGTCCTATGCCGAGGTTGCGGTCGACATCATCGGGCGCTTCACCGGGGATTCGGTCTCCCAAGGCGATCTCTCGCGCATGGCGCGCGAGGCCTATGGAAATTTCCGCCATCCGGCGGTCGCGCCGCTCACGCAGTTGGGCGCGAACACGTTCCTGCTCGAACTCTTTCACGGCCCGACCTTGGCCTTCAAAGATCTGGCGATGCAACTGCTGGCGCGCCTGATCGACCACGTGCTGGCGGCGCGCGGTGAGCGCCGCACCATCGTGGTGGCAACCTCGGGGGATACCGGCGGCGCCGCCGTCGAGGCATTCGGCGGCCGCCGCCAAGTCGATCTGGTTGTTCTATTCCCGCAGGGCCGAATTTCCGATGTTCAGCGCCGCATGATGACGACGGCCGATGCCGCAAATGTCAGCGCCGTCGCGATCGACGGCACTTTCGACGATTGCCAGGCCATCGTGAAGGGCATGTTCAATCATCACGGTTTTCGCGAGCAAGTCCGGCTATCGGGAGTCAATTCGATCAATTGGGCAAGGATCGTGGCGCAGGCGGTCTATTATTTTACCGCCGCCGTTTCGCTTGGCGCGCCGGCGCGAAAAGTCGCTTTTGCGGTGCCGACTGGAAACTTCGGCGATGTCTATGCCGGCTACGTGGCGGCGCGGATGGGGCTCCCAATCGACCGTTTGATCGTCGCCACGAACGTCAACGACATTCTAACGCGAACGCTTGCGACCGGAGCCTACGAGCCGCGCGCAGTCGTGGCGACGACATCGCCATCTATGGATATTCAGGTCGCTTCCAATTTCGAGCGCCTCTTGTTCGAAGCCTACGATCGCGAGGCAAGCGCGATCCGTGCGCTGATGGGATCGCTTGCTCAGTCGCAGCGATTTGTACTGTCGGCGCGCGCATTGTCTTCGATCCGCTCGCTGTTCACGGCCGATCGCGCCGACGAGGACGAGGTCGCCGCCACCATACGGACGATCAAGCGTGAGACCGGAAATTTCGTCGATCCTCATACCGCGATCGCGATCGCGGTCGCGGAAAAGGAATCGCGTGACCCCGCGGTGCCGGTGGTCGTGCTTTGCACCGCGCATGCGGCAAAATTTCCCGATGCCGTGGAGGCGGCCTGCGGCGCTCGGCCGGCTCTTCCGGGATGGCTAACGACTATCAGTGAACGTCAGGAGCGCGTTACCGCGCTACCGGCCGACCAGTCCGCGGTTGAACGGTTCGTCTTGGCGACGAGCCGAGCCGCCCAGGAAGGAGCGGCAGCATGACCGTTGAGGTGACGAGCTTGAAATCCGGCATCAATGTAGTGACCGATGCGATGCCCCATCTCGAGACCGCCTCGCTGGGTGTTTGGGTCGCTTCCGGCAGCCGCGACGAGCGGCGCGACGAACACGGCATTTCGCACTTCCTCGAACATATGGCGTTCAAAGGCACCCGGCGGCGCAACGCGCGCCAGATCGCCGAGGAAATCGAGGCCGTAGGCGGCGATCTCAACGCGGCGACCGGGGCGGAAAGCACCGCTTACTATGCGCGCGTGCTCAAGGCCGACGTGCCGCTGGCGCTCGATGTGCTTGCCGACATCCTCTCCGAGCCGACTTTCGAACGCGAGGAGCTTCTTCGCGAGCAGAACGTGATCATTCAGGAGATCGGTGCGGTTGCCGACACGCCCGACGATCTCATTTTCGAGCATTTGCAAGTGATCGCCTTCCCAGATCAGTCGCTCGGACGGTCGATCCTCGGCACGGCGAAAACCGTGCGCTCCTTCGATGGCGGCAAACTGCGCGACTATCTGGCGAGAAACTATCGCGCGCCTGATATCGTAGTGGCCGCCGCCGGCGCGGTCGACCACCAAGCCGTGCTGGCGGAGGTCGAAAAGCATTTTGGCCGTTTTAACGGACCGGCCGGTCCGCTGCCGGAACCCGCCAGCTTCGGTGGCGGCACCCGTGTCGAGAAGCGCGAGCTCGAGCAGGTCCATATCGCGCTGGCTTTGCCTGGCGTCTCGATTGTCGATCCGGCGCTCTATAGTCTGCAGGTGTACACCAACATTCTCGGCGGCGGCATGTCTTCACGGCTCTTTCAGGAAGCACGCGAACGGCGGGGACTGTGCTATTCGATCTACAGTTTCCACGTGCCGTATTCCGACATCGGAATGTTCGGCCTTTATGCCGGAACCGACGCTGCCGATACTTCGGAGCTGATGCGGTTGATTGTCGACGAGATCGCCAGCACCGCCGAGACGATTTCCGAGCCGGAAGTAGCACGCGCCAAAGCGCAGATGAAAGCCGGATTGCTGATGGCGCTTGAAAGTTCGGGCGCGCGAATCGAGCAATTGGCGCGTCAGATGATCACGCGCGGCCGGCCGATTTCGCTCGATGAGCTGGTGGCGAGGGTCGACGCGGTGACCGTTGAAAGCGCGCGGGCCGCCGGGCGCGCCCTGATCGCGCGCGGCAAGCTCGCAACCGCCGTTCTCGGTCTGGGTTCCGGACTTGAAAGCGCAGCTGCGATTGCCGAGACTCTGACGCGCCGCGCCGCATGACCTTGCCCCGTGAAAAAGCCAATGGCGTTCTTTCGCACCATCAATTTTATCGAACCGACGCAGAGCATCGACGGCGATGGTGTCGTGCTCCGCACGCCGCAAATGACTGACTTCGAGGAATGGGCGGCCCTGCGTGAGACCAGCCGCGAGTTTCTCACGCCATGGGAGCCCACCTGGCCGATTGACGACCTGACCCGCGGGGCGTTTAGGCGGCGGATCAAGCGTTATGCCGAAGATCTGCGAAGCGATCAGGGTTATGCGTTCTTGATCCTGCGCTACACCGACGCAGCGCTGGTGGGCGGCCTGACGCTGGCCAATATCCGCCGCGGCGTGGCTCAAGCTGGCAGTATCGGCTATTGGATCGGCTTGCCTTATATGCGCAAGGGTTACATGACGGCGGCCGTTCGCGCGGTTATTCCCTTTGCCTTCGCGACCCTTCGGCTGCATCGCCTCGAAGCCGCATGCATCCCCACCAATATCGGCTCGATCAAGCTCCTAGAAAAGACTGGATTCGTGCGCGAGGGCTACGCGCGGGAATATCTGTGCATCAACGGGACGTGGCAGGATCACCTGCTTTACGGGCTGGCCGATGATTCAAACCCTGCAGGCGCTAAATCGCGATCGGGCAGGCTTTAACCGGGGTGCCGGCGGTGCCTTGGGAAGGCCACGGTTGGTGCTATATTGGTCGAGGCTCGCAAATTTGCGATGACGCGGGAAAAATTGCGCGAAATTCGGGGGATTGGCTGGTACAATCGGGCGCCGACAGCGGCGCTGCTGGTATTTGCGTTGCTGATCGCGGGTTGCAGTGGCGGCGGATTCGGCGGTCCTTCGACGACAGCATCGGCCAGTCCTCCGGCGGCGGCAGCATCGTCGCCCGCTTCGCCGGCCGTGCCGTCGAGCAGCCCGTCGTTTAAGGATAAAATCGCGGCCTTTTTCTCCAGCGCGACCCAGAAGGAGCCGCAACCGGTCACGAATGCTCAGCCGGACATCTCGTGCCCGTTCCTGGATATTCGCCAAGGCGCATCGACGCTGACTATCCCGCCGCCGCCGCCCGACGGCGCTAATGAAGCTATGTCGCTAAAATATCAGGGCGTCTTCGTGCGCGCGGCGCGCGACTGCGCGGTCGTCAACGGCCAAATGGTGATACGCGTCGGCATCCAAGGACGTATTGTTGTTGGGCCGGCCGGCGGCCCCGGTCAGGTGGATGTGCCGCTCCGCATCGCCGTCGTGTCGTCGCCGACCACCGATGCGAAGACCATCGTGACCAAGCTCATCCGGATTCCGGTGACGATTGGCGCCAGCGACGACAATACCGATTTTTCCCACATCGAGGAGGGCTTGAGCTTTCCCATGCCGCCGGCGGGCGGGCTTGAAAACTACATCGTTTATATCGGGTTCGATCCCGTCGGCGCCGCCGCGCAGGACCAGGCGAAGCCTACGCCTCCGGCCGGCAAGAAGCCGAAACCCGCCAAACCCAATCCCAATCCGAATGCACCCACCGGATAATGCCGGGGCGCGTTCGGCACCGGGCGTTACGGGTGGTCAATTCAATTTCTGTTTGATATCGGCAATGCCGCGCGCCAGCAGATCTTCCGCGACCTTGCCCTTGGCGGCGGTGGAAAGGATCTTCTCAGCCGCGGCGACGGCGGCGTCGGCGGCGGCGGCGCGCACATCGGCGGCCGCCTGAGCTTCGGCCTGGGCAATCTTGGTTTCGGCCATTTTGGTGCGCCGCGCGATGAAATCCTCCGCCCTCGCCTTCGCCTCGGCGGCGAGGCGCTCCGCTTCCGCCTGCGCGCTGGCAATAATGGCGTCGGCTTCGGTTTCGGCCTCTCGTGCCTTGCGCTCGAATTCGCCAAGCAGCGCATGCGCCTCCTCGCGCAAGCGGCGCGCTTGGTCGAGTTCACCCTTGATGCGCGCCTGACGCTGATCAAGCGCAGCGATCACCTTGCGGTGGGCGCCGACATAAGCGAGGAGCCCGAGAAAGCAGAGGAAGGCAAATGCTACCCAATTTTCGGCTTCGTGCATTGACGTCCTTTCAGCTTTTCGCCGGCCTGCCGATAGCGGCGGCAGTCTCCGCTTCGGCCGGCGTTTGACCGATCAGACGTTCGACGATTGCGGCGGCGGCCTCGCCCGCGATCGTCCGGACATTGCTCATGGCCGCGCCGCGGCGTTTCCCAATCGATTGCTCGGCCACTGCGATCCGTCCGTGAAGCTGCGATTCCAGCCGCTTGTGCATGTCTTCAGCCTCGCGCAGCTGTTGCTCACGCGTGCTGCCGGCGATTGTCTGCGCGCGGGCGCGGGCGTCCGCGAGCGCCCTCTCGTAGGCCAAATTCGCCGCGTTCGATTGCTCTTTCAATCGTTCCGCTGCGGCGAGGTCCTCGCTCACCAGCCGGCCGCGTTCCGCCATGATCGCGCCAATACGCGGCAGCGCAATCCTCGACATCAGCACGTAGAGCAAGACAAAGCTCACCGCCAGCCAGACAAGCTGCGAGGCAAAGTGTTCCGATTGAAACGGCGGAAAGCCGCGGCCCCCGGGAACTTCGCTATGAGCGTTCGTTTCGGCCATCGTTTCGGCCTTTGCTTTGGTCCTGGATGCCGAGCCGGCGATTTAGAGCGCGAACAGTAGGAGCAATGCAATCAGGAGAGAGAAGATGCCGAGCGCCTCGGTAATGGCAAAGCCGAAAATCAGGTTGCCGAATTGTCCCTGGGCGGCCGACGGATTGCGCAGCGCCGCCGCAAGGTAATTGCCGAAGATGATACCCACGCCGACACCGGCGCCACCCATGCCGATGCTGGCAATGCCCGCTCCGATGTATTTCGCGGCGGTGGGATCCATGAGAAGACTCCTTGGTTCTAAGGTTTTAGCAATCGGCCGTCAGTGGCCTGGGTGAATCGCATCGTTCAGATAGATGCAAGTGAGAATGGCGAAGACATAGGCTTGCAAGAATGCCACCAGCAGTTCGAGTGCCGTCAATAGGACGACCATGATGAATGGCAGCGCGGCGCCGAACCAGCCGAGTATGCCGGCGCCAGCCAGCATGATGATGAAGCCAGCAAAAACCTGCAGCGTAATGTGGCCAGCAAGCATGTTGGCGAACAATCGTACGCTGTGTGAGACCGGCCGCGACAGGAACGACAGCACTTCGATAACGACAATGCCAGGCAGGATTATTTTCGGCACGCCTTTCGGCACGAAGAGATTGAGAAAGTGCAGCCCGTTCCGCCAGAAGCCGTAACCGACCACAATGAAAAATACGAGCAGCGACAAGGTGACCGTGATGATTAATTGGCTCGTGACCGTGAACGAATAAGGTATGAGTCCGATCAAATTGGCAAACAGGACGAACATGAACAGCGTAAAAACGAAGGGAAAGAATTTCATCCCCTCCGCGCCCGCCGAACTGCGCAGGGTGTCGGCGACAAACTCATAGGACATTTCCGCGATCGACTGCAGCCGGCCCGGCACGACCGCCCGAGGCGCCGTCGCGCCGATCAAGAGAGCTGAAACCGCGCCGACGATAATGAACATGTAAAGCGCGGAATTGGTGAAAGCGATTTGATGTCCGGCCAAGCTTCCGATCCGCCACAAATCCTTGATCTCGAATTGATGGATCGGATCGACTTGCATGGCCCCATCGACTTCTGCGTTTGCAGCCGGCGCTGCGCGGTATTACCTGTCCCGGCTCTGCCGGGTGCTTTCGTCAAGCGCGGTGCCCGCGACGAGCCCCGCGGACCGCATCACATTGAGCACGCCCGCGGCAAAGCCGAGCAAGAGAAAAACAATGAGCCCCCAGGGCGAGATGGCAAGCCAGCGATCAATCAGCCAGCCAATGCCAGCACCGACCACGACACCTGCAACGAGTTCGCTGGAGAGCCGGAAACCCTTGGCATAGCCCGATGCGGTCGCTGCCCGATCCGCACCAGGGCTCTCCGGGGACCTCGCGGCGTTGCGCGCCTGGCCAAGGCCTTCCTTGAGCCGCTGGAGTCTCGCGGAGAGAGCGGCCTCATTGGCTTGCTGCTTGTTCCGGTCGCCGTTTTCGCGCGCGTCGCTCATGCTATCGACACTCGCGGCTTGCAGAGATCGCAACCTGCGCGCACCTTGAAGCCGCGCGGACCATACTGACTGGGTTCCGGCAAGTCAAGAAAACGCAAAGTTCTGTCTAATCTGCTGAAATCGTGCTGAAAATGGCATGCGCATAGAATCTTCCTCGCCGCCCTATTCGATGCCGCAAAGTCATGCGGATTTGGTCCCCGTGGCGCATCGCGAATGGCGTTACGATTTAGGAGATCTGTGTGCTGACGCCAGCTGAGTCAAATCAACATCGATCGCCGTCTTGCGCTGCGTTTGGACCCAATGTCGGACCCAAGCGGCCCTCCGCCGAGCTCGAGGAAGCGGCTGGCGCGATCGGCGCTGCGGCCACGATGGGCGCTCGAGGCCGAAAAAAGACCGGGGTGGTACACGCCGGCCTCGGAAATTCGGCGCTTTCACCGATTGCGACGAGTGATATTCACGCGCTGGATTTCCGAGGTGGTCCTGAAAGACCAGGGCGGTTTTCGAATGACCGGGTGGTGGATGTGAGCATGTGGAGGCTTGGGATGGTTAGGGTATGCGCGCTTCGCCATTTTAGGCTGATTACGCGGGCGTTTCCCGGCCGGAAATCATCGGCCTCACAAAGTCCCAGAAAGGGTCGAAATACAGTTGCTGGCGTTGGCTAACACATTGCGTGTTTCTCGACTACGCATGGCCCCAGCCCTGTTAGTACGGCGTCTCGGTTGGGGCCAAATCGTCACTGGCAGGTACTCGAGCTGCGTGACCTAGGGCGTTGTAACGTCCATGGAGCGCGGATCGCCGACCATTATGCTAATTTCATCTGAGGGCATGCTCATGCGCCGAGCTTTGCAATGAGGGCGCGACGGGGAATTTAGTGCGGTATCTTCGACTAGTACTCATAGCAGGTGTCCTTTTTGGAGCCTGCAGCTGCTCGGAAGGAGTTGATCGTTTGGATGTCAAATTGCCGAAGCCAGAGCAAATCACGTGCCAGGCTGGACCCGATTGCGATTTGAAATGGAAAAGGGCTTACACATGGGTGCTTGAAAGCTCAGGTCTGAAATTGCAGACCCATACGGATGGTCTCATCAAAACGGTGGAATCTCCAAAGGTGAGTCGGACGCTAGTTGTCACTATTACCAAAAACCCTACCTCGCAGTCGAGCATTTATAAGATCGACTTCATCGGAGGGTGTTCGAGTATGCTCAGCTGCATCCCTTCCGTCGCGGAATCCCGCACAAGCTTTGCAAATTTTGTTTCGGCGGCTCAGTAATGCCCACTCGGCGTTAACTCACGACACGAACAACCACCCGTGTGGTGGTACGTTGTACGGGCAGCATTGCCGCGCTTTGCTGCACCTATGGCCAGACTACTTTGATTGACCGTCCAAGTGGCTCCCGACGTGCGAGCCGAAATTGAGGCCGCCGCTAGCAAGGATGAAGTTTCGTGCACCGCCATCATGCGGCAGGCATTGCGCGATTGGGCCATCCACTAGCCCCGAGGACATCGAGCACGGCCCTCATGGCGGCGCTATCGCCGAAGTGGCGAGCGCTCGTTATGGAGATGGCGAGTAATCCGCTTGGGACGCATGCCAATTGGGCACGAGCGGCTGGGTATTCCGCCAAGGCTGGGCTACGGGTGCGCGCCTTTGAGGTTTATCACGATCCGAAAGTTCAGAGCGCGATTATGGAAGTCGCGAGAAATTTAATGGGCGCCGAGGGCCCGCTGCTGGCGGTGACGGGGCTCCTAGCGACTGGGAAAAATCCGAAGCACCAATCGCACGCCAAGGTTCTGGAACTGCTTGCCAACCGGGTCGGCTTCTCTGAGAAGCAACAGATCGCACCGCGATTTGACGGGCGACGCGCTGCTGGAGCGCATTCGATAACTCAGTACAAAATACGGCGTGCCGCTTTCGCACGAAATCAAGTTGCCCGCGCATCCGCTGGCCGCGCTTGAGCACCAGCCGTCCGCGGCCGACGACGGCAGCGGACCAACGGAGTCCAGCACTTGAAGCCGCGCTTGGACCCAAGTTTGGACCCAAACTTCCAGACGCAGCCTAATACGGGCTGTATCAGATGGACGGATCGAGGCGAGAAAGCCCCGGAAAGGCGTATTGTTTGGAATGCTTGATACCCAATCAGACGGCGCTTACCTAAATCTAATATCGGACCGTTCGCGGCCCTTCGCGAGGGGGAGTTGATCATGATCCAACCCGGTATCGCGGCCGCCTTTGCAGCAGTGCTGATGGCTGCGCCCACAGCGGCAGATGACGCTACGCCTGACACTGCCGGCGGCCGCTACGTCTTCAGCAAGCAAGCGGATGGTTTTTTGCGTCTCGATACCCAATCTGGCGCGGTTGCGCTGTGCAGCCAGCAGCCGGTGGGCTGGGCCTGCGAAGCGGCGCCGGAGGACCGTACGGTTCTGGAAAACGAAATCGCGCGACTGCAGAGCGAAAATGGCGCGCTGAAGCAGGAGCTCCTTTCGCGCGGTTTGGCGCTGCCGCCCGGCATGGCGCCGCAGCCGTCGGCTGCGCAAAATGGCGACTCGACCGTCCGCCTGCCGAGCGATGCCGATGTCGATCGCGTGATCGCTTTCTTCACCCGAGTCTGGCAGCGCTTTGTGGAGGCCATCTCGCGGGCGCAAAAGGAAGTCTTCAATAAGAGCTAGGTCCGCTTTGAATCGATTATCCGCAATTCAAACCGCGCCGGTGCAGACGATTGCGACGGCGAAATTATTGGTGCCGACTTCCGGCGGAGGCTTTTTTGAGATTACAGAAGATGTCGTGAATTTCCTGAAGCAGATAGGAGCCTACGACGGCGCCGTGCTCATCTATCTGCGACACACCTCCGCTTCGCTCGTGATCCAGGAGAACGTGGATCCCGATGTGCGAACCGATCTCGTTACTGCATTGAATCGTCTCGCGCCGGCGGACGCTGGCTGGGCGCACGGCGTGGAGGGGCCGGACGACATGCCGGCTCATGTCAAATCCATGCTCAACGGAGTAACGTTGCAGGTGCCGGTCTGTAAAGGCGATGTGGCGCTCGGAGCCTGGCAAGGCATCTATTTGGGCGAACACCGCTCGGCTGCGCACCAGCGCGAAGTGGTGTTGCAGTTTATCGGATCCTGCGTAAAGCGCTGACGCGCGATGGGCGGGCACTTACCGACGACAGCGGTGGACGATCCCGGCGTGACGGGGGTAACATGCAGCCGCGAGCCTTCGCGATTGACTGGGGCAAGCCGTTGAGCGAGGCCGATCTTCATCATCTTTTGATCGCTGACGATCATCCGCTGTTTCGCGGTGCGTTGCGGGAGGCGGTCAATGGTTTGTTTAATCGTGCCGATGTCGCCGAGGCGGGCACATTCGAAGAAGTCGTCGATCGGCTCGAGCGCGGCGCCGACACCGACTTGGTTCTTCTCGATCTGCGGATGCC
>Ga0187781_10003346_pt1 | contig 12093 bp, 8 predicted proteins | sample 0715_SJ02_MP02_2_FD_132447 | JGI IMG/M metagenome (GOLD analysis project Ga0187781, IMG submission 132447) | Tropical peat soil microbial communities from peatlands in Department of Meta, Colombia - 0715_SJ02_MP02_20_MG | ecosystem: Environmental > Terrestrial > Soil > Wetlands > Peat | place...
CCGCCGCCGTCGCCCGCCCCGGCAACGCCAGTGAGGTGGCCGCAGTCGTGGCGTTGTGCTCCGAGTCCGGCGTGCCCGTCACGGCCGCCGGCGGCCGCAGCGGCGTGTGCGGCGGGTCCATCCCCGTCTTCGGGGGAGTCCTGCTCGACGTCTGCGGACTTGCGGGGATCCTCGGCGTGGATGACGACTCCCTCCTCGTCGACGTCGCCGCCGGCACGTTCGGCCCCGATCTGGAGCGCGAGCTGCGGGCGGACCACGGGCTCACCGTCGGGCACTGGCCGCAGTCGATCGACCTCGCCACCGTCGGCGGTTGGCTGGCCTGCCGCGGCGCCGGGCAGTACTCCACCCGATACGGGAAGATCGAGGACATGGTGGCCGGTCTCGAGGTCGTCCTCGCGAGCGCCGAGACGATCCGCACCGGCGCCATGGCGGGCGCCGGTCCCCGCTCGGCCATGGGGCCCGACTTGACCCAGCTCTTCGTGGGCAGCGAAGGCACGCTCGGGATCATCACCGCTGCCCGCCTGCGCGCCCATCCGGTCCCCCCGGCCGAGGAGCGGGCGGCGTACGGCTTTTCGAGCTTCGGCGACGGCCTCGAGGTGCTTCGCCGCACGCTCCGGCGAGGGGCGACGCCTGCGGTGGTCCGCCTGTACGACGAGCCGGAGTCGAAGCGCAGCTTCGACACGGCCACGACGGTCCTCATCGTCCTCGACGAGGGCGATCCGGCCGTCATCGGGGCCGCCATGTCGGTGCTCGGCGACGAGTGCGACTCGGCCGGCGCCGATCGCCTCGACGACGGTCTCGTGGAACGCTGGCTCGAGCACCGCAATGACGTTTCTGCGCTCGCCGCCGTCACGCGGGCCGGCATCGTCGTCGACACGATCGAGATCTCGGCGCCCTGGAGCGCCTTGGCTGCGATCTACTCCGAGACGATCTCCGCCCTCGAGGGCATCGAAGGTTGCCTTGCCGCCACGGCTCACGAATCGCACGCCTACCTGGATGGGGCATGCCTGTACTTCACCTTTGCCGGCCGCCGGCCGTCGGGGTCAGCAACCCCCGGGCCCCCACCCGAGAAGGTGTCCGATCTCGTCGGCATGGAAGCGTCCAGCGACGACGGGTGGGGCGAGGCCTTCTACCGCCGGGCGTGGGCGGCCGTGCTCGGGGTCACACGGGCTCACGGCGGGTCCATCTCGCACCATCACGGCATCGGGCTCGTGCGCGCCCCGTACCTGCCCGCGGCACTCGGGGGAGGCTTCGGTGTTCTCGCCTCGCTGAAGAAGGCGCTCGACCCCGCGGGTGTGTTGAACCCGGGCAAACTCGCCTTCGAGTCGGTCTTCGGCCCTTCGCCCTGGTCGGCGGAGCCATGAGCGTCCTCGTCGTCGACGTCGGCACCTCGGGCGTGCGTGCCGCCGTCGTCCGAAGCGACGCCAGGGTCACCGAGGTGCGTCATCGCGAAGTGCTGCCGGTGTCACCGGCGCAGAGTTTCGTCGAGTTCGACGCCGGCGTCATGTCCGCCGCCGTGCTCGAAGTCGCCCGAGCTGCCCTCGAGGCCGGCGGTCCCGTCGAGGCTGTCGGCATCGCCAACCAGCGTGCCTCGACCATTCTGTGGGACCGGGCCTCGGGCGAGCCGGTGGCACCGGGCATCGGTTGGCAGGACCTGCGCACGGTCGGGATGTGCCTGATGCTGCGATCCGAAGGAATCCGGCTCGCCCCGAACCAGTCGGCCACGAAGCTCGCCATGCTCCTCGACCTCGCCGACCCCGGGCGGGAACGCGATCTCTGCTTCGGCACGGTCGACACCTGGGTGGCCTGGGTGCTGTCGGGCGGCCGCCTGCACGTGACGGATCACACGAATGCGGGTGTCACCGGGCTCGTCACCCGCGACGGGGAGGGATGGGATCTGGAGCTGTGCGAGGCGCTGCGCATCCCCGCCCGCGTCCTGCCCACGCTCGTCTCCTCGACGGGGGTCATCGGTGAGGCTTCCGCCCTCGAAGGGGCGCCGGTGATTGCCGGCATTGCCGGTGACCAGCAGGCTTCCCTCGTCGGTCAGGGTTGTCTCGGGCCGGGCAGCGCCAAAGCGACGTTCGGCACCGGTGGCATGCTCGACTGCTGCGTCGGCCGGCAACGGCCGGCATTCGAGCAGCGGGGCGCCGCCGGCACGTTCCCGATCGTCGCCTGGAGCGACGCCGGCGAGCTCACTTGGGGGCTGGAGGCCGTCATGCTCTCGGCCGGCTCCTGCGTGGAATGGCTCCGAGACGACCTTGGAATCGTCAGCAGCGCTGCCGAAACCGACTCGATCGCCGCCCAGGTCCCCGACGCCGGTGGCGTCTATTTCGTTCCCGCCCTGCTCGGTCTCGGGACACCGGTCTGGGATTTCGGCGCCCGCGGCACAGTTGTCGGCATCACCCGGGGCACGACGCGCCGCGAGATCGTCCGCGCCGTGCTCGAAGGCATCGCCCACCGGGGCGCCGATCTGCTCGAAGCCGTCGTCGCCGATTCGGGACTCGGTGTCGACGTCCTGCGGGTGGACGGCGGCATGAGCGCCAATGCCACGTTCGTGCAGGCCTTGGCGGATGCCACCGGGCACCGCATCGAGGTAGCCCCGGTCACGGAGGCGACCACGCTCGGGGCTGCCTTTCTGGCCGGGACGGCGACCGGCGTGTGGTCATCGCTGGCGGAGGCGGCCGCCCTCGTGCATCCGCGCGTCGTCGTCGAGCCTGCGCGCCGCCTCGACCGGGTGCGATGGCTCGAAGCCCGCAGCCGTGCCGAGCGCACCGTGCCGGAGCTGTCGACCCTCGAGTTCTGAGGGACCGGTCAGCCCGGGTCGATGCGGACCGCAAAACAGCCCGCCCGGGCGAAGTGGACGTGCAGGTAGGCGACCTCCGCGCTGGCGAACATCTGACGGGCCGTCTCCTCGAGGTCGCTTCCCTCGACGAGCTCCGAAGCCACCATGAAATGGGCGGTGTCGTAGGCGCGCACGGCCAGCAGCCGCCGCCGCAGCTGTTCGGGCACGCCGCCTCCCTCGGACTGCTCGTCCAGTTCCTTGGACTGTTCGGACCGCTCGAACTGCTCGCAACCGTTCTCGTGCACGAAGATCGGGCCCGCACCCGTGTAGGGGCTCACGCCGAGAAACGCGTCATACGAGACCAGCCTCATCGTCTCGCCCACGAGCCCATCGTGCAGGCAGCGGCGGCACGGGTAGGAATCGGGCGCGTCGACGATCACGAGCACGCTCCCGGTCGTGAGCGAGACGGGCGTCGGGAGCGGGCGGAGCTTGAGGCTCGTGTGGGTCATCGCGGGGGTCGGCGTCATGTGCTCAGTGTGCGTCGATGCCGTCCGGATGTCTGGCGGCTTTCGGCCGGGCAACTGCGGTCGCGGGCAAACCCGGTCGCAAGCCCGGCAGGCCCGCAGGCCCGGCGGGCCCGGCGAGCACGGCAGGCCCGGCGGCGCCATGGGTCTCCTCGCTCTTGTGACACACCCCTTCTGTAAGCTCGTCCGTAGTCGTCACCGCCGGTGTGGCCTGGGCCTCCCTCGGCCCTCCCTCGGAGTTCCTCGGTCTTCCGGCGGGGCGGGTATCGCGCTCGGCGCCTTTGCTGTGGTCTTTTCGAGAAAGGTGCGGGCGTGCTCGTCGAAGAGCTCTCGAGGGCGACGTCGCTCCTGCGGGGGGTCGTGGCCTCGCTCGGGGCGGACCTCTCCGGGGCCGAGGCGGCCCGGCTCACCGAGGGCTTCTCGGCCGTCTCCAAGCTGGCCGGGGCCGGCATGGCCATCTGCGCGAGGGCCGTGGCCGAGACGGGCCACCACGAGGGCCTCGGCCACCTCGAGGCCGGGAGCTGGCTGGGCGAGCTGAGCGGCCAGCCCTGCGCGGAGGCCCGCCGCCTCATCTCCACGGCCGGGCGCCTCGCGGGCCTGCCCCGGCTGGAGGAGGCCTTCAGGGCGGGCGAGCTGTCGGCCTTCGAGGCGGCCGAGGTGGCCCGGGGGGCGGCGGCCGACCCCCTTCGGGCCGACGAGCTGCTGGCGGCCGCCCGCGGCGGCTCCCTCCGCCAGCTGCGGGCCGAGGCCGACCGGGCCGAGGCCGCCGCCCGCTCGCGCGAGGAGGACGAGGCCCGCCACGCCCGCATCCACGCCGCTCGCCACTTGCGCACCTGGCTCGATGCCGACGGCTCCCTCAAGGGGCGCTTCTCGCTCACCCCGACCGAGGGGGCGCTCCTGCTCTCCGGCCTCGAGGCCGAGGCCAACCACCTCTTCGACCTCGCCCGCCGGGCCGGGCTGCGGGAGCCTCGCCAGGCCTACCTGGCCGACGCCCTCGTGGCCATCGTGAGCGGGCAGGCGCCCACCCTGGCCCCCGGGCCCCCGCCGTCCGGGGGCGCCCGCTCGCGCGGGCCGGCGGCCACGCGCCCAGCCCGCCGGGGGCGCCCGGATGCGACCATCCTGTTCCACGTCGACCTCGAGGCCCTCGCCCGGGGCTCCCTCGGCCCGGGGGAGGAGTGCGTCGTCGAGGGCGGCGGGCACGTCCCCCTCTCGGTCGTCGAGTCCTACCTGGAGACCGCCCGGATCCGCCTCGTCGTCCGAGACGGCTGCGACGTCGTCGCCGTCGTCTCGGCCAAGCGGACCATCCCGGCGGTCCTGCAGACGGCCCTGTGCGCCCGTGACCGCACCTGCGTCGTCCCCGGCTGCTCGAGCACCTTCCACCTCGAGATCGACCACATCGTCGAGTTCGCCAAAGGGGGCCAGACGAAGCTCTCCAACCTCTGCCGGCTCTGCCGTATGCACCACGCCCAGAAGACCCAGCAGGGGTACCGCATCGAGGGAGGGCCGGGCGCCTGGCGCTGGCTGCCGCCGCCGAAGGCACCGCCGCCGGCCCCGCGGCCACGCCAGGGGTGACAGGCCGTCGGCTCGCAGCGCCATGGTCACGTTCCGCGATCGGGCAACATCCCGCTGGAGTCTTGCTGGCGGGCCTTCCGCGGGCGAGACCGGCGACCGCCAAAGGACGGGCGGCTGACCCCGAAAAGGCGCCCGACGCCGAGCCCGCCCGGCCGGCCGGCCGGCCGGCAGCATGCGCAGATGCCAAGGGAAAAGCACGTTCAGGGCAGGTGAATCTCTTGTCGAATCGCACAGGGCATGCACGGCCAGGAAGCGTCCAGCTACGCGAAAGAGGGCGCCCGAATGGGCGCCCTCTTCCTCCCCCTCATCTCTGAGGCCCTATCGGGCACTCCGAGGCTCGCAGTAATCAGTCACATCTCAATGACCGAGGGCGAATGATAATCGGCATCGACAGGGTCTGCGCAACGGCACTCCGTGCAGCCGTTGCAGCCACCCCCGCGAGGCTGCGGCCGATCGTATCGAGGCGCTTCGGCGGCCCTTCGGCGGCCCGGCGGCTAGGACACGTTGAACGCCGTGGTGTCGATGCAGAAGTCCGTCGTGCCGGCGCCGATGTCCGTCTCCACGCCGGTCCACTTGATCGTGATGGTCTCACCTGCGTAGGCGGACATGTTCACCGTGATCAACTTGTAGCCGCTGTTGGCATTCAGATTCGAGTAGGTCGACAGAGTCTGCAGCACGGTTCCAGAGCTGTTGAGTACCTCCAGCTTCAGAGTGTCGACCGCCGCCGAGGAGTGCTCCGTCGAATCGATGTGCTGGTAGTACGATAGCGTGGCCGTCGGGCATTGCACCGGCACGGTGACACGCTGCGAGAGCGTGTCGGTGTGGGGGATGCCGTATCCGTCGAGCCAGGCGAAGTACTTGCCCGCCTGCGCCACTTCGACGCCGGCCGCCTCGGCGTTGCTGAGGATGACGCCGGGCGTCGTCGCCCAGATCTTGTTGCCGCTCTCGAATCCCGGGTTACCGAGGAGCTGGGCGGCCGGGCAGCCGCTCTGGGCATTCACCACCCACGAGAAGCCGGCCGATGCGCTGGCGCCTGTCGAGTCCTTCGCCGTCACGGTCACCGCGGACGAGCCGGCCGTGGTGGGCGAACCGGAGACGAGGCCGGACGAGCTGATCGACAGCCCTGCCGGCAACCCGGTGGCGGAGTACGAGAGGGCGAGGCCGCCCGAGTCCGTCCCCGAGATCTGCAGGGAGACCGCCGTTCCCATGGTGGTCGTCTGCGTGCCCGGGTTCGTCACCGTGACCGTGTTGCTGATCGCGCCCTCACCGCACAGCGTGCCCGCCAGGCCGGCGCCGTTCGGGGTGCCCAGACCCGACGCCATGTCGTAACCGGTACCTGCCGGGTACAAGCCGTCGTTCGTACCCGTGTAGTCGTTGTCGCCCGAGGTGATGTCGTTGAAGTCAGCCGAGTAGGCGGAGGCGGCAGCCCGGTACAACGCCGGGTTGGCGAACCCGATCGCCTCGCCACCGCAGCTGCTGGAGGCGTCCGTGAGCCCCATGAAGGCCGCCCAAAGCGGAGCAGCTGCACTCGTGCCACCGATGGCCGTCCAGGAGCCGTCGTAGTAGATGACGTAACCGGAGTACGGGTCGGCGTCGGCCGAGACGTCGGGGACCTCCCGGCAGTACGAGCCGCTCGCCGCCCCGCAGGGGGAGCCGGAGGAGTCGGCGTTGATCACGTTCAAGGACGCGGGTGCGCCCGACTGGTACGACGGCATGACGTGTGACGACGAGATGCCTCCACCACCGGCACCGCCGCCGACGGCGCTCTCGTTCCAGACTTGCTGGGTGGGCGGCGGACCGAGGGCCGTCATCTCGGTGCCACCCACGCCGGTGACGTACGGCTGGCTCGCCGGGTCGTCGACGGCGAGCGAGTCGTCGCCGTCGCCGCAGTCCTCCGAACCCGAGTCGCCGGCGGCTGCGAAGACCGATTGGCCCTGCGTGGCCGCCTCCTCGAAGAGCGTGTTCTCCGCCGAGATCGTCGAAGACCCGGCCTCGGGCTCGCACAGTCCCCATGACGTCGAGATGACCTTCGCCTTGTCGGCGCCGATGATGGCGTTGTAGGTGTCGTACGCGCCCGTGCCGCTGTTGGGGCCCTGGTAGACGTCGATGGCCGCCTTCGGCGCCAGGCCGATGACGTCTTCGATGTCGAGAGCGGCTTCGCCCTCGCCCGGCCCCGTGCCGGGCTGGGCACCGCCGTCGACCGTGGTGTAGCCGACCGAGGCGCTCGTGCCGTAGCAGGACTGGTAGGCGGAGATGTCGGTCGGCAGGTTGGGCTCGAGCTCGAAGAGGGCGACCGTGATGCCGGCGCCCTCGTCACCGGCGCCGTACAGGCTCGAGAAACGGTACGAGGAGGCCAGCTGGTCCGCCGTATAGGCGCCGTCCTCCGCACCCGTCGTCTTGGCGGCCGCACACGGCTGCGGGCCCCCGGTGTCGGAATGCGGAGACGGGGCGGACGATCGCAGGGAGTGGGTCAGGCGGACACGCTGCAGGCCGAGACGCTGCGGCCGGTAGAGCGAATCCAACCCGATCACGCCCTGCACGTAGCCGGCGATCGTGTCGGCGAACAGCGGCGCCTGCGTGTTGGCGTACGCCACCCGACCCGAAGGCATGCGGTAGCGGTTGAAGCCGAGGGAGAAGGCCCTCGCGACTGCCCCGGCCGTAGCCGAGACGGGGAGGCTCAGGTGGTCGCCCGAGATCTGGCCGACGCGGAGCCCGGCCGACCGCAGGCTCGCCGTGACGGCCCGGATGGCGGCCGGCGTAGGACCGAACCTGGCGGCGAACTGGCCGGGGGCGATCCAATGGCGGTAGAGGGCATTGCCCGGAGTGGAGACGTCCGCGGCGTACGAGGCGAGCGCCGCCGGGTCGCGCGGCTGCAGCACGACGTCGACGTGCATGGCCGTCGAGGGGGCAAGGCGACCGAGCCGGACGGCACGCCCGGGCGCCGGGGCCTCGCCCACACGCCTCGGGCTCAGCACGCCGCCACTGGCGGCCGACACGGTGGCGACCGAAGTTCCGAGCACCATGACGAGCCCTGTCGCCATGGCTACTGCGAGCACCGATATGGGGTACGCAGGCCGCTTGCCCACCCGGCGACGATGGGATGTCACCGACATTGCGGGCCTGGGCGCACGAGAAACTTCACCGTTGCAACCAGCATTCGGCCCGCCAACATCGGAAGAATCACCGCCTCGCCCACGGGTCCCGCACCCGGGGTCCCTCTATGGTGGTACTTCCTGAGTCGCATGTCAAGGTAAATGGCGGTGCAGCACCTTTGCTCAATGAACCGATCTCTTCGCACGCGGCCTAACCTGGGGGAGCCACAGTTGGGCGCCGCCGCGGCGGCCGCCACCGGAAAGGAGCTCTGTGACCCGGCTCGCCAACCTCGCCGGACGCGCCGTTCTCGTCGCCGACGAAGGCGGACTCGACATCGAGCGCCACTCGGACGGGCGTTTTGCCGCCGACGCCCAGGCCCTCTACGACCGCTGGGACGAGTTCCGCCACTGGGTGAAGCATCTCGAAGCTCCCGATGAGGACTACGAGTACCTGGAGCTGATCGAGAGCGAGCTGCTTTCCCCCGCCCCGCGGCCCCGGCAGGTGTTCGGAATCGGGCTCAACTATCGAGACCACGCGGCAGAGACCGGGATGCAGCTTCCCGCCCGGGTCGCCACCTTCACGAAGTTCCCCACGTGCATCGTGGGGGGGTTCCATGAGGTCGAGCTGCCGGAGGGCTCCGTCGACTACGAAGTGGAGCTCGTCGTCGTCATGGGCCGGCGCGCCCACCGGGTCGCCGACTGGGAGGCGTGGAGCCACGTCGCCGGCGTCACCGTCGGCCAGGATCTGTCCGAGCGCGTCCTGCAGCGCGAGGCCGGCAATCAGTACTGCCTGGGAAAGTCCTTCCCCGGTTTCGGGCCGATGGGGCCTTGGCTCGTGACGCCCGACGAGCTGACCGAGCCCGATGACATGCCGCTCCAATGCAGGCTCAACGGCGAGGTCATGCAAGACAGCCGGACCTCTGACATGGTCTTCAGTGTCCCCCGGCTCATCGAGGAGCTCTCGGCCGTCGTCCCGCTGCTCCCGGGCGACGTCATCTTCACGGGGACGCCCGCCGGGGTCGGTTGGGTGCGCCAACCGCCGCGCTTCCTGCAGCCGGGGGATGTGCTCGAGAGCACCGTCGAGGGCATCGGGACGATCCGGAACCGCATGGTCGGGGCGAGCTGAGCCCTCAAGCGGCCACGACGAACAGGCGGGCGCACAGCTCGGGGCCGAGGGCCAAGCTCCCACCCCCAAGGCCGAGGACGAGTGTGCCGTCAGGCCCGCGTTCGAGGACGAGGGCGGTGGCCCCCGGAGCGAAACCCCCCTCGTCGAGGTATGCCAACGACGCCTGATCCACTTCGACCTCCTGGGTGAGGCGAACGAGTCGTACGCTCTGACCGGGGACGGTGTCGGTAAGACGCATCTGCAGAGCCGCGTCGGGCCTGGCGCTCGCACTCCCGGGTATGGGGTTGCCGTGCGGGCACGTGGCCGGGTCGCCGAGCAGCTTGGAGAGACGCTCCTCGACGTCGTCGGAGATCACCCGCTCGAAACGACCCGCCTCCGCGTGGACGTCCCGCCACGAGAGCCCGATCACCTCCACGAGGAGGCACTCGGCCAGCCGGTGCCTGCGGATGACGCGTTGCGAGCGGCCGAGACCCTCCTCGGTGAGGTGGATCTCCCGGCCGAAGCGCTCGACGTAGCCGCTCGCCTCCAGCCGCTCGAGCATCTCCGACACCGACGTGCGCGACTTTCTCATCCATTCGGCGATGCGAACGGCGATGACGGGCCCGCCCCCTTCGGCCAGCCAGCCGATCGCCTCCAGGTACTCGTCCACCACAGGATGGAAGTCGTCTCGCATGGCCAGCCCCCATGTGCCCGCGGCGATATTAGGCAGGCGCCCTCGCTCTCAGGTCGGCTTGAATCCGATGGTAAGGTTCACCTGATATGGCTACCGACAGCTGAGAGGGTCGCACGGTGCCAGCGATGGAGAGGCTGCTTCGTACTGTGACCTGGGCACTCGTCGTGGGCTCGATCTGCATGCTGGGCGGGTGCGGCTCGTCCGGTCGCTCTCAGTCCGAGGCGGCGGCGTCAACTTGCCGGCAGGTGACTGCCGTCCTCAGCGACGGGCCGGCTCCGGCGGCGGACCCCGTCGGGTACGCCGAGGCGCAGATCCGCCCGCTCCGCCAGATCCGCACGACGGACGTGAAATTGCAGCAGGCTGTCGACCGCCTCGCCTCGGACTACGCGGTATTCTTCGACGCCAACGGCGGCGCCCGGGCAAAGAAGAGCCTGAGCTCGGCCGTCTCGGTCGTCGACGCCCTCTGCCCGGGAGCGGGCGCCGGGCTATGACGCCGCGGCCGGGCGGGCGGCGACGCCGTGGACCCCTGGCGGCTGCCGCCTTGCCGCTGCTGCTGCTCGCCCCGTTCCTGGCGGCCTGCGGCGGTACGTCGGGGCCGTCGATCACGCTCTACAACGGTCAGCACGAGCAGACGACCGATGCCCTCGTGAGCGCGTTCGAGAAGGCCACCGGGATCAACGTCGAGGTGCAAAACGGCGACGAGGACCTGCTCGCCGACGAGATCGTCAGTGAAGGCTCGCACTCGCCTGCCGACGTCATCTTCACGGAGAACTCCCAGGCGCTCGAGCTCCTGCAGGAGAAGGGCCTGCTCGCACATGTCGAAGAGTCGACGCTGGCGGACACGCCGAGCAGGTACAACTCGGCAGCCGGGGACTGGGTGGGCGTCTCGGCCCGTGTCAGCGTGATCATCTACAACCCCGGCCTCATCGCCAAGAGCCAGCTGCCGACAGGCGTCCTCCAGCTCGCAAACCCGAAGTACAAGGACAAGCTCGCCTTCGCCCCCGCCGAGACGGACTTCCAGCCCATCGTGACCGCCGTGGAGCGGGCCTATGGCCTGACGGCGACGCTCAGATGGCTGGAGGGGATCAAGGCCAATGTGCCCCTCTCGCACCAGTACCCGGACAACGAGACGATCGCCGACGAGGTCAACCGTGGTGAGGTCGCCTTCGGCGTCGTGAACCAGTACTACTGGTACCGCATGCGGGCGGAGATCGGCCCCGCCAACATGCATTCGGCGATCAGCTACTTCGCCCCGCACGACCCCGGCTACGTGGTCGACATCTCCGGCGCGGCCGTCCTCGCCTCGAGCAAGCACCAGGCGGATGCGCAAAGGTTCGTGGCGTTCCTCACCTCGCGGACGGGCCAGGAGATCATCAGCCATTCGATCAGCTTCGAGTACACGATCGCCTCCGGAGTGTCGACCGTCCAACCCGAGACGCCGTTCGATGAGCTGCAGCCCTACCCGATCACGGTGAGCGAGCTGGGAGACGGGTCGGAAGCGATCTCGCTCCTGCAAAGAGTGGGCCTGTTGTGATGTGGTCCGGCCCCCGAAGCGAGCCGGCTGGGCGGCGGTGGCCATGCCGGCAGCGGTGACCCTGGTCGATCACGAGCCGGAGGTCGCGGGCCCACCGGTCGACGGGCCGGCGACCACCCGGCGGGCGTCCCGCCCGCGGGTGCTGCTCGCCGCCAGCCTCATCGTCGCCGCTCTGCTCGTGGCTCCCCTCGTCGTGCTGTTGCTCGAAGCCAAAGGAGCCGGCGTCGGGACTGTCGCCCACCTGATCTTCCGCTCGCTCTCCGCCACGCTGCTCTGGAACACCGTGCAGCTCACCGTCGTCGTGACGGCGCTGTGCGCCGTCATCGGCACGACGGCAGCCTGGTGCGTGGAGTGCACCGACCTGCCCCTTCGCCGCGTCTGGGCCGTGCTCGTCGTCGTCCCCTTCGCCATCCCGGACTTCGTCGTGAGCTTCGGCTGGGCGTCGCTCACCACCTGGATCCAGGGCTTTCGGGGCGCCGTCGTCGTCATGACCCTCGCCGTCTACCCCCTCGTCTACCTGCCGGTCGCCGCCAGCCTGCGATCGGCCGACCCCGGGCAGGAGGAGGTGGCGAGGAGCCTCGGGGTGGGCCGGCTACGTGCGTTCTTCCGCGTGACCATCGGCCAGGCGCGTGGCGCCATTCTCGGGGGCAGCCTCCTTGTCGCCCTCATCATCCTGGCCGAGTACGGCGCCTTCGAGATCGTCGGCTACCAGACGTTCACCACCGAAATCTTCACCGAGATCAACGTGTCGTTCAACGTGGCCGTCGCGTGTGCGCTGGCCCTGGTGCTC
>Ga0187781_10003347_pt1 | contig 12093 bp, 11 predicted proteins | sample 0715_SJ02_MP02_2_FD_132447 | JGI IMG/M metagenome (GOLD analysis project Ga0187781, IMG submission 132447) | Tropical peat soil microbial communities from peatlands in Department of Meta, Colombia - 0715_SJ02_MP02_20_MG | ecosystem: Environmental > Terrestrial > Soil > Wetlands > Peat | place...
AGACGCTGCTGGCCCTTTTCCAGGTTGGCAGCCTGCCCCGGCGTCAACTTATCGTTCTTGATGCCGTTGGCAATGCGGTTCTGCTGATTCTGTTCACGCTGATTGATCTGGTTGACGCGGGGATGGTTTGGATCGTTCACGCCAGCGCCGGCGCCAGAAGTGTTGGACTGCTGCGCAGCTGCGGACCCGATAGCCATCAGACCGCCTACTGCAAGGACTAAGAGCGACTTGGTAATGTTCGTCATGCGAGAGTAAACCCCCGTGAGAAAGTTTAGTCGCGCCTTTAGGCAGCGACGAGTTACCAAGGGGAAGAGCCTTAAGATGAACGAACGCCGGTGCTTCGGTGGTAACCATTCGGCGGGGTTACTACGGTCACCTGAGGAGTGGTGAGTTTACGGCGTTGAAAACACACTCACAGCGGCAGGCATGTAGGTTGGATTTGCTGACCAACGGCAAATAGATAAGGATGCGCTGGCGGAAGCTGACCTTAAGAATCGGCCTCCGCGGAGCGTCCGGGGTTGAACGGGTATTCTTTTACTAGCGGGTCTCAGGCCACAGCCCGCGGGGGAGTCACGCCAGCCAGAGCCCTGATCGCGCTGGCTTCGTCCGGCTCAATGTCAAATACGGCGGACAATCTGGTCAGCCGCAGCAGATCGTTGACCCGCTTATTCAGGTTTACCAGCCGAAGGTGCCCCCCTTCGTTGCGAACCGTGGTGTGCGTCTTCACCAGTTCACCGACTCCCGAGCTGTCCATGTATTGAACGTCCCCCAGGTTGAGGACGATCTTTTTGTTCCCCTTATCCACCAGTGCGCGCACTGTTTCGCGGAGCACGACATTGCCTTCGCCAAGTGTGATCCTTCCACTGATGTCCAGAACTACAACGTCGTCGACCTGGCGCGTGGCGGTGCACATTTTGGCCGGTGTCCCGCTTTGCATACCGAGACCCAAGCGATCCAGGACGCCGCACGCCAAGGTTGCGAGTTCCTTTGATTCGGTGCGAACCACGATCAGGGAACGCCCCTCTTTCAGCACCTCCCGGAAGAAGGCAACGTCTTCGGAGCACTTCTCCTCCGGAGTAGCTGGAGTTTGAGCCTCGCGGGCCACGGTCCCGCCCAAAGCCGCTCCGCTGCCTACGCCAGCCAGCCCGAGCACTGCGGCCGCGCCCACGCCGATGGCAAATACTGGTCCCAGGCCCGGCACCAGCAGGGCAGCGATCATCCCCCCATACAACCCGGCCGCTCCGCCGGCAATGCCTCCGACAGTTGCGCCGAACTCTCGGCTGACCCGGGTAGCTTCGCTTTCCGACCGCGTCAGAAAAACGATGGAGTCTTCGGGCAAGTGCGGTCGTAATTCTTTGATCGCGTGTTCGGCGCGATCCCGTGACGCAAACACTCCAATTGCAGTATCCATGTGAGTCTCCCCAATAACGGCAACAGGTGAACCCCATCGGCCTGTGCCGGATAGGCGAAGAACAATAGCAGAATAAGCGCCGTTCGCCAAGCCCAAACTCGATCCCAGCCGCCCCCACTACCACCGCGCTTTCCGCACCCAGAGCGGCTTTTCCTACCAGTCGCTCTCGGCTTTTTCCGATTCTCTCAGGTGGTTCGTGCGGTTGCGCTTCTTGTAGGCCAGGTAGGTAATTCCCGCCGACATGAACATCGGTGGCACAATCAGCACCAGAATGCCGGTGCGGAGCCCCTGAATGAAGCGATGCCCGGCACCCGCCGCCTGGGTGTAGCAAAGAGCGCAGCTCTGGGCATAGGAGGCTGAGTTCGCCGCGAGCACCAGCGCACCCGCGAGCACCACCCTGGCACGACTCACAAGCCGGAGAATCGATTGCAAGGTCATATCACTACCTCTATTTTGCAAATGGCCGCAGGTGAATCAGCCGGAAACTGTCAGCCCAGACCATGTTCAACATCACCAGAACGAACAAGGTTGCAGGAATCAGCGCAATGCGCAGAGTCGGTTTCTCATCGCGCAGGTGCATGAAAAACATGACGGCCAGATAGGCCTGTATCCCCGCCAGAATCAGCATGCGACCGAGCGACGGACCCCGGGTCAAGGCGACGACAACCTGGATCACTGCCAGAGCAAGGATCCCTGCGTAGGCAAGGTAGGAAGTGTTCATGCTGCCGTTATTGCCGGTGCTCATCGCAATCAGTTCCTTTCTCGATCGAGAATCCATCCCTGCCGAACCGGCGTGATGGCTTAGCGCTTCATGTTCAACAGATAGATCAGGGGCACCACGAACATCCAAACCAGGTCGACGAAGTGCCAGTACAGCGACCATATCTCCACGTGCTTGGTGGCATAGCGGCCCGTTTTGTAGCCGACGCCGACCACAATCAACGCGACCACTCCGCCGATGACGTGGGCCATGTGCAACCCGGTCACGGAGAAAAAAGTGGCGCCAAACATGGGTGCGCCCCAGGGATTCTGGAAGAGGCGCACGCCCTGGCTGATCAGGCTCATCCACTCGCGAATGTGCAGCAAGGCAAACAGGATGCCGCCGGCCGCCGTGATCATGGTCCAGCGAAATGTCGCGGCGCGGTCATCGGACTGGGCCGCCCGGACCGCGAGCAGGATGGTCAGGCTGCTGGTAACCAGAATGAACGTCATCAGCAGTGCGTTCCAGATGCTGGCTGCTTCAAAGACGAGAGGCCAGTCGGCGGCGGAATTGCGGATGTAGCCGTAGGCAAACAACACGGCGCCGAACGTGCATGCATCCGAAATGATGAACAGCCACATCACGAGTTTGCTGGAAGGAATGGCAAACGGGCGCTCCTCCATAACGCCGGCGCCATGATCCATTGTCAAATTGGCTTCGCTCACATCGCCTCCGTTCGAGATTGCTCTACAGCTTCAGCCACAGAATGAACAGCAGGTAGATCCACAACAGACCCATGAAATGCCAGTAGTACGAAGTGGCATCCAGGGTGCTGCGGCGCAACCGCCACCGGGAACTCAGGAATTTCACGATGACCCGCGTGAGCCCGCCCAACCCACCCAGCACGTGAATCGCGTGCACCCCGGTGAAGAGATAGAAGAAGGAACTATTCGGGTTGGTGGGAAGGTAAAGCCCCTGCGACCTCAACTGCAGCCACGCCAGATATTGGCCGGCGACGAACATCAGACCCAGCACCAGCGTCGCGTTCAACCACAGCGTAGCTGCCCAACGATCGCTTTCCTGCCGCCGCATGAAAGCCGCGACCCGGTGGCGGGCCAGTTCCAGCGTAACGCTGCTCGAGATCAGCGCCAAGGTGTTGAACCACAGAATTCGGGGAAGGACGATATGATGCCAGTCCGTCGCCGCGCCCTCGCGCACGTACAAAGCGCTGGTGAGCGCGGCAAACGACATGGCAATGGCTGAAAGAGCGACCCAGATGCCGGTGCGAGTTGGTTCACCCTTGGGATCGGCCACCGCGCGGAATTCACCCTGCTCGGGAACCAGCGCGTGAAAGCCGCCGCCGTTTCCGTTGCTTGGACGCAGTTCCTGCTCAATGTCGGTCTGCGGTGGTTGCAGCGTCGTTGCCATGTACTACTCCCTTTTCCTTCCCTGGCTCGTTCCTCCTCTGAGTTCCGCTGTGTCCCTGTGATTTGCGAAGATCTTTCATCACAGGCGGCACGAAGGTTCACAGAGGACTTTCTTACGGAGTCTCTCCGGCTTGTTCCGGCGAAGTCTGCATCAGGTAGTCACCGGTGGAACTCTTCGCCCCGTACTGATAAGGATCGTGGTAGACCACGGGATGCTGGCCGCCGAAATTGTCAAAGGGCGGCGGCGAAGAAGGCGTGGACCACTCGAGCGACGTACACTCCCAAGGGTTTTCGGTCGCCGGCGCTCCCTTGAAACGGCTGTAAATCAGGTTGAACAGAAAGATCAACTGCGCCGCTCCCGTAAACAGCGCGGCATAGGTGATGAACTTGTGCACCGGCAGCAGGGGCACCAGAAAGTCGTCGGTAAAGGCCGAGTAGCGCCGCACATTGCCGGCAAGTCCCAGGTAATGGAACGGCATGAAGATGGCATAGGTGCCGATGAGCGTGAGGAAGAAATGCCATTTTCCTAAGGTTTCGTTCATCATTCTCCCGGTCATTTTGGGGAACCAGAAATAGGTCCCGGCGAAAACCCCCATGATGGCGGCCACGCCCATCACCATGTGGAAGTGACCCACGACGAAATAGGTCGCGTGCAGGTAGATGTCAATGGAGGGTTGCGCCAGGAAGAATCCGCTCACGCCGCCAGCCACGAACATGGAGATGAAGCCGAGCGAGAACAGCGAAGCGCTGTTAATGCGCAGGTTGGAGCCGTACAGGCTGCCCAGCCAGATCAGCGTCATGATGGTGGCGGGAATCGTGATCAGCAGCGTGGGGAACGAGAACACCAGCGCCGAGAACGGATTCATGCCGCTCAGGAACATGTGATGTCCCCACACCATGTAGCTGAGGAATCCGATCGACATCATGCAATAGATGACGACTTTATGGCTCAGCAGCGGCTTACGCATGTTGCAGATGAGAATGTGCGAGATGATGCCCATTGCGGGCACGATCGCGATGTAGACCTCGGGATGCCCGAAGAACCAGAACAGGTGCTGCCAGAGCAGCGGCGAACCGCCCTGATGGGGCTGGAGATGGTCGCTGATGTTGAGGCCCGACGGGATAAAGAAACTCGTCCCGGCCACGCGGTCCAGCACCAGCAGCAGGCACGCGGGCAAGAGCACGGCAAACGCCAGCAGCGCGATGCAGGAAGTAATGAACCACGCCCAGGTGCAGATGGGCATGCGGGACAGGGTCATACCCTTGGTGCGCAGGTCCAAAGTCGTGGCGATGAAATTCAGCGAGCCCAGCAGCGAGGCGATGCAGAAGACGAAAATCGAAAGGCCCCAAAGCGTCTGCCCTACTGCCTGACCCGGTCCGGAATCGCCACCTACTGCGCTCAGTGGGGCATAGGCGGTCCAGCCTGAGAGCGGAGGACCATCGCCCACGAAAAATGCCGAGACCAGAATGCAGAAAGCGACAAACGTCGTCCAGAACGACATCATGTTGAAACGGGGGAAAGCCATATCTTCCGCGCCAATCTGGATGGGCAGGAAGTAATTTCCGAAAGCGGCGAACGGCGCGTTGGTCAGCACGAAAAAGACCATCAGGGTGCCGTGCATGGTCATGAGCGAGAGGTAATACTCGGGCGTGACCACGCCGCCGGGGGCGCCGACTTTCGAGAGCCACTGCAGTCCTGGAATGGCCGAATTCGGCGCTATCAAGTGAATTCGCATGATCCAGGAAAGAACCATTCCCACGAACACCGCGACCAGCCCGAGCGCGTAATACTGCTTGCCGATCACCTTGTGGTCGAGGCTGAAGACGTGCTTGCGGAGAAAGCTGGTCGGTGGTCCATGATGCGCTACGTGTGCAGACGTTTCTGGCATTTCCCCTTCACCTTTCGAGAAAATTCGCCCTCGCCGGCCCCGGCCTTGCCCGGGCAGCGCAAGCCGTCCCAGCTACTGCGACTGGGCCTTCAACCATTTATCAAAATCGTCCTGCGACATGACAGTGAGATATGCCTTCATGTTGTAGTGCCCCAGGCCGCAGAGCTGGGTGCAAACGATCTCGTACTTTCCGATCTTGGTCGCGGTGAAATGCAGCGAGAGATCCAGTCCCGGTACGAAATCCTGCTGGATGCGCAACTCGCGGACGTAGAAGGAGTGCCCCACATCCTTGGCGTGCATCATGAGGTGGATCTCGCGGTTGACGGGAACGACGAGTTCGCCCGACTGGATGTCATCGCGAGCGTCCACATCGTTGGCGGGATCGAGGCCAAAGTAATTCGCGTTGCCTTCATCGATCTTGTCGGGATGGAGTGCGCCGAACTTTCCATCCGGCCCGGCGTAGCGGAAGTAAAACGCGAATTGCCCCGCCTGAACCTGGATGGGCAGGGCGTCGGCCGAGGCGGGCTGGAAATAAACACTCGCCCAGGCCTTGGTTCCCATGGCCCCGAGAGCAATCGCCTCGGCCCCGACCAGCAGGAGCGCTGCGATCACCAGGTACTTGGCGCCGCCGGGAAAATTCTTGAGCACTCCATCCTTCCGCCCTCCAAACTGCCAGACGAAGAAACCCAGCACGAGTTGCGCGGCCAGAAACGACAAGCCAGCCTCGAGCATGGTCTCATCGAGCTGCTTGTCAATCTCGGCGCCATGCGTGGAGATGTCCTCGGGCGGAGCCACAGTCGCGCCCAGGAAGGTGTGATTGATGATGGGAACTGCCGAGGCCAACGCAATGAAGATGACCAATACTGCAAATATCTTGCTCCCCATGTTCCCCCACATAGTCCCGGATGGCCCGGGCATTTGATACGGATCGGCGGCCGGAACACACAGACCGGCCGCCGCAAAAGGGCAATGACTAATACGGTTTCAAGGCAAGACTGAAATCAAGCGTCTTGGTTTCGTTGCCGGTGATGGTCACGTCCTGAGTCTGTTTCTGCCCCGACTCGTGCCACGCCGTAATCGTGTATTTTCCGGGCGGCAGATTCGGCAAGGTAAAGGTGCCGTTGTCGCCAGTGACCGCATAGTGGTTTGTCTTGAGTACCGCAAACCAACCGTGCATCCAAGGATGAATGTTGCACTTCACCTCAATGAATTCCGGCTGATCCCAGTGGTCCTTGATGGGCGGTGTTCCGGGCGGTTGCGACTTGTTCCACTCCCGGTTGACCTTGGCCAGCGGGTGGATGTTGTGCGAGGTCTGGTCCTCATTGAGAACGTCGAGTTCCTGCCCGGCGTGCATGGCCAGAACGTGCGGACCATATTGGCAGCCCTTCTGAGTGAAGGTTACAGCCTGAGCGGGGGCATTGGCGTCGTCGGCGCCGGCAGAGACATACACGACAACGTTCGCCAGCGTGTTGTTCGGGCCAGTGACCACGCCCTCGGTCATGACCGGAATCGCGTGCTGCTTGGCGCAGGTCGGCTCCTTGGACATGTCAATCGGTTTCATTTTCATGGGCGTTCCGGTGTAGGTCACTTTGCCGCTGATGGTTCCGCCGAACATGTATGCGGGGCAAAGCGCCGCCACCAGGATTGCGATGCAGGTCTTGCTCATTCGCATTTGCTGCCTCCTGGATGAAAAGATACGGGTCTAGTTTCCTCCACCTGCCCCCCTATTCTCAAGCTGGCCGGCTGGGGCTTCTGCTTGTTTCTCGACATAGGGAGGAATCTTTCCACCCGCCGCATTCAACACATCGTTCTCTTTGCTGTGCCGATGGGTCTGCAGAACCCGGAGAAAATGAACCAGGTCCCACGCGTCATTCGGCTGGACGACGTCGGCGAACGAAGGCATCGGCGTTCCGTCCACGCCAGTCATGAAAATCTTGTAAACGTCGGCGTTGGTCGAACCGCACTTGAAGCGCGAATCGTCTTTGCCGGCGGCAAAGTTGTAGGGACGAATCGGATTGTCCTTGCTGTCGGTCAAGGTCGCCGCCGACGGCCCATCGCCCTTGCCTTCCGGACCATGACACTTCCAGCATTCCAGCTTGGTGAACAGCGCCTTGCCATGGGAGATGCTTTCTATCGTTACCGGAGGCTCGGCGGGAATCTTGATCGGATCGCCGGCCTTCTCTTTCTGCCAGCGCGGCGAGAACGTCTTGATGTAGGCGACCAGATCTGCCCTCTGCTGTTTGGTAAAGACATTCCAGATCGGCATATTGGAGTTGATCACGCCCCGACCGATGGTGTTGAACAGATCTTCGTCGGTGGGCAGAGTGCCGGTGAGCGTCGAGCGGCACTTGAAGATGGCCGTGGTGAAGTCGCGCGGCTTGGGATCGAGCCACACCGCGTTCTCGCCGTTGCCATCGCCCAGTTCGCCATGACAGCCGGCACAATATCTCCGGTAGTCGTATGCGGCAGGGGAGGCATCCGAGTGGCCCGTCAGATTGCCGATGTGACTCTCCATTGGCGGCCGGGGAGTCGCCGGATGAGGCCCGACATCGGGCGCTTCCTGGGCCTTCGCCAGGGTAAATCCGGTCGCGAGAATGAAACTCAGAATCGCGCTGAAAAAATGCACTCGCTTGAAGTTTTTCATTGGCATCCTCATACGAAATTCGGGCGGGCGATTATGGCTCGCCCGCGGATTCATTCTCGTTAGAAATCCAAATCAAATCCCAGCAGCAGCTCGCTGGTTTGGGTGTTGGTGAGCGCCGGTCCAGTACCGATCTGGTGGAAGACGTTGAACTCGGCCTGTAATGCCAGACCGGCCCGGCTCGTCATAAACGGGTTGTAGCGAATGAGGGCATCGTAGTTGTTGATGTTGCCCAGGTTCGAAGGCATCTGACCGGTGTATCCGTTGTTGCTGGTTCCGGTGAAGCCGGGTCCATTCGCCTCCCGCGACATGCGCTCCGCCTCGAACTCGCCGATAAAGATCAGCTGCGGGCTGAAAACGTAGCGAGCTTCCACCGTGTAGCCGTTCCAGGTTGGGCCCAGTGACCCGGCCGGGAGGAACATTCCCGGAGTATTGTTGATTAGGCAGCTGGGAGGACAGGTGGGGATTCCATTTTCGGCGCTGCCCGGGTTGATGGGGTTGCCATAGCCTTGCCCGAACCAGGCGTTATCCAAGCCGTGCTGCGTCACGAGGTTCACGTCAAAGTGTGGCCCGAAGTAGAACTGCCCGGTAAAGCCGACGCGGCTGAAGCTCTTGTTCTGGATGCCGGAACCGGGGATGGGCGTCGTGGGCAAAGTTACTGAGGTGGTCCTGTAGTACGTTGCCGCCTGTCCGATGAAGGCGTATGCCCCCAAGCGATCGACTCCCAACTTGCCCGCATCAATCCCCCGGTCAACGGTGAAAAATCCGCTGTAGGAGTTGGCTCCAGTGATCAGGTTTTCATTTCCGTCGCTCGAACTGAGCAGGGCAGCGGAAACGCGCGTCCGGTCATCGTAGGAGTGTCCTACATACTCCATCCCAAGTTGGTTGCTGCCCATTTGCCCGAAGATGTTGCCATCGCCAAAGGGAATGAAGTGATAGGTCTGATAGATCCCGCCATTTCCGCTGAGCTGGACCATGCGCTTTTCAGAAAGCAGGTTGTTGAGTTCGAACCTTCCCACCTTGATGTTGAGCCAGGGCGAACCAAAGAGGTTATCGAAACGCGCCATCACGGTCTCGAAGTGGAAGGTTGCGGTGGGGTCTGACGAGGGGAGCACATAGAACGAGATGTTCTTCTCGAGCGTTCCGCCGGTGTGGAAGTCAAGGCCACTGAGGTCAAAACCGCTGCTCGTGATGCGCTGAATTGCCCCGTCGGGCGTAACCACTCCGGTGGAAGAATACAGGTCCACGGCGCTGAGGGAGCTTACGCGGTGCCAAATTGGCGTAATGCGGAAAGTGACTGGCCAGTACCCGGGATTCTGCCAAATCGGGGCATCGCGGTCGTTCATAAGCTGATAGCCGTTGTCTCTGAACTTCAACCCAAAGTTGTTCAGGATCGGCCAAGTCTCATGGCAGGCCGAACAACGCAGGCCATACTTGCGGGCGAATGCCGGTAGGGCGTTGGCGCGCTGGCCGCCGCTGAGAACAAGAAAGACCAGCACCAGGGCCGCGGTTAGATACCACTTCCACCGCGGCTGTTTCTGTGAAACACACCACTGCGTTCCGATGCTCATGCCGGACTCCTTACGCCACTTTTTCATTTGAAAAAATTGCATTCCCACAAATGCAAGAGGAAAGAAAACTGAAGCCAGCACGAACCCCTTCGCTACGCTGCTTCAGACTGGGACCGTTCCGAAACTGAGGGCCGGAAGGTCCAACCACCGTACCGGGACGGAATCCTACTATGACTCCGCAAGAATTTGCAAGGGGGGCAGTGAAATTTTTTTTACAATCTTTTTACCAGGGAAAATTCTAGGATTCCGTCCCCAGCCCGGGAATTGGAGTGCCAGCAGTTGACAGAGTCATGCCATAGTTGAGACCCTCTTGTGCAAAGGGGAAGCTCAACAGAACGCATGGTTTATCGCCGGAGGTTCGCGGGGCCTTACGCCGGTTCGAGTGCGCTGTGGAAAACCGGACCGGTTCTACTCTTTGCCCTTTCGATTGCCGTCTCACAGCTTTGCGCGCGAGAAAAGGACGGCATCCAGTATGGCGCAGGTCTCATCGTCAACCTTCCATTTCCTGAGAGCGAAGTGACCCAGGTAGTGCAGGACCTCGTGCAGAACGGCATCATTCGCGGAACCAAAGAATACAACAAGGACGAGTACGTCGCGGGCGCAACCGCGGAGTCTTCGGTGCGTGTGTTCCCGGCCTGGACTGAAGGAGGTAAGGTCTTCTACAAAGTGCGCTTGCACGCTCTGGACCCACGTAACTTCAAAGATAGCGGCGACGTCGGGACTCTGGCCGTGCGATATGTTGTGCAGCCACAGGGTGAAAACAACACCGTGTTGCGCATCAACGCGGTTTTTGTAGAAGAGTTCCGCCACACCGTGCATCCGTCCAACGGATCGGTGGAATCCGCGGAGTGCAAGGATATTCATGACCGACTCGAGGCTATCGCCTCAATGAAGGCGGAAGCGGCAGAAATAGAACGGCAGCGTGAACAGCAGCCCGCGCGGAGGCTCGATTCTGCTGCCGCGACCAGTTCAACACAACCACCGTCCACCGTCGCGCCGAATCGCGGAGATCAAGTGCCAGCGAAGCAGAACGTGGCTGAGCAGACGGCGCCGCAGACGTTAGAAGAACGCGTCAAAGATTTGCGGCTCCAGGTGGAACGATTGGTCAAGGCACCGGGAGCCGCACTCAAGTCTGCGCCTTTTCACACCGCGAACACGTTGCAGTCGCTGCCGACGGGAACCGAAGTCCTGATTGTGATTTCGACGCCTTACTGGTTTGGGGTGGAAACCCACGAAGGCCAGCACGGCTGGGTTCTGCGCGAGGAGTTGGAGCAATTGCCATGAATTCTCGCCGACGATTACGGGGCCGACTCACTTCATGTGCGGGAGTCGTTTGCCTGTTCGTGGGGCTGCCAGCAACCGTTCTCAGTCAGACCGCTCCCTACGAGCGCGTCTTCCCGCAATCCAAAGCTGCCGTGGAGAAGGCAGTGAAGGCCATCGAGAGCAGCCTGGCGGGCCATCTCCCGGTGTTGGAGGGGTTCGCGAAACCGGGTGAGCATCCGCTCGACCGCTACCAGCGCGGCTACTACCAGACCACGGTGCAGGTTACGGCTGCGCCCTCGGGCGGTTCACTGGTGCGCGTGACCACCAAAGTGACCGCCTGGTACAACGACGCGTCGGCCGCTCCTTCCGGATATCAGTTGCTGACCTCCAACGGCCGGATTGAGAGCGATTTGCTCGATCAATTGGCCGAGCAACTTGCCACTGAGAAACCTGCGGTGGAGCAACCCGCCGCGGGGCTGGAAACGAAAACTGCACCTCAAGTTGGCGATAAAACGGAATCGGTAGCCGTCACCGGATCTGCGGAACCGGCGGCCATGCCAAAATCTGCAACACCAGCGGCGGCAGGCACCGAGCCACTGATCCCGGCTCCTGAACCTGCTAAGAGCGATTCTTCCTTCTCTGCCACGTCCAACCGGAATTTGACCGCCGAGGAACGGGCCAGCGCACAGCAAGCGGCAACGCCAAGAATGAGCGGGACGGATCGCGCCTTGCAGGCCGAAGCGGACAGCCTGGAGGAGGTACTCAAGAACCAAGTTCACCCGCGCAATCTTGTGGCGGTGAAAAAGTCCGGCACGGCAATTGTCGGAAGTCCAAGCCTGACTGCTAACACGTTGTTTCTGGCCAGCATGCACGATGAATTCGAGATGCTCGACTTCGACCGGGATTGGGTACACATTCGCATTTCCGGGCTGTCGCGAGGCTGGATCTGGCGCAATAGCGTCGAAATGCCAGAAGGCATCCTAGACACCGATGTTCAGAGCGGCCCGGCTCCAGCCGCGGCCGCAGACCTTTTCCAGGTCGTGCGGGAGGAGACCGCGCAGTTCCCCGGCGACTGGGAATTCCTGCGGGGCAAGAACGTAAAGATCATTTCGGTGCAAAAGGTGGATGAAAACGCAAAACAGGCGGGACCGAAAGAGCGCCTGGAATTTGCCAAGCTCTTGCTTGATCAGA
>Ga0187781_10003348_pt1 | contig 12090 bp, 8 predicted proteins | sample 0715_SJ02_MP02_2_FD_132447 | JGI IMG/M metagenome (GOLD analysis project Ga0187781, IMG submission 132447) | Tropical peat soil microbial communities from peatlands in Department of Meta, Colombia - 0715_SJ02_MP02_20_MG | ecosystem: Environmental > Terrestrial > Soil > Wetlands > Peat | place...
CATCATTGGCAATATAGTTTCCGGTAATCGTCACATTGCTGCTAATTTCGGACAGAATCCCGGCTTCAATGTTGTTGCTGGTGGCGTTCTCGTTGTAAGTGATCCCTGCGGTGTTGAGGTCGTTCCAGAAGCCCGGGCCGCCATTATTTTCGGAATAGTTGTACTCGACCATAAAATTCGTGGCGTATCCGAATTTCGCGCCGCCTGCTTCCCAGTAATAGGAATAGCCCGCATAGTTGTTGTAGGTGATCTGATTGTGCTGGATGCAGACGTTCGAGCCGCCCCCGCCGATTCCGAGATCGCCGTTGTTGTGAACGTTGTTTTCCAGGATGTACATCCCGTTGCCAGTGGTGATCCCCCGGCCGTGGTTGTATCGAACCTCGTTGTTTTCAATCGCCCAGTAGGTGCTTCCGGCCGAGCCGTCAATGGCCCCGGTTGTCGCAACGCAGGCGTATTTTTCCACAATCAGATTTGAAATGAGGACGGAAGCTGCTCCGCCCGTAAAAGCGTAGGGCAACTCGCTGAGTTCTACCGTGTACCCGGCGGGGTCGTCGCCGATGTAAACTGTTCCGGTGCTGTAGTTGAGATACCACTTGCCGGGGCCCACTAAGTAAAGGCTGGAGACGCGGGTCTTCGGCACGCTATCAAAGAAGAGGTCCTCCGGGTAGATGCAGGCAGGGCTGGCGGCATTACACGTGCCCGGATAGGACGACTGCTCAGTCACGGAGACGTGCGCAGTCCAGTAAACGCCGCTTCGGCCAAAGGAAGTCAGCAGTGCGGCGCCGCTGAGAATCGCGCCCGACTGTCCGATAAACTGATCTCCGTTTTGGGGGATCACGGATTGAAGGCGGTGGATGCCCGGCGCGAGTGAAAACACGGTGTTCGGGGGGTTGCTGTTAACGAGAGATTGCAGGTTTTGCGTGGTCGAGACTTCAACGGTCGCCGTCTGTCCGGCGCACCAACTCGCGCCAAGGAGCGTCGCACAGCAAGCCGAAAACATCGCGCCCATTTTGATCCTGCCCCGGATTTTCCCGCAAAACGATACGACTGAATTCATAATATCCTCCATTTTTTGTCCGATTATCTGACCCTCCGGTGCCCTGGCTCCTCGCCGGACACGGTTGGGTAAATAGACTCAAGCTCGATTGACCTGAGGCCGGCCATTTCATAGAAAACGCGGACCGATTGGGGCACACGTTTCCTGCAGCCACAAAGCGCAGGCTGATTCCGAGAAATGACTTGGCCAGAGAGCTAAAAGGATTGTGCTTCCGGGGTTTTCAGGGCGGGGTATCTTTCGGAGGCGTATTCTTGTACTGCAACAGGTTGATCAGGCCTGAACCACCGCGTCTTCGAGACTTTCAAGTGTAACGAACCAGGAATACAGCCGCCAGAAGACAATCAGGATTTCCGTTCTGTTTTCTTAGTCTGTTCGCTTTCCTCCCTTAGGAACTCCAAACTCCTACACGTACACCATCCCTCGCGAACCCCAAACGGTTGTTGAGAAATTGCGCACTTGGACTCAGAAGGTGCAATTCTCAGCCCAAATTTAGTAGAAGTGTGTCGATCTCTAAATGCTACCTGGGATCTATTTACTCAGTCAGGCGCAAGGATTCTAGGCAGGACTGCTGTGCGTGTCAAGATATTTTTTGATCTATCTCAAAATGTCATTCAACCTCTTCGACTCTGCTCAGCGCGGCCGCCGCTCACCCCTTTCCCACCTACCGAGAATGCGAACTGGATATTTCCGTTTATCGCATTCGCTTAGCTCGCCTTTATCAATAACATTCCATCCACGATAGCTGGGCCGGGCCGGTTCATCGAGCCTCCGTGCGCCTTCGACTCACTGGCGAGAGCCACCACTGTCGTTCAGCCGCCTTGCACCTTGCGCAGGAAATCTTCCAGTACCGCCTGCGAAATCTCCGTGTCGGGAACCGAGGTCCCCGGCGCAGATTCCAAATAGAGATTCTCCTCGCCCAAGCGAATCTGGAAGCTCCTGTCCGGTAAGGCAACATACTCATAGTGTGCCTTCAGTCTTTCGCTCGACGTATCCATGCTCAGGGTCAAACGGGCTGACGGATGGCTTGGTTTTTCGATAAGAAACTGGTTTCGGCCGAGCGGCTTGCAATTGAGCTTTTCGGTGTAATACACCTTTTTGTTATAGCGCTCCAGATCGGCCTGAAGCGTTTTGACGATTAACTGCCAGAACTCGGGAAGCAGAGCTTGCAGCTTGGCTGCGTTGCGCAGTTCCTTCTCCTCCACATCCTCTTGCAGTTTTGCCGATGTTTGCTTTTCCTTCAGAAACTTGTCCAGCCAGTCCTCGGCCATGCCAGGTACCCCCTTGAAAGTTCGACACGCATTGTAATCTCGATTCCGCCCCGCTGCAACTGGCCCCGCCCCGCGGTGGGAGCCAGCGCAGCCCTGCCCCAAATTGGGCTGTCATTCCGCGTGCCCATGGGCCTGCGGCCCACCCATGGAGATGAGAGCGGCACCCTGAGCACGTCATCCCCGCGTAAGCGGGAATCCACTTGGGTTCGGCGTGGACCCCCGCTTTCGCGGGGGTGACGAAGGACTTTCATTCGGTTGGGTGGGCCGAAGGCCCATGCCCACTCGGAATGACATTTCATGCTTTCTGGGTGCCCGTCAGCCGGCGTCATGAACGACCGCTTTCCAGAGTCTGGGGCTTTTTGTCCTGGCGCGGGGACGAACCCCCGTGTGCGACTTCTTGTCTCTTGACAAGCCTCGATCTTTAGGCTAGAATGCTGGTTGTGATGAACCGACTTCTGTCCGGAGCCGAAATGCTCGCGATCCTTCGCCTGTCCTTGCTACGGCGTCGAGGTCGGGTCGCCAGCGCGTTCTCCAACGGGGAAGAAAGTCAGTGGCCGGGGGTGAAACCTATGGAGGGGAAGCGAACACAATCGTCGGGACGTAGGGGTGGCCCTTTTGGCCGCCCCTGGGCCACCACAAGGGTTGCACTACGGAATCTTACGAACGAACCGGGAATGTCTATGAAAATAAAGAACAAGTACAAAAAGTCGCTAGGCTCAGGGGCGGCCCTAGTGCGCACCCACTCTCGACTCTTGACTCTCGACTTTCGACTTTCGACTCTCGACTTTCGACTTCTCGCCTGCGCGCCTTTCGGGAACAAATTCGGCTCGGGTGGTGTCACTAGAGATGAGTAGAAAGGCAAGCGCGGTCTTGCAGATCAAGCCGGGGAGTGGTAAGGTATGGGCGTGATGGACACCGCGCGTACCGTGGGCATAGCGCTGGATGGGGCGCTCTCCTCCACCTACGAGGAGGCGCCCCTAGTTGCCGAACTGCAAGCCGGCTCGGAGCAGGCGTACAGTTACCTGTTGGGACGGTATCAGAACCAAGTCTACAACCTCATCTCGCGCATACTCGAAAACCCGGCGGAGGCTCCGGACGTTTTGCAGGAAGTGTTCATCAAGGTCTTCAAGGGCATCCGGCAGTTTCATGGCGACAGCAGCCTGAAGACTTGGATTTACAGAATCGCCATTCACGAGGCCTCGAACCACCGCCGAGGCTGGATGCGGCGGCATTGGCACGAGCCCATGTCCATTGACGACACGCCCGGCGAGGGCGGCTCGTCGATGGCGGAAGTGCGTGCCGGCGGTCAGACTCCTTATCAGGTCCTGGAGCAGGCGGAGCGGCAGGAAATCATGCGGCGGGCGCTGGCCAGCCTGGCCCTGCCGTATCGCACGGTGGTCGTTCTACGGGAAGTCGAAGGGTTGGCGTACGACGAGATCGCGCAAGTGACGGGGATGGCGGAGGGAACGGTGAAGTCCCGTTTGATGCGGGGCCGGGAATTGCTCCGCAGGAAACTCGTGGGTTGTTTGGGTAAAACCGATGTTTGAAGGATGCGTCGAAATTCGAAATCACTATTCGGACTACCTGGACGGACTTTGTGATCCCCAGGCGGTGAAATCCATACGCTTCCACCTGAGCTACTGTGGGTCTTGCCGAAGTGAGCTCGAGGTGTGGGAAACCATGCAGGCGGACCTGCGCAACCTGCCGCGTTACCGGGTGCCTCCCGAACTGGCCCTGCGCCTGCGCGTCGAGGTGTCGCGGGCCGTGCACAAGAAGCTGCTCGGTTGGCTGCGGGTTTGGATGGACAATGTCCTTCAGCCGGTGCTTTTGCCGGCTTCGGGCGGGGTTCTGGCGGCGCTCGTCTGCTTTTGCCTGATCATGGGCTCGCTGGTGGTGCCGGCCTCGAAGACGCCCGACGTGCCGCTGGGCTCTCCGACGCCGCCCGCGGTGCGCGAGTTGGCGCCGATCGACATCACCACAGGCGACGCTCCGGTCGTGGTGGTCGTGCCGGTTGACGCGGGCGGGCGCGCCACGGGCTACCGGGTGATCTCCGGGGAAAGTTCGCCCCAACTCCTGCATGAGTTGGACAGGGTGATTTACTTCAGTAACTTCCAGCCGGCGACGTGGTACGGCCAGCCGACCTACGGACAATTTGTCCTCCGCCTCGCACGAATCACCGTCCGAGGCTAGTCCATTGGGTTGCGAGTATCTTGCAGGCTCTCTCTCCATTCTCTGAGTCGAAAGCCGCTGCCCGGCGCGAGGGCGTCCCTTGCAGACTGCGGCCGCTCGCGGAAGGTGCGCGTGTCCTATTAGCCTCGAATTCCCACGTCGCCCCACGGCGATTGGAAGGGCGGGGCTTCAGCCCCGCCGTGGAAAGGCGCGTCATCATTGGGGCTTTAGCCCCTGAGGCAAGGTGGCTTCAGGGCCTAAAGGCCCAACTCTCTACGCTGCTGAAGGCGGGGCTGAAGCCCCGCCTTTCCAACCCTTCCGTGAAATGCGGGTCAACCGAATGGCCATTTCGACGCGGCCCGGCGGGCGCAATCTATCTAATCTTAAGCTTGCTTGCCGCGCTCTGCACCGCGCTGCCGGCGCCGGCGCAGGAGGGTAAGGTCACTCTCGAGCCGAGCGAGCAGCTCTTTGCGGTTATGTCGGCGCTGAACGCGGGCGGTTATGATGCCGGTGTGGGAGTGGCGACGGGCGACGACACTCGCGAAGAAGTCAGGAAGTACCTCGGGCAATCGCCCCCGCCCGTCGCCAAGCGCCTGGCCAGTTTTTACGCGGAGCACCGCATCGAGGGCGATGCCGGGGCGGACCTCGGACAGTACATCTCTCTAGCCCTTCTGCTGGGCCCGCCTCCCGATTTCAAGTTGACGGTTCCTCAGGCCGACCTCCCTCCGGACGCCAAGGGCGTGGCCGCAATGATCCCGCTTCTCAAATCCTTCTACAACGAGGCCAAGCTCCAGTCGCTCTGGCTCAGCATGCAGGGGCGATACCAGGCCGCCCAGGCCCGCTACTCGGCCCTGGTCCGCCAATCGATTCTCATGGCCGATGCTTACTTCCGCTTTCCGGTCGGCCAGTACTTGGGCCGCACCTACCGGATCGACCTGGACCTGCTGGGGCCGCCGGACCAGGCACAGGCGCGCATTTATGGCATGGATTACTACCTGGTGGTTACGGCTTCGCGGCAGCCGTCCATCGACGAAATCCGGCACCAGTATCTGCACTTTCTCCTCGATCCGCTGGGCGCTCAATACACCGACGACATCAACGAGAAGGCCCGGTTGCGCGGCATCGCGTTTCGCGCCCCTGCGCTGGAGTCTTCATTCAAAGCCGACTTTCCCCTGCTGGTCACCGAATGCCTGATCCGCGCCGCGGAACTGCGCCTGGACAAGCGCCCTGCGGCGGAAGCCGAGAAGCGGTTGACGGAGCTGACGGCCTCGGGGCTGATCCTGGTGCGGTATTTTTACGAGTCGTTGCTGGCCTTCGAGAAGCAAGATGCGTCCATGACCGTCTATTACAAGCCCATGATTCAGAAGATTGACCCGCTCGCAGAGGAAAAGAGATTGTCCAAGGTGACGTTCGCGCCCGCCCCCACGCCGCCGTCCCAGGCGCCGGCGCCCGCGGCAAAAACCGAGGAAGAACTCGCCCTCGATAACGCTGACAACCTCTTCTTCCAGGGACATTACAACGAGGCGAAGCTGGCCTACCAGTCCGTACTCGGGAAGGATCCGAAGAGTGAGCGAGCTCTGTTCGGCGTGGCGATCGTGGCCAGTAATATGCGCAAGCCGGATATCGCCGAGGAGTATTTCCAGAAGACCCTGGAAATCGCGCGCGACCTTCGCCTGGTAACCTGGTCGCACATTTATCTCGGCCGGCTGGATGACCTGCGGGGGAAGCGCAACGATGCACTGGCCCAATACCGTGCCGCGTCGTTGACCGCCGCCGCCTTTCCCATGGCCCTGCGAGCCGTGCAGGCCGGAGAGGCGCACCAGTTTGGCTCCAAGTAGCTCCGTGCACGCCGTGCGGCTCCCCTTCGCATCTAACAAGGGTTGGCGGTGATTGGAGGGCACGGCAAGTCAGGTCGATTGACATCGGGCCGTCGTTCTTGTACGCTCAACCGAGCAGGTCGTAGGGAACGGCGCAAGATGAATTTTGAGAGTCGAGAGGCGTCATGCGAATTAAACAAGTTGTTGGGACGTTGGTAGCATTCACTTTTGCCGGCTTTCTATACGCACAACGGGCGGCACCGTCGCAGCAGCCCGCGCCAGGCCAACAATCACAGGGGCAGCAGCAAGCGGGGCAGCAGCAGACACCCGGAGTCAATGAAAACCAGAGCCAGGCGGTTCAGGGGCAAGTACAGACGAACCAAAAAGCGCAGAAGCCTTCGGGGCCGGTTCCACTCAGCGAGAAAGACGTAACGAAGGAAATTAAGAGCTCGCCGGCTGAAACCGTGATCAAGGATGTCAAGGAGCGCGGCGTCGATTTTGATATGACCCCGGACATCGAGAAGAAGCTGCGCAAGGCCAAGGCCACCGATGACGTGATCAAGGCGGTGACGCAGGCGGGACCGAAGGTGCGCGCGCAAACGGCGAAATTGATGATGCAAGGGCAGCCTGGCGGTCAGGATGTGCCGAAAGAGCAAGCTCAGGCCTACGATGCGATCAAGACAGAGCTGGACCCTGATAAGGCCATCAGCATGGTGAATGAGTTCGCCACCAAGTACCCCGACAGCAAAATGCTGACCTACGTTTATTCCTTCGGCGCCAATGCCGAGCAACAGAAAGGCGACGTGGAGAAGGTTGTCGAGGATTGTGACAAGAGCCTGCAGTTGAATCCCGACAATATTATGAGCTTGGTGTTGGCCATTGGGATGATGCCGCAGCCACAATACCTCAACAACCACCGGGCTGACCAGGAAAAGGTCCTCCAAAGGGCAGAGACCGAAGCCAACCACGCGCTGGAGCTGGTCGCCAAGCTTCCCAAGCAACCCAACGAGGCGGATGCGGATTACCAGAAGCGCCAGGTGGAGATCGGCAGCCAGATCCACGGACCGCTCGGCATGATCCACCTGCAATTGGCCAACGCCGGCTTGGCGGGCCCGGACAAGGCCGAACTGGCGAAGGCGGAGCAGGAATTCACCGCCGCCGTGACCGGCACCGCTCATCCTGACCCGCGCGATTACTATCGCCTGGGTGAGGCTTACGGAATGGACGAGAAATGGGACAACGCCATCCAAGCATTCACGAAGGCCGGCGATCTCGGGCAGGGGACATTAATCAAGACTTACGCCGATCAACAGATCGGTGAAATGAAAAAGAAGAAGGCCGCCCAGGGTGGCGGCAAATCTTAGGCTGGTCCTGAAAAGGCGCGAAGGCGCCTTGGAGTGCGGCGGCTTGACGCCGCCCTGGGATCGCCGCGGCACGCCAAGTAGGTACAAGGGCCGGAAAGGCGGCGTGAAGCCGCCGCACTCCAAAGCGCCTTCGGTGCAAGCATTTTCAAAACAGTCTGAATGAGGCGGCTCGCCGCGCCCGCTGTTCCCCCTCCGTCTGGGGGGGGCGACAAGTGTTTGGAAGGCATGACTGAGAACTCTGTTGATCTCTTGCAAGACTTAATCGGCTATCGCTTCCAAAATTCCCAGCTTCTGTTGGAAGCGCTCACTCACTCTTCTTATGCTCGCGAAACTCCCGGGCTTTGTCGAGATAACGAGCAGCTTGAATTCCTGGGCGACGCGGTCCTGAATTTCGTGGTCAGTGTGGCTTTGGTCAACGCTTTTCCCGAATGGGAAGAAGGCAAACTGACTCGCGCGCGGGCGCGCCTGGTAGCTGCGGCCAGCCTGAGCAGAGTCGGTGCGCGGCTGGACCTCGGGGCCTTTCTGCGCCTGGGCCGGGGCGAAGAGAAGACAGGCGGGCGCAGCAAGTCCGCGCTCTTTGTGAACGCTCTCGAGGCGCTGGTTGCGGCGCTCTTTCGAGACGGCGGACTGGAAGCTGCGGAGAAGTTCGTGGTCAGCTTCATTCTTCCTGCGGACTTGGCCGCCGCCGGAGACGAGCTATTCTCGGTCGATTATAAGTCCGCGCTGCAGGAGTATCTTCAAGCGTTTCGAAAGTCGCCGGCCGAGTACCTGGTGGTGGAGGAGACCGGACCCGAGCACCAAAAGACCTTCACGGTGGAAGTGCTGACGAGCGACCGGGTGGCGGCGCGCGGGCGCGGCACGAGCAAGAAGGCCGCCGAGCAGGAAGCGGCGCGGCTGGCGCTCGAACTCTTGCGCGAGAAGACGGTAGGCAATGGCTGAGCCCTATAGGAAATCCTCGCTGCGCGACACTTTCGAATCTTTGGTTGTGACCGTCGTCCTGGCCATTTTCGGAACCACTTTTGTCCTTCAGGCGTTCAAGATTCCCACGGGCTCGATGGAGAATACGCTGCTGATCGGCGACCACCTGCTGGTGAACAAGTTTGCCTTCGCGCACCACGCCGCGGAGCCAGCTCAGGTCTTACCCTATCGGCAGGTCCACCGCGGCGACGTTCTGGTTTTCAAATTCCCGGGGCCGGCGGAAGAACAATCCGAGCCGGGCGAACACTTCGTCAAGCGAGTGATCGGGTTGCCGGGTGATCGGGTGCGCATCTTCCATCGCCAGGTGTATTTGAACGGGCAAGCGCTCTCGGAACCCTATGTCTACCATGCCTCGCCGGACGTGCAGCGCGCGGGAGACGATTTCCCGCCGCCGGACGCCGAATATCTCCAGGGCGCCACGGCGCTTTGGACCGCGGATATGCCCAATCACGTCAACAAAGAGGGGGAGTTAGTCGTCCCTGCGGGAAGTTACTTTGTGATGGGCTATAATCGCGAGCAGAGCTGGGACAGCCGCTTCTGGGGGTTCGTGCCGCAGGAACTCATCTCCGGACGTCCGCTGCTGATCTATTGGTCGTACGAAACTCCTCGCGACGAGTACCTGCACACCGCGTGGAGCGACTGGGTTGGTCAGACTGCCAGCCTACTGATTCACTTCCCCACCCGCACGCGCTGGCGGCGCACTCTGAGGCTAGTGCGCTGACCCAGGCAAAATGATGGTGCCCCGATGAGCCCTCCGGTCCAGCGACGCGTTCGGTTCGCCGTGCTGGCTGCTCTCTTCGTCGGAGTGGCAGTCTGGGTCATCCCCTCCTTCATCAGCGCGGAACAGTACCGGCATGGTCTGCAAGCCAGCTTGGAGAGCACCCTGCATCGCCACGTCACTTTCGGCAGGGTTTCGCTTCGCGTGCTGCCGCGTCCCGGCTTCAGCATTGAAAACGCCGCCATCCATGAGGACCCCGCCTTCGGGGCCGAACCCTTCGTCCGCGTGGACCGCATCGAGTGCGACGTCCGGTGGCTCACCTTGCTGGGCGCCCGGTTGAGCTTCGCTCATATCCGGCTTCAACATCCCAATATCAACTTGGTGCGCAGGCTGGACGGCGGCTGGAACGTCGAACGACTATTGCTGGGGTTGACAGCCGCGGAGTCGGGCAGCGCAGCCGCCGCCGGCCGCGGCGGGGCAGTGGGGTCGCGGGGAACGACCTCCACGCGCATGGCCAGCGTCCTCCCCGACCTGGAAGTGGAAGACGGCCGGGTGAACTTTAAGGTGGGGGACAACAAGAAGCCGCTCGCCATCACCGGACTGCGCGCCCAATTGAGTTTCGATCCGGTCCACAGCTTCTTGCGATTCCGGCTCGAGGGCTACCCGGCGCGCATGGACCTTTCTTTGCCGACGCCCGGGGCCGTCGAGGTCAGCGGGGAATGGTCTCCCGGACGGGACTTACGCGGCCCTCTGGACATCGTGGTTCGAGCGCGCGAAGCGCTCGTGTATGATTGGGCGCCCTTGCTGACGGGCTACCACACGGGGTTGTACGGCGTCATGGACACGGAGCTGCGCGTCACCGGGTCAATTCGCAGCCTCAATTTCGAAGGGCGAGGCCGGCTCAGTGATCTGCATCGCTGGGACCAGATCCCGCCTTCCGGGTCCATGCCGTGGACGATAAGCTTCCGGGGCCAACTGGATCGCGACCGTTGCCGCGTTCTGCTGGATACTGCCGAAGCTTCCTTTGCGGATTCTCACCTGCACCTCTCCGGCACCGTCGATTACCTCTCCAAATCGCCGGAGCTGGATTTGGTCCTGGCGCTTGAACGCTCCCGCCTCGAAGATCTGACCGCCTTGGCGGGAAGGGTTTGGATGTGGAAAGGCGGGATTGGAATCAGAGGCCGGACGGACGGAATGCTGGCGATCCAGGGACCGTGGGCCGAGCCGCGCTTCCACGGCTTCGTGGGGGCGCGCAATGTCGTGCTCAGCACGCGCAGCGCAACTTTTCCGGTTTCCGATCTCGCCATCGATATTGATAACCGGGGGGCCCGGCTCGCACCGGTTCATATCACGCTGGCGCCGCGCGTCGTCTTGGAAGCGGAAGGCACGCTCGAGCGCGGCGCCAACTCCTTCCCTTACGACTTGACGCTTTCCTGCAAGACCGCGCCCCTGCGCGATGTCGTGAGCTTTGGCCGGGCCCTGGGCATGAGTACACTCCAGGGGTGGAGCGCCCTCGGTTCGGGCACCGCCGAGTTTCATTTTGCGGGCGCCCTTCCTTCCTCCGCCCCGCCGGTTCTGAAGGGCCGGGCGGAGCTTCGAGCTGCCCGCTTGGTGATCCCGGGTTTCACAGAGCCGATCAATGTTCCCCGCGCCAGTCTCCAGGTGAATGGCAAACAGATCGTCGTCGATCGCCTCCAGGCGGTACTGGGCACCAGCGTGTTTTCCGGGAGCCTGGAACACCAGGGCGATCGGCGTAGCCCCTGGATCTTCGAGCTGCACACCGACAACCTCGATCTCGCACAGGGCGCTTCGTGGTTTGTGGCGCTTCCGCATCGCAATCCCGGGCCGCTGGTTCGGCAGTTCCCCAGCCTCGCGACGCTCGCCGCGCAGCGCGAGGTAGCCTCCAACTTGTTTTCTTCCCTGACTGCCCGCGGGCGGTTCTCGGCGGCCAAGGTCACGTACCGTGATATTTCGCTGGATAAGTTCCAAACCGGCGCGGAAATCATGGGCCGGGTGGTTCGACTGTCGAACGCGGCTTTTCAGATTCGGGGCGCACAGGGCCGCCTTAACGGGCGGCTCGATCTTGCGGAAAGGCCGGCTCGACTGGCCGCCGATGCTTCCTTGTCCGGAGTGTCGCTGCAATCGCTCGCCGCCCATCTGCCGCCCGGGCTTCGCGGCCTGCGCGGCTCGATGTCTGTGAGCGGCCACGTCGAGACCACTGGACTCAGCTCAGAAGAAATGCGCCAGAATCTGGAGGGGAGCGGCGAGGTCGTTGCCAAGGATATCACCTTGGCGGGTTTCGATCCGGTGGGAGCGTTTGTGCGCCTCGCCGGCGAAGGCACGCTCGAACCACTTCGAACGCCAACGGGGTTTCGTTCCTTAACGCTGAATCTGGAGGTTCGCGACCGTCACGTGCTCCTGGCAAAGACCACGCTCAACTCTTCAGGGGCCCGGCTAAGCTTGTCCGGTGACGAGGGCTTCGATGGACTTGTGAATTTGCACGTCGCCGCCGATTTGCAGCGTCTTCGCCGTCACTGGCTGATGCGGGCTGACGACGCTGATCCCGCGCCGTCTGCTCCCGAATTGGATTTTTCGGGACCCATGAATAATCTGGCGCTTACCAGCAGGAGTCAGGAGTCGGAAGTTGGAAGGGCAGCGACGAGTGACAAGTGACCAAGGGCAGTGACGAGTGACAAGTGACGAGTGACGAGCCGAACAA
>Ga0187781_10003350_pt1 | contig 12089 bp, 12 predicted proteins | sample 0715_SJ02_MP02_2_FD_132447 | JGI IMG/M metagenome (GOLD analysis project Ga0187781, IMG submission 132447) | Tropical peat soil microbial communities from peatlands in Department of Meta, Colombia - 0715_SJ02_MP02_20_MG | ecosystem: Environmental > Terrestrial > Soil > Wetlands > Peat | place...
CCGCGACACGCATTAATATCGCCCGCCGGTCCAACGGTGATGGCCCGGCGACCTCGTCGGAGGACGGACGGCCCGGCGGCGCGGAGCCGTTGGGAGAGGGATGCGGAGCGTGCCATCGGCGCACGGGCTCGCGGGGGCCGCCTACCGCTGCTGGTCGACCCTCCGCCGGACCCGGACGGGGAGTTCCTCGAACGCGTCGGGTTTCCCGGCGAGATGCCGTTCACGCGCGGGATCCAGCCGACGATGTACCGCGGCCGGTTCTGGACGTTCCGGCAGTACTCCGGATTCGGGAGCGCCGCGGCCACGAACGAGCGGTTCAAGTTCCTCCTGAAGGGAGGCCAGACCGGACTCTCGGTGGCGTTCGACCTTCCGACGCAGAACGGTTACGACTCCGACCATCCGCGCGCCCACGGCGAAGTCGGCCGTTGCGGGGTGCCCATCGCCTCGCTCGGGGACATGCGCACGCTGCTCGCCGGCATCCCTCTCGACCGGGCGACGGTCTCGATGACGATCAACGCCACCGCCCCGATCCTCCTCGCGTTCCTGGTCGCGGTCGCGGAGGAAGAAGGGGTCCCGCGGGCGAAGCTCGGGGGGACCGTCCAGAACGACCTCCTGAAGGAGTACATCGCGCGGGGAACGTACATCTACCCGCCGGGTCCGTCGCTCCGCCTCACGGTCGACCTCATCGAGTTTGCGACGCGCGAGATGCCGCAGTGGAACTACATCTCCGTCTCGGGCTACCACATGCGCGAGGCGGGGGCGACCGCGGTCCAGGAGGTCGCGTTCACGCTCGCGAACGCGATCGCCTACGTCCGGGCGGTGCGCGAGCGCGGCCTCGACCTCGACGATTTCCTGCCGCGGCTCTCTTTCTTCTTCTCGGCGGACCGCAACTTCCTCGAGGAGGTGGCGAAGTTCCGCGCCGCCCGACGCCTGTGGGCGCGGATCGTGAGCGACGAGTTTGGCGCGAAGGGGAGCCGCTCGAAGCAGCTTCGGTTCCACACGCAGACCGCGGGTTCGAGCCTGACCGCGCAGCAGCCCGAGCTCAACGTCGTCCGCACGACTCTCGAGGCGCTCTCCGCCGTCCTCGGAGGAACGCAGTCGCTCCACACGAACGCGTTGGACGAAGCGCTCGGACTTCCCACGGAGTCGTCCGCCCGCCTGGCCCTCCGCACGCAGCAGCTCCTCGCGGAGGAGTCCGGCGTGACGAGCACGGTCGACCCGCTCGGGGGGTCGTATGAGGTCGAGTACCTTACCGACCGCATCGAGACCGAGGCGAGGGAGTACCTCGACCGGATCGAGCAGATGGGCGGGGCGCTCATCGCGGTCGAGCGGGGGTTCGTCGCCGGAGAGATCGCGAAGGAGGCCTACCGCGTGGCCCGTGCTCGGGAGCGCAAGGAGGAGATCGTCGTCGGGGTGAACGAATTCACCGAGGGGAATCCGGGGTTCTCCCTCTTCCCCGAGAGCGGCGGGTCGGGCGTTCGGGTCCAGCGGATCACACCGGCCGAAGAGCGGCAGCAGGTCGCCGGGCTCCACCGCTGGCGTCGGGAGCGCGACCGGGCGGCCACCGAGGCGGCGCTCGCCGCGTTGCGGACCGCGACCGACGGCGCCGCGAACGTGATGCCGTCCGTCCTTGGGGCGGTCCGGGCCGGGGCGACCCTCGGGGAGATCGCGGACGTATGGCGGTCGTGCTTCGGCGAGCAACCGCCGTCGACGGCGTTCTAGGGGTACCGATGAAGCTCGACCACGTGGGGATCGTCGTCGGGAACGTCGCGGAGGCGGTCGAGCGCTGGCGACCGACCCTCGGGGCTCCCGAGTCGCCCCCGGAAGACCTCCCCCTGGCCGGAGTTCGCGCGGCATTCCTCACGGCCGGCACGACCCACATCGAGCTCCTCGAGCCGCTCGGCACGGATTCTCCCGTCGCGAAGTTCCTCGCGACCCGCGGGGGCGGCCTCCACCATCTCGCGTTCGCCGTCCCGAGCGTCGACCGAGCGCTCGCCGAGGTCGTGGCACGGGGCGGTCGGGTCATCGACCGGGTGGCCCGTCCCGGGGCGAGGGGACGCAAGGTCGGATTCGCCCACCCCTCGGCGTTCGGCGGGGTCCTGGTCGAGTTCGTGGAGGTGCCCCCGTGAGCCGAGTCACTTCCGCCGACCTCTTCGGGGTGTACGACAGCCGCGGACGCCTGACGGTCGAAGCGACCATCGTCCTGGAGTCGGGGGCCCGGGGGCGCGCGGGGGCTCCGAGCGGCGCCAGCACGGGAGTTCACGAGGTCCTCGCGTTTCCGAAAGGCGGGGTCGCCGAGGCGCTCGCGACGTTCCGTGAGCGTGTCGGTCCGCGGCTCGTCGGCGCCGACGCGGCCGGCCCGCGGGCCGTCGACCGTCTCCTCCACGAGGTCGACGGGACGGCCAACTTCTCGGTCATCGGGGGGAATACCGCGACCGCGGTCTCCGTCGCCACGGCGACCGCCTTCGCCGAGGAGACCCACCAGCCGCTGTGGAAGGTCCTCGCGCGGCCCGGGGTCGATGGCCGGACGTTCCCGGCGATCGTCGGCAACTGCCTCAACGGGGGCCGTCACGCGATTGGCGGACCGGACATCCAGGAGTTCATCGCATACGCCGAGTGCGCCCGCCCCGAGGACTCGATTCGGGCCGCGGTGCGGGTGCACGCGCTCCTTGGGGAGGAGCTCCATCGCCGGTTCCCGAAGGCCGCGCTCGGGCGCGGGGACGAGGGGGGGTGGGTCGCGGCGGTATCCAACCTGGAAGCCCTCGAGCTCCTCTCGGATGCGTGCGCGAAGGCGCGGGACGAGCTCCGCCTCGAAGTGCATCCCGGCCTCGACCTCGCCGCGAGCGAGTTCTACCGGGACGGGAGGTACCGATATCGGGAGCAGACGCTCGACACCGAGGGCCAGGTCGGGTTCGTCTCGAAGCTCGTCGATCGGTTCGGGTTGCGCTACGTCGAGGACCCGTTCGACCAGGAGGCGTTCGATGCGTTCGCCTCGCTCACGCGGGCCGTCGGCGACCGAACGCTGGTCGTGGGGGACGACCTCTACGTGACGAGCGAGGCCCGTCTCCGCACCGGCCTCGACCACCGCTCGACCAACGCCGTCCTCATCAAGGTCAACCAGGTCGGAACGCTCACCGACACGTTCGCGACCGTCGACCTCGCGAGGAGTCGCGGGATGGCGACCGTCACCTCGCACCGTTCGGGCGAGGTTCCCGAAGGGTGGCTCGCCCACGTGGCGGTCGCCACCGCGGCCCGAGGGCTGAAATGCGGAGTTCTCGGCGGAGAACGGGTGGCAAAACTAAATGAACTCCTGCGGCTCGGCCGCGCCACCGGAACCGACTGACATGGCGGACGAAGAGGTCCTGAGCCCCGAAGCTCCGAGCGCGAGCGACGGCCAGGACATCCAGCCGGGAGAGCTCCTGATCCCCGAGGACACCTACCTCACCTCGGGCGTCCACATCGGGACCCAGCAGAAGTCGGCGTCCATGCGCCGCTTCGTCTACAAGGTCCGGTTCGACGGTCTCCACGTCCTCGACGTGCGCGAGACGGACCGTCGCATCCGCATCGCGGCGAGGTTCCTCGCCCGGTTCCCGGCGGACCGCATCCTCGTCGTCTCGCAGCGCCAGTACGGCCAGAAGCCGGTCCGCGTGTTCGCGAAGACGCTCGGCGCCGTGTCGTTCGCCGAGCGGTTCGTCCCGGGGTGTCTCACGAACCCGAACCTCGAGGAGTACTTTGAGCCGAAGGTCCTGGTCGTCACGGACCCGGCGACCGACCAGCAGGCGCTGAGCGAGGCCGTGTCGATCGGGATCCCGGTCGTCGGTCTGTGTGACGTCAACAACGAGACGCGGAACGTCGACCTCGTCATCCCGGCGAACAACAAGGGTCGCGTCGCCCTCGCGACCGTCTACTGGCTCCTCGCCCGCGAGGTGCTCAAGTCCCGGGCCGGGGGAGCCGACGTGGAGTATCCGTTGACCATCGAAGACTTTCAGGCGGCCCTTTAGCGCTTTTCCCATCGAGAGTTTTTCCCGCCGCGACCTCCCACCTTTTATCGGGCGGTCGCCTGCTCGAGCCGTGGCGCCGCCGAAGTCGGGCCTCCTCGAACTTTTCGCGCAGCACGGGGTCCCCGAGAAGGGGGCGCGGGTCTACCTCGCGGCGTGCCGCGGGGGCGCGATGACGGCGAGCGAGCTCGCCCGCGTGTCGGCGGTCAACCGGGTCGAGGCATACCGCTTCATCAAGCAGCTCTCGACCGAGGGGCTCCTCCGGGCGAAGGGGAGCCGCCCTCAGCGGTTCGAGGCGCTCCCGCTGGACGACCTGGTCGACCGGTGGATCCAGCGCGCGTCCGACCGGCTCCGCCAGCTCGAGCAGGACCGCGCTCGCATCCTCACCGAGTGGGAGGAGGGGCGGGACGCGTTCGACGAGCGCGACCCGCGGAAGTTCGCCGTCCTCGAGGGGATGGAGGCGATCCGCCGGTTCCTCCAGAAGCGGATCGGCGCCTCGGAGAACCAGATCCTCGTGAGCGCGAGCGGCCGCGCCCTCGCCCGGTTCGTCGACCTCGGGCTCGACCGGGCGTTCCGCGAGGCGAGCCTGCGCGGCGTCAAGGTCCGCGTCGTCACCGAGGTGCTCCCCCAGAATCTGGTCGAAGCGAAGCATTTCTCGGGATTCTCGGAGCTCCGCCACTCGAACAGCCCGGTCGCGAACCGCACCGTGGTCTTCGACCGGCTGGGCTCGCTCGTCTACGTCTCGGGCGAGGACGGACTGGGCCGCTCGGGCGACGAGCAGGTGGCGCTCTGGTCGTCCGCCCCGATGTTCGTCCGGCTCGCCCGGGATTACCACCACCGCCTCTGGGCCCCTGCGACCCGTGCCGAGATGCGGTTCGTCGAGCTCGAGAACCCGCCCGAGGCGGTGCTCCCGGTCGCGTCAGGGAAGGAGGCCGTGCCGTTCCAGCGCCTGAAGGAGGTGGCGAAGCTCGGGATGCGGGCGTCCGGGGTCCGCGAGTTCCGGCTCAACCTCCCCGAGCTGATCGAGACGATCGCGCGCCAGCTCGGCCGGGAGATCGCCGGCCAGATCGAGGGGCGCACGCCGGAGGAGGTCGCGCGATCGCTCGTCCAGTACTACGAGACCCACACGATGGGCCACCTGACCACCGTGCGCGAGCGGCCGCTCACCTTCCGCGTCACCGGCTGCTTCGCGTGCACGAGCGACTCGCCCGAGATCGGCCGCGTGATGTGCCCCCAGCTCCTGCGCACGATCCTCGAGACCCGCACCGGGCAGCACTGGGAGGTCTCGAAGCCCGACCCGACGAAGCACGCGAGCCGCGGCTGCGTTTTCACCGCGAGCCCGGCCTGACCGTCGGCCGCTTGCTCGAAGTCTCCGGAGGGCCCCGTAGACCGCCGAAAGACCATGCTACGCTCCCGCATGGTGTAGCATCTGTAGCAAACAAAAGCTACATGGAATGAACGAACCTATAAATACAAGCTTTTATTTGGGAGGGCTGTCACAAATGAAGACCAGTACCATCTCTCCCTCAGGGCGCCGCCCCCGTTCCGTCGCCGCCAGGCCCCCGACGAGGCCCGCGACCTCCGAGCCCGAGGTCGCCTCGCTCGCTCCGCCGGTCGCCGAAGTCTGTCCGAACTGTGGTTCTTCTCATCTCATCCGTGACGAGATTCGCGGAGAGATCGTCTGCGCCGACTGCGGGCTCGTGGTCGACCAGAGCGCCCTCGTGAGCGACCGCGGCCAGCGCGGTTCGAAGGAGGACACGGGCCGCGAGGCGCGGGGCTGGGGTCCCGTCATCTCCCCGCTCATGCCGGACAAGGGCCTCTTCAGCGAGATCGGCGTCCCGACCCGCGACTTCCAGGGGAACTCCCTCTCGCGGAACACCTCCCTGAAGTTCTACCATCTCCGAAAGTTGAACCACCGCCTCCGCGCCGCCCGAACCCACCAGCGGAACCTCGTGGTCGCGCTCGGCGAGCTCAACCGGCTCGCGGGCGTCCTCGGTCTCTCGCGCGAGGTCAAGGAGTCGGCGACGTACATCTACCGCCGGGCGCTCGAGCACAAGGCTACCCGCGGGAAGAAGATCGTCGCGCTCGTCGCGGCGAGCGTCTACGCGGCGTGCCGCCAGTGCCACGTCCCGAGGACGATGAAGGAGATCATCGCCCACTCGAAGGCGACGAAGATCGAGGTCGGTCGCGCGTACACCCTCCTCGCGCGCGAGCTCAAGCTGGGCCTGAAGCCGGTCGAGCCGCGGGACTACCTCGTGCGGTTCACCCAGGACCTCAACCTCTCGAAGGAGGTCCGGCAGAAGGTCCTCTCGCTGCTCGAGCAGGTCGAGCAGGTCTACTCCACGAGCGGCGTGCTTCCGAACGGGATCCTCGCGACCATCATCTACATCGCTTCGAACCTGATGGGCGAGCCGCGCAGCCAGGACCGGATCGCCGCGGTCGCGAACGTGACCCCGGTGACGATCCGCAACCACTACAAGGAGCTTCTCGAGCTGCTCGGCCTCCCGAAGAACCTGACGAACCCGCAGGCCCGCGGCACGCTCCCCCCCGAGGGAGCCGGCGAGGACGGCAAGGTCGTCCTGGACGCACCCGCCGCCGGCCACTAGAGCGGTCGGGCTGCCGGGGCCCGACCCCGGAAACCAGATGAACTCGCGGGCAGGTCGGAGTTCGTGGCCGCGGTACCGGCGCTGAGCTACTCGTCGTTCCGCACCTACGAGGAGTGCCCCCTTCGCTGGCGGTTCCTGTACGTCGAGAAGCTTCCGGAAATCCCGCGGGGCTACTTCACCTTCGGACGGGTGATCCATTCGGTCCTCGAGCAGCTCGTGGCGCCGCTCGTCGTACCCACCGCGAAGCGGGCGGGAGAGAGCGATCGTCAGCGCACGCTGGACGAGTGGCATCCGACCCCGGGCGCGCCCACCCCTCGGGGGATGACGGTGGAGGAGATGCTCCGGGCCTACGACCGGGCATGGTCGAGCGAGGGGTACGTCTCCCCGGAGGAGGAGTCGCGCTACCGCGCGCTCGGTCGCGAGATCCTGTTGGGCTACCACGAATCCCTGCGTCGGGAGCGGCCCCTCCCGGTGGCGGTCGAGGAGCACCTCGAGACGCGCTGGGGCGGGATCCCGGTGCACGGCTACGTCGACCGGATCGACCGCACCCCGGCGGGCGGCCTCGAGATCGTCGACTACAAGACCTCGCGCGACCTCTCGAGCGAGGACGCACGCGACTCCGACCAGTTGAGCCTGTACCAGGTGCTGGTCGAGAACAACTACACCGAGCCGGTCGAGGGGCTGACGCTCTACCACCTGCGGTCGCTGACGCCGCTTCGTTCGGCGCCGCGGGAGAAGACCGTCCTCGTGGGCCTCCACGACCGGATGGGGCTCGTCCTGGACGGGATCCGCGCGGAGGCGTTCGAGCCGACGCCCGGCCGCCAATGCAGCCGCTGCGACTTCCGGGACCGGTGCCCGGAGTTCCGTACGGTCCCGCCGGCCGAGGGGGAACGCCTCCGGGCGCTCGTCGACCGGTTCGAGTCGCTCCGTTCGGAGGAGAACCGCCTCGAGACGGAGCTCCGCCGGACGGCGGAGGAGCTGCACCGCGCCGCCGAACAACTCGGGATCCACCGAGTACCGGGGAGCCGCTCGGTGGCCGTTCGCCGGCGCGAGGAAGCCTGGCAGTATTCCCTCGACCCCGTCCGCCCCCTCCTCGAGCGCTCCGGCCTTTCCGCGCGGGTCGCCTCCGGTTCTCCCGAGGAGGTGCGTCGGCTCGTCCGCGACCCGTCGGTCGACCCCGAGGTGCGTCGCAAGGTCGCCGAGACCGGCGCCCGCCGCGTGAAGTGGTACTGGGAGCTCGAGGACGCCGTTTCGTAGCCTCTCTCGCCGCGGCTCCTCGCAAAGGCTATCTCCCGTTCCCGGTACTCCTCCGTATGGGGATTCCCCTCGCTTCGGAGTCACGCTTAGCGTCCCTGGAAGGGCGCACACCCACCATCGCCACGCTCTGCTCCCACTCGTCCCTCCAGATCTTCCACGGCGCCCGACTCCTCGGCTTCCCGACCCTCGGCATCTCCGTCGGGCCTCCGCCGCGGTTCTACGACGCGTTCCCCCGGGCGCGGCCGGACCGGTTCCTGTCGGTCCCCCGGGCGAAGGACCTCCCGTCCGCGGCCCAGCAGTTGCGGGACGAGGGAGCGATCCTGATCCCGCACGGCTCGTTCGTGGAGTACGTCGGGAGCGAGACGTTCGCGGGCCTGGACGTTCCCGTCTTCGGGAACCGGGCGGTCCTCGGGTGGGAGTCCGACCGGCGGAAGGAGCGCGAGTGGCTCGACTCCGCCGGGGTGCCCATGCCCCGACGCTACGAGGAGCCGTCCGAGGTCGACGGTCCGGTGATCGTGAAGTACTACGGGGCGAAGGGCGGCAAGGGGTTCTTCCTCGCGAAGAACCGACGGCAGCTCGAGGAGTTCACCCCGACCGGGCCCCACGTCATCCAGGAGTACGTCCTGGGGACGCGCTACTACATGCATTTCTTCTACTCGCCGCTCTCCGACCGCGGGTACCACGTCGGGCACGGGACGCTCGAGCTCCTCGGGATGGACCGGCGGGACGAGGCGAACATCGACGAGCTCTACAAGCTGGGCGCCCAGGAGGAGCTCCTGAAGGCGGGGATCCGCCCGACGTTCGTCGTCACGGGGAACGTCCCGGTCGTCCTGAGGGAGTCGCTCCTGCCGAGCGCGTTCGACGTCGCGGCCCGGATCGTGGAAAAATCCATCGAGCTGTTCGGAGGAATGGTCGGTCCGTTCTGCGTGGAGGGGATCATGACCGAGGAGCTCGAGTTCAAGGTGTTCGAGATCTCGACCCGGATCGTCGCGGGGACGAACCTGTTCATCTCGGGGAGCCCGTACTCCGATTTCCTCGAGCCCGGTCTCTCCACGGGCAAGCGGATCGCCCAGGAGATCGACCGGGGACGGACCGAGCACCGGCTCGCCGAGATCGTAAGCTGACGCCCCAACCCCGAGCGGACCCGGGTACGTCCTCGCCGGGAACCGACCGATGATGAGCGCAATCTCCTCCGTCCACCTCGGGAAGACGTACCCGAAGGCCCGGCCGGGACGGTTCGCGCTGGACGACCTTTCGCTTGAGATCCCGCCCGGACGCGTCTACGGCCTCATCGGGCGGAACGGCGCCGGAAAGACGACGTTCATCCGGATCGCGGCGACGCAGCTCGCCCCGACGAAGGGGACGGTCTACGTCCTCGGGGAGGACGTCCGCACGGCGGAGCGGTCGATCCGGGCGCGGATCGCCTGCATCCCGCAGGAGTCCCGTCCCCTCTACTTCCTCAACGTGGAGGAGGTCGTCTATCTCTACCTGAAGCTGCGGGGTCTCGACCCCCGGGAATCGCGGCGCCGCACGAAGGACGCGCTCGAGGAGCTCTCGCTCACGCCCTACGCCCGGTCGCTCGTCTCGCGGCTCTCGGGAGGGCTGCGGCGTCGCACGCTCTGCGCGATGGTCCTCGCCTCGGACGCGGACGTCCTGTTCTTGGACGAACCGACCACCGGCCTCGACCCGATCGCCCGGCGCGAGGTGTGGGAGGCGATCCGGCGCGCGAGCCGGGAGAATCGGACGATCGTGCTCACGACGCACTATCTCGACGAGGCCGAAGCGCTCTCCGCGCGTCTCGCGCTCATCGAGTCGGGCCGCCTCCGCCTCGAGGGCACGCCGGCGGACCTTCGGGCGCGCGTGCGCTACCCCTACCGCGTCCTCATCCGCGGGTCGTACCCGCGGGAGGAGCTCGCCTCCTACGGAACGGTCTCGGAGATCGAGGGGGGCACGATGCTCTTCACGCGGGAGGCGGACGCCCACGAGGTCGCGCGCCGCGCCCTCGAACGCGGCTTCTACATCTCGATGGGCCCGGTCAGTCTCGAGGACATCTTCCTCGACGTCGTTGGGAAGTCGATCGACCAGGACACCGACTCCGCCGAGAAGGAGGCGGAGATGGAGACGTCGGCATGAGCGAGCGCAACCGGCTCCGGTCGATCTTCACGCTCGTCCAGCTGAACGGCATCATCCCCATCCGCACGACGCCGCTCTACGTCGTCAACCTCCTCGCCTCGCCGCTCTCCTTCCTGTTCTTCATCTACATCGTCTCGCACGGGACGTACGTCGCCTACGGGATCACCGGCGGGATGGTCCTCACGATGCTGACGGTCGGCACGGGCCTCCAGTCGGACCTCACGCACTACCGCCACGACCTCAAGCTCCAGGACATCGTGGTCGCCTCGCCGGTGGAGGCTCCGATATACGTCGCGGGGATGGCGCTCAGCGAGCTCGTCTACTCGCTCCCCGCGCTCGCCGTGTTCGTTGTCCTGTTCTTCGCCTGGGGGTTCGCGACCGTGACGAGCCTCATCGTGGTCGCCGGCGTGATGGTGCTCGTCTGGGCGTTCGCCTGCGCGCTCGCCTTCACCCTCGCGACGTACTTCAAGGACGTCCGCGAGACGTTCATCTTCAGCCCGCTCCTCTCTCTCCTCTTCAGCGTCCTGCCGCCGGTGTACTACCCGATCTCCGCCCTTCCCGCGTGGGCCCAGGTCGCCGCGCGCATCTCCCCGACCACCTACGCGGCCGGGCTCGTCCAGGGGGCGGTCGGTCTGCAGCCGCTCTCGCTCTCCGCCGCGGTCGTCGACTGGTCCGTACTCGTCGCATTCACGGTCGCCCTCTTCGTCATCGCCGGCGTGAAAGCGCGCTGGAAGGAGCCGTAGCGACCGCGACGGGGCGCGGTCGCGCTCCGGAACGAGTCGCGTCGCGCGAGGCCTTATGTACCGGCCTACTGGTGGAGCCGCGATGCTTTTGTTCGCGGACAGTCGGAACTTCGAGCTGCCCGACGACCGCCTCTCCCGATGCATGTTCTGCGGGAAGGACCTCGTCGTCCTTCCGGAGGACCGGCGCGGCGGGGCGTGCTTCGACTGCCTCTCCCTTTCCGTGCCGTCCGCCGTGCCGTGCCCGAGCTGCGGCGCGGAGATCCCCGGCGAGGAACGCGCGGTCGGCTGCGCGAACTGCCGGTGGTACCCCCTCCGCGACTGACAGCGCCGTCCGCGGCTCCGCTAAGCTTATCGGGCGACTTCGGTCCGTCGCCGAGGGCGTGCCGAGGTGGCTCAGTCCGGTACGGCGCGAGTCTGGAAAGCTCGTGGCGGAATACGCCTCGGGAGTTCAAACGCCGCCGACGGCCGACCCGTCGCGACGGAGATTCTCCCCCTCGGCGCTCCCCCCGGAGGGCCGTCCATCCCCCCGTGCGTTCGGAAGGCGTCGTGACCGTCTCGCCACGGACGGCGGCACCGGCCCTCCTGCAGGTCGGCTCCATCCTCGCGCGGCTCTCCGGCCGCCAGGCGCTCCAGGAGGTCTGTCGGTTCCTCGGCGAATCGTTCGCCCACTACCCATGGGTCGGCATCTACCGGGTGGACGGGTCGGCCCTCGTCCTCGATGCCTGGTACGGGCCCCGGGCGACGGAGCACACCCGCATCCCGCTCGAGCGCGGGATCTGCGGGCAGGCGGCACGGGAGGGTCGCACCGTGATCGTCGACGACGTGAACGCGGACCCGAACTACCTCGCGTGCTTCCTCGAGACGCGCGCCGAGATCGTCGTCCCGATCCGGTCCGAGGGGAGGGTCGTGGGCGAGATCGATATCGACGGGAACGCGGTCAAGGCGTTCGACGCGTCCGACCGGCGGTTCCTCGAGAGCGTCGCGGCGAAGCTCGGCGACGCGGTCGAGCGAGCGGGCGCCGAGCTGCCGCGCGCCTGAGGCCGACCCCGATCCGCCCGAGCGCCTCGGCGAGCGCCTTCTGACGGTCGAACGGCATGAATCGCTGGGGCCGCGGGCGTTTCGCCCTCCTGAACGCCGCGGCGGCGATCTCCGCCAGGGCTCGGCGGAGCTCGTCCACGATGGGGAGGTCCGCGGCCCGGTTCGTCCGGGAGAGCGGGTTGAGGTCGATGGAGATGACGCGCTTCCCGAGCGCGCGGAGCGCTTCGGTGCGGTCCCCGTCCTCGAGGGGCACGAGACAGACATCGGCGTCCGCGATCCCGCGCCGGTCGACCCGGGCGCGGTCGGAGGGAAGC
>Ga0187781_10003352_pt1 | contig 12086 bp, 12 predicted proteins | sample 0715_SJ02_MP02_2_FD_132447 | JGI IMG/M metagenome (GOLD analysis project Ga0187781, IMG submission 132447) | Tropical peat soil microbial communities from peatlands in Department of Meta, Colombia - 0715_SJ02_MP02_20_MG | ecosystem: Environmental > Terrestrial > Soil > Wetlands > Peat | place...
GTGGTGCCCTGCTTGACCGCTTCACTACGGGCCATCGAGAGCACGGCGGCAAACTGATTGCTAGCGGTGTCGCCGCGGTTGATCAAAATCGTGCTTTGCAAAGAAGGGACCGCAATCACAAGAAGAATCGCCGCTATCAAAACTACGAGCAGCAATTCGACGAGAGTAAATCCCTTGGCGCTTTTGCGAATTTCTTGCCAACGCATGCCGCTTCCTGCGAGAAAGCCCGCGCGTGGAGCGAAATTCGATTCGCCGCTGCGTGCACCGGGCAGGCCGATTATTCCAATGGCCGTGCACGCTTTGCGCTTTGCTCTGCCTCTTCGGTCGATCCGGCACGACGAACGGCCTCACGGTACGTGCTGAATCACTAATTCGCGGCACGACCGCACGCTAGGCCAATAAGCCTATGGTGTCATCGCTCAGATTGCCTGCGGGTCGACCTCAATGGCCCAGCGCAACACGCCGCGCGTGCCCAAAGCCCGCACGCGTGGCAACCAAGCATCGAGAAACGCGTGCAGGTCCGCGCGTCGCTTGGCCTCAACGAGCAACTGGCCTCGCGATTCGGACGCGAGTCGGGCCAGCGGCATCGGTACCGCGTCAAACACCATTACGGCACGTGTCTGCGGCAGTTCATCCTTGCAAGCAGCGCAGCGGCGCAAAAATTCCAGCGCTTGCTCCATGGTGCGCGCGGCCGAAGTAAGCAAAGCCTGGTATACGAAAGGCGGCATGTGCGCGCTGCGTCGCTCTTGGATCTGCTCCTGGGCAAACGCGCCAAAACTGTGCTTGGCCAAAGCAGCAAACAACGGGTGTTGAGGAAATCGTGTCTGTATGAGTACCCGACTTGTCTGGCCCGCTCGCCCGGCGCGGCCGGCAACTTGCATCAGTACGGCAAACAATCGCTCGGGCGCACGAAAGTCCGCCGCCACAAGTTGCGCATCCGCATTCAGAACGCCAACGGCGCTCACGCGCCGAAAGTCATGTCCCTTCGTGATCATTTGCGTTCCAACAAGGATATCGATGTCGCCCGCGTGAACCGCTTGCAGTGCCGCGCCGGCTCGACTCGTTCCCCGCACGCCCTGTGCGTTGTCGCGATCGATTCGCGCAATTCGTGCCTGCGGCCACAAGTGCCGCAACGCTTCCTCGATGCGTTGTGTTCCCTGTCCTACCGCCTGCAAGTCCTGATTGCCGCAGGTCGGGCACGCTGCGGGAACAGCCCGACCCCAGCCGCAATGGTGGCACCGCAGGGCGGCTCCGACTTTGTGGTACGCGGCGAAGGCATCACAGCGCGGGCATTTGGAGAGCCATTCGCAGGCCGCACAGCGCAGCACCGGGGCAAACCCGCGGCGGTTAATAAAAATCAGCGCCTGCTCGCCACGGGCAAGTGTCTGCTCTAACGCAGCGCGAAGGGGCGATGCGAGGCCCTGCTCAGCAGGAAACCGACGCAGGTCTACTGTCTCGATCAGCGGCTGAGCAGACCCGTTTGCGAAGCGCTGCTGCAGCAAGAGCAGCCGATATCGGCCTGCTTGCGCCTGATGCCAGGATTCGAGCGACGGTGTCGCTGAACCAAGAACCACCGGGATCGCCTCCAGGTGGGCTCGCTTTACTGCCAGATCTCGTGCCGAAAAAGGCACGCCGCCATGGGCTTTGAACGAAGCGTCGTGCTCTTCGTCGACGACGATGATGCGCAACCGTGGGAGCGATGCAAACACCGCCGTTCTGGTACCCAGGATGATTTGTGCGCGCCCCTCGTGCGCCTGCATCCAGGCCTGTGCCCGTTCGTGTGGCGCCAAGGCGCTGTGCAAACTGATGACGCGTTGTTGCGGGAAGCGCTCCGATAGGCGTGCTTGCAACTGCGGAGTCAGGTTGATCTCGGGAACCAGGATCAGGGCTTGCGCGCCCTCACTCCGGGCCAATACTTGCTCGATCGCACCCAGGTACACATCGGTCTTGCCGCTGCCGGTGACACCAAAGAGCAAAAAAGGAGCAAATCCAGTTTCACTGGCAATTGCATCGATCGCCAATTGCTGCTCCTCCCGCAGGGCGTGTGGGTAGCTGCGACCCTCCGATGCTGGCAGGACAACAAGTTCGGGGGCAACGCTAGCGACAAGCGCGCTTGCGCGGGATTTGCGCACACTCGGTAAGCGGCGTAGCGCCGGCGGCAGTGCGGGGAGCGCAACTTCGCCCCAAAAATAGTGGTAGTACTCGCAGGCAAACCGACACAGTTGCAGCCAATTATTCTGCAGGGTAGGCCCGGGCAACCTTGGCCCCAGGTTGCGCAGCCGCGAGGCTTCGATATCACTGTGCTGCGAGAAGCCAACAACGATGCCCGCATGGCGGCGCTTGCCCACTTGCACCACACACAGGGCGCCTGCCTCAATGGGCAAGGCCGTCTGCGCCAGTGCTGGGCCTAGCAGCTGGCTGGCCGGCAGCTCCTCGACTCGATAGTCCAAGGGTTGCGCAATGGGTAAATCGACAATGACGCGCGCAAAATTTCCGTTGTGTGGGATGCTTCGCAAGATCAGCTAAAACTCGAAAAAGTCGCGCTAAGCACTTAATTTTTCTATGTTACATAATCGGAGAATCGTCAAATCCGGCGCGATGTGGATAAATATGTGGAGAAGTCGCCCCCCTGATGCCTGAATCCCTTCCCGTGCGCCAATTTGACTAGAGCGTGACCTCTTGCGCATATTATAAAAACTATTTATTTTCAATACGTTAGAACAAATTTTCGTGCTCGCTCGTGGCTGCCTGCCCGGAGAACCGCATAAACACGTGGTTTGCCCATTTTTGTGCATAAGTCAAGCCCCGCGGCGCAAGGCCCAAGTCAGACGCTAGGACATCCGGAGCGCTTTTAAGGTGGGTACCTACTGACCCAAAAATCGGCTCAGCTTCTTAACTTGCGGCTATAGCTGTGTACTACATCGACCAGAGCATCTACCACCGCGGGGTCCGTGAACTGGGAAATTCCATGCCCCAGATTAAAGACGTGCCCATCAAAACCTCCATCGGCGCGCTGTGGGGGACCAAAAGCATCTATCACGCGTCGTGCCTCTTCAACGGTAGCGCGCGCACCGGCACGAAGTACGGCCGGATCCAGATTGCCTTGCAAAGCGCAGCGCGCGCCAATACGAACTCGCGCCTGCCCCAGATCGACGACCCAGTCAACGCCCACTGCGTCGCAACCCGTGTCGGCAATATCTTCGAGCCACAGCCCACCGCCCTTGGTGAACGCGATGCAGGGCACGCGCTCGCCATCATGATGTCGATCCAGACCACGGATGACCTGCCGCATGGTGGCCAACGAGCAGCTGCGATACGCCGCGTCAGTCAAAACACCTCCCCAGGTATCGAAGATCATTACCGCCTGCGCGCCGGCGCGGATTTGCGCGTTCAGATAATCAGTAACGGCACGAACGTTCACCGCTAATAGGCGCTGCAGCAGGTCCGGCCGCGTATATAGCATCGACTTCACAAGGTGAAAGTCTTCAGAGCCGCCTCCCTCGACCATGTAGCACGCCAGAGTCCACGGACTACCCGAAAAGCCGATCAACGGAATGCGGTTGGCCAGTGCAGCCCGAATTGAGCGGACCGCGTCGATCACGTAGCGCAGTGACTGCTCCGGGTCGGGCGCAGCCAAGGACTCCACCGACGCTTCGTCGCGCACCGGGCGCTCGAATTTGGGTCCCTCGCCGTCAACGAAGTGCAGCCCCAAACCCATCGCATCGGGCACAGTAAGAATGTCGGAAAAAAGAATTGCGGCATCTAAGGGATAGCGCTCGACCGGCTGCAGCGTGACTTCGGTGGCAAACTGCGGAGATTTGGCTAGCGCCAAAAAGCTGCCTGCGCGGCGCCGCGTCGCGTTGTATTCTGGCAAGTATCGACCTGCCTGGCGCATCAGCCAAATCGGCGTGTACGGCGTCGATTGGCGCAGCAATGCCCGCAGCAAAGTGTCGTTGGTAGGTTTCACGAACGCTCGATGAATGATCGTAGCCACGATTCTCGCACGCCCGATTCGCCCATCTGGGCCCGATGGCGCGCTGACGGACTGGTCGTGGCACTGCGCATTCAACCCGGTGCACGCAAAACCGCAATCGTTGGCGAGCACGGCCAACGCCTGAAGATCGCCTTGCATGCGCCGCCCATAGATGGCAAAGCCAACGAAGAGCTGCTGCAGTTTTTGGCCCAACAGTTGCGCCTGCGGCGCAGCCGCCTGCACTTGCTTGCCGGTGCAGCGAGCAAGGACAAGAGCGTCCTGATCCAAATCGATGAGGCGAGCGCGCCTAACTTGCTAGCACAGCTTGTCCTGCGCCCACGCGAGGGCGCAGGCTAACGCAAGCGTAATTGACCGGACGGCGCGCGCGCCAAGCGCTTCCGTCCGCGTGGAGCCAGCCGCACGCGATTGCGCGGCAACTGGCCTACGTTGGCCGGCTTACTTGCCGGTCGAAGTCGCGGGAGCCGTCGGCGCAGGCGGAGCAGCTGGCGTGGCGCCTGCGGGCTTGCCGGTATCTGCCGGGGCCGCACCCTTGCTCGCGCCGTCAGCCTTAGCCTTGGCCTTTTTCTTGTGCTTCTTTTTGGCCGGCTTGGTTTCCGGTTTGGTTTCCGATGTCTTTGTTTCAGGGGTGGCCGCCGGCGCAGCTTTGGCCGGAGCCGGTGCCGGGGCGGGAGCCGCCGGAGCGCTAGGAGGATTCGAGGTTTGGGCGATTGCCGCGCCCGCCGCGAACAATCCGGAAATCACGATGGTAAGTAGCTTCTTCATGGATCTTTCCAAATAGTGATGAGCAAGTGTACGCAACGCCGGCTTTCCACCTATGCCGGCACCAACATCGCGCCCGTTACCGACGAGCTTACTAGTCCTCAACGCACCGCCGGCGCAATTCGTTGACGTTTGCGCGCCACACGGCGCACCAAGAAAAAGGGCGAGCCGGCAGCTCGCCCCTACAACTAAGCAAATAGTCAGACAAGCTTACTTCTTCTCGTCCTTCTTTTCGTCCTTCTTGGCTTCGGCCTTCTTCTCGTCCTTCTTCTCGCCCTTCTTATCGCCGGCCTTCTTCTCGTCCTTCTTCGCTTCGGTCTTCTTCTCGTCCTTCTTCATTTCGTCGGCGTAGACGGCACCGGCGGCGAACATCGAAGCGACCAACATTGCAAGCAGTTTCTTCATAAAGTTTCCAAGGTAAGTTAAATAGGTAATGGTGATTGCAGAGCGTTCGGCCGCCGGTTAAGTCGTTCGGCACACCCGCCCCGCAGCCATAACGCCGCAGCGCCACCAGCCGTTGACACGGTCAGCGAAGCCCGAGCGTTCCCAAAACGCTTCGGCGGCCTGTGCCAGCGCTCACTTGGCCCCCGCAAGGGTGCTGGCATTACCGCCTTGCGCCGCGCTTTGGCGGCGCATTATGCCGCGCAGGCCATGCCCGCGCTCAGCCCGGGCGGCGGCGGCCGATGAGCAGCAACGGCCATAGCCATATGGAAATCATCCACTTGGCAAGGCGCCCCAACGTGAAGCGGCCCGACTCGCCCTGGAGCGTCGCCCGAAACAGTAATGCCCCTCCGACGAGCACCCAAGCCATCAGCAGTAGATACGTGAGGGCTCGCGTGCGGTAACTACCAGGAACGAGGGATGCGAACCAGGCGGACAACATGACAGAAAACACGACCGCGACCAGCAAGGCGACCAGTGTGCCGCCCATGCGGCCCAAGGGGTCGCGCCCCGCGGGGCCCGGGTCAATAACTTTCATGGCCCGGCCCCCGATGCTGGGCCGGTGCACCGTCCCATTGAGCCGCTCGCGGTACATTCATGAGGTGTCCTCCGAATCCGATCCCATCGTTGCAATCGCTACCGCTACCGGGCGCGGCGGCATCGGCATCGTGCGTGTCTCGGGCACGCACATCGAACCGATACTGCTTGGCGTCCTGGGGGAGCGGCAGGCCCGGCGCTTGCAGCCCCGGCGGGCCCTGCACGCGCGTTTTTTTGACGCGGCGGGCCAATGTATCGACAATGGATTGGCGCTGCTGTTTCCGGCGCCGGGATCGTACACCGGCGAAAGTGTGCTCGAGTTGCACGGTCACGGTGGAATGGTCGTGCTGCGCCTGGTGCTGGCCCGCTGCCTGGAGGCGGGGCGCAGCGTCGGTGCCCGAATTGCGGAGCCCGGCGAATTTACGCGGCGCGCGTTTTTAAACGGGCGACTCGATCTTGCGCAAGCCGAAGCCATTGCCGACTTGATCGATGCAGGCACCGCGGCGGCGGCCCGCGGCGCGGTGCGCTCCTTAAACGGCGAATTTTCTCGCAGCGTGCAGCAGGTGGCAGGTGAGCTAACACAATTGCGCGCGCTTACGGAGGCGACACTGGATTTTCCGGACGAGGAAATCGATTTTCTGCGCTCGGCCGATGCCAGCGCGCGATTACAGCGTGCCGGTGCCGCGCTGGAGCAGGTGCGCGAGCGAGCGCAGCAAGGGGTTTTGCTGCGCGAGGGTGTGCACGTTGTCCTGATCGGCGCGCCCAACGTGGGCAAGTCCAGCTTGCTAAACGCGCTGGCGGGCGAGGACGTCGCCATCGTTACAGAGCATCCGGGGACCACGCGCGATCGCATCGAACGGGCAATACAAATCTCTGGTATCGCGCTAAACGTCGTCGACACCGCGGGTCTGCGCCCTACAAGCGATCCGATCGAGGGCATCGGGATCGAGCGCACGCTGGCGGCTATGGCACAGGCCGATGTTGTTGTTGAGCTGCACGATGACCGGGCACACTGGCAAGACGGACCCAATGGCGAAGAAATCGATCATTTCGTGCAAGGGCGTCTGGCGCCGGGAGCCGCACGATTGTGCGTGCACAATAAGATCGACCTGAGCGGTTCGGCACCCGGCGTGCGCGCGGGGCGCGTATACCTGTCGGCCAAGACGAGCGCTGGCATCGACAGCCTGCGCAGCGAGCTGCTTCGTATCGCTGGGTGGAACTGCGCGATGGGGGAGGAGACGGTTTTTCTGGCGCGCGAACGCCACCTGCACGCGCTCACGCGCGCTGCTTCCCACTTAAGCGACGCCCGTGCGCAAACGAGCGCCGGCGCGCCTCGCCTGGAGCTGTTTGCGGAGGACTTGCGCCTGGCGGCCGATGCGCTGGGTGAAATTACAGGCGCCGTTTCCTCCGAGGACCTTTTGGGTGAGATCTTCGGGCGCTTTTGTATCGGCAAGTAGCGCCTAAGCAATTTGGCGCGCCTGCCTTGGAAGATTTTGTCCACGAGCCCGCATGCGGTTGTTCGGCGTCCGCACTTTGGCAGAACCAGCGCCGCCGCAATGCCTGGGCGGCCCGGGCGCCGTGACCGCTTATTGGTACAGTCGCATTGCCTGCGCAAGCAGCTCGCATCTGGGTAACATCGGGCCACGAGCAGCGAGCGCAAGCGCGGGCGGCGGTTTGGCACTTACGCAATCAAACTTAGGAAACGGACAGGTCCGACTATGCGTCTTACTTTGCACGATCTGCGCCGGCTTGCCGCTGAGCGCAAGCTAGCAACGTTGACCTGCTACGACGCAAGCTTCGCAGCGCTGCTCGATGCGGCAGACGTGGACATGCTGCTGATCGGTGATTCCCTGGGGATGGTGATCCAGGGGCATGACTCGACGTTGCCGGTAACCGTTGCCGATGTTGCCTACCACACCCGCGCGGTTGTGCGCGGGGCTGCGCGCCCGTGGATCGTGGCCGACATGCCGTTTGGCTCCTATCAACAAAGCCCGCAGCAGGCGTTGGCCAATGCCGTTTTACTCATGCAAGCAGGCGCGCAGATGGTAAAGCTAGAAGGTGGGCCCGAAATGGCACCCACGATCGAGTTTCTTGTTCAACGCGGAGTTCCCGTGTGTGGCCACGTAGGGCTGACGCCGCAGCACGTCAATTCCTTTGGTGGCTATCGCGTGCAAGGCCGCGGCAGCGGCGCCGAGTACGTGCGAGGTGCGGCAGCGGCGGTGGAAAGTGCCGGCGCGGCCATGCTGGTTATCGAGGCCGTTCCCGAAACGGTTGCCAGCGCAATTGCAGCGCAAAGTCGCTGCCTTACGATCGGCATCGGCGCCAGCGTTCACTGTCATGGGCAGGTCCTGGTGTTGCACGACATGCTGGGTATTGGCGTGGGCAAACGTCCGAGGTTTGTGCGCAATTTTCTTGAGGGCGCCGGCTCCATATCGGTCGCCGTGCGCAACTATGTCCGCGAAGTTCGCGATGGCCGCTTTCCCGGACCCGAAAATGTCTATTCCGAGATGGCGTAAGGGTTGGGAGCGTTCGGCCGTTACGGGACTGGCGCGCATGCGGGGATTGGAGTAACTTTCTGACCGCAGTCGATTTCTGCGCTGCGAATTCCGGCTCCAAGTGCCATTCTGCTGCTTACCTCGTGATCTCATTGCAGTCCCGTTGCAACTGGCCTGCGTTCCGCAATCTCCTTGCCCTTCCGCAGTTCCCCGTTGCCATGCCGTCCCGTTGCAATTCGTGTCGCAGTGCTTCCCCGGTAATTGCGCATTTGTACCGCACCAATCGTTTGCGCGCCGCGGGCGCCCCCCGCGTTTTTTCGTAAGAAAGAAGTGATATGCCGACAGGCACCGTGAAGTGGTTCAACGAGACCAAGGGCTTTGGATTTATCAAACCCGATGACGGCGGCAGTGACGTGTTTGCCCATTACAGCGGGATCAAGTCCAAGGGATTCCGAACGTTGAAGGAAAACCAGCGAGTGGAGTATCAAGTCCAGCAGGGTCAAAAAGGTCCGCAAGCGGTTGAGATCAACGTGCTTTCCTGATCAGGCCTGGCAAAGCCTGTAGCCAGGGCCGGTTGTCCAACCGGCCTTTTTTCTTTTTGTTGGCGGCACCCAACCAGACGACATTGTCGGGAAATCCTCACTGCGCGCCGTATACTGCGGGCCGTGCCACGGCGCGGGGCGCCGTCGTGCACCCAGCCCGCTCGGTGTTGGAAATAGAACAAAGCGGCCAGCCAGATCGAGAACAAGAGGAATAGCGGACGGGTTGCTACGCCGCAAACGCTTTTGTGGGCAACGAGGATCTGATTCTTCAAACGCGGAACCTGGGCAGGGACTTCCGCGGCTTTACTGCCGTCAACGGTGTGGACCTTCGCGTTGCACGCGGCTCGATACATGCATTGATCGGTCCCAACGGCGCGGGCAAGACGACCTGCTTTAACTTGCTCACACGTTTTTTGCCTGCCACGCGCGGTTCGATCGTCTTTAACGAAGACGACATTACGCGGGCGGCGCCCCAGGATGTTGCGCGTCGGGGACTGATTCGTTCTTTTCAGATTTCCTCGGTGTTTGCGCAAATGAGCGTCTTGCAAAACGTGCGCATCGCCTTGCAGCGTCCCACGGGACTGAGCTTTCAGTTCTGGCGCAGCGACCGGATCTTGCAGCGTTTGGACGAGCGCGCCCGGGAATTGCTCGACCAAGTCGGGCTCGGCGCTGACGCCGAGCGACGTACGGTCGAGCTTCCCTACGGACGCAAGCGGGCGTTGGAATTCGCTACCACGCTGGCGGCCGACCCCAAGCTCATGCTCCTTGATGAGCCCACGCAAGGCATGGGGCACGAGGACGTGGGCCGGATCACCGAGCTTATACGACGCGTTGCGGCCGGGCGTACTGTGCTCATGGTAGAGCACAACATGAGCGTCATCGCGGGGCTGTGCGATCGCATAACAGTGCTCGCACGTGGCTCGGTGCTCGCCGAGGGCAGCTACGGGGAAGTTTCGGCAAATGCGGCCGTGCGCGAGGCGTACATGGGCGGTAGTGAGAGCCAACTGCAAGGCATCGGGCATTGATCATGGGTAGCGCCCTGGAAATCCGCGAATTGCACACTTGGTATGGCGAGTCGCATATCTTGCACGGCATCGACTTGCAGGTTCAGCCCGGAGAGGTCGTCACGCTGCTCGGGCGCAATGGGGCCGGACGCACCACCATGCTACGGGCAATCATGGGTCTGACGGGGGCGCGCCGCGGATCGATCCGGATCTATGGCACGGAAGTCATCGGCATTCCCGCGCACCGGGTCGCACACCTGGGTATTGGCTATTGCCCGGAAGAGCGCGGCATTTATGCGAGCTTAAGTTGCCTGGAAAATCTGCTGCTGCCGCCGCGCGTTTCCCCCGAGGGCGGAATGAAGGTGGATGAAATCTACGCGATGTTTCCCAATCTTCGCGAGCGTGCAAACAGTCCCGGCACGCGCCTGTCGGGCGGAGAACAGCAAATGCTGGCGGTGGCGCGCATTTTGCGAACCGGCGCGCGCTTATTGCTGCTCGATGAGATCTCCGAAGGTCTGGCGCCTGTGATCGTGCAGCAGCTTGCGCAGATGGTGCGGTCACTGCGTGAGCGCGGATTTACGATCGTCATGGTGGAGCAGAACTTTCGCTTCGCCGCGCCGCTTGCGGATCGCTTTTACGTCCTGGAACACGGCAAGGTACTTGATATGTTTTCTGCCGCGCAGCTTCCCGCTCGCGCGGATCGGCTCGGCGAGCTGCTGGGAGTATGACTCTGGAGGGAGGACGAGAAATGAAAGTCAAGGCATTGTTGCTGGGGGTTATGGCAGCTGGTTTGGTCGCAGGCGCACAAGGGCAAAAGCTCTCGGATAACGCGGTCCGAATAGGCTTTATCACCGATATGTCGGGCCTTTACGCGGACCTGGACGGAAACGCCGGTGCGGTGGCCATTCAGATGGCGATCGATGACTTCAAGGCAAAAAATCCCGGCTGGACGATCGAACTGATGACCGCCGATCACCAGAACAAGGCCGATATCGCTTCGGCCAAGGCGCGCGAATGGTTCGACCAAAAGGGAATGGACCTGCTGATTGGTGGAACCAACTCGGCGGCGAGTCTGGCCATGAAGACCGTGGCGGCAGAAAAGAAAAAGCCGTTCATCTCGATCGGAGCGGGAAGCTCCGCGCTCACCAACGAGGAGTGCACCCCCTACACGATCCACTATGCGTACGACACGTACGCACAGGCAAATGTGACCGGCGCTGCGGTAGTGCGCGCCGGCGGCAAGAACTGGTACTTTCTGACGGCCGATTACGCCTTTGGCAAACAGCTGGAAGGCGATACCGCGGCCGTAGTGACGGCAAACGGCGGCAAGGTCCTAGGCGACATCCGCCATCCCCTGAACGCTTCGGACTTTTCCTCCTTCATGCTGCAGGCACAAGCGAGCGGCGCGCAGATTCTGGGCTTGGCCAACGCGGGCGGCGACACCATCAACTCCATCAAGGCCGCCAACGAGTTTGGCGTAACGAAAACGATGAAGCTGGCTGGTCTTCTGATGTTCATCAACGACATCCACACGCTGGGGCTTCCGGTCACCCAAGGCATGTATATGACCTCTGCCTGGAACTGGACCCAATCGCCTGAGTCGCGTGCCTGGGCACAGCGCTTTTTCGAGAAGGTCAAACGTGAGCCGTCGTCACTTCAAGCTGCCGACTACTCGGCCGCGACGCAATACCTGCTGGCGGTCAAGGCGGCCGGCACTGACGATGGCGACGCGGTGATGGCGCAGCTAAAGAAAATGCGCATCAACGACATGTTTGCCAAGGACGGCTATGTCCGGGTCGACGGCCGAATGATTCACGACATGCGCCTGGAGCAGGTTAAGACGCCGCAAGAATCTAAGGAGCCGTGGGATTACGTTAAGGTCGTTGAGGTCGTCGCGGGAGAAAAGGCCTTTCGCCCGCTATCCGAATCCAAGTGCCCTCTCGTAAAGAAATGAGCTTGGGGAAGCTCGCGCCGCCGCGGCACTGCAATCGCGCGCGCGCTGGGTTCATCGGGCCAGGGGCGCCAAAGTGACTATGGTACTTGGCGTTCCCTTGCCGGCTCTTTTGGCCCAATTGCTGTTGGGCCTGGTGAACGGATCGTTCTACGCATTGCTGTCGCTGGGGTTGGCCGTGATCTTTGGCCTGCTCAACATCATCAATTTTTCGCACGGTGCGATGTACATGATGGGAGCGATGCTGGCGTGGATCGGAGCTGAATACTTCGGGCTGGGGTATTGGCCGATGCTGCTGATCGCGCCGTTACTGGTGGGCGCCTTCGGCATGCTCTTCGAGGTGCTGCTGCTGCGCAGGCTCTA
>Ga0187781_10003353_pt1 | contig 12083 bp, 8 predicted proteins | sample 0715_SJ02_MP02_2_FD_132447 | JGI IMG/M metagenome (GOLD analysis project Ga0187781, IMG submission 132447) | Tropical peat soil microbial communities from peatlands in Department of Meta, Colombia - 0715_SJ02_MP02_20_MG | ecosystem: Environmental > Terrestrial > Soil > Wetlands > Peat | place...
GAACTGGTGAAGGAGCAGGTCTACGAGCCGGACTGGCGTGGCGAGGAGCGCACCCAATACACCGTCAATGTCGCTAACGTTCTCGCCGACGTCTGCCCGGAGGGAGTCGTGCCGTCGATTCAGACCTCACCGCTCGGCTTCAAGCCGCGGGTGACCGGCGGCGATGTGGTCGACAGCTACACCGATCACGTTCTGCGTGTCGTCGCGCATCTCATCGCGTTGGAATCAAAGACCGGACGCACCGTGCGGCTGGCGCTCGAACCGGAGCCGTTCTGCTTTCTCGAGACCACCGACGAGACCGTCGAGTATTTCAATAAGCACCTCTATTCGGGCGCGGCGGCGGAAAAGCTCGCCAAGCTTGCGCACCTGCCGATCGCGGAGGCGAACGCGGCGCTGCGCCGGCATCTCGGCATCGTTTACGATATCTGCCATCAGGCGGTCGAGTACGAGGACATCACGGCGTCGCTGCAGAAGCTGGTCGATGGCGGCGTGCCGATCTTCAAGCTGCAGGAGGCCGCCGCTCTCTATGTTCCGGAAGTGACCCAAGGTGCGGTCGATACGCTGAAGAAATACGCCAAGACCATCTACCTCACGCAGACGATGGAAAAGCGCAACGGCAAGATCAACCGCTACCTCAATGTCGACGACGCCATCGCCGCCTTCGAGAAGGACCCGGGTGGCCCGCGCGAATGGCGCACGCACATTCATGTGCCGGTATTCCTCGACGATCTCGGTCAGTTCCGCACCACGCGGTTTGCCATCGAGGATGCCTTGCGCTTCCACAAGCAAAAGCCGCTGTCGCGGCATCTGGAAGTCGAGACCTATACCTGGGACATGCTGCCCGACAGCCTCAAGAGCGGCGACATCGTCGACTATGTCTGCCGCGAGCTCGACTGGGTGCGCGGGCAGTTGGTGTAGGGTTCGAATGAAACCTCCCGCTGAAAGGGGGAGGCCGATCCGCAAAGCGGATCGGGTGGGGGTCAGCGATTCCCGGACCCCTCCCCGGACCGCCAATGGCGGTCCAACCCTCCCCTTTCAGGGGAGGGAAAAGTGAAATGATGCTCCCGCACTCAGGAGACACGCAATGAAGGTCGGATTCATCGGGCTTGGCCGCATGGGCGAGGTGATGACGCGACGCCTGCTCGATGCCGGCCACGAGGTCGGCGTCTATAACCGCACGCCCGCCAAGCTTAAGCCGCTCACCGACGCCGGCGCCAAGGCGATCGACTCGATCAAAGCGGCGGCGCAGTTCGGCGATGCGGTTTTCACGATGGTGTCCGACGACGACGCCGTGTTGGGGGTGGTCGGCCAACCGAGCGGCCTCAAAGACTCGCTGCCGAAAGGCGGCATTCACATCTGCGCCGGCACCCACAGCGTCGGCGCCATCCAGAAGCTCAAGGAGATTCACGCCAAGGCCGGTCAGTTTCTGATCGCTTCGCCGATGCTCGGCCGCCCGGAAGTGGTCGCGGCTGGTCAGGCCGGCACGGTCGTAGGTGGGCCGCCGGAAGTGGTCGCGCGCTGTCGGCCGCTGTTCACGGCGATCGCGCCGCGTGTCGTCGATGCCGGCCCCGAGGCGGCCGGCGCTGCGGTCATCAAGATCGCCAACAACTTCGTGCTCGGCTGCGCCATCGAGGCGCTTGGCGAGGGCTTTTCGCTGGTGCGCAAATACGGCGTGGCGCCGGACGTATTCTTTAGCGTGCTGACCGATGGCCTGTTCAACTGCTCGGCCTACAAGAGCTACGGCAAGATCATCGCCGATCAAAAATATCTGCCGGCCGGCCAGCGCGCCATGAACGGTCTGAAGGACGCCAACCTGGCGCTCGCAGCCGGCGAAGCAGTCGGCGTGCCACTACCGAGTGGAAACGTCTGGCGGGATCGTCTGGTCGGCGCGGTCGCCCACGGCGAAGGCGAGCACGATTGGGCGGTCATGGCGCACGATCAGGCCCGCGCCAGCGGCCTGGTGTGAAAACTGTCGGTGGATTCCGATTTGGGAACTCACAGGTTCCACTCTCCGGCGCACTGCCATCTTAGCGTTACACGTTTTCGCTAACCTTCTCGGACTGTCGGCGCTCCACCGTTGCTGATCTTCACGGCAGGGGCGGCGTGTCATGATCAGCCGCCGGCATGCAGAACAGTCTTAGAGGAATCCGACGATGGACGATATCGCGGAGGCCGCGAGGCCGGTGCGTGCCGCATCGACGTCGGCTGAGCACAAATCTGTACAGCAATACATCGACGAATTGCCGGCTTGGTCCGATGGAACCAGCCTGAAATCCGCGCCCATGACCGGCATGCAGTGGCGCATCTGGTCGCTCGCCGCTGCGGGCAAATTCTTCGAAGGCTATGTCGTTTTCATGACCGGCGTCGCGCTGCCGCTGATCTCGCGGGAATTTCATATCGCGCCGGCGCAGGAGGGCATCATCGGCGCAGCAAGTCTCGCCGGCATTCTCGTCGGCGCTTTGCTGCTCGGTGGCCTGTCTGATTACTTTGGGCGCAAGACGATGTTCATCTGGGAGATGATCATCTTCTGCGCGTTCCTGGCGCTGTTGATCCTCTGCAGCAACTTCCTCTCGCTCGCCATATGCCTGTTCGGTCTCGGCTTGGCGCTCGGCTGCGACTATCCAACCGCGCATATGATCATCTCGGAGAACATCCCGAGCGCCAATCGGGGCCGGCTTGTTCTCGGCGCCTTCGGTTTCCAAGCTGTTGGGGCGCTTGCCGGTACCGGCGTGGGCTGCCTTGTTCTGGTGCTCATCCCCGAGCTCTCGGCCTGGCGCTGGATGTATGCCACCGCTCTTTTCCCCGCGCTTGCCGTGACCGTCGGCCGCTTCTTCATCGTCGAAAGCGCGAACTGGCTGGCGGTGCGCGGCCGCCACGACAAGGCCGAGCGATCGGTCGCCAGACTTCTGGTCCGCACGCCGCAATATCCGACGAACGTCCGGCTGGCGCGGGATGACGCAAACGCAAGCGGTGAGCAACGCCAATCATCCTTTTGGGCTTTGTTCAACAGCCGCAACCGCCGCGCCACCATCTTCGCGTCGGTGCCGTGGTTTCTCCAGGACCTCGGCACTTATGGCATCGGCATCTTCACGCCCGTCATTCTCGCTGCGGCGCTCGGCGGCGGCTCCGACCATGTTCGCAGCTTGAGCGATCTCATCGCCGACAGCATCCTGGCCGCGAAGGGTGCGGCGCTCATCGACGTCCTATTGATCGTCGGCATCGTCTTCGCCGTGATGCTGGCCGACAAATACGGCCGGATCAGGCTTCAGATCCTCGGCTTCATCGGCTGCGCCGCCGGCTTGCTCCTGGCCTCCTTTTCCATCGACTTAACGGGTGGAGGCAAGATTGCGCTCATCTTCGCCGGCTTCATGCTGTTCAATTTCATGACCAATATGGGTCCGAATGCGCAGACCTACCTGCTTGCCGGCGAAGTGTTTCCGACCGAAGTCCGCGGCATGGGGGCCGGCTTCGCGGCGGCGTTTGCCAAGATCGGCGCGGTCGCTACCGCCTTCCTGTTCCCGATCCTGCTCGATGCGATCGGCACACGGGCGCTGCTCTATTGCCTGATCGTCACTTCGATCCTCGGCGCTGTGGTGACCTGGCTCTACCGGATCGAAACGACCGGCGTGAACCTCGATGAGATCGGCCGTGCCGGCGATGACAATGCGCAAGGCAATCCAGCTGAAAAGGTGGCGGCGTGACCAAAACCCATCGCGATGGCCGGTGGCTGAGTTCAGGCCTGTTCGCCGCGGCGCTCGTTTCTTCTTCGCTGTGCGCTGCGCTGTTGACCGTGGCCGTGCCGCGCGCCCAAGCGGCTGGCAACGTAACGCTCAACGAGACCGGCTCCACGCTGTTTTATCCCCTGTTCCAACTGTGGATCGCCGATTACGCGCGCGTCGCGCCGAACGTCTCGGTCATCGCGGCCGCCACGGGTTCGGGCAAAGGGATCGAGGCGGCGATTTCAGGCGAGGCGCGGATGGGCGGGTCGGACGCGTATATGTCCGACGAGCAGGTGAAGAAGAACCGCGGCATTCTCAACATTGCGGTCGCCATTTCGGCGCAGACCGTGAACTACAATGTCCCCGGCCTGAATGAGACCGGCTTGAAGCTTGATGGGCCGACGCTGGCGGGCATTTATAGCGGCAAGATCACGACCTGGGACGCGCCTGCAATTGCGGCCAACAATCCCGGCGTACAGTTGCCGCACCAGACCATCGTCCCGATCCGCCGCGCCGACGCTTCGGGCGACACCTTTATCTTCACCCAGTTTCTCGATTTCTCGACACAGACATGGGGGTACCGGATCGGCTACGGCACCAGTGTCGCTTGGCCCGAGGTCGCCGGCGAGAAGACCGCGACCGGCAACGAGGGCACGGTGCAAGCGCTCGCTGCGACGCCCTATGCGGTCGGCTATGTCGGCGTCAGCTTTCGCGACGCGATCGCCGAGGCCGGCCTCGGCACGGCGCCGCTCAAGAACCAGAGCGGAAAATTCGTGCTGCCGACGGCCGAAACTGTCAGCCAAGGGGCTTCCGCGCTCGATGCGCGCACGCCGCCGGACCAGCGGCTGACCCTGGTGTTTGCTCCCGGGGAGCGATCCTACCCGCTGGTCAATTACGAGTATGTCGTGGTCGCGGCCCGGCAAGACGATCCACAGATAGCGGCCGCTCTCCGCAGCTTCCTGCGCTGGGCGGTTTCTGCGGAAGGCGGCAATGCGGCGAAATATCTGGACGCCGTCGGCTTCATCCCGCTGCCGACCTTCATTCGTGCGCTGAGCGAGAATCAGATCGATCTCATCAAGGCGCCGAGCCAAAGCCAGTAGTTGCGCTAGCATCGGGACTTCGAGCGGCCTCACGTAGTCCACGGAGCGCCGTGACCTGCCCTCTCCCGCGTGCGGGAGAGGGCCGCTCGGCGGTTCAACAACAAGAAAGGGTGAGGGTCCCGGCCGCGACCCCTCACCCAGCCGTGCCAGCGTGAACGCTAGTGTGTTGCCCTCTCCCGCGAGGGGAGAGGGCACACATTCAGCGCTCAGCTGAACGCTGCCTTGAAATCCTCGACGAATTGTTTGGTCGTGATCGGCGCGCGCCCCACCAGATCCTCGATCAGCTTGGTGTTCTCGCTCGAAAAGCCGCCAGCCGCGCCGACTTTGGCCATGGCGACGAGGTGCGCGACCAGCCAATCCGGCATGCCGCGCGATTTCATGCCCTGCTCGGCCTGCTCGGGCGTGATCCCGACATAGGCGATCGGCCGGCCGAGCACGATCGAGAACACCTCGGCGAAGGCGCCGTAGGTCGTGAGCTTGCCGGTCAATTCGTAGATCTTGCCGGCGTGTGGCGCCGGATCGACGAGGATGCGCGCGCCCACCGCGCCGGTGTCGCGCACATCGATCAGCGCCACCGGCAGGTCCTTGGCGAAAGGCAGCACCATCTTGCTGTCGGTCTTGATCGAGGCCGCCTGGCCCAGCACATTCTGCATGAACAGGCCCGGGCGCAGGATCACCCATTCGATACCGCTTGCCTTGAGCCTTTCCTCGATGGCGGCGTGGCCGCGGCCCACCACCGATTCGGAATCCGCCTTCGCCACGGCGCGGCCGCCGCCGACCCGCACCAGATATTTCGTGCCGGCTTTGAGCGCCGCATCGAGCACGTTGTTCTGCTGCTCGACCATGCCGGGATTGTGCCCGGTGACGACGAACACGCTCTCGGCGCCGGCAAGCGCCTTTTCCAGCGCCGGCGGATCGGTCAGTTCCGCGACCGCCGTTTTCGCATCGGCCCCCAGCACCTCGCGCGCTTTGTCCGCATTGCGAACGATACAAACCGGATTTTGTCCGAGCGCCCGAAGCTCGTTCACCACCGCACGTCCGGTATTGCCCGTCGCTCCGACTACCGCAATCGTCATCGTCGTTTCCTGCCCATCGTGGTTTTGCCGGCTTGCCCTATCAGGTTTTTTGCGCCCTTGAAAACACCGTTTGCGCCGCCCGCGGTACCGGCATGTGCCTTCGCTGATTGTCTTGGCCCGGCGTCTTCGGTAATTCTCTCGTTGCCGGTCCCGGCGAATGCCCCTTTTCCTGCCGAAGAAATTATGAGGAACACCCAATGAAATACAACCGCCCGCAAGCGACCGCCTCCTGGGGCACCATGGCCAAGGACTGGGAGAGGGGCATCGACTACGATCGCCTGCACAAGGCGCGGGTGAAGCGGGCGCAGGAGGCGATCCGTCACGCCGGTTTGGGCGCGGTGCTCGCCTTCAACTTCGACAATATCCGCTACATCACCGGCACCCATATCGGCGAGTGGGCGCGCGACAAATTTATGCGCTACGCCATCTGCCCGGTGGTCGGCGAGCCGCTGCTTTGGGATCCGGCGCCGCCGGCCAAGCGCATCTCCTCGCCCTGGATCGCCGACAATGTCGCCGCGCCGATCTCCACCATGCAGGGCGGCCTGCCGCCGCAACTCAACATCCAGGGCGACTTCGCCAGGCAGATCAAGAAAGTCCTGATCAAGCTCGGCGTCGACAAGGAGCCGATCGGCATCGACCTGATGGAACTGCCGATGCTGCGCGCGCTGGAGAAGGAAGGCATCGAGGTGGTCGACGGCCAGCAGGCCATGCTCGACGCCCGCGAAGTGAAAACGCCCGACGAGATCGAGCTTCTGAAAATGGCCTGCGCCATGGTCGACGCCACCTATGTCGACATCGCCCGCGCCATCCGCCCGGGCACGCGCGAGAACGAGCTCGTCGCCATCGCCAACGACCGGCTGTTCCGTTTGGGCTCGGAGCGGGTCGAATGCGTCAACTCGGTGTCGGGCCAGCGCGGCCGCCCGCACTCGCACACCTTCTCGGATCGCATCATCCAGCCGGGCGACATGGTGTTCCTCGACATCATGCATTCGTTCAACGGCTACCGCACCTGCTACTACCGCACCTTCATCTGCGGCGAGCCGAACAAACATCAGATCGACGCCTACGAAACCGCGTCGAAATGGATTTCCGCGTCGATCGACTTGATCCGCCCGGGCATCACGCCCGATCAGGTGGCGCAGGTCTGGCCGGACGCGCAGGAATTCGGCTACCGCGACGAAGCCGAAGCCTTCCTGCTGCAATATGGCCACGGCGTCGGACTGTCGCTGTGGGAACGGCCGATCATCAGCAAGCGCTACACCGGCCAGAACACGCCGCTGAAGGAAGGCATGGTGTTCGCGCTCGAAACCTGGAAGGGCGCCGAGGACGGCTCCGGCGCCGCCCGCATCGAGGAAGAGGTCGTCGTCACCAAGGACGGCTGCCAGATCATCACCAACTTCCCTTCGCACAAGCTGATCTCGTGCGGGCTGCCCGGCTGCGACGTGTTTTAGTTTCTCATCACTCGGGACGGCGCACGCACTCGTAGCCCGGCTTGAGTGAAGCGAAACCGGGATAACCTCTCCGCCATGGTTCGCTATCGGCGAAACTTCGTTTGGCGAGCGGAACAGTTGGTTCCGGATTTCGCTGCCGCTCAATCCGGGCTACAGATACTGCGCCGCCCGAAATGATCGTCCCCGTAACGGCGACATTGTGCCTTGACAATCGTCCCCATTTCAGTTACATTTGCAAAATCTCGCTCATCGAGGGACGCATTCCGGATGCGATCTGAAGTGTGGAGCGAGTGCGGTGCTTCCGCGCGGGCTCGCAAGCCGCGCCGGAGCGGCTTCGGGCATCATTCCCTTCGGTACTACGGCCGAGGCGTGGGGTGCTGCCACTGCACTGGGACAGGATAGAGCGGGTAACGCCCGCTTGATTCTAAACCCAGGAAGCATGGCCTGGAGCTGAGTCAGGGATGTCAAAGTCTCTGGCGAGAGCCGCGGCGTAGCGCCGGAAGGCGGGCGCGCCTCCGAAAACGGCGCGCAGCCGCGCAACAGATGAGTGGCGCAGACTGCGTACACTTGTCTGCGCGAGCGCGGCAATGGTTGGCATTGCGCCTTTCGGCGCTTCGCCTCCCTCTATTTTGCCGGGGGCGAATCTATTTGCTTCGTGATTGGCAAGGCTCGGGCACGAGAACGTGTCGCGAGAACGATTTCCCACGTCGTCATTGCCGGGCACAAGGCGCGCAGCGCCGTCTTCGCATTCGATGACCCGGCAATCCACGCGGGGCGTCGGCTTTCTGAGACCAGAGCATGATCCGGAAAAGCGGATACCGGTTTTCCGAAAAGATCATGCTCCATCAAAGATCTAAAGCGCGATGGCGATTCAACATAACCCATCGCGCTCTACCGGCGCCGTTTGATTCGCAGCGCGTCAGCATGGACCACCGGGTCATAGGCGGAGCGAAGCGACGCCGTTCTTCGAACGGCTATGCCCGGTGGTGACGATAAAAAACTGGGTGGCAGCGTCGATGCAAGCTTCAGCGAACAATCCGGAGGCCTTGCGCCGCGCGCGCAGCGGCCGACCCGCTACTGATCGCTCGACTCCATCTCGGAGTCCGGATCGTGCGGCGGGCTCAAGGGCGGCGCTTCGGCGCGCAGCATCGTCGGGGCCGGTTGGTTGCCGCTCTCGGTATCGCGCCACCGTCCCAGGCTTTCCGCGATCACCTTCACAGAGGCCGACGCGGTTTGCGCCAGGTGGGCATAGCGGGCGTTCATCCGCCGTACCCGCTCGGCTTCGGACAGCAAGAAGTCGCGCGCAGTCTGCAATTCGGCCATCAGCTTGTCGATGTCGGCGATCGAGGCCGCGCCAGCCAGCAAGGCGTCTTCGCAGGGCAGGTCAATCAGCTCTGCCGCAACGGCAAGCCTGTTGCGGCGCACGAGGGCGCGAATGCCGCCTTCTATCGATGCTGCGTCTGAGTCGGAGATCGGCGGATCTGACTCGGCAACTTCGGCAACACCCATAGCTTTCCCCATTTGGCAGTCGCCCAGACGAGGCTACATTGGACCGCTGCGGTAAACGCCTCCTTAATCTTGCTGCTCCGCACACGATGCGTTGTCAGGTATCGGTTACGGGGTGTTGGTAAGCGAACGCCGCCGTCGGCTCGCGACGAGGACTGCCGATCGCTATATGTTCATCAACCGACAGAACTTTGGAACGCCCCGCCTTGCCCCATACGCCCATCACCATCCTCACCGGCTTTCTCGGCAGCGGTAAGACGACGCTGCTCAATCGCGCGCTGCGCGATCCGGCGATGGCCAATACCGCGGTGGTGATCAACGAGTTCGGCGAGGTCGGCCTCGATCACGCGCTCGCTGCCCAGAGCGACGACACCATCATGGTGCTGGAAAACGGCTGCCTGTGCTGCACCGTGTTCGGCGATCTCGTCACCACCCTGAACAATCTTTATCACGCCCGCGAGGCGGGCGAGATTCCGCGCTTCGATCATGTGGTGATCGAGACATCGGGGCTTGCCGATCCGTCGCCATTGATCCAGGCGTTTCTGTCCGATCCGGTCCTGGCCGGGCTTTATCGCATCGGCGTCGTGGTGGCGACGGTCGATGCAGTGAACGGCCCGGCGACGCTCGACAATCATGTCGAATCCGTGCGCCAGGTCGCGCTCGCCGATCACATCCTCATCACCAAACTCGATCTGGTCGATCCGGCCCGCGTTGCGGAAGCCGAGGCCGCGCTCACCGCGCGCCTGCGCCGGCTCAATCCGGCGGCGACGATTTCGCGCATCGACGATCCCGCCTTCGATATCAGGCTTTTGCGCGCCGAAGGGCTCGATCCGGCCAACGCCAAGGCGGACGCGCGCGCCTGGCTCAATGCCGCAGCCTACGAACAGGCCAACGCGCATCATCACCATGCCCATGACGGGCACGATCATGATCACGCCGATCACGATCATCACCATCTGCACGATCGCGACATCGCCTCTTTTTGTTTTACGCGCGACAAGCCGATTGCCCGCGAAGCGCTGCGGCTTCTGCTCGATGCGCTTCAGCAAAACCTTGGGCCGAACCTGCTGCGCGTCAAAGGCATCGTGAATGTCGCTGAAGAGCCCGATCGCCCGGCGGTGATCCAGGGCGCCCAGCATCTCCTGCACAATCTGTCCTGGCTCGAGCGCTGGCCGGATGCCGACCATCGCAGCAAGATCGTGTTCATCACCCAGGGTTTCGACCGCGCCGAAGTGGAAGATATGATCGCGCTGCTCGACCGGGTGGCGACGCGCACGGCGGCGGCACGGGCGCGCGCGCAGAGCGCGGGGTGAGAATGGTTGCCCGGGTTGAGCCAACGGGTCCGGCCCGAAGTGGCCGGTCCGATGACAAGCTCCGCGAAACCCGGGAGCTGAATGGAGGTTTCAACACCGCTCCCGGATTTCGCGACTGCCAGCCCGGATTACTGGCCCCCCGACTTGATCGGGCAGTTGAGCATCCACTGCACGCCGAACTGGTCCGTCAGTTTGCCGTAATAGTCGCCCCAAGGCTGGATGCCGAGCGGCGTCGTGATGGTTCCGCCTTTGGCGAGGCGGTTGAAAAGCCGATCCGTCTGTTCGCGGTCGTCCATCGTGAGAAAATGCGCCGAACCGCGCATCGGCTCGGCATCGTGATTGTCCGATGCGTAGAACAGAACTCCCGGTCCTTCGAAACGGGCATGCATGATCTTGCCGCGCATGGCCGCAGTCGGCGCGACCTCGACATCGTAGCGTTTTACTTCAGTGACCTTGCCCAATCCGCAGTGCGTATAGAAAGCAAGCGCGGCTTCGCAGGCCGTCGTGAAGAAAAGATAGTTGGCAAGCAGCATGGCTACGCTCCGGCTTCCGGGCGGCAACGCTGCCTTCCGGCGGGATCGAACGCCGCATAGAGTAGGGCTTGGCGCAATCACACAACAATCACATAGTCAGCAAAGGAGGAAGGAGTAGGTGCCGGAAACAGGCTACGACTACATCGTCGTCGGATCGGGCTCGGCGGGTTCCGTGCTCGCCAACCGGCTGTCGGCCCGGCCCGAGATCAAGGTGCTGCTGCTGGAGGCGGGCGGCTCGGACAATTCGTTCTATGTGCGCATGCCGGCGGGCATCGCCAATCTTTCCGGTCCGCGTTTCAACTGGGGTTACGAAACCGCGCCGCAGGCTGCGATGAAAGGCCGGCGCATGTATTGGCCGCGCGGCCGCCTCATCGGCGGCTCAAGCTCGGTCAACGCCATGGTCTATATGCGCGGGCAAGCGGCCGACTACGATCACTGGCGCCAGCTCGGCAATGCCGGCTGGAGCTATGACGATGTGCTGCCGTATTTCAAGAAAGCCGAGCGCAACGAGCGCCTGCACGACCGCTTTCACGGCGGCGACGGCCCGCTCAACGTCGCCGAGCGTCCCTATACCAATCCGCTCAGCCATGTTTTCGTTGCGGCGGCGCAGCAAGCGGGCCTGCCGTTCAATCCGGATTTCAACGGCGCGCTGCAGCTCGGTTGCGGACTGTTTCAGGTGACGCAGAAAAACGGCCGGCGCTGGAGCGCGGCGTCGGCCTATCTGCATCCCGTGGCGGCGCGCGAAAATCTTACCGTCCTGACAAAGGCGCGGGCGACGCGTGTGCTGATCGAGCGTGGCCGCGCCGTCGGGGTCGAATATGCGCGCGGGCGAAGGCGGTACACCGCGCGCGCGACGCAAGAGGTGGTGCTCGCCGCCGGCGCGATCAATTCGCCGCAACTGTTGCTGCTCTCCGGCGTCGGCCCGGCCGATGAGCTGCGCCCGCTCGGCGTTTCGGTAGTGCAGGACCTGCCGGGCGTCGGCAAGAATTTGCAGGACCATCTCAACGTCAACATCGTGCAGCGCGCCAAGCGCGGCTCTACGCTCGACGGCAAGAATCGCGGGCTCGCGCCGATCGGCGTGGCTCTGGAATTTCTATTCGCCGGCACCGGCCCGGGCACCACCAATGTCGCCGAAGCCGGCGCGTTCGCGATCAGCGCGCACGGCGCGGCGACCCCCGACATCCAGTACCATTTCATTCCAGCGCAGGTGGTCAATCATGCGCGCACGCCGATGGACGGCGATGGCGTTACCTTGCACGCCTGTTGCCTGCGGCCGCAAAGCCGCGGCGAGATCCGGCTTGCCTCGACCGATCCGCTTAAAGCTCCGGTCATGGATCCGAATTATCTCGCCGCCGATTACGATCTGAAAATCCTGATTGCGGGCC
>Ga0187781_10003355_pt1 | contig 12075 bp, 7 predicted proteins | sample 0715_SJ02_MP02_2_FD_132447 | JGI IMG/M metagenome (GOLD analysis project Ga0187781, IMG submission 132447) | Tropical peat soil microbial communities from peatlands in Department of Meta, Colombia - 0715_SJ02_MP02_20_MG | ecosystem: Environmental > Terrestrial > Soil > Wetlands > Peat | place...
CATCTGGATCTCTCTGCTCGAATGTTACTAAGCAGATTCGACGACGAAGATATGAGCGTCTCGACGGCTTTCTACTATCGAGGCGCCGGACAAATTTCCATGCAGTTTCTTGATCGTGGAAGAAAGTATTTTGGGCTGGAATTTAAGACCTTCCCCGCCGATACACCCGAACAGGAAATCCTTTCCCAAATTCCCAGCTCACCGACATTTCCGGCAAGACTGCATCCAGGAAACAGCGACTTCTGGATTGTGAGTTCGACTCACCTCCGAAGTGTATGGGCCGGAAATACATTTTCTTTGGGCACTCGAAAGAAGGACACATTCGTTCTGACTTCCGGCCAGGCAGAGCAAGTGTCGATGATCGAAAGCGAATCATCAAGCTACTTGCATGCACGAACGAGAAATTATGAGGCCATCGCACTGCGTTGCTTTGACGCTTACTTGTTGGTTGTCTTGCCTGCCCCTGGCAAAAGCTTGTCCGAGCTTGCAGGTGAATTGGCAATTGACGCTAAGTCACCGGACGATCAACTGAAGTGGGAGATCGGCCAGGTTGAACTCCCCGAATTCTCTTTTCAGTTTGAATCGGACCTGCGTCCCGCACTCGAAAAGCTGGGAGTCCGCCAGGTATTCTCAAATGTCGATGCTTTATCCCCAATGGCAAAACCCGGTGCCCTGCTCCGCGGCGTAGTCCAGAACACCGACATCGAAGTCAACCGGGAAGGCATCCGGGCCAACTCAACGACCGTCACAAACGGAATTTACGGCGGAATTTGCGGCGGCTGTAATGAGCCATTTCACATGGTCGTAAACAGGCCGTTCATTTTCCTCATCCGCGACGTGCATACAAACTCCCTGCTCTTCGTCGGAACCGTCATCGACCCCGCAGCCCACAAAAATTAACTTCCAAGCCCCGATCAACGAGGTTACAGGACAGGCCCATTTCTGGTACTAAACTCTTCTGTCATAACCGTCAAGGATAAATCTGACCGAGTAGTACATGCCTCTATCGTCGTGATAGAATCCGCCGGGTCAACCAATACACTCACGCTTCCTTCCTGTGTTCCACGATTAGGAAGCAATTGGGTACGCCGGCAAAGGCTCAGATGTTTTTGAGGAACTACCTGGGAGTTCAAAATGCAAATTCCGGCCCATGCATCCTGCCAATATCCCGCGCATCAATCGGCCAGAGCCGGAGCACGCGCAATGTCAACCTGTGGCGAGCGACCTGGACAAACCCCAGTCAACTTCACCCAAGTGTTCTCGCACCACGCCGCATGCTTCGTTTTCGCCGTGCTCGCTTGCCTCCTCTCTGTAGGCTGCCGTGGCTCGAGTACGCAACAACAATCTTCTCCCCCACCTATGTTTACCAATTTCGATGCGCCGGGAGCCGGAACGACGGCTCCCCAGGGCACGTTCGCTCTTGATGTCAACGCGAATGGCGCCGTGGTCGGATATTTTATTGATGCGACTACTACGGTTCATGCGTTCGTGCGGGACAACTCCGGTGACGTGACGACATTCGACGGCCCCGAGGCGCGCACACAGATGTTCCTGGGCACCGAAGCCGTCGCAATCAACGGATCCGGCACGATTGTAGGCTTCTTCGTGGATCAATCGAACGTCGAGCATAGCTTTTTGCGAGCCACGGACGGCACCCTTTCTGTTTCTGATCCGCCGGATAGCGTCTTCTCGGCGGCGACCTGCATCAACGATGCGGGGACTGTGATCGGCGACTTTCGATTCTCATTCGGTTCCGCACTTGCCTATATACGCTCCAATACTGGAACGTTCGGCGAGTTCGTTGTCCCCGAGGGACAGTTATCGTTAGAGCCGCTTCCCGAGCAGATTAATGCCGCCGGGACCATCGTCGGGCGCTTTTTCGACACCACTGGCCTGAGTCACGGGTTTCTTCAGGACGCAACAGGCATGCAAACAATTCTCGACGCACCAGGTGCGGGTTCGGCACTCGGCGACGGAACTACGGCACTGGACGTCAACGGGCCTGGGGTAGTCGTAGGCTTCATCCATAACGGCTCGGCAGATGGCTTGGGTATTATTCACAGCTTCATGCGTGCCGCTGACGGGACATACACCGTATTCGATCCTCCTCAGGCGGGTCCGAATGGCTCGCTGGCGGATGGTGTCAACGACAGCGGCGCGATCGTCGGAATATACACCGATGTGAACTTGGTACGGCACGGATACTTGCGGCAGCCGGATGGCACTTTCGTCAGCCTCGATGACCCTGACGCTGCTCAGCTTCCAACAACTTCTGTCAGCTTGGGCACCGCACCCCGGCGCATCAACAACAGTGGCACGATCGTCGGGCTGTTCACCGATCCAGGTGGCGTCCGCGACAGCTTCGTCTGGCAGTAATCTCGCTGAGGTTACCTCAGCCCCTGACTTTCTGCCTTAACCTCCCAACTGCTACCCGCCCCACCAAAAATTGATACCCGCGTACCATTGACCGTGACGCTCTGTTATGCAATAGTAACTTGGGGGAATTATCGGAACATGACCCACGGGCAAATCGGGCTGGGGAGACGAGAGTCATTCCCAAATTGGAACTGCCGATCCGACCAGGATCGGCATCCTGAGGGAGCATTGCGACCGAAGGATCTATTCCCGAGATTCTCCGTCGCCGCCGTGGTCTCTAATCGTCACATCCCGTTATTAGAATTCTTCCCAACCCATTCAAAACAGAGCCAACTAACATTTTCTAGTCGTCACACATCGGCGTCTTCCCCGTTCGCGACTCACGATTCACGAACTACGAATCCCGGACTTTCTAATCGAACATGATAACGATTAGAATTCGACGCAAATCCTTTATCATCAATAAAAACTCAATTTCTAATCGAACATTTTTCCACGCGCAACAGCTTCCGTTTAGTATCAAACCCCCAGCCTCCAGCGTCCAGCCCCCCCGGGCCGCCGAAGCCGCCCTCCAGGCGAAGGAGCCTAATCGTCACATCCCGTTATTAGAATTCGCCGCAACTCATTCAAAACATAGGTCACTGGTAATTTCTAATCGTCACACATTTGCTCTTTTGTTCCGAGAAGGTTTCCCTTCGCGAGACGCAGCGCGGAATTTCTTCCCACCTCTCGCCTATGATTTTTTCCTGGCCGCCGAGGTGGCTAATCGCAACAGTCCGGAATTAGAATTCACCCTAACTCCTTCCAGTGCAATAGATGCTTCATTTCTAATCGCAACAAAATTGCACTTTCCAGCTTTCGCCTCTCCGGGGCACTTCCAAAAAATGGAGGAAACCTCAATCCCCTCTGCGTCCCGCATTAGCCGTACGGCAAAGCGCCCGAATCCTCTACCCCGGGATATTCACCCCGCTCAAGATTCCCCCCAGATGCCCGGTCAGCACAATCAGCCCCGCCGCGAGAAATTCCAGCGGCAACCTGTAAACCGGCAAAGCCCCCTCATCCCGGCGCCTCGCACGAAAATGCACCCAGCCAATAATCCACAGCAGCACACTCGTCGCGCAGGCCAGCACCAGATGCTCGAGCAAAATCCCCTTCAACTTGTGCCCGCCCAGCGCCCATTGCCAAGCGGCGATGCCACTCGCGATCACCGGCACCGTAAAGAGAGCCGCCGCCAGCAAATTGTAATAAGCAGCAGCCGCCACCGCGCGGCTCTTGGTCCGCTGCGCAATCAGGTCGAAAACGAATCCCATCAGGAAAAGTGCAATCGGAAAATGAATCAACACCACATGCTGCGCGTGCTTCTCGAGCAGCGCCGCTTTGATATCAAACGGATGCACGGTAATCGCTCCCTTTCGGCAATAGCGCCGTGCCGGCTTATCAAGTCCGGCTTCGGTCCCTTCACACCATGCAGACAGCAAAGGGCGCCAAAATATTCCGCCGCGCGACCCCTCAGCCTGCATCGGCGGCTGTTTTTGAAAATGGTGCACACCATGTCCCCAACTGGCGCATCGCGGCCAGAGTCCGCTAGAATGAAGAAGAGATGATTCAGCCGCGGCACAAAACGGTGGGCGTGAAGGTTGGCAAAGTCCAGGTCGGCGGAGGCGCGCCTGTCGTCGTGCAGTCCATGACCAACACCGACACCGCCGACGTCGCCTCGACCACTCAGCAATGCTTCGAACTGGCCCAGGCCGGCTCCGAACTCGTCCGCATCACGGTCAACGTCCCCGAAGCCGCCGCGGCCGTGCCGGAAATAAAAAAGCGCCTGCTCGACGCCGGTTGCAACGTTCCCATCATCGGCGACTTCCACTACAACGGCCACGTCCTGCTCACCAAATTTCCCGAATGCGCCCTCGCCCTTGACAAATACCGCATCAACCCCGGCAACGTCGGCCACGGCCAGCGCCGCGACGAGCAATTCTCCACTATCTGCAAAGTCGCTCGCGACAATGGCAAACCCGTCCGCATCGGCGTCAACGGCGGCTCGCTCAATCAAGAGCTCGTCATGCGCAAGATGCAGGAGAATACCGACCGCGACCTCGGAAAATCCTCCGAAGAAATCATCAACGAGTGCATGGTGCTGTCGGCGCTCGAATCCACAGAGCTCGCGCTCGAATGCGGCTTGCGCAAAAACCACATCATCATTTCCTGCAAGGTTTCGCGGCCCAAGGATTTGGTCGAAATTAATCGCGACCTCGCACGCAAGACGGACCAGCCGCTGCACCTCGGCCTGACCGAAGCGGGTATGGGCGCGAAGGGCCTCGTCTGGTCTGCTGCCTCGATGGGCATTCTGCTCGAAGAAGGCATCGGCGATACGATTCGCATTTCGCTCACGCCTCGCCCCGGCGGTGACCGCCGCGAGGAAGTCTATGCCGCCTGCGAGCTGCTGCAATCGCTTGGCCTGCGAACTTTCGCGCCGAGCGTCACGGCTTGCCCCGGCTGCGGCCGCACCACCAGCACCACCTTTCAGGAATTGGCCGAGAGCATCCAGGGCTACATTCGCGACCAGATGCCGGAATGGAAGCGGCACTACGAAGGCGTTGAGCAATTGAAACTCGCCGTCATGGGTTGCATCGTCAACGGCCCGGGCGAATCAAAAGCCGCGAACATCGGCATCAGCCTCCCCGGCACCGGCGAAGCCCCCCGCTGCCCCGTTTATATTGACGGGCAGCATTTCGACACGCTCGAAGGAACTTACGACGAGCTTTCCGCCGCGTTTCAAAAATTAGTGGACGATTACGTCGCAACGAAATTCCACAAACGCGAAACGCCGCTCCCCGCCACTTCGGCTCCAGCCGTCGCCTCGCCGCCAGGAAAGTCCGCGCTCCGCGTCATCGCCTAGCGCGAAAAAATGTGGAAATTAGTTCTGGCCCGCACGCCACGCGCCAGGCGCGAATTTGCAATTCGGAAATTCTCCTTGCCGCATCCCCACAAAATTTTTCCCGTTTGCGTTAGACTCGCTTCAAGTTCACGGCCATGACGCAAACTTCCCCTTCCGCGCGCGGTCGCTCGCATGACTGACGATTCCGCTCCGAAGATCGTCAGCTCATTTCCAGCATCCGAATCTTCCTCTTCTCACGATGTGCCCGAATGGCAGCGCGGATTCTGGAGCCTGATCGTCACGCAGTTCCAGAACGCCTTCAACGACAACGCCCTGAAATTCCTGGTGATTTACATCATCGTGGCCCTGAACTTCCCGCAGGACACTCGGGAGAACCTGATTCTCGTCGTCGGCGCACTATTCGCGCTGCCCTTCATCTTTTTCTCCATGGTCGGCGGGAATCTGGCCGATCGCTATAGCAAGCGCAGCGTGGTGATCGGCACGAAGGTCATGGAAATCGGAGTGATGGCTGTCGCCATCGCCGGCCTTGCGATGCACAGCCTGCCCGTCGAGTGCGCTGCTGTCTTCCTGATCAGCACGCAGGCCGCGCTTTTTGGCCCTTCGAAATATGGCCTGCTGCCGGAACTGGTCCCCGAAAAGAAGCTGTCATGGGCCAACGGCATCATCGAACTCGGAACCTTCCTCGGCAGCATCACCGCTGTGATGGCTGCCGGCTTCCTCGCGGAACACTATCGCGGCCGCGAAGGTATGGCCGGAGTCGTCCTGCTTTGCTGCACCCTATTTGGGCTGACCACGAGCTTTGGGATTTCGCGCGTTCCCGCCGCCGATCCAGGCAAGAGAATCCGCTGGAACCCGATTGGCGATCTCGGCGGCCAGATGACAACGATTCTGGCCGATCGCACGCTCGCCTGGGCCGTGATGGGCAATACCTACCTGTTTTTTCTCGCCGCGCTCCTCCAATTCACCATCGTCATTTACGGCCACGATGTCCTTCACGTGGACGAGTCTCACATCAGCTACATGCAGGCTGCCGTGGGAATCGGAATCGGTGTCGGCAGCCTGGTCGCGGGATACCTCTCGGGCGGAAAGATCGAGTACGGACTGATTCCTCTCGGCGCCATGGGCATGACGGTTTTCGGCTCGCTCCTTTACTTCCCGGGACCGGGCACACGGCTGGCTGACTGGATTCAGAGCCTTGCAGGCTCAACAGCTCCGCAATTCGTGCAAATCGTAATCCGGGATATCGCGCTCGGATTTCGCCTTCGCATGGCCGATTTGGGGCTGCTCGGATTCTTCGGTGGATTTTTTGCCGTGCCGATCGGCGCACTGATCCAGCATCGCCCGAGGCCCGAGCAAAAAGGCGGCGTCATCGCGGCGGCCAATTTCTGGTCCTTTGTGGGAATTTTCATCGCCGCGGGCGCCTACAACATTTTCGCTGGGAAGCTGCACCAGTCGGCGGCGGGAATTTTTCTTGACGGCGCGGTGCTCACCCTCGTCATGACCGTCTATTGTGTCTACCTCCTTCCCGATTCCCTGCTGCGGCTGATTTTATGGATGGTCACGCACAGCCTCTATAGCATCCGCGTCGAAGGCCGCGACAACATTCCCGAAACCGGCGGCGCGCTCTTTGTCGCGAATCACATGTCGCTGATTGACGCGCTTTTTCTCCTCGCCTCCACCGACCGCGACATCCGTTTCGTGATGTTCAAGGATATTTTCGATCTTCCTTACATCAAGCCCTTCGCGAAGCTGAACCGCTCGATTCCCATCTCCTCTCAGCTCCGGCCGCGCGACATGATCCGTTCGCTCCGCGAGGCGAGCGATGCAATCCGCGCCGGTGAAGTCGTCTGCATTTTTGCCGAGGGACAAATCACGCGCATCGGGCAAATGCTTCCCTTCCGCCGCGGCCTCGAACGCATCATGAAAGGCGTGGACGCTCCCATCGTGCCGGTAAATCTCGACGGCGTGTGGGGCAGCATCTTCAGCTACGAGCGCGGCCGCTTCATCTGGAAACTCCCGCGCAAGATTCCTTATCCCGTGACGGTGAGCTTCGGCAAACCCATGCCGCCCGCTTCGACGCCTTTCGAAGTCCGTGAGGCGGTGCAGCAACTGCAATCTGAGGCATACGCCCATCACAAGGCCTTGCTGGATACTCTTCATCGCTCGCTGATTCACACCGCGCACCGCCATCCGTTCCGCTTTGCCATGGGCGACAAACGCCGGCCGCGCATGACCTGGGGCGGCGCATTGCTCGCCTCGATTTTGCTTGCGCAGCGGTTGCGATCCACTTGGGCGGGACAGGAGATGGTCGGAATCCTGCTGCCGCCTTCGATCCCCGGGGCTCTGGTGAATTACGCGGCAATGCTTTCGGGCAAGATTCCCGTGAATTTGAATTACACGTCATCGAACGAAACGCTCGAATCCTGCGCGCGGCAGTGCAAGCTCGAGACGGTGATTACGACAAAGCTTCTACTCGAACGCATTCCGCTCAAGGTTCCCGCCAAAACAATCCTGCTCGAAGAGGCCTCCGCCAATCCCGGCCTCGGCGAAAAAATCGCCGCGCTCCTTCTCTGGTTTCTGCCCGGCTTCTGGCTCGAGCGCGTTCTGAGCGGTGGAAGAACGCAAGTGCTCGACGATCTCGCCACCGTGATTTTCTCGAGCGGCAGCACCGGCGAGCCCAAGGGCGTGATGCTCACTCATTACAATATCGCCTCGAATATCGAGCAGATGGGCCAGACGTTCATGCTGAATCGCAAGGATGTCCTGCTCGGCGTGCTGCCCTTCTTCCATTCGTTCGGCTTTTCCGTGACGCTTTGGCTCCCAGCCGTGCTTGGGGTGGGCGTGGCGTTTCATCCGAGCCCGCTCGACCTCGCCGCGATCAGTGAGCTTGTTCGCGACTACCGCGTAACGTTCTTGCTCGCCACGCCGACGTTCTTGCAGGCCTATCTGCGTCGCTGCTCGCCGGAGGATTTCGGCAGCCTGCAATTTGTCGTCGTCGGCGCGGAGAAGTTGCCGGAGCGATTGTCGCTCGCCTTCGAGGATCGCTTCGGCATCCGTCCGCTCGAAGGCTACGGATGCACGGAGTGTTCGCCAGTGGTTGCCGTGAATACGCGTGATTTTCGCGCGCCGGGTTTCCGGCAGGTCGGCGCGAAACGTGGGCATATCGGCCATCCTCTCCCTGGAGTGAGCGTCCGTGTTGTGGACCCCGATACACGGGAGCGCGTGCCGGTCGGCTCGCCGGGTCTTCTCCTCGTGCGCGGACCGAACGTGATGAAAGGCTACCTCGGCAAGCCGGAGAAAACGGCCGAAGTTCTGCGCGACGGCTGGTACACCACCGGCGATATCGCCACCGAGGATGAAGACGGCTTTCTCATTATCACCGACCGCCTCAGCCGTTTCAGCAAAATCGGCGGCGAGATGGTCCCGCACATCAAGATTGAAGAGCGGCTGCATGAACTCGCAGGCGCTGCCGAACAAGTTTTTGTCGTCACAGGCGTGCCGGACGGCAAGAAAGGCGAGCGGCTGGTCGTTTTGCACACTCTCTCGCCGCAGGATTTGAAATCCTTGCTCGAGCGTCTTCCCGAGGCAGGGTTGCCGAATCTCTGGACGCCGCGGGCGAACCAATTTTTCCACGTCGAGGAGCTGCCGCACCTCGGCACGGGGAAACTGGATCTGCGCCGCGTCCACGAAATGGCCGTGGACCTGTCCCCCGAGAGCGCTTAACCCCTGAACGTATTCCGTTCGTTCCATGGCGGGCGCGGATTAGGCCCGTCCAAAAGGGCGAAATTCGCAATTCGGCCCGCGTCCTTCGCACTTCGACCCAAATTTCTTACAACCCAACTCGAAATTGTTGCGTCCAATCTCCGTGCCCAGTACATTTGGGATGCTGGAGGAAGTTCGGCTTGAAGATTGAAAAACACAATTCGTTCGCAGGACAAGTGGCGCTCGCGCCGCGTTGGGATTGTGGCCGAATGGGTTCCAGTCCCTCACGGTAGCCCGCCTTTTTCTTGAACTCAGCCCGTAGTCGATCGTGAACCTTTGACCCGCGCCGCGCTTTTTTACGCGGCCGGTGAGATTCGGCTATCGCCCGGAAACCTATGGGTCTGTAAACCGAAGTGCCTATCTGCGCACCTCGAGAAAGGATGAAGCCATGGCCATCCGCATCAAGAACGGAACGCCTGTTTTTGGCGAGTCCTTGTGCGATAGCTGCTCCAAGTCGCACATTGAGCGAGGGTATCGGGAAAATGAGAAGCTCGTGTATTGCGAGGCCACGTATTACTCGCACCGCGTGCCGTTTCAGGTCCGCGAGTGTAGTGCTTACGTCGAAAAATCCAGGCAAACGCTATCGCAAATGGAGGAAATCGCCTGGATTCTGGCGCCTCGAGGCAGCAAGCGCCGGGCGGGATTTATCCCCGCGAACGAGCGCCACAAGGATGCAGAGACTATCGAACTTGTCCTGCGCGATGAACCCTCGAAGCAGAAGTGAATTGAATCCCGCTCGAGGGCGCGCGCCGGGATGAGAGAAACCGAAGCGTGAACGCGATGGCGCGGAAACAGCAAGCGGGGGAGCGGTGAGTTTCCCGCCCCTCGAAGAAGTGGCAGATCGTTGCCGCGCCGTAGCTGCCACACGCAACGGTGAGGGCGAAGATGAATCGTCCTGCAACTACAACTGAACCCGGGCGAGGCCGCCGCAGGGTCGAACTTGCGGCGGTCTCGATCCGGCCGCACTAGAAAATCGCCAGCTTCACGTGCAGGAATTTTTTGGGATTCTGCCGGAAGTCGCTGATCATCAGGCGCAAATCGCCCGTCAGCGCGGTCATATTGTCGTAGAGCGCGGGGTCGGTGAAAAATTTCCCGGCTGTGCCCTGATTCGAATTGAGTTTAGCGGTTGCGTCGCGCACATTCGCCGAGGCATCGCGCGCATTCGCGTACAAAGTGTCGTCGGTCACCAGTTTCCCAAGCGAGCCTTTCCCAGCGCGTACGTCCGCGATAAGTTCATTTCCCTTTTCAACCAAACCTTTCGCGTTTTCATACATGTTTGGGTCGTAAACCAATTTGCCCAATGTTCCCTTTTGGTCCTTCACCGCGGCCAGCACCTCTTCGGCATGGCCGGCGGTCGCGTTCACCTTGTCGTAGAGCTCGTTTGAAGCGACCAGTCTCCCAATCGATCCCTCGCCTCGCTGCACGGAGGCAACCATCGAGTTGAGGCGTTCCACGGTGTCATTCGCGTGATTGTAGAGCGACGGATCGCTCAAGAACTTTCCGAGGGTACCTTGCCCCTTCTGCAACTTGTCCACGATCCCGCGCAAATCTTCGGAGAGCGCGCCCAGGTTCTGCATCAAGTCCGCGCCGCGTTCGACCATCTGCTTCATGGCCGCTTCCTCCTTGCCCGGTATCACGCCGCCAGGAGGAATCTCGGTGCCCGTCAGTCCGCGCTTAATGGTCACGTAGCGATTCCCAAGCAATCCTTCCGTGATCAGGCTGGCGTCGGAATCCGTGCGGATACTTTCATGGAATTTCTTGTCCACGCGCATGACCACGGTGATGTTATGCATGTCGTCCGGCGGACGAGGAGTTAGGTTGATGGACTGGACGTTGCCGATTTCGATTCCATCGAGACGCACAGGGGCGCCGAGTTGCAGTCCTTCCACCTCGGGCAGGTAGGTGATCAGTCGGTATTTCGGGCCCAGCACGCCCGCGCCTGTTACGTAGAAGATCGCCACGGCCAGGATAAACAATCCCGCCAGCACGAACAATCCCACGCGAAGCTCCGTCCACGTCAGTTGCTTACGTTGCGCCATGTCCTTCCCTCCTCAAAATTGCCGAACGGCAAATCTACTCCGCTGATGCGAGAAACTCCTGCAGATACTTGTCCGAGGACTTGAGCATTTCCTCCGTCGCCCCCTCGAAATAGACCTGGCCCTCCCGCAGCACCACGATGTTCGTTGGCCGCGCATTGGGCCGCGTGCCGTTGCCGTCCACACGCAGGACGTGGCCGCTGGCCTTGTCGAACCGGTAATTCGCCAGGCCGAACGCATCCTGCACGCGATGGGTGGCCAGCAGGGACGTGACGTCCTGCAAATCGCGGCCTCTAAGAATCAAGGTGATGATGGTCTGCGACGTGACAGGATCGAGCCCGGCGGTAGGCGAATCGTAGAACACGATCGGTGGGTGGTCCACCAGGGCCCGGGCAATCGAGACACGGCGGCGCATTCCGCCCGAAAGCTCTCCGGGCAGAAGGTCCAGAGCCTGTTCGAGCTCGACGAAACGAAGCGTCTCGCGCACGCGCGTTTCGATTTCGTCCTCCGCAACTCTTTCTTCGCGCAGCCGGAAAGCCACATTCTCAGCCACCGTCATCGAATCGAATAGCGCGCCTTCCTGAAAAACGAAGCCGATGCTCCGCCGGAAATCGAGCAATTCCTTTTCCGGCATTTCGCCGATTTCGTGGCCCATCACCCGGATTCGCCCGGAGTCCGGTCGCATGAGCCCGGCTGCAAGCTTCATAAGCAGAGTTTTTCCCGAGCCACTTTCGCCCAGCAACACCTTCGTCTCGCCGGGCCCCACCGCAAAGGAAATTCCGCGCAGGATATCGCCTTCCTCAAAGCCGATACGCACATCTTCGAAGACGATCAGCGGCTCGCCAGGGACGGTCTGCTTCATTGTCCCGGCCGTTTCAGCCGCGCGTGAGCATGCACCATACCCGCGATTATAGATGGAAACGAGAAGGAATCGCACCGAGCGATTTCTTCCGCTGTGCAGCGGCGCAAATTTCTACTTCTGGAAGAGGAACAGGAGAATGC
>Ga0187781_10003356_pt1 | contig 12074 bp, 8 predicted proteins | sample 0715_SJ02_MP02_2_FD_132447 | JGI IMG/M metagenome (GOLD analysis project Ga0187781, IMG submission 132447) | Tropical peat soil microbial communities from peatlands in Department of Meta, Colombia - 0715_SJ02_MP02_20_MG | ecosystem: Environmental > Terrestrial > Soil > Wetlands > Peat | place...
ACTCCAGTAGCTCAGTGAAATCGAAGGGTTTGCTCGGAACTTGTTGGGAGTTTGTCGAGGTGATTGAGGTTTGCTGCTGGAGATAGACATGAGCCCAGCCGCCAGGCCACCAAAGTATGTTGTCCGGGGGTGCGAAATCGTTGGCGGGAAAAGACGCCCAATACTGCGTACCACCATTATCAAGTGATACAACGTGGTTGTCGATAACCGCAAGGCATAACCCAAATGGGCTACCCATCTGAAGCGAGTTTCTGGAGATTAGGGTTTCGTAGTATGGGTGGGGTTGCGTGATTTTCGGAGTGGTAATTATTGAAAATGCGGAGTCTGCGAATGCTCTGTCGGTTACCTGATTACCTGGGGGAGTTGACCAGCCGATCTTTTGGTCGTTAACCCCAATCTGATAGTATAGTTCGTGATATGGCTCAGATGTCTCAGACGGTCTTACATCGAATAAATAATCATCATTGTGAGGGATCTCCCAACCCTCATCTTTCGTGTCTAAAAGAATCAACAGTTCGTTCGGGTTGAACGTTCTCGTTCCTGAATCGTCCGGAGGAGGAAGGTACTCAACATAACAATAGATGTACTCCTGGTCGCACATGAGGCCAGCAAATGCGTAACCGGTCTTTCCGCTATACGGGTAACTACCGCCCAACGCATTCACCAAATCAATTCTTGTAGAGTCGGTCCAAACGTCGTGCCACTGCCCATCCATAGGAATGCTCAACGGCTCATTTGAGATTGGAACGTAAATCGAGGGAACGGTAGACTGTGGGTGGGTATTTGATGCAAAAACTTCCGGGAACAATTTTCCTGTATGTGTCTGACTCAATGCATAAGCGAGGTACGAGCCAGCAAGTAGGTTTCCTGACCGCTTCAGGAAGTCCCTTCTGTTCATCTGGTACCGCTCATATTTTCGTTATATGTCATTATCACGGTTCTCGACGGCACCTTATGTGTTTCGGTAAAATGGGTCAGAATTCCCTTCCCGCGCCATTTTGCTTAGCTGAATTTTGATCATAGTGGGAGTTTGGCGACGAGGTCGAGTATGGTTTTTCCGCATGCTCCATCTTTATCGAGGGTTGAATTATAAGCAGTCAGGTTGAATGCCCGTAACTTCCCTGTTTTGCTCAGCGCCGCTACAACCGTGTTGACGTCTTCTGGAGTAAGCCCATTTCTGCATGGGTAGTTGACTGCGGGTATAATCGCTGGGTCGATGGCGTCTATGTCAAAATGGCAGATTATCCAGTCAGATTCCTTGCTTAGTTTTTCGGCGATTTCTGCGGCTAGCTTGTTGGGGTTTTCTTTGAATTCTGGGGGCGAATAGAGTTTGACTCTACTCGATCTGAGCGCTTCCGCCTCCAAAGGGTCGAAATCTCTTCCTCCTAGATGCACAACAGCGTTCTCTTCAATGATGGGTTGTTGGGTCTCGATTTGTTGGCTGAATCGGTGGGCTCGGCCGCACACGAATGCTAGAGGCATGCCTCCTACGAATCCTGATGGAGAGGTTTCTGGGGTGTTAAAGTCTCCATGTGCATCAATCCACAGTAGCCCCGGTTTGCCAGAGAGCTGTTGTCTGAGACACGCGGCGCTGCCAACTACCAGGCCGCATTCTCCTCCAAGATAGAAGTTCATGCCTGGTTCGCGGATTCCACGTGATGCATCGAAGATCGCGTCTGTACATTTGAGAAAATATTCATTGTTTCTAATATTGGGCGGGCCGTTGTCCCTAGTAAGTTGTGGGAGCTCTACGTCGCCACAGTCCTTGAACTCGATACATCGCTCTCTCAGCACCCGGTCTATTCCTAGGTCGCGAAGAGTCTGGACGGCTATGCCCATTCCGCTGTTCTTGGTTAAAGTGTAAAGTGGGATGCCTATTAGTGAGATGCTACGCATGCGTCATTCTACCTAGTTGCTTTCAGTAGCCCATTCATTTTTCTACAGAATTCGTATCCAACCCGTCCGATGAGCGTTGATTTAGGATGGAGATTGCCGTTTTTGTTCAGTGTATAAATGGCACGCTACCATGTGTTCTCCTTTGACTAACGTTAGCTTAGGCACCTTGAATGCGTGAAGTTTTACTTCGATCATGGAGTCCGCTGATGATTTGCTAATCTGAATTTCTTTGACCGCTTTGAGTGCTCTATTTCCTTCCGATATCTCTTTTTCAGTAGCTTTCTTGATCTCAGCGAGACTGTTGTCTGAGATGTTTCCATTGAACCTAACCTCGAATGTGCGGTCGTTGATCTCAACAGCGCTTTCGATCGCGGGCAGACTGGCTAAAGTGGGGTAACGCCCGGAGATTAGGGCGAATGTGAATGACTCCTTCACCTCTCGGGGGGACCATCCGCATACTTCGAAAGCTTGGGGGCACCTAGAGTGAAACCTGCATCCGGTTGGCGGATTTATCAGGCTGGGGACTTCGCCTTCTAGGATTATTCGTTCTCGCTTCGTTTTCGCGTCCGGAACGGGAACGGCCGACAGAAGCGCCTTCGTGTAGGGGTGAAGTGGATCTTTGAATACCTCCTCGGTTTCACCGGCTTCAACAATTTCGCCCGCATACATCACTAGGATCCTGTCGGCCATGTAGCGAACGACGATGAGATGGTGAGAGATGAACAGGAAACTAAGGTTAAACTCCTTCTTGAGTTTCTTCAGCAAATTCAAAACTTGTGCTTGGACCGATACGTCTAGGGCAGATGTTGGCTCATCGAGAATTACCAGTTTCGGAGACAGAGCGAGTGCCCTTGCGATGGCGACACGTTGGCGTTGTCCGCCTGATAGTTCATGTGGGAACCGATTGACGAATTGAGCTTCGAGTCCGCAGGCAGCAAGCAAGGTGGTGGCGCGTTCATAGATCTCGGCTTTCGAACCATAGCGATGCGCTTTCAAAGGTTCCGCGATTATGTCTTTGATCAGCATCCTAGGGTCGAGTGAAGAGTTGGGATCCTGAAACACTATGTGAGTGTTCCTCCTGTACTTCTTCATCTCTTTTCGGCCATACTTGAAAATGGAATGCTCTCTCTCTATGGTGGCTGCTTCCTGAAGCCGCGAGTCACTTTTGCCGCGAGGTGCGTTGTTCTCCATGTCGTCTAGGAGTTGTATGTACCGTTTCACCACGTCATTGTCAGCTTCAAAGAACACGGCTCCAGCGGTCGGTTCTAAGAGTCTAAGAATTAGCCTTCCGAGCGTTGTTTTTCCGCAGCCGCTTTCTCCCACGAGTCCGACGACTTCACGTTTCTTAATGAAAAAATCGACATTATCCACTGCGTGGACGTAAAGTGCTTTCGCAAGTACCTTACCGGTCTTTACAGGAAAGTATGCCTTGAGGCGTGTTCCCTGAACGAGTTTCTCTTCACTTGTTAACATGTTTCTCACCGTCGCCGTATAGCCAGCATAACACGCCGTGCTCTCTGCTCATCTCTGACCACGGTGGAACGTTCGAACATTTTTCGTGGACGCGAGGGCATCTGGTTCTGAATCTACAGCCTTTTGGCGGGTCGATAAGGTCGGGGACGTTTCCTTCAATCGTTTGAAGCAGTTCTCTCTTCTCGCCATATTTTGGGATTGATGCGAAGAGGCCCTGGGTGTAGGGGTGCTTCGGGTCAGCAAACAACTGATCCAGCCTAGCAACCTCTACCAGATTCCCTGCGTACATCACACCAACTCTGTCGCAGATCTCAGAGATCACTCCTAGGTCGTGCGAGATGAATAGGATGGCGCTGTTGAATGCCCTCTTGAGGTCACGTAGCAACTCGAGGATTTGGGCTTGAACAGTTACGTCCAATGCCGAGGTCGGTTCGTCAGCGATGAGTAGCTTGGGTCTTGTAGCAATGGCCATCGCTATCATAACTCGCTGTCGCATTCCGCCACTCAGTTCATGAGGATATTGTCGCAGCACGTTTTCGGCATTTGGCATATTTACAAGTGAGAGCAGTTCGTATGAGACCTCAAGTGCTTCTTTTTCTATTGCGCCACTTAACCATCTTCGGGCAATCGGTATCTTGTTCAGAATCCGGTATTCAACCGGAAGCCTGCTTTTCGATTTCTTTAGTCGAACAAGAAACGCTAGTGTAATCGGGCTGACTTTGTGTTGAGCAAGGTTGGTGATTGTCCGGATTTTCTGCGTTGCGCCTATGTCCTTTCTGGATAGTATGAACCAGATCTGATCTTCAAGATCGGTAAGCCCAGTCTCCTGCAATATTTTCCGTAACTCGGTTCGTGACAACTCTCGGCGCGAAGCTGCGTTCGTGATTTGTTTGAGTTTTTCCTCGGTCGCGGCGTTTCGTGCAATGATTCTATTCACGAGCATATCGACACTATGCCGGAGCAGGATCTCAGACACCTGTCTCCCTACAGTGTACACAGGATTCAGAGAGGTCATAGGTTCTTGAAAGATCATGCACATTTCTTTTCCGCGAAGTTGGTTAATTCTCTGGTCAAGTCGTTTTAGCATCGACTTGTTTCTCTTCAACTTCACGCGGTTATTCTTCTTCGGGATAAGTTTGAATTCCTTGGCAATGTTCTCGGTTACATTCGTACCACTGAACCAGATTTCACCGCGTTCGATTACGCCAGCTTCAGGGGTTAACCTCATCACGGCCAGGGCGGTTTGAGATTTTCCGCAGCCTGTTTCCCCAACAAGACCAAAAGTTTCTCCGGCTTCTACCTCGAAAGAGACATCGTCGATGGCTTGAATTCTCCCAGCTCGAGTTATGAAGCTCACTCTCAGGCCATCGACCCGAAGCAACGGCTCCGACGTCTGCTTTTCCAAATCAAGTTCGGCTTCTTGGGTCAAGTGCATCCCTGAGTCCGTCGCCGAGTAGGTTCATGCCAATTGCGAAGATGAGAATCGCCACTCCTGGGAAGAAAATGACCCAAGGAGCAGCGACTGCGTACTGGAACCCGTTCGAAATGAGCGTGCCCAATTCTGGCAGTAGAGGGTTTCCAGATGCGAAACCTATGAACGTCATAGCGGCGAAAATTTGTACTACTGTGCCCAAATCGAGTGAAATCTGAACGAAGATTGGTGTCAATACATTTGGGATAACGTGACGAAAAATGATTCCCCATGTTCCAACTCCACTTGCTTTCGCTGCTTCAACGTAGGCGTTCTCCTTCAAGGAGAGAGCCTGTCCGTAGGCATATCGAGAATACAGCGGCCACCAAACTATAACCAGAGCGAGACTGATATTGTCAAGCGCTCTTCCCAAGACAAACGCGACGGCGATCGCAAAAGGTAGGTACGGTACGCTCAGGAAGATATCCGTGAAACGCATTAGAACCTCGTCGAGATATCCGCCGACATACGCTGCTAAAACTCCCACAACAGTTCCAGCGGCTGCCCCTGCAAGCACGATCAAAAGTGAGTACCAAAGGTCGACGCGAATTGCGCTCATCACTGCTTGGTACAAATCGACTCCTGGAAACGTGGTGCCAAACGGATGGGTCGGCCAAACTGGCGGGGAGGGAACTGAGTTCATGAAGTCGGGTATTAATGAGTAGGCGTTTTGGACTCCGATCAAGCTAGGATAAGTAAAATCAATGACCGCAATAGCGGCATAGGCTAAAACGATTACTAGGCCCACCGTTGAAGAGGGGCTCTCCAGTAAAATTTTGAGTGTCAGACGGTATTCCCGGAGTCTAGCCGAAAGTGATGTCTTCGTGCCCTTCCTTCCATAGACATCTCGGAGTCCCATTATCAACACCAGCCTAGTGGCGTATCCTCGGATCAAGGAACCCGTAAGCAATGTCTACTACTAGGTTGGCAAAGATGAACGTAAGACCGAAAATTACGGTTGCTCCCATTATCCCTCCGACATCGCCGTTCAAAATCGCTTGAGTTGTCCAGTAGCCGATGCCAAGATAGTTAAAGACGGACTCGACCAAAACGACTCCTCCTAGCAACCACGCAATTGTATATCCTAAGAGCGTGGCGACTGGGATCAACGCGTTCCGTCTGGCATGAACGTTGATGACCGTTTTCTCATCCAAACCTTTCGCTCTAGCGGTTCGAATGTAGTCTTGGCTAAGAGTGTCTTGCATGCTTGACCTCATTACCCTCAAGATTGAGGCCATGACGCCATAGGTAAGAGTAATCACTGGAAGAACTAGGTGCATTAGTGCGTCTTCAAGAATGTCAAATCGTCCATGAATTACGGAATCGATTATAAGTACATGGGTCGGATTCGAAATTCCGCCGACGTACCAATCAACTCCACCGATCAAGCTGACAGTTGCAGTCCCACCAATTGGGAAAATGCTTAGGCATGGGCAGACATCTGTCGTCGAGAACACGATTATCAGCAGCAGGGCCAGCCAATACAATGGTACAGAATATCCTACAAATGAGACCACTCTCGTAGTCTGATCAAGGACGCTATCCTTTCTCACTGCAGACCACACGCCCAACGGGATACCAATTAGTCCTGTCAAGATAGAGGAGAGAACGGCAAGTATCAACGTATTAGGAAAGAATAGTTTGATCGCATCCAGAACCGTCCCGGAGTAGATTGATGTCTGAGTATAGCCCCAGTTGCCCTGCACAAAAGCTGCTAGCCAGTAGAAGTACTGAACTACAAGCGGATCATTGAGATGAAATCTCTCCGCCAGCTGCTGTTCCTGAACACTAACCGGAATCTTGCTGTGGGTGTTTATGTACTCACCCAGTAACCTCTGGTTTCCCCCGACGTGCGATACTGTGAATATGATCAGAGTTAACCCTAGGAGAGTCGGAAGGAGGAGAATCAGACGGCGCGCGATATAGTACCTAAGCTTCATTCGCGGAGCCTCCTAACTACCAAGTCATCCAAGAAATCCTTGCCCCCTCCAGCTAGCGTAAGAGGAATCGGACCCTTCCCGTATTTGCTGAGTGCATCCAATACTTCTTCAGCTACGATCTGGAGTGCCGTCTTCTAACGTGGCAATCCGAACCAAGAATTTTCAGTTTTATGTCCCTATTTACGTGTTCAGTAATTATTGGTATTGGGAATTATCCATATTTGCAATTTCGGGCAGAATTGTAGGTTTCAGATTGGTCGAATCCCTGAGCTATTTGGATCATGCATTCTTGAACGTAGGAATCCCATGTTCCCATCGAATAAAATGCAACGAAATCTATGTCGAATTGGTTCGTCCGTACTTTCTGGCTGCAGTGATCATCGCATCAACGTTTTCAGGTTGTACTGTTTTTGTGATTGGAGAGCCGGTTCCCAAGACAAAACTGCCCCTCAGGCCAATTTTCAATATCATTTGTTTGACTTTTTCCTCAATCTCATCGGGGCTGGTTGTTAGAGTATTGATGGCGTCCATGTTCCCGAAGAGGCAAGCCTCTCCGTTCAACACGTCTTTGATACCCTTGAGGTCCACGTCAATTTGCTTTTTGTTCTCTTCGAACGCGAAAGCGTCTGCATGCGTCATTGCAATATTGTGTATTACGGGCATGGGATTACCGCAAAAGTAGAGAATAACTGGTTTACCTAATCGCTGCAACGCTTGGATTTGTAACTTTTCGTAGCGCAACGCGAATTCCTCGTAATGCGTAGGTGATATTGTGTCGGTTCCCGCGAATACTTCTTCGACCCAGAATGCTTCCGCTCCAGCTTCCGAGAGGGCAGATGCCTCTTCGATATATCTTCTGAGACACAACTCGCAGAGGTTCCTAATCAAATCAGGCTTCCTATAGAGACATGTTGCGCCTTTAGTCAACCCGAGCCGTAGAAGTACCTCACCAAAAGGTGCTCCCACGACGGCTGTCACAAGAGCCTCACTGCCAGCCCTCGCCTTAACAATCTTGGTGACATCGCAGCGCCCCTGCCTCATGATGTCGTCGCGGTCCGCGATTTCAAGTTCGAATTTTTCGGCGGCATTCTCAATGGTTACGTCGCCGACAGGGTATATGGGCGTGCCATCCTTCGGCAACAAGAACGTCTTTTCACCGGCGTCTTTGTTCCGCACTTCGTATTTGTCTCCGAGGTCATTGATACTTACGTTCCGCTGCCAATCTCGAGGTGGATTTTCGAAAACCATTATCCAATTGTAATGATGTTTCTCATAGGCCTGCAATAGTACACTTGCTTTGAGCTCGTTGGAGCCAAGAATGACTTCTGAAACTTTTCTTCCGCTTACCTTGGACGCGTAGGCGTAGTCAACGTATGGAGCCACCGGCACGCTCTCGGGTTCTCTCAAGTTCAAGGCAGCAATCATGTCGTCCTTTAGATGGTTTTTCAGCATTTGGCCCGCTTCTTCATTGGTCTGCTAGATCAGAAAGGGCAAAAGATCAACACGAGTCGTAGGAATCACCATACTTACTTTCTCTTGCTACCCCACCGTTTACAGATGTTTACGCCTTCAACCGCGTCTTTTCCATATCCGTCGGCCCCGAGTGATTTTACGGAGTCGGCGTTGAGTGGGGCACCTCCTACCAGTGTCCAGGTGTGAACCTGTGCCTTTGCAATCTCTTCTATCACTGTTCTCATGTTCGGAAACGTGGTCGAAAGCATTGCCGACATTGCTACTATGTCAGCCGATACTTCCTTTGCTTTCGCCATGAAGCGATCAAATGGGACATCAACTCCTAAGTCGTAAACTTCGAATCCTGAGGCCTGAAGTAGGCTTGCCACTATGTTCTTCCCGATATCGTGGAGATCGCCCTCCACGGTTCCTATGACGACAGAGCCACGATACCACGCTTCGGAGTTTTTCAGATGCGAGCTAAGCACCTTCATGCCTTCTTTGAAGGTCTCGCCGGCCAGGATCAATTCAGCGAGAAAGAGTTTTCCATCTTGAAACCGCGCCCCCACAGTCTCCATGCCTCTTGTCATCCCATTCATTACGGCCTCGTAGGCGCTTACTCCTTCCTCAAGCGCCTGCTGGGCTATTGGCCCGATGCTATCAATGTCGAATGTGACGATTGCGTCTCTCAGAGCTTCAAGGTTAGCTTCCTTGCTCTTGGTCATTTCTCAAGGCCATCCTGCGTTTCATTTTGCGCCACTTGCTTGGATGCTAAGTTTCTGCTTTGTCAAGCGAGTGATGTCATACTCGAATACGTAGTTCTTTCAGCATGAATACGCCTATTCAGGTAAATACGGTACTTACTGAAATCGTAAATACGAAACGATAGTCACGCGCCGTTTGGTCAAAGATGAGTCTTTCTCGGGTTAAGATTCTGGCGGTTCTTGTTGTATTGATTATTGTTGTGGCGGCTATTAGCGTCTATCTCACAAGTAAGCCCACTCCTATTTCAGTGTCGGTTGCGACATCAACGAGTGTTGCCAACACGGGATCTCCAGTTACATTTACAGCAATAGTATCGCCTACATCTGCGTCCGTAAGCAACGTCGTGTGGAACTTCGGAGACGGCACCAACCAGACTGTTAGCGGCCCTTCAACCACTCATACTTATGCGAGTGGTGGTCGCTACTTGGTCCTCGCTCAAGTCACCGCCACTTCTCAAAGTTTCATAATCTCAAGTGCCTCAACAGGGTCGAATAGTCTGGCGTTGTTTTCGTTGACCGTAGAACCCAGTTTGACTCCTGACCAAGCACCGGAGGCGTCCATTCCGACGATTAGCTTCCTGCCATCGGCTAACCCGACGGCTCCAGTTTTCAACGTTGGTGATGTTGTTCATCCGGTTGGGGGCTTCTTGAATGCTCCTGCGAACTCCAATTGGACGATTACGCAGTATGTTTGGAATTTCGGAAACGGCAATCAGCAAACAATCTCACCTTCAAATGACACGGGGCTTCCTGTGCAAAATGTAACAACCACTTATACTAACCCTGGTGTCTACCCATTGTCCTTGACGCTAACTACGACGTCGGGCGGAGCGAAGGTTAGCGTTACAACGATGCGCACCGTAGCTGTGCAGTCGAGTAGTCTACCTTTCGCTGTATTAACCACAAGTGCGGGTGTTCAGAATCCGGGCGTCGTAACGTCGGCTGAGGTACAGCCCGGAGGGCCGTACTCCTGGGACCCGCAGGTAGATTATGATATCGTTGGATGCGAAGAACTCTACAATGTCTTCCAGACGCTCATCTGGTACAACGGGTCCTCAGTGGTTTCCTACATACCCTATGCCGCCGCGGTTCTGCCTAGTCAAGCGAACGGTGGCATAAGCTCAGACTACCGGACCTACACTTTTCAGATTCGTAATGATCAGTACTTCTCGAACGGTGACCCGGTCACTGCATACGATGTCTGGTTCAGTATGGCACGTGGTATGGCGTTTGCAGGCGGTTCGCCTGGAACTCCTGATTGGATACAGGATCAGTTCCTGATACCCGGCGTTCAAAACGGCACGGCAAGCGTGTATACGAATAACACATGGACGGCAGCGACCCAGTCGGTTACGTACGATAACGCAACGAACACCGTCACGTTTCACTTCAACAGGCCGGTTTTACCAACCTTAGTCTTTCAAGTTCTAAGCAGCGGAGAGGGTGCAGGCATTGTGGACGCGAGTTATGCTTGGTCCGTCGGAGCAGGTTTCAATCAAGCCAACTGGGGCAGCTATATGAGCCAAGCAAACGCAGGATCATACAACACCCAGATGCAGTGGAGCCCCATAGGGTCTGGACCGTATATGATTCAAGCATATACGCCTGGGCAGTCTGTGGAACTTGTGCCGAATCCACACTACGGCGGTGTGCCTGGAATTCCAAAACAAACCACGAGTGTTGTGATAGATTGGATCAAGACTGCAGAGACCGCCATCTTGATGCTCCAGGACGGCCAGGCAGATACCATCTCAGGTATACCCTCAATTGACTTTCCGGCAGTGCAGAAGTTGCAATCACAAGGGCTCGTGAACATCTACAATTTTCCGACCTTAGGTCTTTATTTCTACACTTTCAACATTAAGATCGATAAAGCACTCGAAACGACCCAGTTTGGTACTGGTTTCAACGAACCGTCGAACTACTTCGCAGACTTGCCGACGAGGATGGCTTGGATAAATGCATACGACTATGCAGGTTACTTGAGTAATATTCTCGGCAACTCAAAGTATGGTACAACCTTCGGTACGGGTTACAATGGGTTCATCGCTCAGGGCGAGCTCTATTCTGTACCGCCTGAGCAGCTTGGAGGACTACCCGCTCAGAACCTTGCCGCGGCTCGAGGCAACTTCTCATTATCTGCCTGGGCCAATCAGAAGATAACCCTTCCAATTATCGTCCAGGCCGGCGATGAGGTGAACTTGGCAGGAGCTGAGGAATGGGCAGGAATATTGGCACAAATCAGCAACGGGAACATCAACGCGAAAGTAATCCAAATACCCGTTTCTCAGTTAATTGGTGACATAGCTCAAGACAATAATCCCTTGGCAGTCTATTGGTATGAGGAGTTTCCAAGCTACCCGGATCCGGCTAACGCCGGAAACGACGAGCTTCAGCAAGGGGGGTACTATGCGAGCGGAAACAATTGGCTTGTCTCCTATTTCGCAGAACTCGCTCCAACAACTCCAAACGACGTGGTCCACTTCGAAGGATCAACGTACTCTCAGACCCAGGTCTTCGCTTGGATAAATGGCAACCTCACACTTGGTGCATCAAGTCTGGATCCCACGGTCAGACAAGACGCGTACCTAACAACATCGAAACTTGCAGCTGCAATGGGCCTCTACGTACCCGTCTACCAGCTTTCTCAGTTTTGGTTCTGGAGGACATCTTTGAAGGGTTATACCCAGCAAGAGAACCCAGTAGTCGGCGCAGATTGGATCCTTCTCTTCTTCTGGATAACTAAGGGCTAATCTGCGAGAAAGCATTGAGGGCATCGTACCCGTAGGCCTAAGGCATAGAGTGAAGTTGATCTTCGCCCCACGTCACCAATGAGTGCTTCAAAGAAATCGACAGAGACTGCTACGCTGAAAACGCCATCGATGCCGTCAACTTCACCAAGAAACGCCTCAAAAGCAAAAACGTAGGTGTCCGCGATGGTCAACAGAGGTCTGAAAGGCGGTCAGCTGCGCTTCTTGACTAGGAAGCAAGTTGAAGAAATTCATGTCGCGACACTTGAAATTCTAAAACAGGTTGGTCTGCGGACAGCGTCGAAGCAAATTCTCGAAGTGTTTAGGA
>Ga0187781_10003357_pt1 | contig 12069 bp, 6 predicted proteins | sample 0715_SJ02_MP02_2_FD_132447 | JGI IMG/M metagenome (GOLD analysis project Ga0187781, IMG submission 132447) | Tropical peat soil microbial communities from peatlands in Department of Meta, Colombia - 0715_SJ02_MP02_20_MG | ecosystem: Environmental > Terrestrial > Soil > Wetlands > Peat | place...
ATGTTTCTGATCCAGGACAAGATGAAAACCGAGAGTTTTCTGGCGGCGACCAGCGTGTTCACGGTCGGAATTTACGCCGCCATCCTGGGCCGCTTTGAACGATGGGGTGGACTCAACGTGGTGGCGTGGGACGCCCAGAACAAAAGCGAAGTTTTCATTTCGCGCGGCGTGCGGCTGTTCGTCACCATCCCCGACCTGGGCTGGATGATGCTGCTGGTTTTTGCCGCCGTGGCGGCGCCACTGGTGCTGTACGTCCTGTTCCGGTTGAAAAACAGCGACGGCTTTCTTGCCGTTGCCAACCGCGCGGTCTTCATCAGCATTCTGCTGCAAATTCTGGCGCTGGTGTTCTTCCTGCTGCGGGCGCGTGACGGGCAGTATCCCTCGCTCGATGCCGAGGGTCTATATCAAACCAGCCTGGCGGCGAGCCCGTTCATTCTGTCGGCACTGGTCGGCGGCATCTTCGCCAACCTGCTGTATCTGCTGCTGCTGTGGCGGCGGCCCGATCTGGAGCGGCATTTGCCCGACGCCGACGCGCTCGACCGAATTACTTACAAAACGATCTGTATTGCCTTCCCCCTGCTCACCCTGATGATCGCCGCCGGCGCCTACTGGGCCAACCGGGCCTGGGGTTCCTACTGGAACTGGGATCCCAAAGAGACGTGGGCGGCGATTACCTGGCTGGTGTACGCCGCGTATCTGCATATGCGTATCACCAGGGGCATGCGTGGTCGCGTCGCCGCCTACTTCGCGGTGGGAGGCTTTGCCGTGGTGATGTTCACCTTCTTTGGCGTTACTTACCTGTTGCCCGGATTGCACGCTTATGCCTGAAACGGCGAGAGGAATCACCAACCCGGAGATGGCGACCGAGGCAGCCACAGCGGCGGGCCCGGTTCGTCCCCGGACTGGTTTCTTCAGCACGGGGTATCCGAGTGCCGTGCCCATGTCGGAGCCTTTCGGTCCCGTGTTGGCCGACCCTGAAACTGAGCCGGAGAACGTTGAAGCGGAGGATCCCGATCGCCCCTGGCTGCGCATTAACTGGGAGATCAAGGCTCTGGTCCCGATCGCCTGCGTGTTGCTGGGCGGCATGCTGCTGTTCTTGCTGGCTACGCTCTCCTGGCGGGATCCCGAGCGGCACACGGTGCTGCTGGTGGCCGGCGCCGGCGCAGTGGTGATTTGCGGCGTTTTACTGGTCGTACTCACCTACACCGTGCAACGACCCATGGTCGAATTGCAGCGAAAGATGGCGCAACTGGGCGCGGGCGACCTGAACGTGTCGGTGAGTTTCGCTCGACGCAACGACGAGATCGGCGACCTGGGCCGCAACTTCAATCACATGGTGCAGCAACTCCGCGAAACCCGGGAGGAAATCGAACGCCTGCACCACACGCAAATGTCGCGCGCCGAGCACCTGGCCACTCTCGGCGAACTGGCCACCGGGCTGGCGCACGAAATTCGCAATCCTCTGGCCGGCATTGCCGGTGTAATTGAGATCATTGGCCGCGATCTTCCCCAATCCAGCCCGGCCTGCGCGGTAGTCAGGGAAGTGCGGCAGGAGATTGGGCGCATCAACCACATCGTTACTGATCTGTTGCAAACGGCGCGGCCGCACCCACCGCAGGTGCGCAAGAGCGACCTCAACACCACGGTCGAACACGCCGTGATGCTCGGCCGCCAACAGGCCCTGGCCAAGTCGATCAAGATTACGCTGCAGAAGAACGCTTCCCTGCGCCCAGTGGAGCACGACAGCGATCAGATCCACCAGGTGATGCTGAACCTCCTGCTCAACGCCTTGCAGGCCATTGAGGTGAACGGAGAGGTTCGGGTCACGGTGAAAGCGCTGGGAGAGATGGCGGCGGTGGAAGTGGCCGACAATGGGCGCGGCATGGCGCCCGAGCAACTCCCCAACATTTTCCGGCCTTTCTACACCACCAAAGGCGACGGCACTGGCCTGGGTTTGTCGCTGGCCCGCCGCATCGTCGAAGACCACCACGGCCGCATTGACGTCACCAGTGCGCTGGGTCAGGGCACCACATTCACCGTGGTTTTGCCTCTGCGTCGTCGCAGCGCTTGAGCCTGCCTCCTAGGGAAACTCTGGTTAAATCCAGGAAAAAACAAAAGCAGAGCCTGCCCTGAGCTTGCCGAAGGGTTCCTCGACTTCGCGGAATTGCCCGAAAACGGGCATTTCCGCTCCGCTCGGAACGACAAAACTGAGATTGATCAGAGTTTCCCTCGGCATCAAAGGATTGAGTTTATGGCGGGCCACCAGCCGCCGGCCGGATTTTCTCCCTATTGCACGGCGTGACTCACGCTGCGCTGGCGCGGGCCGCAAAAACCGCCGGTGGATGACGAAAGCGGTGTACAATCGCTGCCGCTTCCGAAGACGATGACGCGCCGGAATATCAAGCCTCGCCGCGCCGCGCGACGCCGCGCTGCGCGCACTCCACAGCTGGAGGTCGTGCACTCGAGCGACACCCGCCCACGGGAGCTGGCGACTGGACTGGCTTTATCCACTCTCTCCGGATGCCTCTGGTTCCTCAGCTGCACTCCATTCGATTTGTCCGCCCTGTCGTGGGTCGCCATGGTGCCGGCACTTTTTGTCATTGATCGGGGTTCCACGCGCCTCAGAGCATGCTTGCTCTGCTGGCTGGCCGGGGCGGTGGGGGTGGGCGGCGGCTTCTACTGGATGGTTGAACTTCTGCGGCGGTTTGCCGGCCTGTCGCTTCCACTGGCCGTGTTGTTGTATCTGATCTTTTGCGCCTACCACGGAAGCATCTTCGTTTTGTTTGCCTGGATGGTACGCACGATTCGCCGACGCACATCTTATCCCATGGTGTTATTGGCGCCATTAGCCATGGCGACCAGCGAACTGCTGGTTCCCATGTTGTTCCCATTCCACCTGGCGATTGTGCAGGCGTGGCATCCTCTGGTGATTCAAATTGCAGACTTAGCTGGCCCGATTGGCGTGACCGCGCTGCTGCTGGTGGTGAATGGAGCGGTCTATGACGTGGTGACACGGCGGAGGAAAGCGTTGGCTTCTGCGGTCGCGGCGACCGTCATTGTGGCAGCTGCGTTGCTTTATGGAAATTTTCGGATGCGGCACTTCGACAGGTTATCTGCGGCTTCGCCCAAGCTGACCATCGGCGTGGTTCAACCCAACGTCGCTTACAACCAGAAAGGCCTGTACCACCCGGAGGAAGCGAGTGGGCAGTTGGCCGCGTTGCAGGAGCAATCGCGCAAACTGGAAAACTCCGGCGCACAAGTCATCGTGTGGACCGAAACCGCATATCCCTATTCGCTGCCCCGCGATTTTCGGGCCGACTTCCCGGAGTCGGACCCCCGACGCATTCGCCGCGGGTTCACTACTCCCACGGTCGTCGGAGTGCTGACTGAGTCGGATTCCTCTCTTTATAACTCTGCCCTGCTCATCGACCGTAACGGGCAGCAGACGGGACGATACGACAAGATGGTGCTGCTGCCCTTCGGGGAGCACGTTCCGGGCGAGGAGTACTTCCCTTGGCTGGGTGACATCCTGCCCAAAGGATTCGGAGGCTTCACCGCGGGCAAGGAACCCACGGTCCTGCCGCTCAGGACCGCGGACGGAAGAACCTGGCGTCTGGGAGCAGCCATTTGCTACGAAGATATTATTCCCGGCCTGCTGCGCGGCCTGGGCACGCTGCATCCTCACCTTCTGCTCAACCTGACCAATGATTCCTGGTATGGAGCCAGAGCCGAACCGTGGCAGCACCTGGCTCTGGCGGTTTTTGGCAGCGTCGAGCAACGCACCGGCATGGTCCGGGCGGTAAATTCCGGCATCTCCGCATTCATTGATGCGAACGGAAGAGTGGTGCAGAAGACTGAAGCGATCGACCCTTACTTGGATCCTCGACCGGCCGAATCGACCCTGGCAACGCTGCCGCTGCTCGAAGCAGGCGGGACGGTGTTTGCCAAGGTGGGCAATCTGTTTGCATACCTCTGTGCTTCAGTTATCACTTTTCTTCTCGGACGCGCCGTGCTTTCCTCTCGTTCCCCACGCCGATAGTGCAGTCTTCGATCCTCGTGTCGGTGTGAGCATGATCACCGGCAGATGTGACTTCGATCATCGTTAGGGAACGAAATCCCCGGTATCGAAGTACAGCACCAAGGTTGTGCTCTGGATCACATTTCGGCGCAGGCTCCGGTGCACGGGACCAGTCGAAAGCCCCCTTGGCCGCGGGGCAGATGCGGAGAGCGAATGGGACAACTTGCGGAGGGCACTGCATTCGCGTTAGAGCAAGTCATCGAACGGCTGGAGGAACTGGAACGCCGCGTTTCCGCGCTGGAAGGTCTGGCAGGCGGTTCCACCTATCCTCGGCTGACTGGCACAGAAATCCAGGAACCACGGGTTCGGGCCCCACAGCGTGCACTTCCTTTCCTGGATGCATCGGGCGGAGCGGTTCCCATCCTCGGCAAAGCAGTTCTAGGAATCGCCGGAGCCTACCTGCTGCGTGCCATCGCGGAAACAGGGAGCATCCCGAAATTGCCGGTGTTGCTGGTGGCGATCGTCTATGCCGCCTTGTGGATGGTCTGGGCGGCGAGAATGCACGTCACCAGCCGCTTTGCCAGCGTCACCTATGCGCTGACTTCCGCGCTGATTCTCTCGCCTCTATTGTGGGAATCCACGATCCGCTTCAAGGTGTTGTCGCCTGCGTTCGCAGCTGGAGTGCTCGCCGCTTTCGTAGTGCTCGCGCTGGCCCTGGCATGGCGCGAGAATATGCAGGCGATTCCGTGGGTAGCGGTGCTCGCCGCCGTAGGCACATGCCTGGCACTGATCATCGGGACCCATGAACTGGTGCCGCTCACGGCTGCCTTGCTAGCCGTGGCCCTGGCCACGGAAGTCGCGGTATGCCTGGGGCACCGCCTGACCCTGCGCGCGCTATCCGCGGTGGCCGCTGACTTCGCGGTATGGCTGGCCATATTTGTATTGACGGCTCCCGAAGGTGTGCCCGAGGCGTATCATTCGGTCTCCCCGGCCACGATCACCGGGTTGTGCCTCAGCCTGCTTGCGATTTACGGCGGCAGCATCGGAGTGCGCAGCTTTGGTTTGCGTCTGCGGATCACGTTTTTCGAAATCGGGCAGGGGGTAATCGCGTTCGTCGTTGCAGCTTACGGCGTGATGCGCGCCACGCGAGGCTCAGCCGCGGCACAGTTGGGCGTCTTGTTCCTGCTGCTGGCGGCGGCATGCTATTGGGGAGCCTTGTCGCGATTCACGGAGGAGGCGTACACCCGCAATCGTCGGGTTAGCGCCACCTGGGCGGCAGCTCTGCTGCTGGCGGGCAGCTTCCTGCTTTTTCCCGCGAACTTCCGGGTTCCGATCTTGTGCTTGATGGCAGCGGCAGCGGCTTTCGTGTACGACCGTACCCGCAAGTTCAGCTTGGGTCTGCATGCTTCTTTCTACTTGGTTGCAGCGGCTGCCGTCTCCGCTCTTCCGGCGTATGCCGCCAGCGCGTTAGCCGGAAGCGTCCCGGCAGCACCGGGTTGGACCGTCTGGATCGTAGTGATCTCCGCTGTGGTGTGCTACGCCGCCGGATCACGCGGAGGAGAAGATGAGGGCAAGCGCCGACTCCTGTGGGTAGTTCCTGCGGCGCTGGTGGGATTTGCCGGCGCGGCACTGGCCATAGCCGCACTGGTGTGGCTCTTTGCCAACCTTGTGCAAGCCAACGCCTCGCGTCTTTCAGTGGTCCGCACCATGGTGAACTGCGCACTTGCCCTGGCCCTCGGCTTTTTCGGTTCGCGCTGGAAGCGTGCCGAACTCGGCTGGATAGCATATGCCGCAGTCGTTTTCGGCACTCTCAAATTGCTGTTCGAGGACCTGCGTTTCGGCAACGCCGCCTCGCTGGTGGTTTCGCTTCTGTTCTACGGGTTGATTCTGATCTTGCTCCCGCGGTTAATGCGGCGCGGACAAGCAGGTTCATAAGCATACGGCGCTGCGGTGGTGTATCAGTTTGGATACAGCACCCGCGCTGCCCGGCCTCAATCCTGCCTCTTTCGTCGTGTATAATTTTAAGCAGTGTGCTTCCTTCCGGGGCCGATCTGGCCTTTCTCGCTGAGGCGCGAACTTGGGTGGGTTGCTGGGAGTTCGCCAGTCTCGCCGGAAGGTCCAAAATAAGCAAAGTCACGCATGTCTACTGAGAAGATTTTGGTGGTGGATGACGAGCGCCTGGTGCGCTGGTCACTGCAACAAAAGTGCGAGGAGTGGGGATACGAGGTGGTGGAAGCGGCCGCCGGCGAGCCCGGCCTGCGCCTGGCGCAGCACGAGTCTCCTGACCTGGTTCTGCTCGATGTCCGCCTGCCCGATGTGAACGGCCTGCGGGTTCTGGAACAGCTCAAGAAAAACCCGGGAGCGCCGGCGGTCATCATGATCACGGCCGATCCGCAACTGGATGACGTCAAGAGCGCGCTCAAGCTGGGGGCTTACGATTTCGTGGGCAAGCCTCTGGACTTCGACGAGTTGCACGTCACCATTCAGAATGCGCTCGAAGCCAACCGGCTGCGCAGTGAAGTGCAAACCCTGCGCGGCGAAGTGCGCCGCCGCACCGGCTATCACGAAGTGGTCGCAGTTTCGCCCAAGATGACAGAACTGATGAGCTTTGTCGAGAAGGTCGCGGCCAGCGAGGCCACCACCATTCTGGTTCAAGGCGAGAGCGGCACAGGCAAGGACCTGGTCGCCAAGACGATCCACTACGAGAGTACCCGGCAGAATGGCCCATTTGTCGCCATCAACTGCTCGGCCATCCCGGAAACGCTGATGGAAGCCGAACTTTTCGGCCACGAAAAGGGCGCCTTCACCGACGCCAAGCAGATGAAGAAAGGTTTGTTCGAGACGGCCGACGGGGGCACGCTGTTTCTGGATGAGATCGGCGAGCTTTCGCCTCTGCTGCAGGCCAAACTGCTGCGCGTGCTCGAGGACCAGGTGATTCGGCGGGTCGGCGGCGTGCGCGACCTGCAGGTGGATGTGCGGGTGGTGGCGGCTTCGAATCGCGATCTGGAAAAGGCGGTGCGCGAAGGCCATTTCCGGCAGGATCTTTACTACCGGCTGGCCATTATCGCCGTTTTTATTCCGCCGCTGCGCGACCGCACCGAAGACATTCTTCCGCTGGTGGAGTTCTTCATCGCCTGGTACAACCGCAAGTTCAAGAAATCCATCCGCGGGATCAGCCCCGAGACGAGCCGCTTGCTGCTGGCACACAACTGGCCCGGCAACGTGCGCGAGCTCAAGAACTCGATTGAGCGCGCCATGATTTTGGAGGATGAGTCAGTCCTGCGGCCCATGTACATGCCATTCGCCGTGGGAGAAGCTGCCCGCAGCGGCCTGACCGCGTTCGAGCATACCAGCGCATCCGCCGACGGTGGAGGCAAGCAGCTGGCCAGCGGACGCGTGCTTCCCCGGCTTTACATTCCAGAGGAAGGAACTTCGTTGGAAGAAGTGGAGCGCGCCATGGTGGAACTGGCCATGCGCCAGGCCAATGGCAACCAAACTCACGCGGCTCGCCTGCTCGACATCAGCCGCGATGCTCTGCGCTACAAGCTGAAAAAATTTGACCTGGTTCCGGCGGGCGAGGATGAAACCGCAGACTCGGTCGCGTCGGAAAACCCTTCCATTCCGCAGTGAATCTCGCGTTCTTGACTCTGTCGCCGGTCCAACCTAAGCATGGCCTCTCCAGATCTCGATCGCCCCGGTGGCGCCGACCTAGCGAGGGTTCGCGACCACTGTGGTCGTCTGCAGCCATCCGCCGGGAGTTTTGGGGCGGACGGTCTGTGACTCGCCCATTTCTAAATGACGGCTCGAACTTGACTGTGATGAAGCGGTGACGCCATCGCTGACCTGCGCGCAATCCATGCGCAGCGTGCCATTGTCATTGAACACCAGCCCGTAGAAGCGCAGCGTGCTGCCTGCGGCCAGGGGCTGCGTGTTGAGCTGTTGGGTGGTGGAGTCGATATAAACCTCGACCTGGTTAGGATTGGTCAAAAGCGTGGCTTGCCATGGAGTTTCAAGCGCAGTCAGGGTGGGAAACAGATCGTACGAGGCAAGCGACACGGTGTAGTCGGTGAACTCACCGGTGACCGCGGACCCAAAGACGGTTCCGTTGATCGTCTGCGGTATGAGCGTGACCGTCTGGGCATTACCGACAGGGTTCCCGCAGCAATCGGGGAGAGTAGTAAAGGACATGTATATATTCTGTCCCGCAACGAGGTTGGAACTGTTGAATGCAGCCACAAAAGGCAGGTTCTGCAGGTTCGCAAGCTGGCCGGAGGTCTGGAACAGTGCGGCGCCGAAGCTGAAATAGCCTCCGTAGCCCACGCCCTCAGGATCGAGAAGAGGGCCCTGCTGCAGGCGTCCAAAGGACGAAAGCAGGGGCTGTCCCGAGAGCGATATTACTCCCAGCAGCGGCCCGCTCATCACATTGACGGCCGAAGGATCTTCCACGGCGATACGTGTCGCCAGCAGTGAACCATCCGGTTGGATTGCGCCGTCCATATCCACGAACGTGCCAACCTGAAGCCCGGCAAAACCGCTGATGCCCTGAAACAGCGTCGCGGTGTTGGAGGCAACGGAGAGGGTTCTGGTGTCCGACGTGCCGCCGGGTCCCTCCGGAATCGAGAGCGTGAAGCTGGTGTTCGCCGCGTTGGTGGAAGCGATCCCTCCTTCAAGTTCCGTCACCTTGCCGTTCGCAGCATTCGTTGGTTGCGATGAAACGGTCAGCGGAGTTAGAGCGAAGGTCGGGGTAATCGCGAATTGCACGGTTCCCTGTGGCGGGTAGCAGGTGCTGGGATAACTTGCCGATTGCGAAACCAGCAGGTTGAGTGTAAGCGCCATGCTGTCGCCGGTAACGGTAAGGGGCGCAGGCAAGTTCACCGTCACATTGGAATCGGGAGTGTATCCGTAGGCGAACATACTCACATCAAGCCAACCCGGCGTATCCGATCCGGACGCCGAGACGGTCACGCAGGTGAAGTCAGCGCCTCCGATGGTCGCAGTCGCCGAGGTGTAAATGTCCTGGGGAACGCTGACAGTAGTTAGGGGCTCGATGCCGCCGTTCAAGTGAATCAACTCAGCGGGCTGCTGCGCCGACAGCAGGTTGACAGTCTTGCCGGATTGGCTGGTCAGGGTAAGGGTCTCGAATTCAAGGCGAAACTCCGACAGCTGATCGTTCGCCGTGCTCGTCAGCACGACGCTGACCGAGGTATTGCCACCGAATTTCTGTCCTCCTCCGCCGCCGGTGCTCCCGCTAGAACCACAGCCCGTCATAGCGACGATTGCCAGCGCCAGGAGAATCGCCAGGATAATAGTGTTGTTGGTGGAGAGATAATGGAGAGGAGACGAAGAAGCCGATCGCATAAGCCCTCCGGCGGTCAGAGCTCCCACAAGACGCTACCTTTACGATAGTCCAAAACCTGCCACGGATGTATGAAAAGAGTAAAGATTTGCAAAAAAGGCACTTATTCATCACGGCTGCAATATGCAGAAGAAAAGACAGGGCTCCCATGCGGAAGCCCTGTGGCGCCAGGATATAAAAGTTATGAACTGCGCCAGTGGTAAACTCTCGAGCCGCGAGCAGCGTGCTCTTTCGCCCTGGTGATGACCCGCCCAATCTGCCACCTCTGAGGAGGCGACAATGAAAAGCGTTGAGTTGGTGCGCGCTGAAGGGCAAGCGGGCCAACCAGGCTCAAGCACCGCCCGTCTTATCCAGCCGTCGTTCGATCCCCGCCCGAACGCTTGCTCTGATACATCAACCCGTCCACTCTGCGGATCGCCGACTCAGCGGAATCATTGTGGTTCAAGACGGACGCGCCAATGGAGGCTGTCACTGAAACCCGGGATGACCCCACGGCCACGGAAGTTCGCGAGATCAGGGTACGGCAGCGCTCGGCCAGATCGCCCAGGCGGACCGCATCCAGGTCGGGCATCAGCACCAGAAACTCTTCTCCACCCCAGCGTCCCACGACGTCCACAGGCCGCAGGTCGCGCACCACGGTCCCGGCGACGGCTTTCAGCATGGCATCACCCACCTCGTGCCCATAGGTGTCGTTCACCAGTTTGAAGCGGTCGACGTCGAACATCAGCAAACCGTAAAGCCGGCTGAAGCGGATGTGTTCTTGGAGGCTCTGCTCGACTTTCATCTGCAGATACCGCCGGTTGGGAAGGCCAGTCAGGGCATCGAGAAATGCCAGACGCTCCAGTTCCGATACTCTCTTTTCGGCATTCTTCTTGCCCGTGGAATCGCTGAGCACTTCGACGGCGCCGACGACGCCGCCGTCACTGTTCCGCAGCGGAAGAATCCGTACGTCCGCCGGAACACGGTATCCCTGCTTGTGCCGCAGGTAAACATTCGCTTGCCGGGGTTGCCCGTCGAGCATAACTTCGCTGAGCGGACACCGGCTGTTACAGAGTGGCGTTCCGCTCTCATCAACATATCCGAGAAGGTTGTCGAAACAGCCTTTCCCGATCACTTCGCCCGCGGTGTAACCGCTCAGCCGCTCGGCCGCCTCATTCCAGTAGGTAATTTTACGATCGCGATTTATGAAATACACGGCATCGTGCAAGTTGTCCAACAGCTTTTCGTAATACGAAGTCGAGAAGCGTATGCCCCACAGGCCTTCGCACGAGTCACGCGTCCCAACGCCATACAGCCGCCGTTGCCCCTGCGTGCCCATGGGGACCACTACACGTCCAACCGCGATTTCGTTGGTGCCGATCCGGCGCATTTGAAGCGTTTGACCGAGCTGCAGCGAATACGCTAAAGGCAGGCAGCAGCCAAACCGGCTGACGGTCGTCGTGTTGGTTCGTTCAGAAAAGCGCTTGCCGGCGAGGTCAGTGCCGGCGACCTCAAGTGCGAAAGCGATGGACACGCGGTCGCTCCTGCGCAGGGGCGACGGGTTTAGCAGTTGGGTTTCCATATTCCTGCTATCTCGACCTTATCTGCTCCGCACTGTAGTCCGCGACTCACGATTGGGCTCATTTGTTGCCGCGGGATTCCCGGATTGGCCCTAAGTTCAAAACGGAACTCAAAAGACAGGGCTCCCATGGGGAAGCCCTGTGGCGCCACGATATGAAATTATGAACTGCGCCAGTGGTAAACTCTCGAGCCGCGAGCAGCGTGCTCTTTCGTCTGGGCAATGTCCGCGTCGACTTCGGGCTATTTCTTTGGCGAATCAGAACGCTGCCAGCACGCAGGCCTGCGCACTGGTCCACGCGGGTTAGGAGTTGATGGCGATTGGTCGTCGGTTGGGCTCATGCTTCTCCTTCTCCAACTCGGTACTGGCCATCCCCGGTGGGGAATTCAGGTGGAACAAGCGAGCGATGGCGGCCACCAGTTTCTCCTGCTCCTCGCTTTCGGGAAGCTCCTTGAGTTCACGTGCCAGTGAACCGGCGATCCCTTGCGCGACCTGCGCGATAAGAGCACGCAGCAAGTGATCCTGCTCCCGGGTGAACGGGCCTCGTTCCCGGGCAAAAGACTCGAATTCTCTCCGGCAAATTTCTTCCAGCCGCTGACTCAGTGCGACGCTGGTCGGCACCACCACTTCCGTCTTGAGTCGGATGCGGTAAGCCTCTATCTCCTCCATCACCGTCTTCTCGCCATCGGTTGGGACAGTGCTGGGCTCGACCGCATGATTTCGGGCGGCGCGATCGAGGCCCTCGTAGTCATAAAGGAGAATGCCATCCACGCGGCGCACCTCGGCATCTACATTGCGGGGAATGCAGATGTCGAAAATGACCATGGGAACCCGGCTGCGCTCGGTGGCGATGCGCTCGGCCTCCTCGCGGGTCAGAACGAAGTGTTGGTTGCCGGTCGCGCTGATCACGATGTCAGCTCGCAGCAGACAGCTCCAGCGGTCGGTCTGGGTGGCTACAGTGCCGCCCAGCTTCGCGGCCAGTTCCTGCGCCCGCGGCGGAGACTGATCAATGACCACCACCGGCCCGGCTCCGTTTTCGCACATCAACCGGGCGCAGGGTTCGCTCGTCTCCGTGCCCAGCAGCAGAAGCTTGCGGCCCTCGAGCGATCCGAAAATCCGCCGGGCCAACTCCAGGGC
>Ga0187781_10003360_pt1 | contig 12066 bp, 9 predicted proteins | sample 0715_SJ02_MP02_2_FD_132447 | JGI IMG/M metagenome (GOLD analysis project Ga0187781, IMG submission 132447) | Tropical peat soil microbial communities from peatlands in Department of Meta, Colombia - 0715_SJ02_MP02_20_MG | ecosystem: Environmental > Terrestrial > Soil > Wetlands > Peat | place...
ACCGGCAGGACCTGGAGACGATTCCGCTGGCGGCGCGCAGCTTTGCAAACATCGCGTATCTGGCGCCGGGAACCGAGCCCGTTGAGCCTTCCGACCCGACTAAAGCGCGCATTACGGCCGTTTCCACCGGCGGCAGCTCCGGATTGAATAATGAGCTTTCCGTCGATGGCGGAGACAATTCGGACGATTACATCGGTGGTTTTCTGCAGAATTTTTCGCCCGATGCAATCCAGGAATTCGCCTTTCGCACCGCGCAGGCCGACGCGGACACAGGTCGCACAACCGCGGGCTCCGTGGTGATCACCACGCGCAGCGGGACGAACACCTGGCATGGAGAATTCGGCGTCTACGAGCGTGCCGCGGCGCTGAACGCGCGATTCCCGATCGATAATCCAGCGCCGAATCCCAAGCAGCCGTTCTCCCGGCAGAATTATGTGGGGACGCTTGGCGGGCCGATCGTGAAAGACAAGGTGTGGATCTTCAGCTCGATCGAATATGTGCACGAGGACGCTAGCATTGCGTACAGTCCGGCGAGCACGGAGCAATTCAATGCCCTGGCGCAGCTCGCGTCGATGGGGCTGATTCCCGGGGTGAGCTCGATTGATGTGCCGAGCAGCGTGCCCGTGCCTTTTCGCGATTATCTCGGAACAGTGCGGCTCGATTGGGCGCAATCGGAACGTTCCCGCTGGTTCTTGCGAGGATCGCTCGACAGCTACACAACCCACAACGCCTTGGTGCAACAAGGGGCGCTGCCGTCAACGGGAGTGACTGCTCACAACAACTATTTCAACGCGGTGATTGGACAGCAGTTCACCTTCACGCCGAATTGGATGGGTTCTTTGGTTCTGGAGTTCAGCGACCTACACCTGACGCAAACCCGAAACTCCACGCTTGGCTTTGCGCTCGCCTTTCCCTTTACAACCACGTCCAGCACCATCACGGGATTTGAAACCTATGGCGACAATCAATTCATTACCGGAGTCGCAGATTTCCCCGTGTTGCGGAACCAGGAGAAATATCAGCTTCGCTACGATCTTACCCACATCATGGGTCATCACGCCCCGCGTTTCGGCGTGAATTTCATTCATGAGCCGGTGCTGAGCGGGGCGCTCACGGCAAACGCGGAAACGCTGGTGACGTTTCCGCAAGATCCTACCTTCTATCTTTCGAATTTGGCGCAGTTTCCCGTCGACTATGCTGCAGGCAGCGTTTTCACTCCCGCGACGGATGGAAGTTTTTCGCAGAATGTGCAGCGCCTTGGACTGTACGCCGAGGACTCCTGGCGAGCCACGTCGTCTTTGACGGTCAATTACGGTCTGCGTTACGACACAACCTTTGGCTTGTTCATCGCGTCGGGTCATGACCAGAGCCTGAATCCTGCGTTGAGTACGGGCCTTGTTAGCGGGATTCCACACGACTATCGAAAGGCATTCGCGCCGCGTTTAGGCATCGCACAGGCGCTAGGCGCCTCGCAGAAGACGGTGATTCGTGCGGGTGTGGGACTTTACTTCAATGACCTCGCGCAAAACGGGTGGGTAACCGCGTTTCAGTCGGTGAATGCGGGCAGCCTGCAGAATGGTCCGGTAACCCCCTCGTTGATCGATCCCAATTACCACACACCGTATGCGTTACACGCGACGGCGGGAGTCCAACATGCGTTCAACGCCAACTGGATGGTCAGCGCGGACTTCACCAGAGAAACCGGAATGCATGGCTACCGCCGGTACGATTATCCTCAGGCATCCGTGTTCCGCTCGGACAACCGCTCGGCATATGACGGGCTTTCCCTGCGCGTGCAAGGCAACGTAGCCCGGCGAGTGCATCTCACGGCGCATTACACCCTTTCCCAGGCGAAGACCTGGGGATGCGTGCTTGGCGAACTGTTCGACTATGTGAACGGGGTCTGTAATCCGAACGACGCCTTTGCTCCGGGCGACTACGGGCCATCGGGCGAGGATGTGCGCAACCGGTTCGTGCTGGTCGGAACCTTCGACTTACCAGCGGGATTTCAGGTGTCCGCGCTGGTGCAGGCGGAAAGCGCGCGGCCTTTTACCATGACCACTCCGGATGGTACGCGCGCCGTGATCAACGGAGTGGAAACCACTCTCGATGAGTTTCGCGGTTCGCCTTACGTTCAGGTGGATTTGCGCGTGAGCCGGCCGTTCACGATTCACGAGCGCTGGTCGGTGATGCCGTTCGCGGAATTCTTCAATCTTTTCAACCGGAACAATCCTGGGGCCTTCTACATCACGAGCCTTTCCGCCTTGCCCATCCCGGTGAATAATCTGGCGAATGCTACAGCGTTCTGCTTAAACGCTTCCTGCACAATAACGGAGCCAATCACCAGCCTGAACCAACTGCGTTACCCCGCCGGTGCGTTCGGGGACTTCTTTGGCCCAGGGACCACGGTGGGCATACCGTTCGCGGCGCAATTGGGCATCAAAGTGACGTTTTAAAGATAACCGACCTTCCGCGCGTTTGATTTCCGATTGGACTACATTAGATCGGCCTGCGGCGACATGCCCTTATCCGAGGCGCTACAATAATAGAATTAACAAGGTAAGGGAGACCATGTTTGAAAACCTGACCGAACGGCTGCAACGAACCTTCAAGAACCTGCGTGGGCAGGGGAAGCTCAGCGAAGAGCACCTGGATGCGGCGCTCGCGGAAATACGCGAAGCGCTGCTTGAAGGCGACGTGAACGTCGGCGTGGCGGATGAGCTGTTGGCGAACATCCGCAAGAAGGCGCTGGGTAGTGAAGTGATGCTGCAGCTTTCGCCGGACCAGCAGGTGGTGAAGATTGTACGCGACGAGCTGCTGAACCTGCTCGGAAAGCATGCCAAGCCGCTGTTTGCCTCTCGGCCGCCGTCGGTGTGGATGATCGTCGGGTTGCAGGGTTCCGGCAAGACCACCACGACCGGCAAGTTGGCGAAATGGCTGTCGCAGCACGGGCACCGGCCGATTGTGGTTTCGACGGACGTCTACCGCCCCGCCGCGCGGGAACAGTTGAGCCAGGTGGCCAAGTCCATCGGAATTTCGCTATGGCCGGGAACGGGAACGGACAAGCCGCTGGAGATTGTGCGAGGCGCGATCAAGGAAGCGAAGCTTTCTGCGAGCGACGTGATCATCGTGGACACGGCGGGACGTTTGCACATCGACGATGAGTTGATGAACGAGCTTTCGATGCTGAAGAAGGAGCTGGCGCCGAGCGAAATCCTGTTCATTGCGGACGCGATGATCGGGCAGGACGCGGTGCGGTCCGCGGGCGAATTCCACAAGCGGTTGGGGCTGACGGGCGTGATCCTCACCAAGCTCGACGGCGACGCACGAGGCGGAGCCGCGCTTTCCATCAGCAAGGTTTCCGGCGCGCCGGTGAAGTTCGTGGGCCTGGGCGAAAAATACGATGCGCTGGAAGGGTTTTACCCGGAACGCATCGTTTCGCGCATTTTGGGAATGGGCGACATTCTTTCCCTGATCGAACGCGCGGAATCGGCGTTTGATAAGAAGTCGGCGCTGGAGCTGGAGCGCAAACTGCGCAAGGAAGAGTTTACGCTTGAAGATTTTCGCGACCAGTTGCGGCAAATCCGGAAGATGGGACCGCTCGAACAACTAGTGGATATGCTGCCGAAGGTGGGGCCGCTGCAGAACCTCCCGAAGGACGCCACCGTGGACGAGAAGAAATTGAAACAAGTCGAAGCGATCATAAATTCGATGACCAACGAGGAGCGCCGCGACCACAATGTGATCGACGGCAAGCGCCGGAAGCGTATTGCCAAGGGTAGCGGCACGACGGTACAGGACGTGAACCAAGTGCTGAAGCAGTATCTCCAGATGCGAACGATGATGAAGCAGTACGGCGCTATGGCCGCGCGCGCCAAGATGAAAGGCCTGGGCAAGCTGGCGGGCTTGGGCTGAAACGCAAGGCCCGAGTCTTTCGAACGCTCCCCTGATCAGAAAGAACTATGTCGGCGACTTTCAGGGAAAGTGCGTCGGGGTTCAGGTCCGTGCGGTTGCTCAAGACGACAACCGTGACACCATCGTTCACGAATCGTTGGATGGTTGTCCGGAATCCTCGTGTGCCGCCGTCATGATAATTGCGCGCGTGGTCCTGGTAGGGATCGAGGAACCAGCCGTAGCCGTATTGAACAAAGGGCGGCTCGCCGGGGTCAGTGGAACGAGGATCGCGTGGCCAGCGAGGTTCACTGCCGTCGGCTAGTTTCACGGCCGTAAGTGCTGGCGCCATCTCCTGCTCGCTGAGCAGTGTGTGTCGGGTCAACCCTTCATCCCACTTGGCCAGATCCTCGATATTGGAATAGATTCCGCCGTCGCCGAGCGTTGCGGAGGTCGCGCTCTGATCGGTCTCGACCAGCTTGTCGTTCTCTTGCGAATGGCCATAGGCGCGGTCGCGGATATGGTTGATTCCATTTTGATAGACCACCGAGTGGTTCATTTTCAGCGGAACAAAGACGCGTTTCCGCAGAAACTCGCGATAAGCCATGCCGGACGCTTTCGCCACAACCAGGCCCAGGACGACATAACCGGAGTTGCTGTACTCCCAGCGCGTCCCCGGAGGGAAGAGTCCCGCAGGTTGAGCTTTTAAGAGCGCAAGGACTTCTTCGTCCTGGATCTGGTGCTCTTGGCTCCACTTCGGGCCGCCGCTCTTTTCCTGCTGCTCCATAATCTCGGAATAATCCGCCAGCCCAGAAGTGTGATTCAGAAGATGGCGAATGGTGACGTCTTTTCCGTAGGGCGGAAAGTCCGGGAAGAATTCGTTCAGGCGATCTTCATAGTGGAGCTTGCCGTCGTGGACCAGAAGCATGATGGCCATGGCGGTGAATTGCTTCGTGACGCTGGCGAGGCGGAAGTTCGTTTGCCTATCGATTTTTGCGTGCGAGCGCAAGTCACGCACGCCATAGCCAGCTTCGGAAAGGATGTTTCCGTTTTTCTTTACAAGGACCGCGACACCCGGGTCGCCTGGCTGAACGAGCCCGGAGAAGATAGAATCGATCTGGCCTGGCAATGCGCTATCCGAGGATGAGGCGACTCCTTGTAGAGAAAGTGCGGCAAGGACAAACAGAATAGACCCCACCAGCAAGGCACTTCGCATGGCATCCCCCGGAAAGAGGGAAAGCATAACATTCCGATAGGCCATTTATCTCCGCGTAACACATCTGAGATACTTGTCTACCTTTACCTGGACGGGTTATGGCACGCATAGCACTTGACGATCATCGGCTCTACCTCAACCGCCACCTGCAGTGGATTGCCTTTAACCAGCGTGTGCTGGAAGAGGCGCGCGACGCCCGCAATCCCCTGCTGGAGCGCGTGAAGTTTCTAGCGATTACGGCAAACAACCTCGACGAATTTGTGGAGATTCGGGTTTCCAGCTTCCTCCAGAAAATCGAACACGGATCACAGAACATCAGCCCGGATGGTTTGACGACAGAGGAAGAGTTGCAGCGCGTTTCCCAGGCCATGCATCATCTCGTCGCCGCTCAGTACAAGTGCTGGAATGACGAGCTGCTGCCGGCGCTGGCAAAGCACCAGATCCGCGTGCTCTCGTGCGACCAAATGAGCCCCAAGGCGGAGCAGATTGCCAAAGCGTTTCATGATCGGCGCGTCTACCCGATGCTGACTCCGGTCACCGTGGATCCTACGCATCCGTTTCCGCACGTTCTGAACAAGGCGCTATGCATCGCGTTCCTTCTGCGAAAGCGCAAGCGAAACGGAGAAAAACCCGTTTTCGGAGTGGTCACTGTGCCGCGAGCATTGCCTCGGCTTCTTCGTGTGCCCACAGGAAACGGCGGGATTCACTTCGTGTTCTTGCAGGACATCATTTCGCGATACGCGGAGAAGCTGTATAGAGGCTACGAAATTCTGGCGTCCGCGGCGTTCCGGATTACGAGAAACAGCAATCTCTACTTGGAAGAGGAAGAGGCTCGCACGCTGCTCGAAGCTGTGGACTCTCAGGTTGCACAGCGTCGCAAAGGCCAGGCCGTGCGCCTGGAAATTGAGGTGGGGGCACACCCGGAAATCATTTCGCACCTGGTGAGCACATTCGAGCTCGATGAATCGCTGGTGTTTCGCGTGGCGGGCCCGGTGAACCTGCAACGGCTCTTTCATCTCTACGAAGAGACGCCCAGGCCAGACTTGAAATACCCCCGGTTTCAGCCGCGACAGGTGCATATCGGGCACGATGCCGATTCGATGTTTGAGGTGATTCGGCACCAGGACGTTCTGTTGCACCATCCCTATGATTGCTATGACGCCGTGGTGCACTTCCTCGATACGGCGGCGCGTGATCCGCGCGTCCTTTCGATGAGGCAGACCCTGTACCGGACGAATTCCGATTCGCCGGTGGCTCTGGCGCTCCTGGAGGCGGCGGGGAAAAAGGAAGTGACGGTGGTGGTGGAGTTGAAGGCAAGCTTCGACGAGGCCTCCAACATCCGATGGGCTCGCAGCTTCGAAGACGCAGGCGTGCAGGTCTTTCACGGGCTAGCCAACCTGAAGACTCACGCAAAACTGGCTTTAGCCCTTCGGCAGGATCCGGATGGGAAGATCCGCCGGTACGCACATCTGGGAACGGGAAACTACAATCCTTCGACCGCGCGTTTTTACAGCGATTTCAGTCTGTTTACCGCCGACCCGGCGATCACCTCCGCGGTGCACGATGTATTTAATTTCCTGACAGCCTATGCGGAGAAGTCTCACTACCGGCCGCTACTGGTTGCACCAAAGGACATGGTGAAGACGATCATCTCCCAGATCGATCGGGAAACCCGGCACGCGCGGCGTGGCAGGCCCGCAAGAATTATCGCCAAATGCAATGCCGTGGTGGACCCACCCGTGATTCGCGCACTCTACAAGGCGTCACAAGCAGGCGTGGAGATCGATCTGATCGTTCGCGGGCAATGCACTTTGGTGCCGGGACTACGAGGGATCAGCAGCCGCATCCGCGTGCGGAGCATCGTGGGGCGATTCCTCGAGCACAGCCGCATCTTTTATTTTGAGAACGGTGGGTCGCCAGAGGTCTATCTCGGCAGCGCCGATTGGATGCCGCGGAACCTCTACGAAAGAGTCGAAGTGCTGTTTCCTCTAAAGGATGAAGAACTGCGCGCGCGCATCTGCAACGAGATTTTGCCGGCGTACTTGGGTGACAACAAAAAGGCCCGGGTGCTTGGCTCGGACGGTCTCTACACGCCAGTCCCACGGGCCCGAGGCGACAAGCCCTTTTCCGTACAGGAACATTTGATGAAACTGGCCGGCGGGTCCGTGAATGGATCGGGCACGTCCCATGAGCATTATGCGCGTATCGCGTCCGCAAAGGCCGAACCCGGAAGTGTTTCTCCTGAACCAGGGGAAATTTTAGACTTGGAAGTCCAGGATTCCTCCAATGCAACAGTATGATCTAGTGGTGATCGGGTCTGGACCGGGCGGACAGCGCGCCGCAATCCAGGCGGCAAAGGCGAAGAAGCGGGTAGCCGTGGTGGAAAAGCAGACCATGGTCGGCGGAGTCTGCATCAATACCGGCACCATTCCCAGCAAAACCATGCGCGAGGCCGTGCTGCACCTTTCCGGCTTCAACCACCAGGCGTTTTACGGATCGAACTACCACGTAAAAGAAAACATCACCATGAGCGACCTGAATTTCCGGGTCACGCGCGTGATCGAAAACGAAGCCGCAGTATTGCAGGACCAGTTAAGGCGGAACGGCGTGGATCTCTATCACGGAGTCGGCTCGTTTACCGACCCGCACCATATCCGCGTGGAGAACACCACCGGCTTCCATGAACTCGAAGCGGAATTCGTGGTGATCGCCACGGGAACCAAGCCTGCGGCAACCCCAAAGGTTCCCATCAATGGGCGCAATATCGTGAATAGCGACCAGATTCTCGGCATTCCCACAATCCCCAAAACGCTCATCGTGGTGGGCGGCGGCGTTATCGGCGTGGAATATGCCTGTATGTTTACGACGCTGGGTGTGCGAGTGATCATCGTGGAAAAGCGGCCGCGCCTGCTCGAATTTGCCGACGCCGAAGTGGTCGAGGCGTTGAGCTACCACATGCGCGACCGCCGGGCCACCATGCGACTGACCGAAGAGGTCGATAGCGTGGAAGAGACCCCGGACGGCAAAGTGGCGGCGAACCTGGTCAGCAAGAAACGAATCTTGGGCGATGCGCTGCTTTATGCCGTGGGCCGGCAAGGGAATATCGACCAGCTGAATCTGCAGGCGGCGGGAGTGGAGGCCGATCAGCGCGGCCGGATTAAGGTGGACGCTGACTACCACACTTCGCAGCCGCATATTTTTGCGGTAGGGGACGTAATCGGCTTTCCGAGCCTAGCTTCCGTCTCCATGGAGCAGGGGCGGTTCGCGGCGGCGAAGGCGTTTGGACTGCCCGCGGAAACGGACCCGGCCGGCTATCCCTACGGGATTTACACTATTCCGCAAATCTCTTTTATTGGGAAGACCGAAGAGCAACTAACCGAAGACGACGTACCTTACGAAGTGGGCGTCGCGTACTACCGCGAGATTGCCCGAGGACAAATCAGCGGCCACACGGAGGGCCGCCTGAAACTGCTTTTCCACCGGGAAACTCTGGAATTACTCGGAGTCCACATTTTCGGCGAAGATGCGGCCGAACTGTTGCACATCGGCCAGGCCGTGCTGCTCTTGAAGGGCAAGATCACATACTTCATCCACACCGTTTTCAATTATCCGACCCTGGCGGAATGCTACAAAGCGGCTGCATTTAACGGGCTCAATCGTTTGGCGTGAAGAACTATCCGCGAATCAAAAAGCAGGCGAGGGTTAGATAGGGCTAGGTGACTGTTTCCGTATCCAGCGGCTTTTTTGCAACGAACAACCCGTACACAAAACTGCCGGAGGCATATCCCGCGCGCATGGCCTGAAAGCCCTTGAGGTAAGTGACGAAATCCGCGCCCTGTTTGAAGGCCATGGCCCAGAAGGATTTGTTCTTGATGATGTCCGCGCCAATGTCCCACGTCTTGGCGCACTGTGGATTGAGCACCTGCCGGTGAACGATTCGAAGGCCACTGGCTTCGAGGAACGTGGCGTACTCGTCCATTTCCCGAAGCTCGACGAACATGGCCTTATCGATCGGGTCGATGAATTTCTTCCTTTGCGCCGGCGAAAGATTTTCCTTACGGAACCAGTCGGTCAGGGCGAACGTTCCTCCAGGCTTTAACAGCTTCGACGCCGAGACGAAGAACTTGGCTGGATCGTGATAGTGAGAAATGGACTCAACGGACCATAGAAGATCGAAGGGTTCGGAAAACTGCAACGCTTCGGCGTCCATCAGCAGGAACTTGGCGTTCAGGTTGTTCTCTCGCGCGGAGCGGCTGGCCATCTCGACCTGAACAGGAGAGATCGTCACGCCTGTCGCGGACACGCCATACGTCCTGGCCAGGTAGAGGCTGGTTCCACCAAAGCCGCAACCGATGTCGAGAATGCGCGAGCCCGGCTGCAAGTTTGCCAGGCGAGCCAGATGTTCGATCAGCTGAATCTGCGCGGTTTCCTTGGACTCATCGCCGCGAATCCAATAGCCGTGATGGATATGGTCGCCCCAGAGAGACTGGTAATAAGGGCTGACAAGATCGTAGTGCTCAATGATCTTCCGTTTTTCGTTTGTGCGAGGCATGGCCCGCGTGGCACTCTCCGGATTGTTGAGGGCGTGTGACATTGGCAGAATGCCGGGTAGTTTACTCCGGGATAGGCCTGGCTCCAAGAGCGAGCAATTCAGGTTGTGCCAGTGGCGTCACCCTGCCTGAGCCATGCGAAAATATGCCGCTTTTTATTAAGCTGACGCAGGCCTTCAAAAGAGCGTAGATTGTTTGCGGGCTGAAGCGAACTCACGTTAGAATATTAGATCTTTAGGAGGACGTACCGTAGTGTTAACTATTCGTCTGGCAAGAATTGGAAAGAAGAAGAAACCGTATTACCGCGTTGTGGTGATCGAAAGGACGCGGGCTCGTGACGGCCGTGTGCGCGAGGCTGTCGGAACTTATGATCCGCTGAAGAAACCCGCGGAGATCAAGTTGGATTCGGATCGCATCAAATATTGGCTTGGCGTAGGGGCACAGCCGAGCGATACCGTCCGGAGCTTCATCAAGCAACAAAAAATTGCATAAATCGCTCGACGCCCAAGCACACGTTCCCGTTCTTAGGCTCACCAGGTCAGGTCCCAGTGGCGGAGTTACGATGACGCGCTCTTTTGCGGTCATGTGGAAGAGCGTGTGAGTTAGTCTGACAAGTTGAAACGCACGCGGGGGCCCTATGAAAGAACTCGTTGAGGAGATTGCTCGGGCGTTGGTGGATCATCCCGAGGGAGTGCAGGTGAAGGCGGTGGAAGGTTCGCAAGTTACTGTTTTGGAATTGCGAGTTCACCCGGAAGATCTCGGAAAAGTCATTGGGCGCCAAGGCCGGACGGCAAAAGCGATCCGAACACTGCTCGGAGCAGCGGGGATGAAGCTGCACAAGCGATTTACGCTTGAGATCCTGGAAGATTGAACGAGTCCCACAGACAAAAGCGGGAATGGCTTCTGGTTGCGCGAATTCTGAGGCCGCGCGGCAATAAGGGCGAAGTCGTTGCAGAGCTGCTGACGGATTTTGCTGCCCGGTTTTCCACTCTGAAACAGGTCTATCTGCGCAAAGGCGACGCGGAGCCTCGGTCTACCGGGCTCCTGAATTTCTGGTTGGACCAGAACCACGCCGGAATGGGCGTGTTTCATCTTGCCGGATTTCGGACGATTTCAGACGCGGAAAACTTGCGTGGTTTTGACATCTTGCTGCCGCTGGAACAGCGTGTAACGTTGCCGGCCGGACAGTACTTTGTGACCGACTTGATTGGCTGCAGCGTTTTTGAGCTGCTGGCTGGCGCGGCGTCGCCCGCGTGCGGGGTGGAAGAAGCTCCGAGAGTGCTCGGGACAGTGCGCGACGTCTTCTTTCCCGGCGAAAGCGTGGCCGGAACGCCGATTCTGCAAGTGGAAACACCGGGCGGCGAGTTGCTGGTGCCACTCGCGGAGGATATCTGCACGCGGATTGACGTGGCCGGGCGAAGGATTGAAGTCAGGCTGCCCGAAGGACTGGGCGACGTTAATGCACCGGAATAGCCCAGCCTTATTTCGGCGGGCATGACAGCAAGCCGCCATGTTCATTACACTGCCTAGCAATGCGATTTGACCTGATCACGATATTCCCTGAATTTTTTGCCGGCCCGCTCGACCACGGCATCGTCCGGCGCGCGAAAGAAGCGGGAATTGTGCAGATTCATGTGCAGGATTTGCGCGAGTTCACAAAGGACCGGCATCGCACTGTGGACGACCGCCCGTTTGGCGGCGGCGAAGGCATGGTGCTGAAGCCGGAACCGCTGTTTGAGGCTGTGGAGAAACTATTAGGGCATGGTGTGGGGAGCGCGAATGCGAAGATCGCCCCAGAAGCAGGGACCGCGATCTTGCTGATGTCCGCGGCTGGAAAATTGTTCACGCAGCAGACGGCACGGCGATACGCCAAGCTCGACCGATTAATCCTGATTTGCGGACGGTACGAAGGGGTCGACGAGCGCGTGGCCGAACATCTGGCGACCGAGGAGATTTGCGTTGGCGATTATGTGTTGAGCGGGGGAGAATTGCCCGCCGCGATTGTAGTCGACGCCGTGACGCGCCTCCTACCGGGAGCGCTCGGCAACGAAGCCTCCTCGCAAAATGAATCGTTCTCTAGTCTGGAGAGCGATTCGGGGAAAGCAGAGCTTCGGGTTTCAGAGCCCTACTTGCCGCACCTCGGTCAGCACTTGCTTCTGGATTTTCCGCATTACACCCGTCCGGCGGACTATCGCGGTTGGAAGGTGCCGGAAGTGCTCATCAGCGGCCACCACGCCGAAGTGGCCAAATGGCGGCGAGAGAAGGCGTTAGAGAAGACGGCGCGAAATCGCCCGGGGCTAGCCGGAGAAAACGGCTAGGAAATCGGTGGACGTTTGTTTATAATCAGAGTTTGCCTTAGAAGTGCTGGCCCCGCCTGAGTGGGTCTGCAGGGAATACAGAAAATGAATC
>Ga0187781_10003361_pt1 | contig 12066 bp, 11 predicted proteins | sample 0715_SJ02_MP02_2_FD_132447 | JGI IMG/M metagenome (GOLD analysis project Ga0187781, IMG submission 132447) | Tropical peat soil microbial communities from peatlands in Department of Meta, Colombia - 0715_SJ02_MP02_20_MG | ecosystem: Environmental > Terrestrial > Soil > Wetlands > Peat | place...
ACTCAGCGGGTAAGTACCAGCTGATCCCGAGCTGATCGGCTGAACCCAGCTGGCGGCCTCGGCGGCGCGCGGCCATGAGCGGCGCGCCGCCGAGGCCGTATGACCAAGGACAGGACCCACGCGTTGGCCTTCTTCTTCCAGGAACTGGTGAACGGCCTCACCACGGGCGCGCTCTACGCGCTGGTGGCCTTGGGTTTCACGATGGTCTACGGGGTGCTCAAGCTGCTCAACTTCGCGCACGGCGACCTGTACATGGTCGGCGCGTACGTCGGCTTCTTCGTGATGCAGTGGTTCGGCGGGCCGACCAAGGTGAGCATCCCGGTCCCGCTGCTCCTGGTGATCATGTTCGTGATCGCGGCCGTCCTGGTGGGCGGCCTGGGCGTCGCGATGGAGCGCTTCGCCTACCGGCCGCTGCGCAACGCGCCCCGGATCGCGCCGCTGATCACCGCGATCGGCGTCTCGTTCTTCCTGGAGAACTCGGCGCTGCTGCTGTTCGGCGCGCAGCCCCGCATCTACAACACCTCAGACTTCATCTCACTGTCCAGCGGCATCCAGGTCGGGTCGGTCACGATCGACAGCGTGCAGATCATGGTCCTGGTGCTTGGCCTGCTGCTGATGATCGGACTTCGGCTGCTGGTGAACCGGACGAGGCTCGGACGGCAGATGCGGGCCGTGGCCGTCGACCGGGAGGCGGCCGAGATGCTGGGCATCAACGTGAACTTCACGATCGCGGCGACCTTCTTCCTCGGCGCGGCCCTGGCCGGCGTGGCCGGGGTGATGGGCGGGCTGCTGTTCAACCAGGTGACGCCCACGATCGGCTTCATCGCCGGCCTCAAGGCGTTCACGGCGTCCGTCGTCGGTGGCATCGGATCCATCCCCGGCGCGATGCTCGGCGGCCTGCTGATCGGTGTCGCGGAGTCCTTCATCACCGGTTACATCTCCTCGACGTACACCAACCTGCTCGTATTCGCGCTGCTGATCGCCGTGATGCTGATCCGGCCCAGCGGGCTGCTGGGCCAGGTACAGCTGCAGAAGGTGTAAGCCGACCATGAGCGTGTATCCGCAGGGACCCCCAGACTCCCAAGAGCCCCTGGACATCCTCGAGAGCCCGCACCCCCCCGCCACCGGCCCGCAGGTCGGGGCCGACGAGTGGGTGGCCAGGCAGGTCCACCGGCGTGAGTACCTACCGTCCTGGCTGGGCAGCGCGCAGCGCCAGTTCGAGCGGATCGGTTTCTGGCCCAAGCTGGCGGTCGTGGGCCTGGCCGGAGCCGTGCTGCCCGCGGTCGGCCTCGGCGGGTTCCAGCTGCAGGTCGGGATCGACACGCTGGTGATCCTGCTGCTCGCGCTGGGGCTAAACATCGTCGTGGGCTGGGCCGGGCTGCTCGACCTCGGCTACGTCGCGTTCTTCGGCTTCGGTGCCTACGGGTTCGCGCTACTGTCCTCGGCGCAGATCGGCTCGCACGGCATCCACCTGCCGGCCTACCTGTCGGTGCCGATCGTGATGATCGGCGCCGCGGTTCTCGGGCTCCTGGTCGGCTGGCCGTCGCGCCGGCTGATCGGTGACTACCTGGCGATCGTCACGCTGTTCTTCGGCGAGGCCTTCGTCGAGTTCACCAACAACGTGGCGCCCAGCGTGCTGGGCGGGCCCAACGGGATCGTGGGGATCGACCCGATCCGCGGCTTCGGGGCCCAGGTCAACAGCAACACGGGCTACTACTACCTGCTCGTGATCCTCGCGGTGCTGACGATGGCGGTGCTGCGGCTGCTCGATACCTCGCGGACCGGACGCGCGTGGCGGGCCGTGCGCGAGGACCCGCTGGCGGCGGCGTCGATGACGATCCCGGTCAATCGGCTGAAGCTGATGGCGTTCGCGTTCGGGGCCGCGGTCGCGGCGCTGGCCGGCACGATCTTCGCCGCGCAGCAGATCAGCGTGTTCCCGACCGACTTCGACACGCCCATCTTGATCCTGGTCTACGCCGCGCTGGTCCTCGGCGGCGCCGGCAGCATCGCCGGCGCCGCCACCGGCGCGCTGGTGGTGATGATCATCTACGACGGAGTGCTGCGCAACCCGACCTATTCCGGCTACCTGTTCTACGGCCTGATCCTGCTGACCCTGGTGGTCAAGGTGCGCCCGTGGCGCAAGCTGGCCGCGGTCCTGGCGGCGACCGTCGCGCTCGGCCTGGCCGTGCACGCGATAGCCGCGGCCATCTCGGCCAGCGCGGTGGCGGGCGGGCCGCAGTCGACCGGCTGGATCGGTGACGCCCTGCGCGACTGGGTGATCGTCCCGGCCAATGCCCAAGCCGCGGGGAACTGGGGGTACGTGCTGCTGGTGTGCCTGCTGATCACTCTGGTGCAGGTTAAGGAACCCTGGCGGACCATCCTGCTGCCTCCGACGCTCTATCTGGCCTCGTTCGTCTGGGAGACCCGGCTGGCCGCCGAGCCGGCGATTACCAGGCAGATCATGATCGGTGCGATCCTGATCGTGATGATGGTCTCCCGGCCCCAGGGGCTGCTGGGGGCGCGGCGGGTCGAGACACCGATATGAGCGGGGGGCCAGAGGTGCGCAGATGAGCACGCCGGAGCGGCCGGGCCAGGCCGGAGACTCGCCGGCCGCACGGCCCGGCCCCGCGGCCGACGGGCAACCGGAGGCACCCATCTTGGATCTCACCGCTCTCTCGCTGTCCTTCGGCGGTCTCCTGGCGCTCTCCGAGCTGGACCTGCAGCTGGACGACCGAGAGATCGTCAGCCTCATCGGGCCCAACGGTGCGGGCAAGACGACGGTGTTCAACGTGATCACGGGCGTGTACCAGCCGAGTTCCGGGGACGTCCGGTTCGCCGGCCAGTCGGTCGCCGGGCTGCCGCCGCACCGGATCGCGCGCCTCGGGATCGCCCGGACCTTCCAGAGCCTGCGGCTGTTCCTGAACATGTCGGTGCTCGAGAACGTGATGGCCGCGACCTACGGCGGCACCAAGGCGACGCCGGCCGAGTCGGTCCTGCGCCTGCCCCGGGCCAGGCGCGAGGAGCGGGAGGTGCGGGCGCTGGCCGAGGACATCCTGTCGTTCTTCGGCCAGCGGCTGGCCGGGTACCGCTGGGACCAGCCCGCCTACTCGCTGTCGTATGCGAACCGGCGGCGGCTGGAGATCGCCCGCGCGCTGGCGACCCGGCCCAGGCTGCTGTTGCTCGACGAGCCGGCCGCCGGGATGAATCCCGCCGAGACACACGAGGTCACCGAGCTGGTCGGGCGGCTGCGCGACGAGCGGGGGGTCGCCATCTTGATCATCGAGCACGATATGCACGTGGTGGCCGGCTGCTCGGACCGGGTGGTCGCGCTCGACCACGGCGTCAAGATCGCCGAGGGAAGCTTCGACCAGGTGGCGAACCACCCCGCGGTCGTCGAAGCCTACCTGGGCCGCGATCCCGGGGCCCTGGCGGAGGCAGAGTGAGTACGTCGCCTGGCCCGGCGCCGGATGTCCTGCTGAAGCTGGACGACGTCACCACCTACTACGGGCAGATGCGGATCCTGGAGGGTATCTCGCTGCAGGTCGGCGTCGGCGAGCTGGTCTGCCTGCTGGGCGGAAACGCCTCCGGGAAGTCGACGACGCTGAAGACCATCCTGGGCATCGTCCGGCCGCGTGCCGGACGGGTGCTGCTGGACGGCAGGGACGTGACGCAGTGGCCGGTGCCGCAGCGGATCGCCGCCGGGCTCGCTATCGTGCCGGAAAACCGCCGCCTGTTCGGCCAGCTGACGGTGCGGGAGAACCTGGAGCTCGGCGCGGTGCTGCGCAGGGGCGAATCGCTCAGCGAGGACTTCGACAAGGTGCACGAGCTGTTCCCGCGCCTGCTCGAGCGGCGCAGCCAGCTGGCGGGCACGCTGTCCGGCGGCGAGCAGCAGATGGTGGCGATGGCCCGCGCCCTGATGTCACGCCCCCGCCTGCTGCTGATGGACGAGCCGTCGATGGGCCTGTCGCCCGCGCTCGTCCAGCAGAACTTCCAGATCATCAAGACCGTACATGCCTCCGGCGTGTCGGTCCTGATGGTCGAGCAGAACGCGACGATGGCGCTGTCCATCGCGGACCGCGGCTACGTCCTGTCGACCGGGGAGATCGTGCTCGAGGGCCGGGCGGGCGAACTGCTGCAGGACGAGGATCTCAAGCGCGCCTACCTGGGCCGGTAAGCGCCGCTACCAGGTCAGCGCGCTGGCCGCTCGCTCGGCCATGGCGCCCAGGTCGTCGTGGGCGGCCTCGCGGTACAGCGGGCCGGTCCCGTCAGCCAGCAGCCGGGCCACCATGGCCACGCCGCGCGCCGGTACCGGGCCGGGCTCGAGCAGGCGGCTGGCCAGCTCGGCGAGCAGCGGGGCCGACTGGCTGATCCGCGTGGTCGGGACCGGGACACGGATCGGTCGGGCCGCACCGAGCGGCGCGCGCGCGGCCGCCGCCAATGCGGGCTCCCCAGCCGCCGCCAGGATCCGCCGCAAGCTCACGGCCAGGTGGCGGCGGAACTCCGTGGACGTCAGCCGTGCGGCCCGGGCCGCCAGGCTCGCGTTCGCTTCCGGGCTGGCGCCCTCGGCGAGCTCGAGGTCCAGGCGCGCCGCCTGGCTGCGGGCCAGAACCCGCTCCCAGGGCCGGAGCCGCCGCACGGTCAGCCTGCCTCGATCGTCGTCAAGCAGGACATGCATCGCGTCACCCCGTTCGCACCTTGTGACCTCTCAAGCAATTATACTGGTCATGGAATGACCTGTAAAATCTTTTTAACGGTCACGCATGAGGAGGGCATCGTGACGACTACCCTGAACGCCATGACGTTGCCCTCATGGGCTTCCCATATCGAGGACAAGCAGGCGCCGATGCCGCTGCTGCTGGTGCAGGCCTTCGTCGACACCCTCGACCGAGACCAGGGCACGGATATCTTCGCGCACCCGGAGCAGGCCCGCGCGTGGCTGGCCGACGCGGGCCTGCGCGTCCCGGACCCCGACCGGCCCGACCCGGGTTTCGCCGACGATCTACAGCTGGCCCGCGAGGTCAGGGCGAGCATCGAGGCGGTGATCGGCCGCAATACGGGGAGCGAGCCGCTGACCCCGACGGACCTGGCTCCGCTGGAGAAGGTGCTGGGCCAGGTCCAGCCCCGGCTGCAGGTCGCCGCGGACGGCCGGGTCCGGCTCGGGCCCACCTGCCCGGCGCACGCGCTCACGGACGGCCTGCTCGGGCTGCTGCTCATCGTCCGGGACGCTCAGGCCGACGGCAGCTGGAACCGGCTCAAGCTGTGCGGCAACCCGGATTGCCGGTGGGCGTTCTACGATCGCTCGCACAGCCGCCGGGGTGCGTGGTGCGATATGGCGGTGTGCGGGAACCGGCTCAAGAACCGCAACCTCCGCGCCCGCCGCGCCCAGGCCGGCTGACAAGCGGTGAACCCCGGGTTTCCCTCCGCCCGATAACGCCACCATCCGGTAATCTCGCGGGTCCGACGTTGCCGGGTCCTTCCCTGGGCGGGCGGCCGAGGTCGGCGAGCAGGTTCTTGTCCCACACCAGGATGGTGTAGGGGCCGTCGTGGTAGATCCGGGCCGGCCGTCCGAAGGCCGTCATCAGGTCGCCCGACGGGATGATGGCCTGCGGCTGGTCGGCCCCGGTGTTGACGACGAAGTTCGCGTAGTGCAGCTGCGGGTCATACCAGGAAGCATCGGACTGGTAGGCCCGCGGCACTGACTTGTCCGCCCCCCAGGACACCGCGACGAGGTGCACACGGCCGCCGCTGTCCAGCGTGGTGATGTTGCCCTCGAAGTAGTTGGACAGGCCGTAGGAGAAGTCGTGCGCGACCAGCCAGTCGGCCAGCGGCTGGTCGTGAGCGGGGATGGCGGGCTGGACGGCATCGAAGCCCAGCGCCGCCGCGTAGCAGGCCAGCAGGACCGCCAGCGCCGGGACCAGCCTGACCCGCAGCAGGTCACCGGCCAGCAGGCGGCCCGCGAGCACGGCCCCGAACGGCAGCACGGCGGAGATCTGCCTGGTGTCCCAGATGGAGTAGGGGAGGCTGCTGAACGCGAAGGCGGCCGCGTCGGCCAGAATGCCCAGCGTCAGCACCTGGACCAGCAGGTCTTCGCAGCGGAGGAAACGCCGCAGCGCACGGCACAGGGCCCACGCGGCCAGGGCCAGGCCGACCAGGTGGAACGCCGCGATGGCCGTCTGCAGGCCCGGCGGCGCATGGATGACATCGGCCCCGAACAGCCCGAGCAGGCCCTCGCCGGTCAGTCGGAAGTTCTTCCCCAGCGAGGACACCGTGGCCACGTGCGTGACCAGCGGCAGGAGCGTGAACCCGCCGAGGCGCCCGAGCACCCGCAGGACCAGCAGCGAGATGCCCAGCCCGGTGATGCTCGCCGCGATCAGGGCTATCTCGAACCACACGGCCGTGAGTTCCCGGCCCGCCAGCACCACCCCCCGGAAGATCCGAATGCTGCACGCCACCACGATCGGGAGGATGGCGGCCACGATCACCAGCCGGTCGCCGATCGTCGCCCAGGCCAGCATCAGCGCGATCAACGGCGGCACGTACCAGCGCTGCGGAGCGCGGTCCAGGACCAGGAAGATCAGAAGGATGGGCACGCCGGTGCCGACGTGATCAGGCACCAGCAGCAGCACGAACACGGGGTTGCCGAGCTGGGGCGCCAGCATGAGGCCGGAGCCGATCAGCACCCGCGCCACGCCCTCCCGGCCCGTCGCCCGGCCCTTGGCGACCAGGCCGGCCAGCAGGACCAGCAGCGTGTAGGTGAACGCGGCCGCGGTGTGCACGACGGCCGGGCTTAGGCCGCGGATCAGCTCGACGAGCATGTACTCGGGCAGCTCGGTGGTGTAGAAGGAGACGTCGGTCAAGGTCCAGCCGTGCAGCGCCAGGTTGCCGTGCAGCATGTCCCACGCCTCCAGCGCGTTGGACCCGCCGTCGGACGAGATGGACTGGGTACCCGAGACCCGCAGGTAGCACAGGAACAGCACGACGCCCGCGACCGCATAGGCGCCGATCCACGCCAGAGCGGCCCGGCTCGCCCAGGGCCGCGGGCCGCCCGGGCGAGGCGTTTGCGCGGCGGACTGGTCGACGGCGATCGCCGGGACCTGCTGGCCCGCTCCGGCGGCGGGCCGCTGCTGGGACCCCATCAGTCCTCCCACGGCCAGTCGCGGTCCCCCTCGCGCTCCGCCATGGCCAGCAGTTCCTCGGCGTGGGCCTGACCGAATTCGGAGTCCTCCAGCCCGGCCAGCATCCGGGACAGCTCCCGCACCCGGCCGGGCTTGTCCAGCCGCGTGACACCGCTGGAGGTGACCAGCCCATCGTCTGACTTCTCGACCATCAGGTGATTATCGGCGAACGCGGCGACCTGCGGCAGGTGAGTCACCGCAATCACCTGCGACGAGCGCGCCAGCCGGGCCAGCCGCCGCCCGACCTCGACCGCGGCCTTGCCGCCTACTCCCGCGTCGACTTCATCGAACACGAATGTGGGTACCGGGTCCGCGCCGGCGAACACCACCTCAATGGCGAGCATGACACGGGACAGCTCACCGCCCGAGGCCCCCTTGTGCAGCGGCAGCGGCGGCGCGCCCGGATGCGCGGCCAGCCTGATCTCGACGTCGTCCGCGCCATGCGGGCCGGGCTCGCCGAGTTCGGTGAGCACGGCGCTCAGCGACGCGTGCGGCATGGCCAGCTCGGTCAGCTCGGCCGTCACCTCCGTCGCGAACCGTTCCGCCGCCGCCGACCGCAGCGCGGTCAGGTCCGCGGCCAGCGACCCGACCTGTGTGGCCAGCTCCGCCTCCGCTGCAGCCAGGGCCGCGATCTTGTCGGTGTCGCCCTCGAGCTCACCCAGCCGCGCTCCGGCCTGCTTGGCCCAGTCCAGGACCCCCGTGAGGCCCGCCGATGCGCCGCCGTAGGCCCGGACCAGCCGGCCCAGGGTGGCCCGGCGTTCCTGCACCGCGGCCAGCCGGGCCGGGTCGGAGTCGAGCGACTCGGTGTAGGACGCGAGATCGGCGGCGACGTCGGACAGGAGGTAGGCGGCCTCGGACAGCCTGCTGGCCAGCCCGGCCAGCACGGGATCGTGCGAGCGGGCCGGATCCAGCGCCCGCCCGGCCAGCCCGAGCAGGGTCAGCACGTCCGAGGCGTCTACGGCGGACGCGGCCGGGTCGCCGGCCAGCGCCTCGTGAGCCGCGGCGGCCGCCGCGTGCAGCGCGTCGGCGTTGGAGAGCCGTTCGTCCTCGACGAGCAGGGCCGTGTCCTCGTCGGCCACCGGGGCGGCGGCCTCGATCTCGGCCAGGCCGAGCCGCAGCATTTCGGCCTCGGCGGCCCGCGCCCGCTCGGCCAGCGTCAGGGCGTCCAGCTCCTCGCGGACCGCCCGGTGCCGTGCGAACACCCGCCGGTAGTCCGACAGCACGGCGGCCAGCTCCGGGCCGCCGAACCGGTCGAGCGCGTCCCGCTGCCGCCCCGGCTTGAGCAGCTGCTGCTGATCGGCCTGCCCGTGCACGGCGACCAGGTCATCGGCCAGGACCTGGAGCAGCGACACCGGGACCGAACGACCGCCGGCGAACGCCCGCGACCGGCCTTCGGTCGACACCGAGCGGCTGAGCACGAGCACGGTCCCGTCCTCGTCGAGGTCTCCCCCGGCCTCCTCGACCTCCTGGGCCACCTCGGGGGAGACCAGCAGCCGCCCCTCCACGGCGGCCCGCTCGGCGCCCGGCCGGACCCGCGCCGGATCGGCCCGGCCGCCGAACAGCAGCCCGAGCGCGGTCACGACCATGGTCTTCCCGGCCCCGGTCTCACCGGTGAGCGCGGTGAACCCGGACGACAGCTCCAGCACCGCGTCGTCGATAACGCCGAGGCCGCTGATGCGGACTTCCTCAAGCATGCTCGCCTGCGTCCTCCCGGGTACGGCCCCGCCAGCCCGCGACGGGCAAGCCGAACTTGGCCACCAGCCGGTCCGTGAACCCGGCCGGGCCCGGCCATTCCAGCCGGGCCAGCAGCACCGGCAGCGCGCCCCGGCGGACCTCCACCCGAGCTCCGGGCGGCAAGTCGACTTTACGCCGGCCATCGCACCACAACACGGCACCTGAGGTTTCGTGTCCCCCGATGAGCTCGACCGCGAGCACCGACTTGGGCGAGAGCACCATCGGCGGCGCGAACAGCGCGTGCGCGCTGATCGGCACCATGAGCAGCGCCTCCACGTCGGGCCAGACCACCGGCCCGCCCGCCGAGAACGCGTAGGCCGTCGAACCGGTGGGGGTCGAGCACACCACCCCGTCGCAACCCCAGCGGGACAGCGGGCGGCCGTCAACCTCGGTGATCACGTCGATCATGCGCTCCCGCGCCGCCTTCTCCACCGAGGCCTCGTTCAGCGCCCAGCCGGACACGATGGCCGAGCCGTTGCTGCGCACGGTCACGTCGATCGTCATCCGCTCCTCGACCGTGTACCGCCGCGCCACCACCCGATCGACCAGATCGGCCAGCCCGTCCGGCTCGGCCTCGGCCAGGAACCCGACGTGCCCGAGGTTCACCCCGATCAGCGGAACCTGGGCCGGGCGGGACAGCTCGGCAGCGCGCAGCAGGCTGCCGTCGCCGCCCAGGACGATGACGAGCTCGGTGCCCTCGGCCGCCTCGGGGCTGGCCGGGACTTCCTCGGCGCCCAGTCCGCTGATCTCGCCGCTGAGCGTGCGGATCGCGATCCCGTCGGCGCTCAGCCGCTGGGTCACCAGCCGGGCGCTGCGCACCGCGTTCTCTCGCCCCGTGTGCGCCGTCACCAGCATCGTGCGCTGTCCCACTACTGGGGTCCCTCCTCTGTGCTGGCCCGGGGCGCCCCCGCAAGCGCGCGCTGCAGCTGCTCCTGGTCGAGCGGCGGCGCGCCCCGGCGCAGCCACAGGAAATATTCCACGTTCCCCGCTGGTCCGGGCAGCGGACTCGCCGTAATCCCCCGCACGCCGAGGCCGAGCCCGGCCGCCGCCCCGGCCACCTTTGCTATGGCGGCCGAACGGTCCGTGGTATCCCGCACCACGCCACCGGCACCGACCCGGCCCTTGCCCACCTCGAACTGAGGCTTGACCAGCAGGACGAAGTCCGCCTCCGGTGCCGCGGCGCCGACCAGGGCGGGCAGCACCACGGTGAGCGAGATGAAAGAGAGGTCGGCCACGACGAGATCAGGCACCGGGATCACCGGCCCGAGGGCGCGCACGTTGACCCGGTCCATGACCGTCACCCGGGGATCGGTGCGCAGCGACCAGGCCAGCTGCCCGTACCCCACGTCGGCCGCGACCACGTGCGCGGCGCCGGCCCGCAGCAGCACATCGGTGAAGCCCCCGGTGGACGCCCCGGCGTCGAGAGCGTTCCGCCCTGCCACGATCAGGTCGGCGAAGGCCGCTAGCGCGCCGGCCAGCTTGTGCCCACCGCGCGACACGTATCCCGGCTCGCCGCGGTCCGTCACCGTGATCGGCGCGTCCCTGGCCACCTGAGTGGCCGGCTTGGACGCCCGCTGGCCGGCCACGGCCACCAGGCCCGCCGCGACCAGCTCGCCCGCCTGCTCTCGCGACCGGGCCAGGCCCCGCCTGACCAGCTCGGCGTCGAGCCTCGCGCGCGGTGCGGTCACTGCTGGCCTGGGGGGACGACGGTACCTCCCCCGGGGGGGATTTCATCCCCCCGGACCCCCCTGACAGACCCCCCCGCGGGGGCATGGCCCGGACTCGAGGGGTCCACGTCATCCAGGATGTCGCGGAGCCGCCCGTGCACCTCTTCGAGCACGGCGACGTGCTCCTCGGCCGGCCGGCCCTTGAGCCGGCTCAGGCCCGCGATGGCGTCATCCACCCGCACGTCACCTGTTTCCGGTGCTTCAGCCATGGTCCGTTCGGTATAAAGGTCTTGATTTTCGTCCCCAGTACTCTGCTGGACTGTGCGGCTGCCGCCGCGGGCGGCTGGGTGTTCGTCGGTCATCTGCGCTACCCTCCGGCTGGAACGCTACCGTCCGATGCTGACAAGAGCGAGGCATGCATGGCCACTGCCGAGGAGTGCCGCGAGGCGCTGCAGACCCTCACCGGCCGACTGGGCGAGATTAACCCGCAGGACCGGTCCAGCTTTTTCAGCAACCGCTCGTTCAGCTGCTATGTCACCGATCTGAGCGTGACGTTCATGACCAGGATCACCGACCATGGCGCGGAGCCGGTCAAGGAGGTCGGGTCCGACGAGCCGCCGGCCGACATCAGGCTGGCCGGGACCAGCGACGATGTCGTCGCCCTGGCGGCGACCCCGGCCAACATCGCCCGCATGTGGCTGGCGGGCCGGGTCAAGGTCCAGGCCAGCATCCGGGACCTGCTGGCGCTCCGTCGCCTTTTGTAACTTGATCACTCCGGCCTCGCGCAGTTCGGCGATGCGGTCGGCGGAATACCCGGCCTCGGCGAGGATCTCATCGGTGTGCTGGCCGAGCACCGGCGGCGGACGGCGGATGCTGGCCGGCTGGGCGGACAGCTTGAGCGGGGTGCCGAGCATCCTGAGCGTTCCCGCGACCGGATGTTCCAGCTCGACCACCATCTCGCGCGCGGCGACCTGCGGCTGATCGAGCGCGGCGGGCACCGTGTTGACCGGCCCGGCGGGTACGCCTGCCGCGTTGAGCAGGCCGGTCCACTCCGCGCAGCCACGGGCGGCCAGGGTCCGGGTGATGCGCGGGATCAGCGTGTCACGGTGCTGCACCCGATCCGGGTTGGTGGCGTAGCGCGGGTCGTCGGTCAGGTCGTCCAGGCCGGTGGCGGCGGTGAACCTGCGCCAGAGCCCGTCGCTGCCGACCGCCACCATCAGCGGGTCATCGGCGGTCGGGAACACCTGGTAGGGAGCCAGGCTCTCGTGGGCGCTGCCGTAACGGCCCGGGGTGACCCCGGTCGCGAAGTACTTGCCCGCCACGTAGGTGAGCCAGGCGAGCTGCCCGTCCAGCAGCGAGATGTCGATCTGCTGGCCGCGACCGCTAGCCTGGCGCGCGTACAGCGCGGCCAGGATGCCGATCAGCGCCCACATGCCCGCGCCGATGTCGGCCAGGGACGTTCCGGAGCGCACCGGCTCGCCCTCGGCTTC
>Ga0187781_10003362_pt1 | contig 12064 bp, 13 predicted proteins | sample 0715_SJ02_MP02_2_FD_132447 | JGI IMG/M metagenome (GOLD analysis project Ga0187781, IMG submission 132447) | Tropical peat soil microbial communities from peatlands in Department of Meta, Colombia - 0715_SJ02_MP02_20_MG | ecosystem: Environmental > Terrestrial > Soil > Wetlands > Peat | place...
ACCGCCAGCATCATCTTCGACTGCCTCAAGCGAGGATGCGAGGCGATTCGGAAGTGTTAAGCTGCAAGGAATTGCGACGTAGACTCGCCGCTACAACTCGACGGCGGCGGAGAGGTTTTGGGCAAGAAAGCTCTCCGGGTCGCGGGACATTTGCTCGAACTCAAGTTCGGAATACACCAGCGAGTCCGTGGGAATTGAAGAGGTGAAGACCTGGTAAGGGGCGCGACTGCTAAGGAAATCTGGGAATTCTCTTCGCACCACGACGACCAAGTCTGCGTCGCTGTCGGCCGTCCACTTCCCCTGGACGAGGGAGCCGAAGAGCAACACCTTGACAATCTCCGGGTGCTCCGCCTTGGCCTTGCTGACGGCCTGTCGCAGGTCGGAGAGGATCCGGTCGTAGTCAAGAAATCTGACTTCGGCAGAACTCGAGAATGGCTCGGGCATGCTCCACCAACTCACTGGTCCCTTCCTCGTTAAAGTACTCGCTCGGTGAACCGGAAGCAAATCCGTTAGGGTAACGCGAGGTCACGTAGACCCGGTCGAGCGCCTGAGCGCCGGCCAGTGTTTTTCTCGGGACCTGCATTGGGGCCGGAAGCTGGCGGAGCATCTCCGTTATCGAGTGCCCGCGCGCCGACCCATGTAAGGACTGGGCCAGGGCCTTCACCGCTTTCTCCGCGCTCTGCTGCGCGCCAAAGGCGGCCCACTCGTAATACTTCGTGGCTATCGCAGTTTCCGCAAAGCCCAAGCCTCGTTCGGCCTGCTTTAACCAATCCGCGGCACGGTTCACTGGAACACCCTCACGACATCAAGTGTATAACGACTCGGGCGAGGATTGCGAGCATCTGCTATACTCCGCTGATTCAGTTAAGGAGGTAAACGCATGAGAAAGAAACTCCATCTACTGGCATTAATCGTAGTTGGTTTGGGAGTCAGCGTGTGCGGGTGGGCGCAGCTTGGAATGTTCTCCAAAGAGCAGCGCATCGAGTTGACCCGGGAATGGAGGGGCGAGCGCTTCGACGACGGGCGGCCTAAGGTCTCCGATGAGTTGCTGAAACGGATGGCAACTGTAGATGCGGAAGAGGCATGGGGAGTACTCATGGCGAATGGGTATATCAATCAATTCGAGGGCCACTGGCATGTCATCAACCCCGGCCCAAGACTGGCGGCCAGGGTGGTTACGGCGGTCTTCATGCCGGTGAGGCCGGACGTTAATGCTGTGATCAACGAGCACGGCAAGGCGGAGAAGCGGGTGGGCGCGCAGAATTCCTGGATCATCGACATCCTCCAGCCCGGCGACATTCTGGTGGCGGACTTGTTCGGGAAGATTAAAGACGGCACGCTAATAGGTGACAACCTTGGGACATCGATTTTCACCAAGAGCCACACGGGCTTGATCGTTGACGGGGCGGTGCGCGACGAGACGGGAATCGGCGAGATCGAGGGCTTTCGCGTTTACACGCGCGGCGTGGACCCCTCCGCCTTGCGGAATGTAATGCTGATGGGCATCAACGTTCCCATCCGCATCGGACAGGCCACGGTGATGCCGGGGGACGTGGCCGTGACGGATGTGGAAGGAGTTACCTTCGTGCCTCCGCAACTTTGCGAGAAGGTGGCCGACCACGCCGAACTCATTCACCTCGTTGACGAGTGGGGGCATTCCATGCTGCGGCAGCAGAAGTACACCCCTGGCGAAATTGACGGCAAGTGGACCCACCAGATGATCGAAGAATTCAATCAGTTTTGCGCCTCGAAGGGTTCCAAGCAACGGATGAAAGAGCAGTAGGCAGTAGGCACGTGGGCGCCAGCAGATTCCAGCCCTCTCCCAACGGGAAAGGGCTGGGGTCCGACGAATAAGGAGATAAAGCGATGTCCAGCCACAATGACACGAATCTTGATCGGCGAGGAATCTTAAAGACCTCCGCGGCGGTGCTGGGAGGAGCGCTAATGGGAACGGATGCTGCGCCCGGGGAAGAGCCGCAATTTCGCAATGTGAACACCAACTCGAGCCCCTCGAATCTGAGGATCACGGACCTGCGCGTGGCGACGGTAGTGAAACCGGGGCCCGGCCCTTGCACAATCATTCGCATCGATACCAACCAAGGCGTTTACGGACTCGGCGAGGTTCGGGACGGCGCAAGCCCTACCTACGCGCTCATGCTGAAGAGCCGCATCCTAGGGGAGAACCCGCTTCGCATCGACTACCTGTTTCGAAAGATCAAGCAATTCGGCGGTCCAGGGCGGCAAGCGGGCGGCGTGGTCTCCATCGAAATGGCGCTCTGGGATATCGCGGGGAAGGTGTATGGGGCGCCAATCTACCAGATGCTGGGCGGCAAATTCCGCGACAGGATTCGCATCTATGCCGACACCACTGAGTCGAAGGATCCGAAGGTCTATGCCCACAATATGAAAATTCGCAAAGAAGAAATGGGCCTGACGTGGCTCAAGATGGATTTGGGGATCGACATGGTTCAGGATACGCCCGGCACCGTGACTCGACCCTCGGGATTGAGCCCCTGGGAGCAGAGATTCCTCCCTCATCCCTTTGTGGCGACCGAGGTGACGGATAAGGGAATCGACTTGCTTTGCGAGTACGTTGCCGCGATTCGAGAAGCCGTGGGAATGGAAATCCCGCTCTCCATGGACCACCTCGGCCACATCGGGGTAAATTCCTGCATCCGGCTGGGAAAAGCTTATGAGAGGTTCAACCTTTCCTGGATGGAAGATTTGATTCCCTGGCAATATACGGACCTGTGGCAACGTATCACGGAGGAAAGCCCCACACCCACGCTCACCGGAGAAGACATCTACCTGAAGGAGGATTTCATCAAGCTCTGCGAGAGGCACGCGGTGAGCAAGATCCATCCCGATCTCGCCACGGCGGGCGGAATCCTCGAGACCCACAAGATTGGCGACGCGGCCATGGAATATGGTGTCCCCATGGCGATGCACTACGCCGGCCTGCCCATAGGCTGCATGGCGAGCGTCCACTGCGCTGCCGCCACGGAGAATTTCCTGGCGCTCGAAAATCATTCGTTAGATGTGCCGTGGTGGCAGGACCTCGTGGAAGGAATCGACAAACCCATCATCAACAAAGGCTTTATCGCCATTCCGGAGAAACCTGGGTTGGGCGTGACGCTAAACGAAGATCTGGTGCGGCAACATCTGAAGCCCGGCACGGGCTATTTCGAGCCTACTACCGAGTGGGACAAGGAAAGGTCCTGGGATAGGACTTGGAGCTGAAACTGACTTCTTCGGTCATACCTCAGGGAAACTTGGCGTCTTTGCCGGGCTTTCCATTGCGAAGTCCCCATACACCCAAATACCCGCAGCATCATAGAGCGAGGTCAGCGGTTCTTTACTGCGCCCGTCTTTGTCCCAGGGCTGAAGGTCTCCGTCCAACTCACAAAAGGCGATGTCATACGCCCCCGCAGCGCCCAGTGCCTTACCGCGCACCAGCACTGCCGCGAGAATGGACTGATCAAATGGTTTCAAGTCGAGATTTTGCAGTGAAAGTTCCAAAGAATAGGCCAGCATCTCTTCGCTCAGCGGAAATACTTCAATTGCTGGATGCTTTCGCAAGAAACCCATTCGCTCGTCAACGTGACCCAACTCGGCGAGGACCGTGCCTTCATACCTGTCGAGGACGCGGCGAAGAGCTTCGGAATCCTCAACCCTCAATGCTCCCTGCGTCGAGGCCCATGCAAGGTAGCTCCGCAAAGAATCCGACGAAGCACGAGGATTGAACCCCTTCCGGATCGGGTGGCGAGCTTCCGTGAGGCAGATGGAAGGTATGTACAATCGGAGGTCCCCTTTCGCAGCCCTTTCCATCAGCTCCACGGCTTTTGGTGGTCGAAGGTGTTCCGGGGCGCCATACTCCACGACCCAGTTCGTCTCTACAAAGACGTGTTTCATGTGGCGTAGGCTCTGAGACCGGTAGGGGGCCTTGGACGGCGTGCCCGGACTACTCCTAGCGAGACCGCGGGGAAAATATACAATTGCGCAGCGTGCCTCAGATCAGCGGGTAACTCCCGCAACCGCGCCTCAGAGTCCAATCCTTCGAGCCATGCTTGTATGAGCTGTACGAATTTATACGGGCTCTTGCGGTCGTCGTCCGAGATCTTGAATTTGAGCGCATCTTTGGTGTCGAACTCGGCCACTCGCGCAATCGAATCGTCGGATGTCCCCAAGTACTGGTCGCGATAAAACCGGAGCCGTTTGGGCGTGACGAGGATGCCGACCGGACAACGCATGCCCACCATATAGCTCTTCAACTCACGTTCTGAGGCCACCACATTGCGCTCGCTGGTCTTTGCCTCAGCTACCAAAACGACGGCGGAACTCTCAGGATCTGTCACGATTATGTCCGGTCCGAAAGGCATACTCTCAGAGTACCACCGGCCACATCAACCATCAACCGCTTAATGGCCAGCGAGGGCGCGAAAACGGATCACTCTGTAGGACCGATACCCTGCGGGCCCAGACTATGGAGTTTCTTGAGCGCCTCAAGGGCTTGAGGATTGGTAGGCTCGCTTTTCAGTCCCATTTGCAATTCCCGGAGCGCTTCGCGATTCCTCTTCATGTCAGTGTAAAGCAATCCCAGCATGATATGGGCGTGAGCCGATGCGGGCACGAGTGTCTCAGCCTGTTGGAAGGCGCGCTCCGCTTCCTCGTACTTGCCTTCGCGCCAACGCACCAACCCCAGCCCCCAATAACCGCGCAGCGTCTTAGCTGCCCGGAGGGATTCCTCGAATTGTTTCTCGGCCTCCGGGAGTCGCCCATGGTCGAAGTAGAACTCCCCCAGCCCGACACGGGCGCCCTGGTTCAATGGGGAAAGGTTGACCGCCGTGAGGTATTCCTTTTCCGCGTAATCCGTGCGTCCGGTCTGGTCGTAGAGTTGCGCCAAGTACAGGTGAGGCAGTGGGTCTCTGGGGTCCTTCAAAACCGCGCGGATCAAATAAGCCAGGGCTTCGTCGTAACGTTTTAACTTAAGGTTGAGCAACCCAAGATCGCTCAGAATCAAGGGATAATCCGGCGCGATCTTATCCGCCGCGAGCAATTCCCGCTCCGCATTCTCGAGGTCGTCGCGGTCGAGATAAATCGCGGCGAGGTTGATGCGCATAATGTAGGCGTCAGGTTGTACAGCCAAGGTGGCCTTGTACAATGTCTCGTTGTCATGCCAATCGCGGTTCCGGCGAACGATTCGGAGAGTGCACAAGACCGCGATGGCCACGGCGGGAATGACCACAATCGCCCGCCAGAGCCGTGGGCCCCAAAACCGTCGGGCAACGGGCCGGGGGTGCTCCCTATCGTTTTGGTAATTCCCGCTTGCTCTCCACAAGCCCGCGCCTGCCCAGCCCAGCGCCCAGCAGATTCCCACCGAAGGCAAATACAGATAGCGCTCAGTGAATACATTGGCAGCCATCCAAGGGGCGTACAGGACGGGAGCCATATTAAAGAAAAAGAAGAGCAGCCCGAAGCTGACCAAGCGGGCGCGATTCCAGAAGAAAACGGTTAAGAACGCCAGCCCCATTACAGCCAAGGCACCCTCGATCACGCGCGGTTCGGAAGGGCTCGTACTCATGTGGAAGGCATAAAAAGCGCTAAGCGTGGCAGGCCAAAACAGCTTCCAAACGTATTGGCCGGCCAGCGCAAAGGCAGTGAATACGGCTACATCCGGCCCCATAAAAGGAAACTGGGATCTCGCTGCCAACCCTCCAACGAAGTGGATGCGGAAAACGAGATAGACCAGTGCCACCAGCCAAAGCGGGCCATAGCGTGAGAGCTTGATTTGAGGGCTGGTCTCTTTACGATCCTCCCGGCAGCAGTACTCGTAAAGCGTGGCCAACACGACGAGGGTGACTGCTGGCTCCTTTGCCAGCAATGCCAGCGTGAAGCTCACGGCCATCAGCAAATGGTTGAGAATCAGCCTTTGCCCCCGCGCCTTCGAGAGTCCTAAGAAGAACCAGAATGTCAGCAGATAGAAGAGGGCCAACTCGAGGTCCGTGATGGCGGCGATCCAGGCGACCGACTCCGAGTGGATAGGATGAACGGCGAACAGTCCGGCGGCGACAAATGCCATAAGACGATCGTTTGACATGCGCCATGTAACGAAAAACATCACAAGCACCACCAGCAAGTTCAGGACGAGATTCACCAAGTGAAAGGCCAACGGCACGGGCCTGAAAAGCTGGTAGCAAAGCAAATACCCGAATGACATCAAGGGGCGGTAGTAGTTGCGAGGATAGTCTCCACCCTCGAAAGACCAGACAGGGGTCGTGAAGATCTCTTTCAAGTGGTGGAAATTCTGAAGGTATGGGTTGTTCACTACTTGCTTGTTGTCGTCGTAGACGAAGAGGTTGTGGAGAGTGTTGAGGTAAGGAAGGGTGGCCAGGGCCACAAGGAAGGCAAAGAGCAGGGCGTTGGTCCAGACAATCGGGCGTCGAAATCTATGCACGTTCCACGGCAGATTTGAATCCGTTGTTGGTCGAACTCCACCCAAACGACTCCCCCGAGCTTGATCTGAGCCTGCGCTTTCTCAGGCACCACTTCTGCGCGAGGAGCCAGGGTTTTCCTCTGCGTTCCGGGCGCCCCAAAGGACTTAGCACCGAGCTCAGCAGAACAGATACTTCCGCCAACGTTCGTCTGAGCGGCCCATCATGCGCATGATCTGACGGCTGGTATGAAGGGTAAAAGGCCGCGGGGGCCTGAGGAGCTTTAACCCCGCCTCTTCCGGCAGCCGGTCACCTTTTAGGTTGTTGCATTTGTGGCAACAGGCAACGAGGTTATCCCAATCCGTGTGGCCTCCCCGCGAGCGCGGAATCACATGATCCAGCGTAAGTTCGTGCGCTGGGAAAGCCCGGCCACAAAACTGGCAGGTATAGCGGTCACGCAAAAGCAGATTCTTCCTTGACAACGCCCGCGTCTGGTAGGGTATGCGCCGGAATTCCAGCAGCCGGATGACCGAAGGGATTCGGATGGCGAATCTCGCCGCATGGATGAAGCTACCATCGTCTTCTTCGGCGGTGGCCACCCCCTTCAGGATAAGAACCAACGCGCGGCGAACCGCCGTGACGTTGATGGGCTCGTAGGTTGCGTTCAATACGAGCACCGGTTCTTGCAGCGACCGTTGGTGGTTATCCTCCGACATAAGCTTCATCCTGTTGATGAGCGGTGGCCAGTGGTTACTGGTCCGTGGCCCGTGATTATCTGCCAGTACTAACCACTGCTTATAATCACCAGGCGCAAGTCACCGAGTGTTAATTATGTTCAGTAATGCCTAGCTTCGTCAATAGAAAGCAGTGGTTAATGGAGGCTAACCACAAGGCATTAACCTCATCACTGCTTCTTCCAGCCACAAACCACTAGCCACTAGGCGCTGTCCGGAAATTGCGGCGTGGCGCGCGCCAAAGACAAAGCCAAGACGCGCGAGGCGCCCGCGCGTTTGAGGGCCGCCGCACAAGCTGAGAGAGTCGCCCCGGTAGTCATCACATCATCCACCAGCACGACCCGACGGTTACGCACCTGTTCGGGCCGCGCCACGGAAAAGACACCGCTAACATTCTGCCGCCGCGCGCTCACACTCAGGCCGACTTGAGGGAGGGTAGGCCGGATGCGACGCAGCGAACCCGCCGCTAATTGCAATCCTCGCATTTCTCCTCGGAGCCGTCGGACCAGACCTCTGGCCAGCAACTCAGCCTGGTTGAAACCTCTTTGGCGCCTCCGCGAAGGGTGCAACGGAACCGGGGCCACGATGGTTAAACCCGATGCGCACAGCGCCTCGAAGGGTTGCGCCAAGAGCGCGCCCAGGCGGATGGCCAGGTGCTCCCGTCGGTGAAATTTCAATTGCAGGATCGCTTTGCGCAAGTTTCCAGTGTAGAACCCAAAGCTGCGCGCCATGTCGAATTCATTTTCGCCCTGGCGGCACTGGCCGCAGAGCGAGTCGACAAAGTCCGCTGCGAGCGGTGACGCGAAAGGCAGGCCGCAACGTTCACAAGAAGGGCCGGTAAACGGTTGAAGGCTCTCCCAGCAGCCAGGGCATATAGAAGCGCCCCACGGTTCCGTGAGTTCCTGCTCGCACAGCAGGCAATTGGTAGGAAACACAGCGGCAAACAGCCCGCCAAGTAGTTGTGAAAGGAGGGAGGGAGTTGGCGTTTTGTAATTGGCGTCGAAAGAGAAGACAAACCTCGCTTGCGAACGTTGGAGCTAGCTTGGGGGTTGCCCGACCTGCGGCCCAAAGCCTTCGGGCGGCGGGCCGCGGGAGGCCAGCAGGGCCGCGTCGACAACCTAGAGGAGACCCTGGTCCTGCTTTTCTTGGCACTCGATGCAATGGCGTGCCCAAGGGACTGCTTCCAGGCGTTTTACCTGAACCTCCCCCTGGCAGGAGATACAGAGTCCGTAGGTGCCATTCTTGAGGCGTTCCAAGGCTTCGTCGACCAATTGCAGGAGACGCCGGTTCTCATCGCTTTGGTGGAAAAGAAACTCCTTGGTGTAGGAGTTGGCGGCCTTGTCGGCGATATCCTGGGTCGCTTCTTCGTCCGCTTCTCGCCCGTCGCGCTCGGACTTCGTCACCAGCCGCAACAACTCCTCTTGCGTTGTGACCAGGCACTTCTTGTAGTATTCAGCTTTCTTCTTGTCCATGTGCAACCTTTTCGGCGCCGCAAGACCTGCAAACATAAAATTCTATGAGGCAGCGTGCGAACTGTCAAGCAGGAGCATTTTGCGGTTAGAATAGATGACAGCAGACAAAGCAAATTCACCTAGGAGGAGCGTAATGCCAGGAGTATACAAAATCACAGAGCTGGTTGGAATCTCACCCACGAGTTATGCCGAAGCTACCAAGGCCGCAGTGGCAGAGGCCGCAATAACCTTGCGACACATGGATTGGTTCGAAGTGGTAGAGGAGCGGGGCAAGATCGTGGACGGCGCGGTGGCGGAGTTTCAAGTTACGATAAAGATCGGGTTTAGACTCGAAAGGTGATGCAGCCTGCGAACTCCTTGAACGATGGCCGCGTGGTGAAGAAGAAAAGGTGCGTCACGCAGCAGCAATCCGAGGAGCCGAATCCCGGCATTGGGACGGAAGCTCCCTTCAGGGCGCGGATCAGGCGAGCCCAGCGATGCTCGCGACGGGCCCGGCCATAAAAAGACCAAACCCGGTCGAGCCGGGTGTGGGGCCGCAGATAGTCGATATGCCAGTGCGGTCGCCGCGACACCTTCTTATGGTGCGCGACGCGGGCCCGCAGGCCTCCCGGCCCCAGGGCGCTGCCGACGTAAATGTAGAAACCTCGACGCAGCCCAAGTACGCCGAGTCTCCCAATTCGGATTAGCTTATTCCCGGGACAAAAAAGGATTAATGCGTAAGTGCCGCTTCCTGGTTTCATGGCTTTCCTGCCGGCAGGTTTTGCTGAACCCAGGGCGGGAAACCTTTCCTCAGCATGTGGCGCTTAAAGATCTGGCCGCCGCCGATGGTGGGAACAACATACAAGTCTTGATAGTCAGGGCCGCCGAAAGCGATTCCCGCGGGTGAAGACCGAGTTGGCAAGTTGATGATAAGCTGCACTCGACCCTCCTCGTCGCAAACCTGGATGCCCAGATTAGTCCCTACATACAAGTACCCCAGGCTGTCGACAGTCATCCCACCGGCTTCCGATCGGTAACCGCTATCCTCGGACTCCAGGCGATAAAACAACTGCGGATTGGCGAGCGATCCATCTGCTTGAATCTGGGATGACCACACCCAGCGATGCGCAAAGTCAGCGACGTACAGGGACGACTGGTCGGGAGAGAGGTGTATGCCTGTCGGTTCCGCACCCCCGTTATTCATCACCCGCTTGCTGCCTTTCGGATCGATGTACCAAACCTTGGAGTCGTCGAGGTCGGTGAAGTAAATCCCGCCCGCCTTGTCCACAGCCAGGTCCCTGCAATCCAGGCCCTCCGAAAGCACGCTTCTATGTCCGTCGGGGGATATGCCAACGATTTGCTTGGCCTTTTCGTTGCAGGCATAAAGACGGCCGTCAGGACCAAACATCATCCCGTACAAGCCGTCGCCATTGGGCGCGAAAGGGGAGATGGTTCCGTCGGTACCGATTCTCTCGATTCGGCTCTCTGTGCTGGCGACGAGTCTGTTCTCTTTCCTCTCGGCGAAGAAGACATCCCCTTTCACGTCAGGAGCGAGCCCCCACCTTGCTCTATAGCTTTGGCTCACTACTTCCCAGTCGCTGCTGGGATCGAGGATGGGCGGGCCGAAGCGCGGGTCGTGGACAGGGCGGGGCCTCGCAATGGGCTGTGGGTAGTCGCGCCAGAGCCACCGCAGCGCGTCGGGCAGGATCGCGCCGCCTTGCTCCATATCGTGGTCCTTATCGCCGGTCACAAACTTCACGTCGTAGCCCGCCCACTTGAGGGCCGAAGCCATCGCTTGATTCGCCAGCCACCAGTCCCCGGCGAAGATGTTGAGGTCATTGCTGCCATCCTGAAGGAACACGCGCAGCGGCTTAGGCTCAGTCTTTCGGATGCGCGCCGGATAGATGTCACCGCCGCGCAGATCAGCGAAGCTGCCAATGAAGCTGAGCACGCGACGGAAAGCGTCGGGCCGGTTCCAGGCCACAGTGAAGGAACAAATCCCGCCGGAGCTCAGGCCGCCGATCGCGTGATGGTTCGGGTCTGTGGAAAGATTGTAGTGCTGTGCCACTTCTGGCAGGATTTCGTCCACCAGGAACAAGGCGTAGCTGCTGCTCAGCGCGTCGTACTCAAAGCTCCGATTCGAGCGATCCTTCTGGCCAGCCGACAGCGCCTTGAACGCGCCGGGATTGATGAAAATGCCGATGGTCACGGGCATATCGTGTTTGGCGATCAGGTTGTCAAACACGATGGGAACGCGTGCGCGGCCGTCTTCCTTCATGAAGCTCTCGCCGTCCTGGAAAACCATGACGCAAGCAGGCTTATCGGGCGTGTACTGAGCCGGCACGTAAACCCAGTAGTCACGAACCGTGCCCGGGAAAATCTTGCTGGTTGTCCAGGTGTAGTGAGTGATGGCACCTTGGGGCACTCCTGGCTGGCGTTGCGAATCGGCGCCCAAGGGGTACTCTTCGGCGCCTTCGAGTTTTCCCGGCATAATCGCAAGCAAGCACAATATCAAGATCAATCGCCGCATGGCTGAGGCCTCCTAGCCGGTGGGTCATTGTAACGTCGCATGGGGTGTAAACGAAATGAGGTCTGGTTTCGAAGCTCGTGGCCGCTTATCCTTCTTGGCAGAATACTTGAGCCGGGCGGGGCCGGGTGACGGGGGCCCCACATGACTCGCCAACCTCATCATGCGATGCTTTCACTCAGCCGCTCATGTCGCTTCACGACACCCCAAAGCATGAAAATAGGCGCTCCAATCCGCGGAACGCCCATATTGAAAACAAAGAGCGTAGCGCCTATTCTAGGAGCAGACCCTACAAGGCGGCTGGCCCCGCCACCCAGGTGACACGCGGACGACCGCTTGAAGGATTGCGGTCGACGAGGATGGGGGTGCGAAAGACGCGGCAGAGCAAGTCCGCCTGGAGGACTTGCTCCGCCGTTCCCTTGGCCAGGCACTGGCCGCGCTCCATCAGGATCAGTTCATCGGCCAACTCCGAGGCAAGGTTCAATTCGTGGGTGACGACGACGGCGATGAAGCGTTCCGAGAGTGCGAGATGGCGCACCAGGCGGAACATCTCGATCTGGTAGCCGATGTCGAGGTTGGCCGTGGGTTCGTCCAGGAGCACCAGATGTGGCCTCTGAGCGAGAGTTCTGGCCAGAACTGCCCGCTGGAATTCCCCGCTGCTCATCTCCAGCACGCGGCGTCCGGCAAATTCCGTGAGGCGAGTCTTCTCCATTGCCCAATCAACCCAGCGCTCGTCCTCGGCAGACTCGAACAGGCTGCGTCCCAGGTGCGGGTGCCGCCCTTGGCGGACGAATTCGCGCACCTCAAATGAAAACAACAAGATGGTCTCTTGACGCGCCAAGCCCACGCGGCACGCCAGAGGCCGAGGCGGGAGCCGGTGAAGGTCCGCACCGTCCAGCGTCACCCTCCCCGCCTGCGGCC
>Ga0187781_10003363_pt1 | contig 12062 bp, 11 predicted proteins | sample 0715_SJ02_MP02_2_FD_132447 | JGI IMG/M metagenome (GOLD analysis project Ga0187781, IMG submission 132447) | Tropical peat soil microbial communities from peatlands in Department of Meta, Colombia - 0715_SJ02_MP02_20_MG | ecosystem: Environmental > Terrestrial > Soil > Wetlands > Peat | place...
AAACTCATCCTGCGCCTTGGCCAGCGCTTCAGGCGTTCCTATGTCCCGGTGGTAGCGCGCGATGTCGAGCGCCTGGATCCGGTTCATCAGCAGCGGAATGACCTCAGTCGAAAAGTCGATTGTCTCTCGGTTGAAGCTCGCCATCAGATCAAAGACCTCCGGATCGATGACATAGACGGCCGCGTTGGCGAGGTTGCCCGGCGGCTGGGCGGCCTTTTCATAAAAGGCGCGAACAAGGCCATTTTCGCCAAGCTCCAATATGCCGCACGAGGATGGGTCATCCGTGCGAAAGGTCAGCATGGAGAGAACCACGTCATGTGGGCGGCCCCTGTGCGCATCGATGAGCTCGCGCACGGGAAAATCCGTCAAATTGTCGGCGTGCGCGACGAGCAGCGGAGCGCCGCCGGCCCAATCGCGGTTGGCGAGGATCGTTCCGCCCGTGCTGAGCAGCACCTCCTCATGAACAAGGTCGACGCGGTCATGGAAGGGCGTGCTTGCGACATGCGCTCTGACTTGCTCAGCGAGATAGTGCGTGTTGACGAGAATCCGCTCGACGCCGGCCTCGAACAGCAGGTCGAACCAATAGTCGAGGAGCGGGCGCCCATTCACGCTCACAAGACATTTGGGCGTGTGGTCAGTCAGCGGACGCAATCGCGTGCCATAACCTGCCGCCAGGAGAAGCGCGCGCATGATCTGCTCCTCAATTAGGCGCGAAGATTTCCGCTTCGATGTCTGACCGCGTGAGCGGCGTATTGCCGACCCGCGCGGTCTGGCAGGCGGAGGCGATCGAACCGAGATAGGCGGCGCGCCAGATATCGACGCCAGCACAAAGCGCGAGCGAGGCGCAAGTAAAAAGAGAGTCCCCCGCCCCCGCGACGTCCTTTGGCGCGCTATTGAACGCCGGCAGCTGGTCCATCCGTTCTTCCCCTTCCTTGAGGGCGCGCACCAGCAGGCCCTCCGCCCCTAATGTGATGACCACGTTTCGCGCCCGCGCCACATCCCGCAGCTGCTCGGCGATATAGGCGAGCCCAGAGTCAAAGTCATGGAGGGCGAGGCGCGCCTCGCGTTCCGTTGGCGTGACCAGCGCCATGTCCTTGAAGCGCGAAATGTCCGAAACCTGCGAGGAGGCCTGGCTGTCCGCCGCGATCATGATATTCCGTTCGCGCGCCGCGCGGCAGATGGCTTCCACCAAAGGCTGTGGCAGGCAGCCATAATTGAAATCGGCGAGAAGAATGAGATCGGTTTCCCCAAGGACTTGCTCTATGGAGGTCATCATCGAAGCGCAGATGTCTCGCGCGGAGGGGTGTTGTCTGAGATGGTTGACCCGCAGCAGCGTCTTGCCGTGGGCGCGGAACCGCTGCTTCAGGGTCGTCGGCCGCGTGTCGTCGGTGAACAACTCCGCTTGCACGCCAAAGCGCGCCAAATTGTCGCGCGCAAACAATGCGTCGGCGTCGGAGCCGACAAGGGAGACGAAGCGGACGGAGGCGCCAAGTCCCCTTGCGTGCGCTGCGACGATGCCGGCGCCGCCCACGAACTTCGTTCGCTCTATCGGCGTGATCACGAGGGTGGGGTCTTCCTGGGACATGCCGAGCGGGTCGCAATTGATGTATTCGTCGATGATCAGATCGCCGATCACGAGCACCCGCAAAGCGCTGAAGGCTGAAAGGATCGCCGGAAGCTCGTTGATCGCAAATCCATGGCGCGCCGGATAATCGAGCGGTTTACGGATGGTCGAAAAATTGGTCTCGAAATATTCGCTGCGCAGCAGCCCCAGGGAAGTGAAGCGGGTCTCGCCCGAGCCAAACACGAGCTTGCCGCCCCAGCTGCGCAGGATCGCTTCTTCGGCATTATGACGCTCTTCGTACTCGCTCCCCTTGACGACAATATCGGGCTGGAGAGCTTCGATGAAATCAATCGCGTTTCCGTCAAGACGCGCCACGAAGTCAACGTGAGAAAGAGCGGAGACGCCCTCGGCGCGCATGTCCGCCGGCATAGTGACGCCCGGATTGGTGTCAGGATAGACGCCGACGACAAGAAAATCCGATTGCTCGCGCGCGAATTTCAGCAGGCGAAGGTGACCCGGGTGAACGATGTTGAAATTGCCGGAAACGAAGCCGATCCGTCGCGCCGCGCCCGCCGTTGCGCGGATTGACGCGACTACTTCCCCGTAATTTGTCAATCTGTCTGTCACGGCAGGCTCACGAGGAGATCGGGCGGCAGGACAGTGCGCAAGCCGAGCCGACGAAGCCGCTCGGCGATTTGCGCCGCGATGGCGGGGGCCAACCCTACAAAGACGGTCGAGCCGTGGGGCGCCTGCTCAGGATGGAGGACCGGCTTGCCGAAGAAATATCGCCCCTGCCGCTCCTCATCCTCGTCGAGGTAAAAGTCGATTTGATCGGCTAGCGCGGCGGTTAGCCAGACGGCCGCGATTGACGTGCCGAACAGTCCGAACGGCGCGCTCCGCGCCGCCTTATGTGCATGATCCAGCGTATTCTCTAACCAGTTCAGCTGGTGGGTGAGAAACGTGGACGCGCAATCTGCCAGCGGGCGTCCAACAGGGGTCTCGGTCGTGCGAGCCAGAACGGATATTTCTTTTTTCACCCACTCCGTCGACAGCGTAAGTCTTTCGAAACCGGTTTCGGCGAGGAGGACGTCCAAGGTCCGCGGCGTAAAATGAGAGGCATGGTCCGCAATAACCAAGTCAAAGGGGTTTTCCTCGACGTTCGGAACCTCGATAAATAGCAAGCCGCCCGGCGTCAGCTTTTTTCGCAACGCTTCAAGCGTCGCTCGCGGGTCGAGCATGTGCTCGAGGGCGTGGATCATCGATATGAGGTCGTAAGCGCCAGGAATGTCATTAGGTTCACCGCAAAAAAGCGCTTTGAAGCCGGGTATGCGTTCAAACTCCGCGAGATTGCGGCGGTCGAGTTCCAAGCCGTAAAGAAGGAGTCCGCGCTCCCGCTCGGCGAGAGCCCGCAAGAAAGCGCCTCGCCCGCAACCAATGTCGATGCACCTTCCTTTAGGGGGAAGCGCAGAAACAACGTCCAGTCGACGAACAAGAACATTGGAGCGCCGGGCGCGGGCGCCGTTCTCGTCGGCGACCATCTGTTCTAGCCCGCCACCCTGATAATAAGAATCGTAATCCCGATAGATGCGCTCGATGTCCTGCAAGAAGGCCGCAGTTGCAGCTTTCTGGATGTGGCCGCACGCCGCACAAAAAAAGAGCTCACCGCCAGCCGAGACCGGCTTGCAATCCGAGGAGACACGCGGGATAGCGCGATAGCGTGAAAGCGTAGCCAGGGCAAGTGCGCCGCAACAAAGACATTTCAGTCGCGCGTCGTCCATGCCTTCAATTCGCCTCCGCGGCCGGCGTTGCGACATAGCTATGCACGATGAACTTCTGGCCATGCCAGCTGTAGGAGCCGCAATCACTCGCAATAATGTTGAACCGCTCCGATATTTCGCGCCAAGCCCGCCGTTCTCCGTGCTTCTGGCTCGCACGGTTGCAGTTCCAATCGTCAAAATGAACGACGGCGCCTTCCGAAATTAGTCCGCGTTCGAAGCAGGGCGCGAGCGCATCCATCGTCGATTGATAGAGATCGCAGTCGACATGGAGCATCGCTAACTTCGTGTCCGATGGGATTGTCGGGACGGTGTCGCTGAACCAGCCAGGGTAAATGCACAGCCTCGCGGGATCATACTGTTTTGCGCAGAGTTGGTGCAACTGGTCCTCCGATAACACCTTGCAGGAGCCGGCGCGCCAGTCGCCGCTGAGGACATGAACCGACGTCCGGTCCGGCTCGGCTGCCGGTTCGGGCAGACCCTCAAAACTGTCAAAGAGATGCAATCGGCGTCCCTTTGGCATCTTTCGTTCGAGGACAGACATTGTCTTTGCCATGCGGCTCGCCGTGAGGCCCGACATCGTGCCGAACTCGACGATATCGCCCTCAACACCCGCGCCATACACATACCAAAGCGACTCAACGAGGGCGCGCAGCGTCTGCGAAGCCGGCAGGGCTTCAATTTCATCGGTTGTCGAGAAGGCGGATATCTCGCGGTTCGCGTAATCCCGGAAGTAGCGCGTCACATCGCGGTCGCCTCTGAACATGTTCAATAAACGGGGAAAAAAGCTCACGGGCCTTCCCTTCTCCATTGTCGCCCTCAACACGGTTATGGGCGAAGCGACATGATGCTCAACTATCGCTTCGCACCTCGCGTCGAGGGGAACACCGCCCCAGCGTCCTCTCGCATGTTGTTGCCGCGCCGGGGCGAAATTGTCAACGAGCGCCCGTCGCTTGCGCCATTCGGTCAGACGGAGTAGGAGTATCGCCAAATTGTCCGCCGCGGTCGAGAGACCCGCTGGAACCCTTAGATCTCCTCAACCGTTCTCGGGGGCAGATGCATATACTAGTCACAGGCGCTTGCGGCTACAAGGGCTCGGTGCTTGTTCCAAAGCTCGTGGAGCGTGGGCACCGCGTGCGCGCCTTCGACATCCAATGGTTTGGAAATTTCCTGCGCCCGCATCCGGCGCTCGAGATCGTGAAGGGCGACGTGCGCGACGCCGCGGAGATCGACCTTGGCGGCGTCGACGCCATCATCCATCTCTCCAGCGTCGCCAACGATCCTTGTGGGGATCTCGATCCGAAACTGACGTGGGAGATCAGCTGTCTCGCGACGATGCAGCTCGCAGACCGGGCCAAGCGCGCGGGGATAGGCCGATTCATCTACGCCTCCTCCGGCAGCGTCTATGGGGTTTCGGACGCCGAGCAGGTCACGGAGGATCTCGAGCTTTTTCCGTTGTCCGAGTATAACAAAACCAAAATGTGCGGCGAGCGCATTCTGCTCTCCTACAAGGAGGACATGGTCGTGCAAATTGTGCGGCCCGCGACGGTTTGCGGCTATTCTCCGCGCATGCGCCTCGACGTGTCGGTCAACATGCTCACCATGCAGGCGCTGGATAACGGGGCGATCACCGTTTTCGGCGGAGAGCAGACCCGGCCCAACATCCACATTGAGGATATAACCGATCTCTATATTTTCCTGCTGGAGCATCCGGAACATGCGGGCGTGTTCAACGCGGGATTCGAGAATCTTTCCATCCGCGAGATCGCGGAAAAGGTCGTCGCCGCCGTCCCGGCTAAGATTACAGTCACGCCCTCGAACGATCCCCGATCCTACCGCATTAACTCCAACAGGCTGCTTGCGACGGGCTTCCGACCCCGTAAATCCGTCGATGACGCCATCCACGAGCTGGTTGGTCTTTATCGTCAAGGCGCGCTCAAGAACGATGATCGCTTTTATAATCTGCGATGGATGCAACGCGGTGGCGCGACATGAGCCTCGACGAGAGCCAAAACGCGCAAGAGCACTTCCGCAGCTACGGCCAACGTCTTACGCGCGTTATCGAAAACCTCGATTACGCGCCGCTCGCGCGCCTCGCGATCGACCTCAAGCACTGCTGGCGCGACAGGCGCAAGGTGTTTATCGCGGGCAATGGCGGCAGCGCCGGCAACGCCGTGCATCTCGCGAACGACTTTCTTTACGCGATGTCGAAGCGGCCAGGCTCGGGGCTTTGCGTGGAGGCTTTGCCCGCAAATCCTTCCGTGCTCACTTGCCTCGCCAATGACGAAGGCTATGACAGCATTTTTGCGCTTCAGCTCGCTGTGCAGGCGCGCGCAGGCGACGTGCTCATTGTTTTTTCGGGCTCGGGCAACTCGCCGAATATCCTGAAAGCTCTCGCTGAAGCCAAACGCATCGGACTTTCGACCTACGCCGTGCTCGGCTATTCCGGCGGCGCGGCGATGGCTATGGCCGACACAGTGATCCATGTTAAGGTCGACGACATGCAGATCGCCGAAGACATGCAGCTCATTACAGGCCATATGCTGGTGCAGTGGCTCATGACGTTCCGCGACGTGATCTGACCGATGGCGAGCGCAAACCGTTTTCTGGTTCTAGGGTCGAACTCCTTCTCGGGGGCGACCTTTTGCGATTTCATGGCGCAGGCCGGTCACGACATCCTTGCGACGAGCCGGTCGGAGGAGGCCCACTCGGCGCTGCTTCCCTATAAGTGGGCGCAGCGCAAGGGGACGGTGCAGTTCCGCCGCATCGACATCAACCATGATCTCGACGCGTTAGCGCAGCTTTTGCGTTGCGAGCGGCCGACGCACGTCGTGAATTTCGCCGCGCAGAGCATGGTGGCGGAAAGCTGGGAGCATCCGGACCATTGGATGATGACCAATGTCGTCTCCACGGTGCGCTTGCTCGAGGTTTTGCGCCGCTGCGACTTCCTGGAGCGTTACGTTCACGTCACGACGCCAGAGGTTTATGGCTCGACCGAGGGGTGGGTGCGCGAGACAAGCCGCTTCAATCCTTCGACCCCCTATGCTGTCTCGCGCGCCGCCGGAGATATGGCTCTGGCCGCATATTTCCACAATTACGGCTTTCCCGTCGTCTTCACGCGCGCCGCCAACGTTTACGGGCCAGGGCAACCGCTTTACCGCATCATTCCGCGCACGATCCTAGCTGCGCTTGCAGGCCACAAGCTGCGCTTGGACGGCGGCGGTGTTTCGAGTCGCGTCTTTATTCACATGCGCGACGTCTCCGATGCTACGCTTCGCGTCGCCGAGCGCGGGCGACCGGGCGAGACCTATCACATTTCCGGCTATGAGCTCGTGTCTATCCGCGCTCTCGTCGAGGCGATCCTCTCGCGCCTTGGTAAATCCTTCGAGGCGTGCGTTGAGCTGGGCCCGGAGCGGCCGGGCAAGGACACCACTTATATGCTGGATTCTTTCAAGCTGCGCAGCGAGCTCGGCTGGCGCGACCGCATTTCCCTCACGGAAGGAATTGACGATACGATAAATTGGGCCGAGCGCTATAGCTCGGCCTTGTCCGAGCTGCCGCTCAAATATATTCACAAGGCGTGAGGGCCCGCCCTCGTCGGATGAGGAACCATGGCGCCACTCTCCCAAATGCCAAGCCAACCCGATGTCGACGCTCTGAAAAAGATCGCCGCGCGGCTTCGGGGTCAGGTCATCAAGATGTCGCACGCGGCGAAGAGCGCGCATCTTGGCTCGTCTCTGTCTTGTTGCGACATTGTCGCGGCCGCCTATTGGCATGTGCTGAGGATCGACTCCGCCGATCCAGGGGCGCGGAACCGCGACCGCTTCATCCTCTCCAAAGGCCATGCGGCGACTGCGCTTTATGCCGCCTTGGCGTTCAAGGGTTTTTTCGATCCGGCGCTGCTTGATACATACGCGCGCGATGGATCGATGCTCGCTGAGCATCCGCCCGCCAATCTTCTGCCCGGCGTCGAGGCCGCGACAGGCTCGCTTGGCCACGGCCTGCCGATAGGCGTGGGGATGGCGCTTGCGGCTAGGCTTTCCGGCGTCAACTCTCGTGTCTTCGCGCTGCTCTCGGATGGGGAGAATAACGAAGGCTCGGTGTGGGAAGCGGCGATGTTCGCCGCCGCCCAGAAGCTGAGCAATCTTTGCGTAGTGGTCGACTATAACAAGTGGCAGGCGACGGCGCGCTCCAACGAGACGCTGCAACTTTCTCCCTTGCGGGAGAAATGGCAAAGTTTCGGCTGGGACGCACATGAGATCGATGGCCACGACATTGGCGCGCTCGCCCGCCAGATGGCGAGCGTGCCGAACGGGTCGGGGCGGCCCGTCGCGTTGATCGCCCACACCATCAAAGGGAAGGGCGTGTCCTTCATGGAGGACGACAATAACTGGCACTATCGGGCGCCCACCGCCGAGGAGGTCTTGTTGGCGCATCGGGAGCTTGGCCTCGCATGAGGAACGCTTTTGCAGACGAGCTGACGAAACTCGGCGCCGGGGATGCGCGCCTCGTCATGCTGTCCGGCGACATCGGCAACCGGCTGTTCGACAAATTTCGCGATTCGCACGGCGCGCGCTTTTTCAATTGCGGCGTCGCGGAGCAGAACATGATGGGACTCGCCGCAGGACTGGCGCTCTCAGGTTATCGGCCGATCGCTTACACGATCACGCCCTTCGTGACGACGCGTTGCCTCGAGCAGATCCGTACGGACGTGTGCTATCATGAGGCGCCGGTCATCATTGTAGGCGTGGGCGCGGGCCTTTCGTACGCGGGTCTGGGCCCGACGCACCATTCCTGCGAGGACCTCGCGCTGCTGCGCGCGCTGCCCAATCTTGCGGTCGTGTGTCCTTGCGACGCTTTCGAAGTTCGCGCCGCCTTGCGCGCCGCGCTTTGCGCAGATCACCCGACCTATCTGCGGCTCGGAAAAAAGGGCGAGCCCAAGGTTCACGTCGATGTGCCCCCAGATTTCTCGATCGGCAAGGCGTTGACGATCCGCAAGGGGCGCGACGTCTGTCTCCTGGCGACGGGGACGATTTTGCCGGAAGCGCTGCATGCGGCGGACGTTCTGGCGAATGCAGGCGTCTCCGCCGAGGTCGTCAGCTTTCACACGGTCAAGCCGCTTGACGTCGAGCGGCTGCGCGACGCTTTCGCAACGTTCCGTCTCGTGGCGACGCTTGAAGAACATAGCGTTGTGGGCGGCTTTGGTTCGGCGGTGGCCGAATGGCTTGTCGACGCGGCCGTCGCGCCACGCGCGTTCCTGCGCTTCGGCACGCCGGACGCCTTTTTCAAACTCGCAGGCGAGCAAGAATTCGCCCGCAAACATCTCGGCCTCACGGGGGCGCAAGTTGCCCGCCGCATAAAGGAAAGGCTCGCTTCTTCATGAAAACCGAAGCCGCCATACTTGTCGAACTGGGCAAGCCGCTGGAAGTGGTCGCGCTGGGCGTTCCCGCGCTGCGCGCGGGGCAGGCGCTGGTCGAGATCGCCTATTCGGGAGTCTGCGGGACTCAAGTCAACGAATGGCTTGGCAAAAAGGGCGAAGACAAGTGGCTTCCCCATTGCCTTGGCCATGAGGCCACGGGCGTCGTCGTGGAGGTCGGGCCCGGCGTGACCAAGGTGAAGGCGTCCGACAAGGTCGTGCTTTCGTGGCTGAAAGGCAGTGGCGCGGATGCCGGCGGCGCCGTTTATGACTGGGATGGGCGTCGCGTGAATGCTGGCGGCGTGACGACCTTTCAGCGCCACGCGGTGGTCAGCGAGAACCGGATTAGTCGGCTTCCCGACGGATTGCCGATGGACATAGCGACGATGCTTGGCTGCGCCGCGCCGACCGGCATGGGGGCCGTGATGAACGTCCTCAAGGTCCGCCCCGGCGACACCATCGCCGTCTTCGGGACAGGCGGCGTCGGGCTCAACGCCGTCATGGCTGCCGCCTTTTCGGGCGCGACCACGATCATTGGCGTCGATCCCAGCCCCTTGCGTCGGAGCCTCGCCAAGCTCTATGGGGCGACGCATGTCGTCGACCCCGCCGCGGGCGATCCCCTGGAGCAGATTCGGGCCGTCGTTCCGACTGGCGTCGACGTGGCGGTCGAAGCCTCTGGCTTGCCGGCGGTCATGGCGGCCGCGATGCAGTCGACGCGCATCCAGGGAGGGCGCGCGGTGGTCGTGGGCAACGCCAGCCATGGTTCGATGGTCTCGGTCGACGCCGCGACCTTTAACCAGGGAAAGTCGCTCCTCGGCACGTGGGGCGGCGACAGCGATCCCGATCGGGATTTTCCGCGTTTCGGGCGTCTTCTGGGCGCCGGGCGCTTTCCCGTGCGCGATCTGCTCTCCAAGCCTTACGGGCTGAGTGAGGCGACCGACGCGCTTCGCGCGCTCGCCGAGGGCGTCACGGGGCGGCCGCTGCTTGACATGTCGCTGACGTGAGGAGGAGCATGCGGATCGGCATAGATTTCGATAATACAATCGTCTGCTACGACGGCGTCTTCCATTTGGCGGCGCTGGATCGTGGGCTGATTCCGCATGATCTTCCCAGCGGCAAGAACGACGTTCGGGATTACTTGAATTCCTCGGGACGCAAGGAGGACTTCACTGAGCTTCAGGGCTATGTCTATGGCGCGCGCATGGATCTCGCCGCGCTCTACCCCGGAGTTCTGGAGTTTTTCGACGCGGCCCAGAGGCTCGGTCACGAACTCGTTATCGTCAGCCACAAGACGCGCCGCCCCTTACGCGGCGCGCCCCACGATCTGCACGCAGCCGCGCGGGCGTTTCTCGAGGCGAGGCGAGTAATTGGCGACAACGGCTATCTTGCGGCTGAAAGTGTGTTCTTCGAGGAGACGAAAGACGCGAAGATCGCGCGTGTGGGCTCGCTCGACCTCGACGCCTTCATTGACGACCTGCCAGAAATTCTGTCCATGCCAGGTTTCCCTGCGCGAACTGCGGCCATTCTCTTCGATCCGGACGAACGCTGGGCCGGGAGCTGTTCCGACGCGCGCGGGCTGACCCGTTACGGCAGCTGGCCTGCGCTCGCCGCGGCGCTGCTCGCTCCGTCGGAGCCGCCCGCATGACGCTCGTCCTTGGAGCGCGCCTCGCAGAAGCGGCGGGACTGGGGCCGGCGCTACGCGTCGAGCCGCTGCCGGGGGGGCGGAATAATCGCGTATTCTGCGTTGAGCTTGCGGAGGGAGGGCGCGCGGCGCTCAAAATCTATTTTCGGCATCCGGAAGATCCGCGCGACAGGCTTGGCGCCGAGTGGGATTTTCTCGAACATGCGCGCCGCCACGCGCCGGGCCGGACCCCGGCGCCGCTGGCGCGCGACGCGGCCGAGGGCGCCGCGCTTCACGCCTTTGTCGAAGGCCGCCGGTTCTCATGCGAGGAAGTCGACGCGGCGGCGGTCGAAGCCGCCGCGGATTTCATTTGCACAGCGGCGACTCCCGGAGCGGCGCAGGATCTGCGCGTCGCATCGGAAGCTTGCTTCTCCATCAGCGAGCATCTCGCTGCGATTGACCGGCGAGTCCGGCTTCTCGAGACGATCGACGCGCAAACTCCTGCCACGGACGCAGCGGCGCATTTCATCGGAGAGCGTCTGCGTCCCCTCTGGGAGCGCGCACGGGGCGACGCCGAAAGAAAATGCCGCGTCCTTGGACTTGATCCCCATGCGAGGATCGACGAATCGCAAGTGATCGCCTCGCCGTCGGATTTCGGTTTCCACAACGCGCTGCGCACGGCGGCGGGCTGCGTTTTTTTGGATTTCGAATATGCGGGCCGCGACGATCCGGCCAAGCTCGTTTGCGACTTCTTTTGTCAGCCCGAGCTCCCGATTGCGGAAGCGCATCACGAACTCTTTCTGGCGGGCGTTCTGGATAGACTCGGCCTCGCCTGTCATCGCGACCGCGTGCGCGTCCTCCTCGACTGCTATCGGATCAAATGGGTCGCGATCATCCTCAACGACTTTCTTCCCGTCGGCGCTCGGCGCCGGACCTTTGCGACCATAGAGGATCAGGAAGACCGTCAGGCTCGGCAGCTGGCCCTCGCGCGCGCGCGGCTCGACGCGCCCGCCTTTGGCGACTGAAAATCAAGGAGAACGAAATGGCGTACCGAGAATTCGTCGGCCTCATCCACAAGGCCACCCAACGCGACTATCTTGCTCGCGTGACTCAGCGGGACAAGGCGGAAGTCGCTGAGCTGGCGATCAAATACGACTACGACTATTGGGACGGCGGTCGCGACACGGGTTATGGCGGCTATCGCTACGATGGCCGCTGGCTCAAGGTCGCCGAGGCGATGGTCAAAACCTATGACGTTCGCCCCGGCATGCGTATTCTCGACGTGGGATCCGGAAAAGGATTCCTTCTGCATGATTTCCTCACCGCCTGCCCCGGAGTCGAGGTCGCGGGAATAGACATTTCACGCTATGCGATCGAACATACGATGGAAGACATAAAACCCTTCGCGCAGGTTGCCGACGCCGCTAAGCTCCCTTTCCCAGACAAGCATTTTGACCTGGTCATCTCGATCAACACGCTGCATAACCTTTACAATTACGACCTCTGGTCGGCGTTTCGAGAGATCGAGCGCGTCTCGCGTGGAGCAAAATACGTCTGCGTCGAGGCCTATCGCAACGAGCGCGAAAAGGTCAATCTGATGTATTGGCAGCTCACCTGCCGCGCGTTCCATACGCCAGAGGAATGGGCTTTCGTGATGGAGTCCTCGGGCTATACCGGGGATCACGA
>Ga0187781_10003365_pt1 | contig 12060 bp, 11 predicted proteins | sample 0715_SJ02_MP02_2_FD_132447 | JGI IMG/M metagenome (GOLD analysis project Ga0187781, IMG submission 132447) | Tropical peat soil microbial communities from peatlands in Department of Meta, Colombia - 0715_SJ02_MP02_20_MG | ecosystem: Environmental > Terrestrial > Soil > Wetlands > Peat | place...
ATCGAAGCCCTGGTGACCTTGTTCAACCACGGCATCTACCCGGTGATTCCGCAAAAGGGCTCAGTGGGCGCTTCCGGCGACCTGGCCCCGCTGTCACACATGAGCGCAGTGCTGATCGGTGAGGGCGAAGCCTTCGTCAACGGCCAGCGCGTACATGGCCGTGAAGCCATGCTGGCTGCCGGTCTGGAACCCATCACCCTGGCCCCGAAAGAAGGCCTGGCGCTGCTGAACGGCACGCAAGCTTCCACCGCCTTTGCACTGGAAGGCCTGTTCGCAGCGGAAGACCTGTTTGCCTCGGCCGTGGTGGCCGGTGCCATGTCGGTGGAAGCCGCCCAGGGTAGCCGCACCCCGTTTGACGCCCGCATCCACGCCGTGCGTGGCCATGCCGGTCAGATCGATGCCGCCAGTGCCTACCGCGCGCTGCTGGAACACAGCGAAATCGAACACTCGCACGAAAACTGCGGTAAGGTGCAAGACCCGTACAGCCTGCGCTGCCAGCCGCAAGTGATGGGTGCCTGCCTGACGCAGATCCGCCATTCCGCCAGCGTGCTGCAAGTGGAAGCCAACTCGGTATCCGACAATCCGCTGGTATTTGCCGACGACAACGACATCCTGTCCGGCGGCAACTTCCACGCCGAACCGGTGGCCTTTGCCGCCGACAATCTGGCGCTGGCGCTGGCCGAAATCGGCTCGCTGTCCGAACGTCGCATGGCACTGCTGATCGACAGCAATCTGTCCAAGCTGCCGCCCTTCCTGGTCAACAACGGCGGGGTGAACTCCGGCTTCATGATTGCCCAGGTGACCGGTGCGGCACTGGCGTCGGAAAACAAATCGCTGGCGCACCCGGCCTCGGTGGACAGCCTGCCGACCTCGGCCAACCAGGAAGACCATGTGTCGATGGCCACCTTTGCCGGTCGCCGTCTGCGCGACATGGCCGGCAACACCGCCGGCATTCTGGCGGTGGAACTGCTGGCTGCCTGCCAGGGTGTGGACTTCCGCGCCCCGCTCAAGGCCAGTGCCAAGCTGGAACAGGCCAAGGCCGAGCTGCGCGAACAAGTGAGCTTCTACGACAAGGACCGCTACTTCGCACCGGACATCGAAAAGGCCGCCACCCTGGTGGCCAGCGGCAGCTACAACCGCTTTGTAGCCGCAGGCCTGCTGCCTTCGCTGTAATACACAGCACATGACAAAAAGCCCGTCTGAGTAATCAGGCGGGCTTTTTTGGTATCGCTCAAGATCAAGTATCCGCTCACGCAGATGATTTCCTGCCGCTTCCGCGCGGCAAACGGGAAAGGGATCTTGATGTGGCCAAAGGCCCTACATCCCCTCCCCCGCAGCCACACAGCAATCAATCCTGCGCACGCAAATCATCACGCTTGATCGCCATCCCCATCGCCACCACCCAGGGAATCAACAACCAGCCCCCCAACACATTAATCAGTATCACCTTCTGCAAACGCGGACTCTTCACCAGCCAAGCCGTGATACTGGGAATCAGATACGCCGGCAGCATCACCAACACATCACCCAGCCACATGGCCGCGGTCACAAACTCGGGACGGTTGTTGAAGGTGCCATACACCCACAACAGGAAAGCAAGAGCCAGCACGATGGCACACAGGCCCTTGAGCAGATCGACAGGTTTCATGACAGACAAAAGAGAGTGATCAAGGAAGCGCCTAGAGTAATCACGGCTTTGCTGCCTTGGCAAACCCCACGGACAAACCTGCTGCAATAAAAGCCAGACCGGCACTGATATTCAAGCCGGCAATCAGGCGTGGGCGTGCGGCAATCCAGCGCGCCAGGTGGCTGGCACTGATGCCCATCAAGGCAAAACCCAAGGCAGTCAACAAGGCAAACCAGCCCCCCAACAACAGCATCTGCACGGCAATCTCGCCACCAGACCCAGGCGTCATGAATTGCGGCACAAAAGCCATGATGAAAATGCCCACCTTGGGATTAAGGCTGCCAGACAGGAAACCGCTGCGAAAAACCTGCCACAAAGGCAGGGCATCAATCCGGGAAAAACGCACCAAGCTGCGATGGCGGATAGCCTTCCAGCCCAGATAAACCAGATAACAGCCCCCAGCCAGCTTGACCAGCAGAAATGCAGCGGCAGACGCCTGCAACAAAGCAGTCAGGCCAAGCGCTGCCGCCGTGACATGGACAAAGATGGCACAGCCGGAAGCCAATGCCGACACCACCGCCGCACGCTTGCCCTGGGACAGGCCACGGGCAATGGCCAAGAGATTGTCAGGACCTGGTGCTGCCACCAGCGCAAGACAGGTCAAGGTATACAACAAGAAGGTATGATGCATGTCGAACTCCCTGCCGCCCTGAAGATCGTGAGCCGCAACATTGCCGGAAAGCTGCATTTATGCGGTAAAACACCCAGAAAAACAAGTGCTTGTCGCCGAATGATGGTACAGGCTAATGACTGCGCCTCCCCCCCAGCTGGCTGATCAACACGCTGGCCACAATCAACGCAGCACCGCTGATGGCCAGCATGCCCAGTTGCTCGCCAGCCAGCGCCCCCACCAACCCCGCCCAGACCGGTTCCATGGCATAAATCACCGTGGCACGGGTGGCCGGCACGGTTTTCTGCGCCCAGTTCATGGCAATCTGGATAAGTGCGGTGGCCAGCCCCATGCCCAGCAGGCTCAACAACAAGACCGGATGCCACTGCGGGGCAGCCTCGCCACTGCACTGCCATCCCAGCGCAGCCAGCAGCGAGACCGTGAGCAATTGCACCACCGCAACCCGACGCGGGTGGCACTGTCCGGCAAAGCGGCCCACCAGACTGATTTCCAGCGCGATCATGGCGGCAGCGGCCACGGTCAGCCATTCGCCAGCGCCAAACTCCAGATGCATGCCACGCGGATCGGACAATAACACCAGGCCGGCAAAGGCAATGACAATACCCAGCCAGGCGGAAAATCCGGGGCGACGACGAAACAGCAGCATCTGAAACAAGGGAACCAATGGCACGTACAAGCCGGTGAGAAAAGCCGACTTGCTACTGGGAATCAGCTGCAGGCCCAGGGTTTGCAGGCTATAGCTGCCAAACAGGACGCTTCCGACCAGAAGGCCGGTTTTCAGCTCGGTACGGGTCAGCCCGCGCAGCTCACGCCAGCACAGCAGCAGGGCAATGGCCCCGGCAGTCGCAAAGCGCAGGCTGACAAAGGCAAAAGGACCACTCCAGCGCAGCGCATGCTGGACGACCAGAAAAGTAAAACCCCAGATCATGGTCACCCCGATCAACACAAGATCGGGCAGACGAGATGGATAGGCTGGCGGCAGATCAGCCGTGGCAGTCAGTGAAGGCATGGCAGCTTCCCTTGCATTGCAGATGATGGCATTAGTGCAATATAATGCACATATCGCCTATTGTGCAATATATTGCCCATTTATGAGCAACGGAACACTGGAAGTCATTCAGAATGTATCGGCCAATCTGCGTCAGGCCAGGCTGCAACGCGGGCTCAGCCAGGAAAAGCTGGCCGAGCTGGCCGGCATCAGCCGACGCATGTTGGTGAATATCGAGGCGGGGGAAAGCAATGTGAGCATTGCAACTGTCGACAAGCTGGCCAGCGCGCTGGGTCTGGCCTTTGTTGACATGGTACGCAGCCAGGCCGCCATGGCCAGCAAGGGAAAACTGCCCTTGCGCATCTGGCAGGGGCAGGCGGCAGACAGTCATGCCAGCCTGCTCGAATCACTCTATCGTCCGGGCATGACGGTGGAACTGTGGCAATGGCAACTGGCTGCCGGGGACAGCTATCAGGCCGAGGCCGATGCGCCGGGTTGCCATGAAATGCTACATGTCTACGCCGGCGTGCTGCAAGTGGATTTGCCCGACCGGAGCTGCCTGGTCCAGACCGGCCACTCGCTATCTTTTGCCTCTGATATCAGCTACCGCTATCACAATCCGGGCCCTGCCCTGCTGTGCTTCAGCAAGAACATCATCATGATTCCGCATCCACACTGAATGCGGACAACAAGCGGGCTTGGCCCCACGCTAGCCCGCTTACACTCTCACTCAGATAGCAGCCCGCTGCTGCTGACGCATCTGCCACAGGCCGCCAGCAGAATACAATAGCAGTGCCAGCCAGATCAGACAGAAGCCCAGCAGTTTGCCATTGTCGAATGCCTCGCCAAACAGCAATACCCCCAGCGCCAGCTGGATGGTAGGGCCGATATACTGGATCAGGCCGACGGTAGCCAGCTTGAGCCTTCGCGCACCGGCGGCAAACAGCAATAGTGGCACGGCCGTCACCACGCCAGCCCCCACCAGCAGGATATCGCTGCCGATGGCCTCGTGCAGGAAGGCTCCCTGGCCCTGCCAGTCAAACCACAGCAAAGCCGCCAACGCCAGCGGTGCCATCAGAAAGGTTTCCAGCGCCAGCCCTTCCAGCGAGGCCAATGGGGCTTTCTTGCGCAACAAGCCATACAAACCGAAGGTCGCTGCCAGCGACAGCGCAATCAGCGGGATCGCGCCGCTGGTCCAGGTAATCCAAGCCACACCGGCACCGGCCAGTGCTACCGCAGTGCGCTGCACGGCAGACAGTTTTTCCGCCAGAAACAGCCGCCCCAGCAGCACATTGAACAAGGGATTGATGAAATAACCCAGGCTGGCCTCCACCACATGGCCGGCATTGACAGCCCAGATATAAATCAGCCAGTTGAACGACAGCATCACCGAGGACAGGGCAAACACCGCCAGCTGCCGTGGCTGACGCATGGCATCGCCCAGCCAGGCCCAGTGCTGGCGCACCGTCAGCACAATAGCCACAAACAGTGCGGACCACACCACCCGGTGACAGAGGATTTGTAAAGCCGGGATATGGTGCAGCGGCTTCCAGTACAGGGGAAACAAGCCCCAGATAACAAAAGCCACAAAGGTAAACAGCACACCCCGCGCAGTATGTTGTTGGGTATCGGCAACAGACATGAAACTCTCGATAGAGAAAGACAGCCAGACAGCTTAACTGCTGGAATGCCGAATGGAAATCACCCATAGGCAACACCTTGTTCTTACATGGAAACAATCCTTTCTCCTGCCGGGGCCGACATGTTGCACTGGCACAATGGCCGCAGTGGCTGCACGGCTGCGTCAATATCTTTGACGTTAACGTAAACGTAAGTTACAGTCCGTCAACAAGCCATCCCCTGCAGATTTTGCCGATCAGAATAGGTGGCCGTAAGCCGGAAATCCGGCCTACAACATAAAGAAAAGCAGGTGTTTTCCTCACCAGAAAACCCGACCAACGCCACAAGCGAGAACACTCCGCAGGCCGCGCCGGCCACCGTACCGGCCTGAACCCGTGCGGAAGGAGGAGAAACCATGTCTATCCGTCATGTTGATCTGGAAGAAAAATACACCGCGGCCACCGGCCAGGTGCTGATGACCGGCATCCAGGCCCTGGTACGCCTGCCCATGCTGCAACAGGAGCTGGACCAGGCCGCCGGGCTGAATACCGCCGGCTATGTCACCGGCTATCGCGGCTCTCCGCTGGGTAATGTCGATCAGACCATGCAAAAGGCCGGGAAATATCTCAAGGAACACAATGTGGTGTTCCACCCCGGCCTGAATGAAGATCTGGCCGCCACCGCCGTGTGGGGCACCCAGCAGGTCAATATGTTTGAAGGCGCCAAATACGACGGTGTCTATGCCATGTGGTATGGCAAGGGCCCTGGCGTAGACCGCTCCGGCGACGTGATCAAGCACGGCAATGTGGCCGGTACCAGCGCCAAGGGCGGGGTACTGCTGGTGGCAGGCGATGACCATGCCGCCAAATCCTCCACCTTTCCGCACCAGTCCGACCATATCCTGGCCGCCAGCATGATTCCGGTGCTGTCGCCGTCCGGCGTGCAAGAAGTTATCGATTACGGCCTGCACGGCTGGGCCATGAGCCGCTACTCCGGCTGCTGGGTATCGATCAAGGCCATTACCGATACCATTGAAAGCTCGGCCATTGTCGATATTTCCCCCGAGCGCTTTCACTTTGTTATTCCGGAAGACTTCCCCATTCCGGAAGGCGGCCTTTCCATCCGCTGGCCGGACACCCCGCTGGTGCAGGAAAAACGCGTGCTGCATCACCGCCTGTATGCCGCGCTGGCCTATGCCCGTGCCAACAAACTGAACCACATCACGCTGGACTCTCCCAAACCGCGCCTGGGCATCATTACCTGTGGCAAGAGCTATCTGGACGTGATGCAGGCGCTGGATGACCTGGGCATCGACGAACAGCTTGCCGCTGATATCGGCCTGCGCATTTTCAAGGTGGGCATGGTATGGCCGCTGGAACCGGAAGGCGTGCGCCAGTTTGCCGAAGGGCTGGATGAAATCCTGGTGGTGGAAGAAAAGCGCCAGATCATCGAATACCAGCTCAAGGAACAGCTGTATAACTGGCGCGACGACGTACGCCCGCGCGTGGTGGGCAAGTTTGCCGAAAAAGGCGAATGGGCATTGCCGCATGGCGACTGGCTGCTGCCGGCCGCTGGCGAGCTGACCCCGGCCATGATCGCCCGCGCCATTGCCAGCCGGCTGGCGCTGATCTTTGATAGCCCGGTAATTCACGACCGGCTGAAATTCTACGAAGAAAAAGAAGCCCAGCTGGTCAAGCCGCGCGAGTCCATTGCCCGTGTGCCACACTATTGCTCTGGCTGTCCGCACAACACCAGCACCCGCGTACCGGAAGGCAGCCGCGCCGTAGCCGGTATCGGCTGTCACTACATGGCCCACTGGATTGAAGGGGACAGTACCAAGACCTTCACCCAGATGGGGGGCGAAGGCATCACCTGGGTCGGCCAGGCGCCCTTTACCCATACCAAGCACATCTTTACCAATCTGGGCGACGGCACCTATTTCCATTCCGGCCTGCTGGCCATCCGTGCCGCAGTGGCCGCCAAGGTCAATATCACCTACAAGATTCTTTACAACGATGCCGTGGCCATGACCGGCGGCCAGCATGTGGACGGTTATCTGGATGTGCCGATGATCACCCGCCAGCTGGCGGCAGAAGGCGTCAAGCGCATTGTCATCACCAGCGATGAGCCGGAAAAATACCAAGGCGTGCAAGGTCTGGCCGATGGGGTAGCGGTTTTCCATCGTCATGAACTGGACCGGCTGCAAAAAGAGCTGCGCGACACCGAAGGCACCACGATACTGATCCACGATCAGACCTGCGCCGCAGAAAAACGCCGCCGCCGCAAACGTGGCGAATTCCCCGACCCGGCCAAGCGAGCCTTCATCAATGAAAAGGTGTGCGAAGGCTGTGGCGACTGCAGCAAGAAATCCGGCTGCCTGTCGGTACTGCCGGCTGAAACGGCATTGGGCCGCAAGCGCAAGATAGACCAGTCCAGCTGCAACAAGGACTTTTCCTGTGTCGATGGCTTCTGCCCCAGCTTTGTCACCGTGGAAGGCGGCAAGCTGAAGAAACAGAGCAGCGCAGCCGCCACGCTGGACGGCATGCCCGCCCTGCCCTCTCCGGTGATTCCTGGCTTGCATGAGCCGTTCAGCATCATGATTACCGGGGTGGGTGGTACCGGGGTCGTCACCATCGGCCAGGTGCTGGGCATGGCCGCTTATCTGGACAACAAGGGCGTCACCGTGCTGGACATGGCGGGCCTGGCCCAGAAAGGCGGCTCGGTGTGGTCGCACGTCCGTATTGCCGACAGCCAACAGCAATTGCATGCGGTGCGCATTGCCGCCGGCGATGCCAACCTGGTGCTCGGTTGCGATCTGGTCGTCACGGCAGCGGAAGAAGCATTGGCCAAGATGCGCGAAGGCTTCAGCCACGCCATCGTCAACAGCTATGAATCCCCCACCAGCGCCTTCCTGAAAAATCCGGATGTCCGCTTCCCCAGCCGTGCCATGAAAGATGCCGTCATCGAATCGGTAGGGGCTGGCCGCTTCTGGGAGGTGAACGCCACGCGCCTGGCTACCGCGCTGATGGGCGACGCCATCGCCAGCAATATGTTCATGCTGGGTTACGCCTGGCAAAAGGGTTTGGTACCGGTCAGCGAAGAAGCCCTGATGGAAGCCATCCGCCTGAATGGCGCAGCGGTGAAATTCAACCAGCAGGCTTTTGTCTGGGGCCGCCATGCCGCGCATGATCCGGGCCGGGTAGAAGCACTGGTCAATCCTTCATCCGTGGTGCAGTTTGTTCCACGTGAAACCGTGGATGGCGTATTGCATCACCGTGCCAAGGAGCTGCTGAACTACCAGAACCAGGCACTGGCCGAGCGTTACAAGGCACTGGTGGAAAAAGTAGCCGCTGCGGAACAGGCCATCAACCCGGCCAGCACCGCCCTGGCCCTGGCCGTTGCCCGTAACTACTTCCATGTCCTGGCTTACAAGGACGAATACGAAGTGGCACGGCTGTATACCGATGGCGATTTCCTGCGCGAACTGGAAAAACAGTTCGAAGGCGATTACCACTTGCGTTTCCATATCGGTGCCGGTTGGATTACCGGCAACAAGCCGAAGAAAGTGGCATTCGGCCCCTGGTTGTTCAAGGGCATGAAGCTGCTGGCACGCTTGCGCTTCTTGCGGGGTACCGCGCTGGATCTGTTCGGCTGGCAGGCTGACCGCAAACTGGAACGCCGCCTGATTACCGAGTTTGAACAGTTGCTGGGCAATCTGCTGCCTGGATTGACTGCGGAAAACCTGGCGACAGCGACTGAACTGGTCAAACTGTTCGAAGGAATCCGCGGCTTTGGCTATATCAAGGAAGCCGCCTATCGGCAGGCAGGAGACAAGCAGAAAACCTTGCTGGAGCAGTTTCGCCAGCAGGCCGGTAAACGCAAGGTAGCCTGATGCTTTTGTGAGTGTTGTAGCAGTAATGAGGGTGGTTCAGGCGCGGATGACAACATCCGCGCCCTTTTTTTGTTCCGAAAATCCCGTTTGTGGTGAAAAAATGCACTGTTTCAAGGCGCGGGATCTCAAGACAGCATCAGGCTCAGCCGGCGCGCCTCATCCAGCGCCTGGTCTACCCCGTTGTACTCATCCTGCCACACCCAGACTCCATGGACGGCATCTAGCGTTTCCACCAGCCACAGCCGGCCATTGCTGCCCAGTGCCACCTGACGGGCACGCACGGGACGACGGTAGTTGAACATCACCACTTCACTGGTTTTTTGCACAGCGGGAACATGCTTGCGCGGGCTTGAGAAGAACGGCATGGCGATACCTCCTGTCGGGCAAAATGCCCATGTCAGTTCAGCAAACACCGTGCCAGCTTTTGTGCAATGCAAAAGAAGCAGGACAAAAACGGACTTTGACGCCAAACGATGCCGGGCTTAGAGTGGCTGATAACAACAATGCACTGACTGGGACCGCATGCCCCGCCGGCTTGCCTGGCGCTATCTCCGGCATGCCCGCCCATTTTCTGCGGATGGCAGCAGCATTTTCCCTGCCATGATTCCGCCGCCTGCACCAACGCAGGGATAAAACAACAAGGATTGAGACCCCAACGTTTCAATCAGGCAAGACAGACCTGCCTGGCAGGCTGCGCACCAAGGACTGGAAGGAAAGAACATGCAGATTCGTGATGCAAAACTGGAAGACCTGGCCGTCATTCTGGATATCTACAACGAGGTCATTGCCACCTCCACCGCCATTTACAACGATGATCCGCTCAACCCGGGCGAATTTGCCATCTGGTTCCAGGACAGGCTGGCCGCAGGCTATCCCGTGCTGGTTGCCGAGCACCACGGAGCCATCATCGGCTTTTCCAGTTTTGGCGATTTCCGCCCTCGCCCCGGTTTCCGTTTCACGGTGGAACACAGTGTCCACCTTGCCCCGGCAGCCCGTGGCAAAGGGATTGGCAGTGCCCTGGTCAGCGCCCTGTTTCCGCGTGCCGCCGCGCTGGGCAAGCACACCATGCTGGGCGCAGTCGATGCGGCCAACGAAGGCTCCATCCGTTTCCATGAAAAACTGGGCTTTATCAAGGTTGGCGTATTGCCCCAGGTGGGATTCAAATTCGGCCGCTGGCTGGATCTGGTCTATATGCAGAAATTCATCGATGGTCAAAGCGAAGGGCCGGCATAAAGCCCTCATCCAAGGCATTGAAATGAAAAACGCCGCAGTTGCCTGCGGCGTTTTCTTTTTTGGTTTTTTGCTGTTGAATCAGCTTGTTCTTGCAGTTCTCTATTCTCGTCCTCAGTACGACTTAGCGCACAACTGCAACAATATCCTTACTGAAGCCCTTTTCGCAATACTTGCACTTCAATTTTGTGTCTTTATCCTGCACTTTGACGAAGAAGAAGCTCTTTACCGGCTCGGCATGGGAGATGCAGTTGGAATTGGGGCAGGCAAAAATACCTTCGATGGTTTCCGGCAATTCCAGCTTGTGCTTTTTGACCACCTCGAAATTTTCGATCACGTTCACCGTGGCCTTGGGGGCAAACAATGCCAGTTCATTGGCCTGTTCTTCGGTCAGGGCGACATTCTCCACCTTGATGATGTCCTTGGCCCCCATATGACGGGAAGACAGGTTCAAGCCCACAGTAATGCGTTCGCCGGTTTCCGCCAGCTTGAACAGCCGCAGGATATTCACCCCCTGGCCAGCCGGAATATGGTCGATGACAGTGCCTTGCTTCAGGGCTTCTACGGTACGGGTGTATTGCATGATCTTTCCTTCCCTGATTACACGGTTTCGTTCAATACCAGCGACAACAGCGCCTGACGGGCAAACACGCCATTTCTGGCCTGCTCGAAATAATAGGCATGCTGGGTGGCATCCACATCCACCGCAATTTCATCCACACGCGGCAGGGGGTGCATCACCTTCATATTGCTGCGGGCGTTTTTCAGCATCTCGGCACGCAAGACAAACTGGCCCTGTATCTTCTTGAACTCCGCCTCATCAAAGCGTTCGCGCTGCACCCGGGTCATATACATGATGTCCACCAGCGGAATTACCTCTTCCAGGCTATCGACGATGGTGTACTGAATGCCCTTTTCATCCAGTTCTTCACAAATGTATTCCGGCATGGCCAGCTGTTCCGGGGCCACAAAATAAAAACGTGCACCAAACAAGGACAGGGCCTGGGTCAGCGAATGCACGGTACGGCCATATTTCAGGTCGCCGATAAAGGCAATCGCCAGATTTTCCAGCCGGCCCTGGGTTTCACTGATGGTGAACAGATCCAGCAGGGTCTGGGTGGGATGCTGGTTGGAACCATCGCCGCCATTGATGACCGGCACACTGGAAAACTCGCTGGCCAGACGCGCAGCGCCTTCCTTAGGGTGACGCATGACCACCGCGTCGGTATAAGAGCTGATGATCTTGATGGAGTCCGCCAGGGTCTCACCCTTTTTGGCACTGGTATTGGCACCATCGGCAAAGCCGATGACATTGCCACCCAGACGCTGCACCGCGGTTTCAAAAGACAGGCGGGTACGGGTGGACGGCTCGAAGAAACAGCTGCCCACCAGCTTGTCCTGCAGCAAGTCATTGCGCGGAGTGCGCTTGAGCTTGCCCGCCGTTTCCACCACGAGCTCAAGCTCCTCACGTGAAAAATCAGGAATGGAAATAATATGTTTCCGATAGAGCGGGTTTGCCATGTGGGATGTCCTTAGTTCTGCAAATGATCTTCTACCCATAAAAAAAAAGCCCCTGGGCATCAGGAGCTTTTTTTCAGGAATCGCTGGGGTTCGGGAACAGTCCGGCCTCGCAGCAATGCCACGATCCCACCATCACGGGCGGTGCTGGGCAAGCATGCAGCAAGGAAAAAATGCGTCAAGGACAGTCCTCCGAACAAACCTGCTAATTCTAAACCCAAACCGTGTACTTGATAAGAGCAGGACCGCCTTTTATGCAAGGTGCAACACAAACCGTCAGGGCGAGGAATCATGATAAGGGATTGCTATCCGCCTCCAGCTGGCTGAGCCAGCGCATGGCGTGCGTGTTGTTGTCACCACACATCTCGGCCGATGGTGCCAGACTGCCGCACACCGCAGGGCGCTCCGGCTTGCCAAACAGCAGGCAGAGATTATCCGTGCTCAATTGCACGCAGCGCACTCCAGCCGGCTTGCCATGCGGCATGCCGGGAATG
>Ga0187781_10003367_pt1 | contig 12058 bp, 11 predicted proteins | sample 0715_SJ02_MP02_2_FD_132447 | JGI IMG/M metagenome (GOLD analysis project Ga0187781, IMG submission 132447) | Tropical peat soil microbial communities from peatlands in Department of Meta, Colombia - 0715_SJ02_MP02_20_MG | ecosystem: Environmental > Terrestrial > Soil > Wetlands > Peat | place...
AGACTTCCACTGGTAACGCCACAGGCGCCAGGCGTACTTTGCCCGCTGATGGCTCAACTCAGCCGGGTGCCAGCTCGAGCCGACGTCAGTAGAGACTTCTACTTTAACGATATCGGCTTCCCCTGCCCACGCAGCGCCCTGAATTTGCAGGGTGCGTGATTTAACAATTGAACCGTCAAGCGGAGTGGAGATCAGAGACTTAACATTCAGCGTAGTAACGACATGACTGTCGTCTACATTAAGCGGATCTCCCGGGCGTATCGGGCGATTCGGCATTCGGTAGCCGGGCTTCATGAAATTACCGTCGAACTCCTTGTCGAGGACTTTAATCTCACTCAGCCACTTGCACGAAGCTGCGCCAATCCATCCCGGGACCAAGGCCCGCGCCGGAAAACCATGGTGTTTCGACAGCGGGGCGTCATTCATGTGTGTGGCAATCAAAGTGTCGCCATCGAGCGCTTTCTCGATGGGAATGCTGCGAATGAACGGCGGCACTTTGCCAGGCACTTCGTCTAAACCGCGAAACATTACGTGCTTACCAGTAGACTTCACGCCCGCCCGTTGCAAAGCGTCACGCAATCTTGGACCAGAAAACCTGGCATTCCCTACCGCTCCCTTGGCCCACTGAATGCCGGGAACGTGCGGTTGCTGAAAGGCCCGGCCATTGCCGGCACACTCCAGGGTGTTAGTGACGGAGTGCCAGATCATGGCTTGCAAGTCGCGCAGACTCAAGGCCAGCGGTGTCTCTACTTCCCCGCCGATGCTTAATCGCCAGCTTTCTGCGTCCAGCGTGCCCGGCTCGCTCATATGATTGCGCACGAAGAAATGTGGCAGGGGGGTGATCCATGCATTAAAGAATTCCGGTGGCATTTCAAGATCGAGGAAACGCGCCGAGCGCACGATCATGCCTTCTTTGCCCGGAATATAAACGCTCTGCTCCTCCGTCGCCCAAGTGAGTAACGGATGACTGGCGGCCATCGCCGCGGGAATCGCTGCGAGAAAATCACGCCTAGAAACCATAGTTAGTTTATCGACTTTAAGGGCTAACGCGCGGTCCGTCAAGGTCTATCCAGACATTCCGCCACTGCGAATGGCTTAGTCGATACGAAGTACCTGCAGGGTGATGTTATCCGGACCGCCGCGCTTTTTAGCCAAGTCCAGCAGCATACGGCAAGCCTGGGAGGGAGTATTTTCGGAAACAACTTGGGCAAGCTCCTCGTCAGAAACAACGCCCCACAAGCCATCGGTGCACAACAGGAGAATGTCTCCAGGTTCCAGTGCGATGGGGCGCTCTGGCATATCCGAGGAGAATTCCGGTCCCACGCCGAGAGCGGTCGTGAGGATATGCCGTTGGGGATGAAATTCGGCTTCCTCCGCGGTGATTACCCCGAACTCGACCAAGCGACTGACATAAGAGTGATCGTGGGTGAGGCGAGAAGCTTTTCCGCCTCGCACCAGATACAGGCGACTGTCCCCAACGTGTAGGAAATAGAGTTGCTTGCCGAGCAGGACGATCGCGGTAGCGGTGGTTCCCATACCGCGCAGTTGCGGATGCTCCGTGGCATAGCGATGAATGCGCTGATGCGCGGCACGGAAAGCCTCCGCCATGAGCGAACCGGGATCGCTGTCGGGAGTTTCTGCATAAACCTGTTGGATAGTCTGGACCGCGATGCTGCTGGCTTCCTGGCCACCCTCGTGACCACCCATTCCATCGGCCACCACAGCAAGCCTGCCCTTTTGTTCGTACTCTGAATCACTGGCAGATTCCCAGTAGGCGTACGAATCTTCATTATTAGTACGCTGGCAGCCCACATCACTGATGCCAGCGACCGCAACCCCTTTTCGCACCTGCATGGACTTGGCTTCGTTCAATGTTTATTCGCCTGGAACAGGCCCCCATCCCCAGTCCGAAGCGAATTGGGATTATACCGAACTCATAGCTTTCTGGAGTCAATACGAAGGCGGTGGAAGACGCGATGACATTTGTCACTCCATTTTTATGATGATCTCCACTGGCGGAAGATTTGCCCCAGCTCCATCATGGCATCAAGTTGGAGAGAATATCCAGCGATTCATGAGGGGCCTGAAGATGAGACACTGCAACGTACTCGGCTGGATCCTGGTAGTGGCTGCATTGCTGATTCTGGCAGCCGAGGGCGATTTCGGATTACTGGCAGTGCTGGTTCCGGTCTCCTTTTTGCTGGCGTGCGTCATGATCGCTCTTGCGAACGGCAGAACACGCCTGACGGAAAATCGCGAAAAGCGTTAGGCAGAGGCTGATAATGAAATTCCCCGCCGAAAAACAGGACCACGGGTGGGCTTTCTACACGCCGATGTTGTATTTCGGCTTCTTTTTCCTGGATCCCATCCTTAATCATGCCGGCTGGAAGGGATGGTTGCTCACCGGGATCGGCACGGTGTTGTTCGTCGTCCTCTACATAACGGTTGCGTCGCTGGATAGCAAACTGTGGCAGTTGGCGACCTTAGCCGTGATGGTCCTCGTCGGGGTGGTATATGCCCCATTCAATTCCGGCGCATCCTGCTACTTCATCTTTGCAGCCGCAATATTGCCTTACGTACTCGAGTCAGAGGCGGCGATATTCGCTGCAATTGCCGCTGTGGTAGCGATAGCCGGCCTGGAGACATGGCTGCTCCATCTTTCGGGGTGGTTCCTTTTCTATGCGGGCGGACTTGCGGTAGTGGTTGGAGGGAGCAACATTTATTTCGCTCAGAAAACCCGCATGTATTGCCAACTGCAGAAAGCAAATGCCGAAATCGAGCACCTGGCCAAGATAGCGGAACGGGAGCGAATTGCTCGTGATCTGCATGACGTGCTGGGGCACACGCTTTCAGTGATCATTCTGAAATCAGAACTGGCGGGCAAGCTGCTCGATTTCGATCCGCAACGGGCACAGGCGGAAATTGCTGACGTGGAACGTACCTCACGCGAGGCACTGGCAGAAGTGCGCAATACCATCCGCGGCTATCGTGCCAACAGCCTGGATGCCGAACTTAAGCAGGCTACCAAAGCATTGCAAACTGCTGGAATCACCGTAAGATCCGAGGCTGCCAAGATAAACCTGACACCTGCTCAGGAAACCGTGGTTGGGCTGGTGGTCCGCGAAGCAGTGACCAATATTGTGCGCCATGCTGACGCACGGAATTGCTCGCTCCGGCTTGTTCCGGTGAATGGCACCTGCCGCCTGGAAATTCAGGACGATGGGCGAGGCGGCGGTTCGGTGGAGGGTAGTGGCTTGCGCGGAATGCGCGAGCGAGTCGAGACCCTTGGCGGGAAGCTTATCCGGCAGACAAATCCTGGCACTACACTGCTCATTGAATTTCCGTTGCAACCGGTGAAAGAGAAATTGAATTCGTGAGTGCTTTACCTAAAGACGGACGCAAAACGATCGGAGTCGTGCTGGCGGAAGATCAAGGCATGGTTCTTGGCGCTCTCGCTGCCCTGCTGGAGATGGAGGGCGATATTAGTGTGCTTGCGCAAACCCGCAACGGCAAGGAAGCTTTGCGCGCCGTTTTGGAGCAGCGGCCTGACGTTTTCGTTACCGACATCGAAATGCCCGAAATGACCGGGCTGGATGTCGCCGCGGAGCTGAAGCGAAGGCGGGCAAGCACGCGCGTCATCATCCTTACCACTTTTGCCCGAGCCGGTTATCTGCGGCGCGCGCTTGAGGCGGGAGCGTCGGGATACTTGCTCAAAGACATGCGGGCTGAGGAACTGGCTGATGCTGTGCGGCGCGTACATCACGGGTTGCGCGTCGTCGATCCTGAGCTTGCTACCGAGGCATGGGCAGAAGCCGATCCGCTCACCGACCGCGAACGGCAAGTGTTGCGCCTGGCGGGTGACGGTTTGGCAAGCATCGATATCGCGGACAAGCTCGGGCTCTCAGAAGGCACAGTTCGCAATTATCTTTCTGAGGCCATCAGCAAACTCGGTGCGAACAACCGCGTAGAAGCTGCGCGCATTGCTCGCACCAACGGTTGGTTATGAGCTCCGGCAATCGCCTACGCGACTACCGAGACGCTCGGATTGGATTGTGCCGACTGCTCTGTCGAAGTCCCTCCGGTATTTTGGCCCACCTGTGGAAAGTCCTGAGTCAGCGTGTTGTAGGCCTGCTGCGCGGCCGAGAGATTGCCGGATTGCAAATCCTGGCCTAGCTCCTGGAACAATTGCGTAATCTCGCCTCCACTGCCCGCTCCGTGATCATGATGGTGATGATGATGCACATGCGAAGTTTGATTTTGAAAATCCTGCTGAATGGCGGCGTAATCCTGTTGCGCTGCTGAAAGATTCCCGGATTTCAAATCCTGAGAAAGCTGATTGAAGAGCTGAGCGATGGGGCTGTTGCTTTGAGGCGATGAAGTTGAACTTGCGGCTTGGATTTGCTGTAAGGTGGCAAAGTCTGCTTGCGCGGCCGCCAGATTCCCCGACTGCAAATCGGCGCCGAGTTTCTGAAACTCCTGTGTGAATTGCTGCATGTTGCTGTAAATCGTTTGGTGTTGTAGTCAAGAAAGTTGCTGCCGGAAATGCCGGTGACTGACATTGGTGTCTCCTTTAAGCCCGTTGTAAGGAAGTGATCGGCAACTTGCCGGGTAAGCTTTGGCTGCCGGAATTGATCGGGCAAATCTCATACCAAAGGCCTGGCTTCCAGTCGGACAGAAGCCCAATTAATAGAGCGCATGGAAACACGGTTCCTGTGGGATGACATTGATCCGGCAGAATGGGCTTGTTCCAGCCCGGCAAACCTTGCCCATCGCAAAGGTTCTTGCTATAGCATTCCGCCGGTCTTCACGGTCAAGATGCTGAGGGCGGTTTCCAGCTTAACGATAGCCTCGGCGAGCTCGGGATGTTCTCCGATTCTCTTTCGCAAGGCTTGTAGCAATTCGTGGGCGCTGGATACGTGCTCGATGGCCGGGGCATGCTCCGGCTTCGGCTGTGCGTCTTGTGGAGTCTTCGGTTGCATACAACCTGCCTAGCGCTTTCGACTGAGGCTTGCCAACCGGATTATAGTATCTCTTCCGCATCGCGGCGGAATCAGGTGAATTTCTTGTATGGAAGCTCAGGTCAATCCGGAGCTGGTTGAAAAACTTCGGGTGAGCCTGTCTCAGGGACCACAGGAAGCGGCTACTTACCTGCAGCAGTTTGGGGCAGCCGTCGCCAGCGACCTGCTGCTTGGGCTCCCGTTTGACGAGCAGCAAATTCTGTTTCGTCAGTTGCCGATCGACTTCGCTGCCGCCTTGATTCCCCACTTTCCTTACTATCACTCTTACGTGCTGCTGCATTCGCGGCCCAGCCCGGAAGTACGCGGGATTATCGACAAGATCGATCCGGCAGACCGTATTCGCTTCCTTGATGAGCTCCCCGAGGAAGCATGGAAGCAACTCATGGAGGAGCTATCCGGGAAAGCGCCGCCGTTGGAGGAAATGCCAGCAGCTAGTATTGCGGTGGAAGCCGCGCCAGTCCTGCCTGCAGTTGCTGCTCCAGCCAAGCCCATTCTCGAGGCAAAAGGAGTTGAGAAAAGCTTTGTCCAGCCGGATGGCAGGAGCGTTCAGGTGATCGCACCTACCGATCTGTCCCTTGAGCCGGGCACGATTATTGCGCTGCTCGGGGCTTCGGGATCTGGCAAGTCTACCCTGCTGCGAATCCTTGCCGGGTTGACGGCACCGAGCGCTGGGCAGGTCCTCTGGCATGGCAAGCCGCTTGGCGAATGCCGGCCAAACGTGGCCATCGTTTTTCAAAGTTTCGCACTGTTTCCCTGGCTTACAGTATTGGACAATGTGGAAGCTCCCCTGCTGGCACGCGGCATGGTCCACGAGGAGCGCCGCGCGCGAGCGATCCGGGCGTTAAATTCTGTGGGATTAAAGGGATTTGAAACTGCCTATCCGAAAGAGCTGTCGGGTGGCATGAAACAACGAGTGGGCTTTGCCCGGGCGCTTGCGGTGGAACCGGAAGTTCTGTTCATGGATGAACCGTTTTCCGCCCTCGACGTGCTCACCGCCGAGAATCTTCGCGGTGAACTTCTGGAGTTGTGGCTGGAGAATAAAATTCCGACTCGCAGCATTTTCCTGGTCACGCACAATATTGAAGAAGCGGTGGCGCTGGCCGATCGCATCATCGTGCTCGGCCGAAATCCGGCAAAAATTCGGGCGGATTTCCGAGTGAGTCTGCAACATCCTCGGACGCATAACGCCCCCGAATTTTTGCTCTATGTGGATTACATCTATAAGGTAATGACGCGGCCGGAGCGCGAGTTCGAACCTCCCACCGCTGCCGCAGCGGCAAAAGCTACTTATAAAATGTTGCCACACGCACGCCCCGGAGGGATTGCAGGTTTGCTCGAACTGCTGAACGACCGCGGCGGCGAGGATGATCTTTACCACGTGGCCGAAGAACTACTGATGGAAGTGGATGATCTGCTGCCTATCGTTGATGCTGCGACATTGCTAGGATTTCTAATTTCTTACCATGGCGATCTGAAGCTTACGGCTGCGGGAAAAGCATTCGCCGACGCTGACATTGCCACCCGAAAAACGCTGTTTCGCGAAGCTGTGCTTTCGCACGTCAACTTACTGCAGCAGGTCCGGCGGACCCTAGACAGCAAGGCTGATGGCGCGATGCCTCTCGAATTCTTCAGGGACATTCTGGATGAGCACTTCCCGGAACACGAAGTTCAGGCGCAGATCGATACCGCGCTGAACTGGGGACGTTACGCCGAACTCTTCACTTACGACCCCGAGCGTGATCAGTTGCTCCTGCATTCCGCAGCGGGTGCCGCAGCCGAAAGCGGAAGCATTGACCATTAAAAGTAGCGGCGGTTCCTAGACCGGGCTATCGCGGTGCACTATCTTCACGCGATACCCCGCTTTGCGCAGAAGCTTGCCCACTTCCTCAGCCATCATAACCGAGCGATGCTGGCCGCCAGTGCAGCCGAAGGAAATTGTCAGGTAGCTTTTCCCTTCCCGAATGTAGTGGGGCAGCAGATAGACGAGGAGGCCGGAAATGCGCTTTATGAATTCTCGGGTCTGTGGGAAGGATCGGATGTACTTCGCGACCTTGGGGTCGCGCCCAGTTAAAGGGCGGAATTCCGGGACGAAGTGCGGATTGGGGAGGAAACGAACATCGAAGACCAGGTCGGCGTCGTCCGGCACACCGTGGCGAAACCCAAAGCTCACGCACGAAACTAGAATGTTCTTGCCAGACTCACGTTTGTGAAAGCGCTCGGTGATGTAAGCCCGCAATTCATGAACGTTGAATTTGGAGGTATCAATCACCAGGTCGGCAATGGCGCGAATGGGACGCAGGCGCTTGCGTTCGGCGGCCAGAGATGCTCGCACCGGAGCATTGGTCCCTAAGGGATGCGGCCGGCGGGTTTCGCTGAAACGGCGCAGCAGGACCGGATCTTCGGCTTCAAGAAAAATCATCTTGGTTGGGAGCATGCGCTTGACCGACTTCACAATCCTGGGGAGCTCCTGTAACTGCTCCCCTTCGCGAACGTCGACCACCAGGGCCGTGCTCTTGATCTCGGACGACTGCCCCACCAGTTCGGCAAACTGAGGAATTAACCCGACCGGCAGATTGTCTACACAGTAGTACCCCAGGTCCTCAAAGGCCTTAAGCACAGACGCCTTCCCGGACCCGCTCATGCCAGTGATAATGACTAATTCGCCGAGAGGCCGGGAAACGCGAGTGCCATCAAACGCATCTATGCTTTTTGTCGACTGCCGGGAGGTTGGGCGCGCGGGCATCTGTGACGGATGTTAGCAAGGGACCCAGGTTCATAGCTAGTGCGGCCCTAAATGAAGGCGGCGAAACAGCCACCTTTTCCCTTTGCAGCGGCCCATCCAGGCTGAGAATTGCCTGGTGCTTACCTCGGGGCGCGTCATTGCGCACACCTCAATCCTGTGTTAGCTTCAAGAAACAGTAGAGGTTACGTTGCGAGCAACAGTTCCGGCCGGACTGGACCGCAAAGAAACGGAAGTTTATCAGCGGCTGGATCCGGCACGGCTCCCAAAACACATCGCTATCATCATGGACGGCAACGGGCGTTGGGCGCGCCGCCGCCACTTGCCGCGCATCGCCGGACATCGGGCCGGAGTCGCATCGGTGCGCTCGACCGTGGAGACGGCTTCGCGCATCGGCATCCCGGCGCTCACGCTGTACGCATTTTCGGAAGAAAATTGGAAAAAACGCCCGGCCAGCGAAGTCGACTTTCTGATGGGACTACTCTGCCGGTATCTCAAGGGCGAAGTTCCGACTCTTAACAAGAACAACATCCGTCTGGAATATATCGGACGCCAGCATGAGCTTCCCGCGGTGGTGCAGTCAAAGATGCAATGGGCGCGCGAGGCCACCGCCCAGAACGGCGGAATGGTATTGACGCTGGCGCTCAACTACAGCGCGCGCAGCGAACTGGTGGACGCATTCCGCTCGATGGTGAATGCGGCTGCGAACAACGGCGGTCTGCAGCACTTGCAGGTCGACGAGGAAGCTGTGAAGCGGCATCTGTACACCCGCCATCTGCCCGATCCCGATCTCGTCATTCGCACCAGCGGTGAGATGCGTTTGAGCAATTTCCTGCTATGGCAACTGGCCTATGCAGAAATCTATGTCACGCCTACGCTCTGGCCCGAGTTCCGCGGTGTGCATCTGCTGGAAGGAATCGCCGAGTATCAGAAGCGCGAGCGTCGCTACGGCGGGCTCGCGGATGACGTCTCCCAGCCGCATTATTCCGATCACGCGAAGATGGCCCGGAGCTGAGGCCATTGAACCTGCTGAAGAGGGTCGTCACAGCAGCGGTTCTGATCCCAGTCGTTTTGTTGCTGGTTCTGCGAGCGCCGGTGCCGGTATTGGCGCTGGCCACGGCTCTGGTGGCGCTGCTTTCTGTGCAGGAATTGCTGAAGCTGGCGGAAGGATTTGGGGTGCGCCCCTTTCGCTGGCCCACGTATATATTCGTGGGTCTGTTTTTTCTCTACATGGCTCTCAGCCCGCCCAGCAAGCCTTTGCTGGATACGGCGATTTTTATTTATACGATCGGATTCGCGGCAGCCCTGGCGCCATTTGTTTTTCTTTTAGTGGGAACGCGGCGAGCCGATCTCAGCAGCGCTTTTCCCGCCGCGGCAGTTTCCGTCCTGGCATTTACCTACGTGGCCCTGCCACTGGCGTTTCTGGTACAGATTCGCGAACAGTGGTCGGGGGCGTTCATGCTGCTTTATCTGCTGCTGGTGGTTTGGGCGGGAGACATCTTCGCCTATTTTGTGGGCCGATCCCTCGGCCGTCATTTGATGTCTCCTCGAATCAGCCCCAAGAAAACCTGGGAAGGAGCATTGGCGTCGGCGATCGCCAGCGTTGGAGTGGGAACGTTGCTCTACACCTACGCTTTGCCCATCAGTTCGGCGCTGCTGAGCTTGCATCTGATGGAGCGGCGCGACGGATATTTTGCATTGCAAAGTCCGCCACTGTGGTCCACGTTATTGCTCTCAGCGGCGATCAACATCGCGGCACAGCTGGGAGATTTGGCCGAATCGCTGATCAAGCGAGGCGCCGGCGTAAAGGATTCGGGCAGCATACTTCCCGGCCATGGTGGCATGCTAGACCGTATCGATGCCCTACTCTTTGCCGCTCCAGTGCTGTGGTACTATGCGGCTTGGCAAGTGATGCAGTAGCTTGAACCGCCAAGGACACGAAGTTTCACGAAGGAAGGCGTGGTATTCATCCTTTGTGTTCCTTCGTGTCCTTCGTGATTGATCAACCCATGAAACGCATCGCCATTCTTGGATCTACCGGCTCCATCGGGCGAAGCACGCTTAGCGTGGTGGGATCGCATCCCGGCCGCTTTGAGGTTGTCACGATAGCGGCAGGCCGGAATGTTGATGCGGCATTCGAACAGGCCCGGCGTTGGAAACCTCGACTCATATCTGTGGCCGGTTCATCGGACGCCGAGAAACTGGCTAATCGGCTGAAAGCGGTGGGAATTCGCGACATCGAGGTTGTGCATGGCTCGGCCGGAGCAGTAAGGGTTGCGACTCATCCCGATGTTGATTTTGTGGTGAGCGCCATCGTCGGCGTGGCGGGACTTGAGGCAACATACGAGGCGGTGCGGTCGGGCAAAACTGTTGGTCTGGCGAACAAGGAATGCCTGGTTGCAGCGGGAGAACTCATCACGGCAGAAGCGCGCAGACAAGGGAAAGCGCTGCTGCCGATCGACAGCGAACACAATGCTGTGCACCAGTGTTTGCGGGGCGGTCGCACGGAAGAGGTGCATCGCATTTGGCTGACCGCCTCGGGCGGTCCATTCCTTAATACGCCGCAGTCACGGTTTTCCTCCATTACGGCAGAAGAGGCCCTTAATCACCCCACCTGGAAAATGGGACGCCGCATCACGATCGATTCGGCCACGCTCATGAACAAAGGATTTGAGGTCATTGAGGCCTGCAGATTGTTCAACTTGCCTCCGAGCCAGATCGAAGTGATCGTGCACCCGCAATCCACAATCCATTCCATGGTGGAGTTTGTGGACGGCAGCATACTTGCTCAATTTTCGGTCACGGACATGCGCTTGCCGATTCTATATGCGCTCACTTATCCGGAGCGGATTGAGTCGGAGATGCGCTTCCCGGTCATGGACTTAAGGAACCTCGAATTTTGCCCGCCGGACATGGAAAAATTTCCTTGCCTGCGGCTGGCGTATGAAGCGGCGAGAGCTGGAGGGGCGAAAACGGTTGCGCTCAATGCCGCCGATGAAGTGGCGGTAGCAGCGTTTCTGGACGGTTGCATCCGCTTTGACGAAATCCCTGAGATAATTGGACGGGTATTAGATGAAACACAAAGCACCAAATTGGAATCTATAAGGAAGGTGCTGGAAGCAGACTCGGAAGCGCGCCGCATGGCGCATGAGAAAATAGAGCAGCGAAGCTATTCTGCCAAGCCGGCCTCCCCATTGAGGAACTAATCCACGTTTATGTCAGAGTTTTTCACGGCGGTAATTGCGGTCGCGGTGGTTCTGGGGTTCATGATCCTCATCCACGAATGGGGCCATTACGCGGCCGCCAAGTTGGTTGGAGTACGAGTTGAAATCTTTTCCATCGGCTTTGGAAAACGCCTGCTAGGATTCCGGCGCAGAGACACAGATTACCGTATCAGCGCGCTGCCGCTCGGCGGTTATGTAAAGATGAGCGGCGAGAACCCGATGGATGAGCGCACCGGCGATCCTGCCGAGTTTATGTCGCATCCGCGCTGGCATCGGCTCATCATAGCCAGCGCCGGGCCGGCAATGAACATTCTGCTCGCCATAGGTTTGCTGACCGGCGTCTACATGGTGAAGTATGAATATCCGATCTACCTGGATCAATCGGTCGTGCTTGCCTGGGTGAAACAAGGTTCGCCGGCCGCAGATGTGGGTTTGCAAGCCGGTGACAAGATTGTTCGCATTGATGGCATCGAGAATCCGACCTGGGAACAGCTTGAGCCAAAAATCTGGCTGAGTCCTAACCAGCCGGTGCAGGTCAGCGTGCAGCGCGGCAATGAGACCTTCGAGAAAACCGTAACGCCCAAGCCGATTACTACATCGGAGGTTGGATGGGTAGGCTGGTTTCCAGATAGCCCGGTGACAGTCGGGGTGCTGGAACCCGGAATGCCGGCGGCAAAGGCGGGGATTCAGCAGGGCGATCGCGTAATCGCAATTGACGGCAAGCCGTTGCCTCACATTGAGGCGATGATCGAGCAACTGCAGGAGACCAAGAGCAAACCGGTAGAGTTGACCATCTTGCGCGATGGCAAGCAATTCAATGTAAACCTCACTCCGGTGTTGGCCAAGACCGAAGATCCCAACGAAAAACGCTACCGGATCGGATTTGGCCACCAACCTCAAATGAAAGTAAGCCGCCTGCCGTTCGCCGCGGCATTGAGTCGTTCTCTCGCCGACAACCGAAAAGATTCTCTGCTGATTCTTGAGCTGATGAAGAAATTGGTGGAGCGCAAAGTCTCGATTCGCGCCATCTCCGGGCCGATCGGAATTGCACAAGATGCGGGAGAAGCAGCCGAAGC
>Ga0187781_10003369_pt1 | contig 12048 bp, 8 predicted proteins | sample 0715_SJ02_MP02_2_FD_132447 | JGI IMG/M metagenome (GOLD analysis project Ga0187781, IMG submission 132447) | Tropical peat soil microbial communities from peatlands in Department of Meta, Colombia - 0715_SJ02_MP02_20_MG | ecosystem: Environmental > Terrestrial > Soil > Wetlands > Peat | place...
CATCGGCTACAGGACAGGCACTGGGTTTCAGTCCACTGGTGGAGGCAGACTGGGCAGACGCCACCCGTGTCGAAGGTGTTCCATTCGCGACCGCACTCGCAGAACCATTTGTCCGCCTTACGGGGCGACCAGCCGCATAGTGGGCAGCGGATACGGGGCCCGAATGGATCGTGGCTCTTACCTTCTTCAAGCTCGCGATTAAGAACAATCGAGGTCCGGTAGGCGCAATCAGCGATGGTGGTCGCTTGGGGGAGCCCGGCGTGGGCCTATCCAGGCTCGCAAGACAATCTCTATCTAGGTGGATCGTCAGCCCACAGTGGCAGGTAGTTTGGACCTGGAACGCGCAGGTGCTCGTGAGGCGAGCAGGCCCAGGCAGTCTTGGGCACATTGGGAGTAAGGGGGCTTGGGTGAACTCCGGGGACTCTCTGGCTTAGGCGGCACACAATGGCAGCACACAACCCGCAGTTCTAACGTTCAGGATCAGGTGGTCAGTTGCCCCGGCAACCAGCCCGCGGTTGCGCAAAAAATTTGAAAATCCCGAGAACGTCTTGGGAATTATGAGATCGTCGTTTGCGCCAAGTTGTGGGCCGTGCCACGGGGTTTGCGGTAGTGTCCCGAGTGTCTCCTCTTGATGCTGATAACGGTTTCCATCGAAGTCTACAGGCGCTTCCTGCTCGGCATGAAAAATCGCCTTTTTGGCCTTGCCTTGTAGCCATGGCTGCTACTCATTGGGGGTCCGGCAGGCCGGTAACATATTGAAAAAGAAGGTTCCATTTAGCTCGTTCCTGTCGGCTGGCAGCAATCGCAGGTGACGGTTTGTGTATTTCGGACGGTTGCTTCTGAAAACACGATTGGAATTCTGTAAAACGCGAGTGGCTACGCGTAATGCTATGAAAACGAATACGTTACGAGACGAGACGACAAAATGCTGAATTGTCGTTTCACCAATTCGCCGCTTAATGCATTCGAGGCGGGCCGTGTGCCTTTGGCGGCGCTGATACATGCGGGTTCGCGGGGGAGGGTGCCGCCGGTGAAAGTCTTCCAACGGGTCCCATCCAGCGCGGCTATTGAAAGGTCCTGCAACGGTCTGTTACTCGCCTGGACCATCCCAAATCGCGTTGTGGCTCCCCGAACGAACCGGCGGGGGCGGCGGATTATGCGCGTCCAGGACATTACCAGGTGGTTAGGTGATACTGCTCAACCGTAGACAGTCCGTATCACCCGGTCCAGTAAGTCATCATTCTGCTTGCATTTTCGGGAACATGGCAGAGAGTGGTGGATTCTCAGCCATTCGAGTTGTGCTAGGCCGTTCAGCACGTCCGCGAGGGTCTATCTCAGCGGTACTCGAGCCCGGGCCAGTCGGTTGATGGCGGCTGCTGATGGCGGCTTCTTTGCGGTTTCTTGAGGCTTCCGTCTTACATAGCCTGACGGGCTTCTGTGTTTTATAAGACCGAGAAATGCCTCTACTATCTGTGGCTTACAAGCCGCACACCCAACGGAGCATGTTGGCTTTGAAAGCGAAGGCTACTTGGCAAATAAGTGGTAAGCGGCTGTGAATAAAAAACTTAATGCCAACGTTTGGTTGGGCACTTTGTTTTTTCTGGCATTTAACGTCGATTTGACCAGCGCAGGCCTGGTAGGACTTATGATAGCCCGGTATGCAAAGCGTCAAAAAGCCTGTCGGTGTGACCTGCACTTCCGGCGGCCACTACTTTACCTTGCTGGAAATTTTGGCGGTGTGTAAAAAGGTTTTTTGCACACACCAGACCAGCCCCCTCAAGGGGTGGGCTGAGTGTGTGTGGTATGTATAGTACATACACCCACACTCAGTACGGGTAAATACCCACACTGGACTCTAACGGGCTTCATTTTCAACAAATCCAAAAAACCGGTGTGGGTATAAGCCCTTATTCGTCCTCGGTTATGGCGGTCAGTTCTTTCGTCTTCTTATTCTTCCCGCGTTGCTTCACCCATCCAACAGACTCGAGCATCCATCCGGTACTGCGTTCGATAACCTGCCCATTGTAGCGGAAGCGCACGGTTTGAACTCTCAGCCTGGTTCGTGGTGGAATCGGGTCACCAGCTCTGTGCTGTCTACCATCCGTCAGCCATTTGACTACACCGTAACGAGTGATGCCCACCACCGGCGCGGGTGTATAAACCCGAATCTCGTCCTCCGGCGCGGTCTTGATGCGCCGTGCTGCTTTGAGCCCGTTCGATTGAAAATCGGTATGTCCAGTTTGGCGTCCCGGCCTCTTTTTCGCTTCCGGATGCCGCTCATAGAATATCCGATACGCCTCTTCACCTATTTCACGGCGCTCTGATTTCCACGGAAATGGGCAATTTTTTCCCCGCAGCCAGTCTCTAAAGCAATCTGTGAGATTTTCGTCCTTTATCCAGACCGTGTAGTCTTCACCATCCTCCATGTCAGTTTCGATGTAATCGACGAGTTTCTCAAGTAGGTACTGTCTAATTTCTGGAGTCATGCTCTGCAGCCTTCAGGCGTTATGCCTCGTGTCAGAAGAAATCTAGAAAGCATTTTCGGCTCTCGCCGGAAGCTCTGACAACCATCCGAGGTGCCTGTACTTCTGAATGGAATCGAGGCGGCCAAATGAGCGGTTGACATCTCGGGGCCCGCCGCGTCACTTAGGCCATGACGCAAATCACCATCACTTGAATCATGACCCTGCCATCATCGTTTCAATGATGGCAGCAATAAAAGATGAGTTGTTGTGGCGATTGTGGTGGACCTTCGCTGTCCTGGTAATTGCCGCGCTAGGGGTTCGTGTTTTGGATTGGGCGGCCGGTGGGGTTCTAACATTTCGCAGCTGACGGCGGGGCCGCGGCAGTACCCATCAGCCTATTTGTGCTAATTCGTGCTTACGGCCCGCGGAAGATAAGAATTTCATCCGAAGTCACGATTGATTCCAAAACTACTTGCTTTGTTTTCAACATCGGCTTTGCTTCGACTCCCACTCGCTTCCGCCATTTTCATGCTGGAGGTTTGCGGGATCAACGCGTGTCTATGGGGCTGACTGCGCCGAATGGGAAGCGCGGGCGACATTAAGCGCCTTCGATAAGTCACCTTCCAAACAGCATATACAGCACCGCTGCCAGTACCACCCCCACGAACAGAGCCCATTCCGCAATGGGGAACACTTTGTCTAGATCTTGGAAGATAGGATCACGGTTTTCTATCTTGCGACTCGGCATGACCGCACCTCCAGTCCGACCACAAGCTAAGACCATCGTAGCTCATTGTGGCGGATTGGATCGAAGTGGGAACTCAAAGGGAGGGGCTTCGTCGTGTGAAAGTACTTCTTATAGGCAGCGATCCAGTCTGTCGCGATGTCGTGCTGCGCCGTGGACAGATCAAGTTGTCCCCTGCAGACCATCTCGTGGAGACGTTGTTCCAGGTCATCCTTCACACGGGCATTCCACATGCGGGCCCGGTAGGGCTCTGGCCAGAGATTGCGGATATCCTCTGTTCCACCTAAGCGTGGAGCAATCAGATAATCGATCTCGTAGTCTTCAGGACGGGCGTTCGCGATTCCATACTCCTTAAAAACCCTTTGACGCAGGGATACCGTTACATCTCCAATCACTTCTTCCTCAGGGACTGAGCAAACCTCAGTCATCGTGACTTGACGCGTTGCACCAGGCGTCAAACTGCGATTTGGGACGGCTTCCGCATCAAACAAGCCATAAGCAGGTCCCAATTCCCGCTGTGAAGCGTGCCGAGACCACAAAATCCCAATCGTCATGGCAATCAAGGACAGGCAGACGATCGCTACACGTGGCAGGCTGAACCCGAATTGAAAGACGCGTTTCCACCACTCAGTTCGCGGTTCCGAACCTAATTCGCTCAGACGTGCTCGAAGCAGCGCTCGTGGGCCGGCAACGGGAGGAAGTCGCCTGTCAAACTCGGCATGATGAGCGTGCACAAACTCGGTAATCGTAGTCTGCATTTCTTCCATTCGAGCGCGGCAATTCCAGCAGGCTTCAAGATGGGCCTCAACTTCGGCCGCGCGTTGAGGAGAAAGCTCGCCATCCGCCGAACGAACGAGTTCCTCGTCCGAGATGTGGCGCATCGACAGGTGACGATTCTTATGCAGCATGGTTCACCTCCCGTCCGCACGAACCAGACGTGCCAGGGATCGTGTTAGAGAAATCGATACCGCACCCAAAGACATGCCGAGTACCGCCGCGATTTCCCGGTAGCGGAGGCCTTCGGCGCGTAGCCGCAGACAATGTTGATCATGCTCCGGCAGCGCTTGGACCACGGCCTGCAAGCGATAGCGTCTTTGTGCCGCAGACATCTGCTCTTCCGGGCTAGGCGCCGGATCTGCATGTTCTTCCGCCGCGCTTGCGTCACATGCCGTCCGTCGAAGCGAAGTCTGATTCGCGAGGCGTTGCTTCAAAACGAGGTTGTGAGTGACGCGAAAAAGCCAACCCCGAAGGTTCTTGCGAGCACGCCCCAAGCGAAGGTGTCGAAACAGGGCCAGGAAAGCCTCCTGGATCACCTCTTCCGCATCGTGAATCGACAGGCCCAACGAAAGGCCATATCTGAGCAGCGGATTGCGGAACTCGTCGAACAGTTCCAGTACCTCTTCCTCGATGCGGCACGCCTTCGCTGACGAGCGCACCGTCAATGGCACTGCCAAAGACCCATTCTCATAGGACGATGGAGGCATCTCAGGTCCCATATATACATTCCAATCCTAACCTTTCTGTTCACGGTTTTTCGAAGGACATTGACCTTTCGGTACCTCCAGAAAAAGTGTGAACAAAAGCGCCTTGAAACTAATATTCCAATAACGGAGCGTTTTTCACTTTTTGGGGGCATCCATTTTGACTGACCGCGTCCGCGCGTTTATGGGGAAGATTGTCATTTTCTTCTTTTTCTGTTCCGTATTTCTTCTTGGCCAGAGCAATACTGGCGAGTTGCGGCTCAGGGTGACCGATCCATCAGGTCTGGCGGTGAAAACCTCGGTTCAGATTGTCAGTGAGGCGAGCCAATACCGTCGCGTCCTCAGCACCGATGATCAAGGTACTTTGACTCTGCAACGCCTGCCCTATGGTGTGTATCAGTTCCAGATCAAGCAGCCGGGGTTTGCCGAGGTAACTCAATCCGTCGATGTCCATTCGTCGATTCCAGCCGAGTATGTGATTCAGTTGAAGGTGACCGCGCCCAATGAGTCGGTGACCGTGAGCGCCGCCAATACTCTGATTGATCCTGATCAGGCGGGTTCAGTGAACCAGATCGGCTCAGATTTCATACAAAATCGACTCAGCTCCATTCCGGGTCGTTCCATTCAGGATCTTGTGAACTCGCAGCCAGGATGGCTTTACGAAGGAAACGCGGTTCTGCATCCGCGGGACTCGGAATATCAGACCCAGTTTGTTGTTGATGGCATTCCGCTGACCGACAATCGATCTCCGAGCTTTGGGCCACAGATTGAAGCCGATGATGTGCAGTCGATAAGTATCTACACCGCCGGCATTCCCGCCGAATATGGACGGAAGATGGGTGGAGTTGTCGAGGTCAATACGCTGCAAGACTCGCAACCGGGCTTACACGGGCAGGTTGTGCTCTCTGGTGGCAGTTTCGATTCGGCAGGGGCCTTCGCCCAGGGCCAATATGCATGGGGCAAGAATGTCTTCGGGGCCAGCGCCAGCGGAGGGATGACGAGCCACTATCTCAATCCAGTCGTCGTCCAAAACTATACCAATCGCGGCACGCTCGGCGATTTTTCAGCCAACTACCAGCGCGATTTGACCCCGAAAGACCGTCTCAGCCTCAGCGTCCGCCACGAACTCTCCCGCTACGAGCTTCCTAATGAACAGGTGCAGCAAGCCGCAGGCCAGCTGCAGACAGCGGACAATCTGGAGACGATGGGGATCGCCTCCTACCAACACACGTTTTCGTCCAATGTGCTCGCCGACCTGCGCGCCATGGTCCGCGACAATGCCAACGATTTCTATTCCAACGATAATTCAACGCCCATCGAGATTCTGCAACATAATCGTTTTCGGGAAGGGTATTTCAAGGGAAGCATCGTCATCAACCACGGCCGGCACGAGATCAAGACGGGAGTGGAATCGGACAACCTGTTTCTGCGCGAGAATTTCAACTACAACATTACCGATCCCACCCAATTCGACCTCGCCACGCCTCTGACCTTCAGCTTCGCCGCACACCGGCCCGACTTGGAGCAGGCCGTCTATGTCCAGGACCTGATTCGCTTAGGGAATTGGACGATGAACGCCGGCCTTCGCTGGGACCACTACCAGCTCATGCTCAACCGCCAGGCCTTGCAACCACGTGTCGCGATTTCACGCTATTTCCCGTCAGCGAACGTGATCGTCCACTTCTCCTACGACCGGGTGTTCCAAACACCTTCATTCGAAAACCTGCTGCTTTCCAGTTCCACAGCAGCCACGACGCTGAACCCAGTGTCGCTGCAGCTTCCGGTCCAGCCTTCCGAAGGCAATTATTACGAAGCAGGACTGACGAAAGTGTTCTTCAATAAGATCAAACTCGCCACCAACTATTTTCGACGTGCAGTGAACAACTTTGCCGACGATGACCAGATCGACAACACGACGATCAGCTTCCCCATCGCATTTAGGAAGGCCATCATTTACGGAGCAGAGGCCAAACTCGATCTGCCGGAATGGAAAAAGTTTTCGGGATTCGTGAGTTATTCCTATGAGCTGGGGAATGCCTGGAACCCCGTGACCGGCGGCCTGTTTCTCGGAGCCGACGCCATAATACCGACGACCGGCTTTTTCCCGATATCCCAGGACCAGCGCAACACTATCCGCGGACGCCTCCAGTATCAGATCACGCCGCGCCTATGGGTTGCGGGGGGAGTCCAATTCGACAGCGGACTGCCATTCGAGTTTCAATGCGATCCCAGCCTGACTCTCCAACAATGCATAGCTGGAGAAGTTCAGACCTATGGCCGGCAAGTCGTCGATCGCGTCAACTTTGCGCTAGGTCGTATCTACCCGACCTTCCAGGCAAGCGCTTCAGTTGGGGCGGACGTCTACAAGTCAGAGCGGCTGAATATGCACTTTCAGGTGGACGGGACGAATCTTACCAACGTCGTGGACGTGATTGATTTCGGCGGCCTCTTTTCAGGGAACGCGATCGGTCCTTCACGCAGTGTTGCCTTGCGTCTCACAACAAACTTCTAAGACCAAACTTTCTTACATCACCTCGGTCTCGACGGGTAAGTCCTAGGACAGCGGCGACTGTTGTAATCAGGACCGCAACCTGTTAGCTCTCATTGACTTCCCTAACATCACCGCATAACATGGCGTCGCCGCCATGATCGGTCAGACTATTTCCCGCTATCGAATCCTCGAAAAGCTCGGAGGCGGCGGCATGGGTGTCGTTTACAAGGCTGAAGACACCGAACTAGGTCGCTTCGTGGCACTCAAGTTCCTGCCCGATGATCTTTCCAGCGACCCACAGGCGTTGGAACGTTTTCGCCGCGAGGCTCGGGCCGCTTCCGGTCTCAATCATCCCAATATCTGCACCATTTACGACATCGGCAAGAGCCACGAGCAGTCCTACATTGCCATGGAGTGTCTGGATGGCATGACCCTCAAGCATCGGATCGCAGGCCGTCCGCTCGAAACCGAACTGATATTGTCGCTGGCTATCGAGATTGCGGATGCGCTGGACGCCGCCCATGCTGCCGGTATTGTCCACCGCGACATCAAACCGGCAAATATCTTCGTGACCAAACGCGGTCACGCCAAGATCCTCGATTTCGGCTTGGTAAAGGTCATACCTGCGACCGGCTCCTCAGACAAAATCGAAGGCGCCACTCAAACGGGTTCCATCGACGAACAACACCTGACCAGCCCGGGAACGGCGCTGGGGACCGTGGCCTATATGTCGCCGGAGCAAGTGCGAGGCAAAGAGTTGGATGCCCGCACCGATCTGTTTTCTTTCGGAGCCGTGCTGTATGAGATGGCAACCGGAGCATTGCCTTTTCACGGCGAAACCTCCGCTCTAATCTCCAAAGCCATCCTCGATTCTGATCCGCCGCCTCCCATTCGTTTCAATCGTGATATTCCGACGAAGCTCGAAGACATCATCAACAAAGCACTGGAGAAGGACCGGGAGTTGCGTTACCAGGGCGCAGCCGAGATGCGGACCGATCTGAAGCGCCTGAAACGGGAAGTCGAGTCGCGGCCTGGCACACCACTGAGTTCGGGCACTGTTGTCGCGGCGCAGGATGTCAGGCCGTCTGCCGTCGCTCCCCCAACTTCGGGCTCAGTCCCCGCGGTTACCGCCTCTCCTTCGTCGGCCGCTGCCCGGGTTGCGGAAATTCCCTCGACCGGGCGGAGAAAATTGTGGAAAGTTTTCGTTCCAACGGCTGTCGTGCTGATCGCGGCACTGTTTGGCGTCGGCTTCTATCTGCGCACCCGGTCTGCCACCTCTGTAACGAAGGCTGCGCCGATCACCGAGAAAGACACCGTGGTGCTCGCCGACTTCGACAACAAAACTGGGGATACCGTCTTCGATGATGCTTTGAAGCAAGCGTTGGCGGTACAGCTCGGACAATCCCCATTTCTTAACATTCTCTCCGAGCGCAGAGTCGAGGAAACTCTGCGGTTGATGGGCCGTCCTTCTACCGAGCGCATCACCCGCGACGTGGCACGAGAACTCTGTATTCGCACGGGTAGCAAAGCGATTGTGTTGGGATCCATTTCTAACCTGGGTGGCCAGTACGTGATCGGCTTGAACGCCGTCGGATGCAGCAACGGCGATACGTTGGCCACCGAACAGGAAGAGGCAGCCACCAAGCCAGACGTGTTAAAGGTGCTGGGTAAAGCCGCTTCTGGTCTGCGGGAAAAACTAGGTGAATCGCTGACCACTATCCAGAAGTTCGATGTTCCGGTAGAGGCCACGACTCCCTCCTTGGAGGCGTTGAAGGCTTACAGCATGGCCATCTCCACCTCGCGGACGAAGGGTGATGCCGAGGCGATCCCGTTCCTGAAACGCGCTATCGAACTCGACCCCAATTTCGCTATGGCCTACACCGCCCTTGGCGTTGCGTACTCCAACCTCGGGCAAGCCAGCTTGGCTGCCGCAAATGCCAAGAAAGCCTACGACATGCGGGATCGCGTCAGCGACCGGGAGAAGTACCGCATCTCAGCGTTTTATTTCGATAAGGTGACCGGCGAGATGGAGAAGGCCACGGAAGCCTACGAACTCTGGGCCAAAACCTATCCGCATGATCTAGCTCCCCACAGCAACCTTGGATACATTTACAGCACGTTTGGACAATACGAAAAAGCTGCGGCTGAGACCGAGGAGTCGCTGCGTATTGAGCCCACCCTGACCGCGTATGGCAATCTTGCTGGAATTTACATGAATCTGAACCGGCTGGACGACGCGCAATCCGTCTTACAGCAGGCGCAAGCCAAGAAGCTCGACGGCCTCGTTCTGCGTTCCGACTGGTACGCGATTGAATTTCTACGGGGCGATACTGCTGGAATGAACCGCGAGGTGGCTTGGAGCGCGGGTCGGCCGGGGGAAGAAGACGCGATGCTTTCCATTCAATCGGACACGGAGGCGTATTACGGGCGCCTGACCCGGGCACGCGACTTTTCCCGTCGCGCTGTAGACGCTGCTGTGCGCGCTGATTCAAAGGAAACGGCTGCCATCTGGCAGGCCAATGCAGCTTTACGAGAGGCGGAATTTGGCAACACTCCGGCCGCAAAACAGAAGGTTGACGCAGCTCTGGCTCTGGCCCCGGGACGAGACGTAAAAGTGCTGGCCGCGCTGACCCTGGCTCGAGCTGGCGACTCGGCGCGCGCCAAGGCCACCGTCGGCCAACTGGAGAAGAGCGACGCCACCAATACCATGCTAAAGCTTTATTGGTTTCCGACAATCGACGCAGCCATCGAACTTAACACTGGCAATACATCTGAGGCACTGATATCTCTGGAAGCTGCGGCTCCGTACGAGTTGGGCGGACCAACACCCTTCGGCAATTTGTATCCGGTTTACGTGCGTGGCTTGGCATATCTGGCGCAGCATAACGGCAGCGCGGCGGCCGCTGAGTTCCAGAAGTTCCTCGATCATCCCGGGATCGTGCAGAACTTCCCTCTGAGCGCTCTGGCGCATTTGCAACTCGGGCGCGCCTACGAGCTTTCCGGCGATACCCCAAAAGCCAAAACCGCTTACCAGGATTTCTTTACGCTCTGGAAAAATGCCGATCCTGACATCCCCATCCTAAAGGAAGCCAAAGCCGAGTACGCGAAGTTGCAATAGGGTGTAACAACGGCAGGTGACGCAATCAAGGAGGCTTCGGTGGCCATCGGAAACGTAGGACTTGGTGCTCGGGTTGAGAAAGAAGCGAGGACGACGGAACCGCTCAAGACGTTCTTGAGCCGGTATTTCTATCTCTGCATGGCGCTGGTCATGGTCGCGCTGGTGGTCTGGGGCTTCAGCAATACAGTCGGCGCCAACCTGTTTCATGCCAACCCGCCAAGGCCGTTGCTTTTGTGGATTCACGGCGCCGCCTTTGCAACCTGGATTGTCTTCTTCACCCTTCAGTCCGCTTTAGTGCGGGTGGGCAAGGTCGGCGTGCACCGCTTCCTCGGTTGGTTTGGAGCCGGGCTGGCCGTTCTGATGGTGGTACTAGGTTTCACGATCGCAGTTGTCATGACCCGCTTCGATGCGGCTGTGCTTCATCTGAAGGACGTAGACTCCTTCCTGTCGATTCCATTCCAGGACATGATCGTCTTCGGCACGTGCATAGCGCTGGCGATTTATTGGAGAACCAGGCCGGAATATCATCGGCGCCTTGTCTTTATCGCGACTTGCTGCCTCATGGACGCTGCCTTTGGTCGATTCGATTTCTGGTACAACCACAGCATCTTCTATCTTGGTTTGGACTTGCTGATCGTGCTCGGCATGGTGCGCGATTGGGTGGTGGATGGCCGCGTCCACAAGGTGTATCGCTACGCGCTGCCCCTGCTGATCGTTTCGCAGAGTCTGGCCACCTACGCGTGGCGGATCAATCCGCGGTGGTGGCAGGGGTTCACCCACGCCATTCTGGGATTATGAAGGCGGTATGCCGGGAATCAACGGCGCTGGTCCCGCCTTGGATCTGATCGGCTAAGCCGTTGGCAGCCGATAAGCGCCCACTAGTCTGGTAATCAGGACCGCCAGGTAGAGCACGCCGATGATGGCCTCGATCACAGCGACCTGGCGTGCTTCGGCCGATACCGCGACAATTCCGTTCGCACCCAGCGAGGTCAGCGTCGCAAAACTGTAGTAGACGAAATCGAGCCGGTTGGGAGCGGTATGAAGGTTCGTCACCGGATTGAGGTAGAAGGCGTGCGGACGAATGATCTCAATCATCCCGTAGATACTGGCAAAGCCGAATCCGGCCAGCAGATAAATACACAGCGCCCCAAAAATGGTTTCCGCAGTGGGTTGCCGGGGACCAAAGACACGGCGGAAGATGGCCACCACAATGAAAACATCAAAAACAAAGCTGAGCACGATGCTGAGAATCGAAAGCGAACTGGCGTCGGTGCTCAGGTTGAGGACGCGCTGCACGAACGCTGGCACGGCGAGTAAGAGGGCGACAATAACGAGACTACGCCGGAAGCTGACCACATATACAGAAAGTAAGATGGCTGTGCTACCGAGGATCCGAAACGCGTAGTACCCAAACGCGCTGTTCTCGGCGTAGGGATAGAGAATTAGAGACGTCAATAGAAACAGAAACAGCAGAAAATACTTGCGCTGTACCAGCGAGGCCGTTACATGGCTGAGAACGGACTGCGCGGCTGTTTTTGTCTGTCGAGTTTCTTTGGGCACCTGCGTCACCAACCACGGAGGACTCTATCGATTGTCCCAGACCCAGGTCAAGCACACCCCATTCACGAAACAGCCGGCCTCTCCGCAACGTCGCGGTTACCCTGAAGCGGGTGGCGGGTGGCCCGTCCTATCGCCAAGCGAAGAGCGGGATCGCAGAATGCCAACAGCCCAACCTTTTTTTCGTTTCC
>Ga0187781_10003371_pt1 | contig 12047 bp, 11 predicted proteins | sample 0715_SJ02_MP02_2_FD_132447 | JGI IMG/M metagenome (GOLD analysis project Ga0187781, IMG submission 132447) | Tropical peat soil microbial communities from peatlands in Department of Meta, Colombia - 0715_SJ02_MP02_20_MG | ecosystem: Environmental > Terrestrial > Soil > Wetlands > Peat | place...
ATCCTTGCCACAGGGGACATACTCGGGCAAGCGCGCGGGGTCGTCTGTCGTCAGCGCGACGCGGCCGTATTCGAGGTCAGAGTTGGGAAGCGAGATTGTCGAGGCCCATGACGTGAGCGAGCCCGCGCACCTCATCCCTTTGCTCGGGGCTGAAGCTCATGATCAGCGGGATGGCCGCTGATTTGAGGCCCCGCACCTCTACGCTTTCACCTTCGGTGAAGGCGGTTTGCGCCTCGTTCGCGCGCGTCCCCCTGCCGTGCGCCTCGCGCGTCCTCGCGTAGACGACATTGCGCAGGGCCGCCTCGACGGCGGGCCACATGGCCTCCTGATCAGGCGTCAGGTGAAGCCGTTGCTTAATGCTGGCGATCTGGGCGTCGTTGAGCACAAAGCCCGGCCGATTTTCCCGGTGACGCGCGGAAGCTGCCGTTGCCGCGGTCGGTGCCGCTCCCCTCCCGGCAGCATTCGGGCGCGCCGCTACCGCCGTTACTGTCGCGGGCCCGGCAACGGCCGCAGTCGGCGCACCGGTGTTTTCGGCCGGCGCGGTCTCTCCGGCGGTTTGGACTGGGCCTTGCGGTGGGGGTTGCGGGACCATCGGCTCGGGGCTCAGCATGGCAAGCTGCGGGTTGCCCAGCACCATGGCCGCCCGAGCAATCGCCGGACCCGACCCGGCGACGTCGGACGCGCCGGTATCGCCGGCCTTATCCTCCGGAAAGCGGAGCGCAACCGTCTGTGCGGGCGAGAGATCGGTGTTACGGACGTTCGCAGGGTGCCAGCCGCCGACCAGGTACCCGAGACCGCCGGCCAACAGGAGGGAAGCTATCCGACCGCGAGTCCACGCCGCCTTTTGCCGCATTCCCGACGCCCCCGTCCGTTACGTCATCCCCGATCCATGTCCTTCCAAATGAAGCTTAATTTATGGCTAACCAAAGGATTTTTCCCGGCGGGGCTGGTATTGGGAGAAAGTCCGCAAAAACAAAAAGCCCGGCGTTTTGGCCGGGCTTTGCGTCAGGTGCGGCAGACCGCGATGTTCTCGTCAGGCCGCCTCTTCTTCGACGACGGGTTCCTCCTCTGCGTCCGCCTTCGGACCGCGCCGCGGACCTTTGGCAAGAGCGGCCTCGATCTCCTTGACCGCCTCGGTCTCGGTCAGCCGCTGAACCGCCGCTATCTCTCGGGATAGCCGGTCCAGGGCCGCTTCGTAGAGCTGGCGCTCCGAATAGGACTGTTCCGGCTGGCTCTCCGACCGGTAGAGATCGCGCACCACCTCGGCGATCGCCACGATATCGCCCGAATTGATCTTGGCCTCGTATTCCTGCGCCCGGCGCGACCACATGGTGCGCTTGATCCGCGCCCGGCCCTTGAGGGTCTCGAGTGCCCGCTGCACGATGGCCGCTTCGGCGAGCTTGCGCATGCCGACCGAGGCGACCTTCGAGGTCGGCACCCGCAAGGTCATCTTGTCCTTCACGAAATTGATCACGAAGAGCTCGAGCCGGGCGCCGGCGACTTCCTGCTCTTCGATGGCCATGATCTGCCCCACGCCGTGAGCCGGATAGACGATGAACTCGTTGGTCTTAAAGCCCTGCCGTTGCGTCGTCTTTTTCGCGTTCATTCCCAAAGCTGCTCCTTCCGGCTCCGGCTTGCGCCGCTGCGGCGGCTTCGCCGTGCCCACTCTGCTCCGGGGAATTCCCCGGGCGGCGTGAGATGTCCTCCGGCTCGCGCGGGAGGAAGTCTTTCGGGCCTTCCGGCTCGTTCCGGTTGTGCCCTTCTTTGAACGATAACGAGTTTTTTCTGCCACAGCTCTCGCGTGGATAATCACGCCTCTTCTGACGGTTCCTCGGCAACACCCCGAAAAAATACGCTCCCGGAGTGAGGGAGCGGCGGTTCGGGTGTGTTCTTCATAGCAAGAAGAACTTTATAGCACATTCTGCGTCAAAATCAAAGTTTTATAGCGTCGCGAAAACGTCGCACTGCGGAAAGCCTTAATGAGGGTCAAGGGCAGTAATTAATACTCGACGCTAGTCACCGGTGCCGGGGCTCGGCGAAAAATACTGTTCAAATTTGTTCGGAACGCCTTCCCATTTCTTGGCATCAGCGGGCGGTTCCTTCTTGGCCGTAATGTTTGGCCACTGCTTGGCGAATTCGGCATTCAAGCTCAACCATTTGTCCAATCCGGGCTCGGTATCGGGCTTGATCGCCTCGACCGGACACTCTGGTTCGCAAACGCCGCAATCAATGCACTCGTCAGGGTGGATGACCAACATATTCTCGCCCTCATAGAAGCAATCCACGGGGCATACCTCGACGCAGTCCATGTATTTGCATTTGATGCAATTGTCGTTGACGATATAGGTCATTTGCTCACTCTGGACCGGCTTTCGGCGGGCATTGCTGGTACCGCATGCCTCGCACAGGTGCAAGTCAGACAAGCAGACGCGGCGTGCGCGGCCTGACCCTCCGTACTGCCGGCTTTCACATCAGTTCCTCATATAGCCTCTCGCAGGTTTTCGCGGGACCCCTGCGCTCGACAAACCCAGTCACTTTCAGCACGTGAACCGAACGCGCAAGCGCCAACGTTATGACGTCTCCGGTCCGCACTTGGCGGCTCGGCGCTTCGACCCGGGCTCCATTGACGCGGACGCGGCCGGAGCTGGCGAGCGCCGCGGCAGCTCCGCGCGTGCGCACCAGGCGCGCGTGCCAGAGCCATCTGTCGATGCGCTGGGGACCAAGCGGAGCCGTCGGCCGGCATTCAGCCACCCTCCTTGGCCTCCGCTTCAAGCTGGGCCTTGAGCGCCGCAAGCTTGGCGAACGGCGAGTTGGGATCCGGCGTCTTGTCGCGCCGATCTTGCCGCGGCGGAAAGGAGCGTGGCGACGATCGATCGCGTGGCGCACGGTCGGGCCTATGATCCGGCCGCGAGCGGCGGGCTCTCCGGTCGGCGCCCGGCGGCTCGGCCGGTTCGGCTGCTCGGCCCTCGACCGAAGCGCTGGGCACGGCGGGCACGCCCGCTGCGATGGCGGCGACGGCATCGGTTGATGGAACGGCGGCGCTCTGCCCCTCCTCCGGCCGTTTTCGCGCGGACGGCCGGGGGTGCTTGCCGACGTGACCGCGGCCGCCGCGGGGATGCCGCCGCCCTTCCGGTCGGCCGGGCCGCCACACCTCGATGAAGTCCGCCTCGCAGGCCGGCGCTGCGGCCGATACGCTGGGCCCGCTGTCCGCGGCGGCCGGCGCGCCCTCATCGGGAGCCGGTCCCTCGGCCGGCTCGCTGGCTACCGCGGTTTCTTGTGTTATGCCGTCAGAGAGCACAGCGGGCGGAGCGGCAGCTGCCGGGGCCGTCACGACCTCGATCTGCGGGCCCGGCTCTGAGCAACTCGTCTCAACGCCGGCAACAGCGGCGGGCGGTTGCTCCTCCGCCGACGCAAGTTCCCCCGGCTCTTTCGGTTCCGGTGCCGAGACTGGCTTCGACGGCTTCGGTCGCCGTTCCATGCGGTAGCCGAGCGAGCGCAAAATTGACGCAAGATCCTCGCCCGACGCGCCAGTCAACGACGTCATGGTGTTGACGATGATGAAGCCGCCCTCGACTGCTGCCGGCGGCTTCGGCGTCGCTGCACCCTCGCGCCAAGCGAGCGCAGGACGGATCAGATCGGCGAGCCGCTCGAGGATGTCGACGCGCACCGCGCGCGCACCGCACGCCCGATACCCGGCGACACGATAGAGCGCCGCGTCGATCTCGCGGTCGACCGGAATTGAGGTGCGCCCGCTGCCAGCAAGATGCCTCAGATCGTCAACGCCTTTGCCCTGCGCGTTGTCGTGGAAGAGCGCCCAAAGCTGAACGGCGAGCACCCGCGGCGCCGGCTTGAGCAATGCGGGAAGGTAGAGGTGAAAGGCCCCGAAGCGTACGCCGTATTTGCGCAAGCTCGCCCGTGCCGGCTGCTCCAGTCCTTTGACCTCTTCGGCGACCCGCTGCCGGTCCAATACGGCAAGCCCCTCGACCAACTGAAAGGCGACGCCGCGCGCAATGCCGCTCACGTCGCCGGCGGCGGCAAGTTCGAACAAAGGGCCGAGCAATTTCTCGATATGGGATTTCAACCAGCGGTCGAGCCGGCTTTCCACCGCATCGCGCGGCGCTCCCGTCAGCTGCTCGTCGGCGATGACACGGACGCGCGGCCGTAGGACTTCCTCGCCGCGAACCAACTTGCCGACTGCGGCACCGGTCCAGCGGATGACGCCGTCGGCGGCGAGCACGAATTGCTCGTCGGGCGCTTCGGCGAGCCGCGCGGCGCGCGCGCCGATCTCACCGGCGAGCACCTTTTGTGCCGCGTTCTGCAGTGTCTTGGCTTCCGAGCCGCCCGCGGACGCGTCGGTGACGAAGACGAACCCGTCGAGGCGGCCGATGACGTGACCCTCGACGACGACGTCGCCGGCTTTGTTGATTTCGGGCTCGAGCATCGCATTCTCGCGCAGCCGCCGCATCAGCACGCTGGTACGGCGATCCACGAAGCGCTCGGTGAGACGCTCGTGCAAGGCGTCGGAGAGCTTGTCTTCCACCGCACGGGTCACATCCTGCCAGTGCTCGGGGTCGGGGAGCCAATCCGGCCTGTTCGCCACGAACGTCCAAGTCCTGATGTGGGCGATGCGGGTCGAGAGCGTATCGATATCACCGTCGCCGCGATCGGCCTGTGCCACCTGGCGGGCGAACCAATCGACTGGAATTCTCCCATCGCGCATGAGAAAGCCGTAGAGCGTCACCACGAGCTCGGCGTGGGTTGCCGGCGCGATTTTGCGGTAGTCGGGAACCTGGCACACCTGCCACAGCCGCTCGACGTCGGCGGCGGTCCTGGTGAGCGCGCGCACCTCCTCGTCGCGCGCGGCGTGCTCGAGCACGAGGATGTCCTCGGCGACTGGCGCGCGACTGAGCGCCTCCTCGGCGGGCGGCGCCGCCAGCGCAGCCTGCAAGGCACCGACCGACGAGAAATCGAGATCGGTGTTGCGCCACTGCACGATCTTCACCGACTCGAATGTGTGCGATTCGAGCGCCTGAGCCAGTTCGGTTTCGAAGGGCGGGCAGCGTCCTGTCGTACCGAAGGTGCCGTCGCGGGCGGCGCGGCCGGCGCGGCCGGCGATCTGGGCCAGTTCCGAAGGGTTGAGTTTGCGGAACTGATAACCGTCGAACTTGCGGTCGGAGGCGAACGCGATGTGGTCGACATCGAGATTGAGGCCCATCCCGATGGCGTCCGTAGCGACCAGATAATCCACTTCCCCCGATTGATAGAGCGCGACCTGCGCGTTGCGCGTGCGCGGCGACAGCGCCCCGAGCACCACCGCCGCGCCGCCGCGCTGCCGGCGTATGAGCTCGGCGATCGCGTAGACTTCGTCGGCCGAGAAAGCGACGATGGCCGAGCGCCGCGGCAGCCGTGTGAGCTTCTTTTCGCCGGCGAAGCTCAGCTGCGACAGTCGCGGGCGGCTTACGATGCTGGCCCCCGGCAGCAACCGCTCGACGATCGGCCGCATCGTGGCGGCGCCGAGCACCAGCGTCTCCTCGCGGCCCCGCCGATGCAGCATCCGGTCGGTGAACACGTGGCCGCGCTCGAAGTCGGCGGCGAGCTGAATTTCGTCGATGGCGAGAAACGCGACGTCGAGGTCGCGCGGCATCGCTTCGACGGTGGCGACCCAGAAGCGCGGATTGGGCGGCTTGATCTTCTCCTCGCCGGTGATCAAGGCGACCGCGTCGGCTCCCACCCGCTCGACCGCGCGGTTGTAGACCTCGCGCGCCAGAAGCCGCAGCGGCAGCCCGATCAGCCCGGAGGAATGCGCCAGCATCCGCTCGATCGCCAGATGCGTCTTGCCCGTATTGGTCGGTCCCAACACGGCGGTGACGCCGGCGCCGCGGGCGCGGACATTGCGATCGGAGGGCGGCGAAAATGAAATCGGCATTGAAGGACCCGGGCAGCCGCGCGAGCGCAGCGGCTCCATCCTGTATCACAACATGACGCAGGAAAGGCCTGTGCTTAAGGTGTGGAACGACTCTGGAACGAATCGCGCCCGAATCGGCGACTGGCTCGCGCGTTCATTCCGTTCACCACGACATATGGCACTCCACATGCCGGGCGCTACCAAATCGGGGATAAGAGGTCGTTTTCCGGTGGTATCGGCCACGCTTGGCGCGTTAACGCCTTTCGCCACCACGGGTCCGCCGAGAGTCAAGACCTTCCCGGCTGTGGATTATGGGGACGCTTAAGAAATCCGCGCCGCGAACCTTGCTGGACCAACGCGCGGCATTGCCGACGGCAAGAAAGTGCCTCACTCCGTCTTGGCGGCCGCATTGGAGCGGGGCGGCTGCGCGGCCGATACAAATTGGGTCGCTTGCAGCAGGCCTTGTCCCAGCGGCGTGGGCAGGGAAAACCGGAACGGTACGACGATTCGCGTGCCGGAGATCGGCGCCAGCCAGATCTCGGCATCGCGCAGCGCCACCAAATAATTGATGATCGGGCGGTTGGGCACGTAACCGGAGACCGGCGTGAAATACACCGCGCAGACAACGACCGGCCCTTCGTAACCTTTCTCCGCCTTGACGGTTTCCAGCCGCTTGAATGCGCTGTGCAGATCGTAGCGGAGGCGGCCGTCGAAGACGGATACTTTGCGATTGCATGCCTCCGGCGAAACCGGATCGCCGGTGCCCGCCACGCGATTGAGCGTGGACGTCATCGGATCGATGACGCCCCGCCGGTCCGCATCGGTGACCGGGACGCGCTCCGGATTTGGCGTCACCGGCGGGTCGACCGTAAATTCCTTCACATTGCCGCCGGCGAGCGCAATGTGAACATCGTCGATCTTGCGGTCGTAATGAACGGTTGCGGCGTAGCTCGTGGGGACCGGCTGGCCCCCGACAACCACGCCGTGCGAGCCGCCCGTGCCGCCCCCACCGGTGAAGAACTTCAGAACGCCGGTGGTCATCCCGCTCGCCGATGCGGTGAACTGGTCTTCCGAGATTTCGACGACCCAGTTGGCCCGGCCGATCGGAATGCCGGCGATGCTCGCGACATACTCGGCCTCGAGCCGCCCTTGCGCGGCGGCTAGATGCCCGGCATCGGTCGCCGCGGTGCAAACCGCGGCCGCGAACGCGACAAACCGTGCATGGCGAGCAAGCCGTTCAAACACCACGAGCACGGGTAGCGGTTTCCTCAGGCAGAGCCGGACAGCTCGATGGCGGCACCGTTCCGGTTGGAAGAGGCCGGATTCCGGCTGAAATCGCTGACAAAGTCCGACCATTGTGTTGGCGGAGAATACGTCGTTTCTGTGGTTTGGGTGACGGCGCGGGGAGATATCGTGCGAGACTTCGCGTGCCGGCGCGCAGGACCGCTTGCGCTTGACGCCCTGCGGGCCCCTCACTATAGGTCCGCGGAATTTCCGCCCGACATCGGCCGTAGACCGGCGCCTAGCGCGCGGAGAACAAGAGGAATTGCTGCCATGTCGCGACGTTGCGAATTGACCGGAAAGACGCGCCAGATCGGCCACCGGGTCAGCCATTCGAATCGCAAGACCAAGCGGCGATTCCTACCGAATCTGCTCAACGTGACTTTGATATCCGACGCGCTCGGTCGGTCGGTTCGGTTGCGCATCTCGGCAAACGCACTCAAGACTATCGACCATCGCGGGGGGCTCGACGCCTTCCTGCGCACCGCCAAGGACGCCGAGCTCTCGCCGCGCGCGCTCGAGGTCAAGCGCCAGATCGCCAAGAAACGCACGGCGGCCGCATAGCTCGCGTTGCCACCGGACCCGGGTAATCGTCTTTGCCTTTGCCGGAGACCCGTGCGCCCATCACGGCAACACGCAGCGGCGGGTAACACACAGCCGATTTTGCGCAGGCGATTAAGTCCGCTGCTTGCCTCGGGCGGGCAATACGTCGGCTACGCGTGAACGCGAGGCCGCGTGGGCCGTTCGTCCGCTGGGCGCTCCTCGAACAACTCAGCCAGCTTCTCGGTCATCACGCCCCCGAGCTCCTCGGCATCAACAATGGTCACCGCGCGCTGATAGTAGCGCGTGACGTCATGGCCGATACCGATGGCAACCAGCTCGACCGGGGACCGGGTCTCGATATCCTCGATCACCCAGCGCAGATGGCGTTCGAGGTAATTGCCCGGGTTGACCGACAGCGTCGAGTCGTCCACCGGCGCCCCGTCGGAGATCATCATCAGGATTTTGCGCGTCTCGGCGCGGGCCAGCAGCCGCTTATGCGCCCAGTCAAGCGCCTCGCCGTCGATGTTCTCCTTGAGCAGGCCTTCGCGCATCATGAGTCCGAGATTCTTGCGGGCCCGGCGCCACGGCGCATCCGCCGCTTTGTAGACGATGTGGCGCAAATCGTTGAGCCGGCCAGGATTAGCGGTCTTGCCCTGGGCGAGCCAGGTTTCACGCGATTGCCCGCCTTTCCAGGCGCGCGTCGTGAAGCCCAAAATCTCGACTTTGACGCCGCAGCGCTCCAGCGTGCGCGCGAGAATGTCGGCGCAGGTCGCCGCCACCGTGATCGGCCGGCCGCGCATCGAACCGGAGTTGTCCAGCAGCAGCGTCACCACGGTGTCGCGAAACTCGGTGTCCTTCTCGCGCTTGAACGAAAGCGGGTGCAGCGGGTCGACGATCACCCGCGGCAGCCGGGCCGGGTCGAGCAGACCCTCCTCGAGGTCGAATTCCCAGGCACGGTTCTGCTGCGCCAACAACAAGCGCTGCAGCCGGTTGGCCAAACGGGCCACCACACCTTGCAGATGCGATAGCTGCTTGTCGAGATAACCGCGCAGCCGCTCGAGCTCTTCGGGCTCGCAAAGATCCTCGGCGCCGACGATCTCGTCAAACTTTATGGTGAAGGGCCGATAGTCGGGGCCGCGGGGCTCGTTGCGCTGCTGGCGCGGCCGCCACGGCTCTGCGGCGGTCTCCGCATCGCCTATCTCCGCATCATCGGCCATGTCGGCGGCTGGCGCATCGATCGCCTCGGAGGCGCTCTCGGCCATGTCCTCGGCCGAGACGTCTGCCTGTTCGAGGCTCATGCGTTCGCTGTCAGCGGACTCCGACGCGTCGCCGTCCTGGCCGGAGTCGTCGCGGCGGTTTTCTTCGTCGCCCTGGTCCCCCTCATCCTCGTCGGATTCGCTGCTGCGTTCCTCGCCCATATCCAGGCTGTCGAGCAAGTCGTGGACCACGTCGCCGAAACGTCGCTGGTCGTTGAGCACGCGTTCGAGCCGATCGAGATTGCGGCCTGCGCGCTCCTCGATGAGCGAGCGCCATAGCTCAACGAGCTTGCGGGCGGTCGGCGGCGGCCTTTCGCCGGTAAGGCGTTCGCGCACCATCATGGCGAGAGCGTCTTCGATCGGAGCATCGGCGCGATCGGTGATTTCGTCGTACTTGCCGCGGTGAAAACGGTCGTCCAGCATGGCGGCGAGATTTTTCGCAACGCCGCCCATACGGCGCGATCCGATCGCCTCGACGCGCGCCTGCTCGACCGCTTCAAACACCGCGCGCGCCTGCTGGCCGCCGGGCACGAGCTTACGATGCACGGCCGGATCGTGGCAGGCGAGGCGCAGCGCCATCGAGTCGGCATGGCCGCGAACGATGGCAGCTTCGCGTTCGTTGAGCCGACGCGGCGGCTCCGGCAGCCGCGCCTTGCCGGCGGCAAGACCCGGACGCTCGGCGGCAAACCCGACCTCGAGATCGCCTTTTCCGGCGATGGCGCGCAGACAGACGGAGACGGCGCGCTTGAACGGCTCCGTGGGCGCGTCCTTTGCCGGATTCTTGGGCTTGATGTTGGAGGTCATGGCCTTCTCCCTCTCCCCCGCTCGGCGGGAGAGGGTCGCGGTGAGGGGCGTTCGAACCTGCGCTCCCTGCGAAGCCCCCTCACCCGGCTCGCTTCGCTCGCCGATCTCTCCCCGCAAGCGTGGAGGCGTGACTTATGATAACGCCACATTCACCGCCGATTCCGGCAATTCCTGCCCGAAGCACCGCTGATAGAACTCGGCGACCAGCGGACGCTCCAACTCGTCGCATTTGTTGACGAAGGTCAGCCGGAAGGCGAACCCGATATCATTGAAGATGTCGGCGTTTTCCGCCCAGGTGATCACCGTTCGCGGACTCATCACGGTCGAGAGGTCGCCGTTCATGAAGGCGTTGCGGGTCAAATCGGCCACACGCACCATCTTGTTGACGATATCGCGGCCCTCGGTCGAGCGATAGTGCTTCGCCTTGGCGAGCACGATATCGACCTCGTTGTCGTGCGGCAGATAGTTGAGCGTCGTGACGATCGACCAGCGATCCATTTGCCCCTGATTGATCTGCTGGGTGCCGTGATAGAGCCCGGAAGTATCGCCGAGGCCGACGGTGTTGGCGGTCGCGAACAGCCGAAACGCCGGGTGCGGCTTGATCACCTTGTTCTGGTCGAGCAGCGTGAGCCGGCCGGACGATTCCAGCACGCGCTGGATCACGAACATGACGTCCGGTCGCCCGGCGTCGTACTCGTCGAAGCAGATCGCCACATTATGCTGTAGCGCCCAGGGCAGGATGCCATCGCGGAATTCGGTGACCTGCATCCCTTCGCGGATCACGATGGCATCTTTGCCAATGAGATCGACGCGGCTGATATGGCTGTCGAGATTGACGCGCACGCATGGCCAGTTGAGCCGCGCCGCCACCTGCTCGATATGGGTCGACTTGCCGGTGCCGTGGTAGCCGGTCACGATCACCCGGCGGTTCTTGGCAAAGCCAGCCAGGATGGCCAGCGTCGTCGGCTTGTCGAACCGGTAGTCCGGATCGACGTCGGGAACGTGCTCGTCGGGTTCCGAATAGGCCGGCACTTCCAATTCGCTGTCGATGCCGAACAATTGCCGGATCGAGACCTTCATGTCCGGCAAGCCGGGTTCGGTGTCTGTTGCGAGAGTCATAGCTCCTCCGTGACCCCGGAACGTCCGAGGCGGCACGCATCGCCGGGTCAGCGGCCGTCGGATGCCGGGCCAAATCTAGCAGAATGGCGCGAGGCCGCGAAAGCCACTCGATACCTCAGCAATAACCCGCGGCCTTCAGGTAGTTGTAAGCCTGGATGATCTCGCGCAGGCGTTCTTCGGAACCGCGGTCGCCGCCGTTGGCGTCGGGATGATGCCGCTTTACCAACACCTTGAACTTGGCCTTGATATCGGCGCGTGTGGCGTCGCCTTCAAGGCCGAGCATATCGAGGGCTTTGCGCTGCGCGTTAAGAACCGTGCGTCCCTGCGGGGCGGAACGCGCCCGGCCAAACCCGGCGGCTTTGCCAAAGAGCGAAAAGGGGTCGTCCTGCGCCCACCCGGCGGCACCAAACTCGCCGGAACCACGGCGGCCCTCACCACGGCGGCCGCCGACCCGGCCGATCGAGCCCATCTTCCAGGTCGGCCGATGACCGGTGATAGCCTCCTTCTGATATCTCGCGATCGCATCCTCGCTCATGCCGGCGAAGAAATTGTAGGAATTATTATATTCGCGAACGTGCTCGAGGCAGAAGCGCCAGTACTCGCTGGCCCGAAGGCGGCCCTTCGGAGCGCGGTGGGTTGCGGGCGCGCCGCAACCCGGCCATTGGCAGGCCGGAAGCTCAGCACGCAACCGCCGATCCTGGTCCGGCTTGACCCGTATCCGGTCAAACAATGGCGAGTCCGCTTTCATCGTCTGATTATGCGGGCGCGGCGTTGATATCTTCAAGACTTGACAGGTTCCGAAACCGCGCCCGTAACCTTGATGCTTCGCCATCGTCGGGGCCGCCGCACATGCGCACACGCGATCTCATCACGGAAAAGTTGCACAAGGCTTTCGCTCCGGAGAGCTTGCAAGTCGAGGACGAATCCAGCTTGCACGAAGGACACGCCGGGCACCGGCCGGGCGGCGAAACCCATTTCCGGGTGTATATCGTGTCCCGCGCGTTTCGCGGAAAGAGCCGGGTGGAGCGCCACCGCATGATCAATGCGACGCTTGCCGGCGAACTCTCGGGCGGCGTGCACGCCCTTGCGATTCACGCGGCAGCGCCGGGCGAAGGCGCGTAAGACCTGCCGCTCACGGA